>Ga0075424_100001907_pt1 | contig 18662 bp, 22 predicted proteins | sample SoiMethybrSBSTD3_FD_75301 | JGI IMG/M metagenome (GOLD analysis project Ga0075424, IMG submission 75301) | Bulk soil microbial communities from a Populus tree surrounding site in Tennessee, USA - Soil MetaG P. TD hybrid SBSTD3 | ecosystem: Environmental > Terrestrial > Soil > Tree plantation... | reverse complement strand
GGGGTCAGACCCCGTTTGGCTGGCTAGAGCGCCGCGTCGTTTCCGCTGGCGCGGCGGCCCGTGATGAGGAGCGGGAAGGTGCCGGGGGCCTCGTCGGAGCGTCGCCGACCTCCTCGGCGTCGACCGGGGCCGCGCGGTCGGTGCGGTCGATGACGTCGCGGATCTGCGCGCGCGCCCGGGTGATGTCCTCGGTCTCCGGCGCCTCGGCCGCGCGGGTCGGGACGTGCAGCGCGTCGAACATCTCGTCGAGCAGGTCGGCCGCCTCCTCGAGCGCCTCCAGGGGAGCGTCCTCCCGATCCTGCTCGATCTGATTCCACCGCGTCGTCCAGACGTGGAGATCGGCGCCGATGTCGGGCTGCACGCCGGTATCCGGATCGTTGCCGCTCGGTCCGAGGTCGCTCATCCGGTCACCTCCATCAGTAGCGCACCGTCGCGCCGAGCCCGCCGGCGGCCTCGAGGTCACGGCGGTCGGGATCGATCAGCTCCCAGACCGCGCCGTCCGCCCGGAGGGTCGCCGACTAGACCCGTGCACGAAGACGATCACCCGGCCGAGCTCGCGGCCCGCCTCGACCGTCAGCACCTCGTTCGTACGGGTCGCCAGCGCCGCCGCCGCGGACGTCCTCGCCCACGAGAAAGTCGCCGATGCGGCTCATCGCCGAGCGAACCCGGGTGCTCAGGTCGCCGGGGGTCGGAGTCGACTGCGGCGAAGAGATCCAGGTAAACGCTCACCGCCGCCTCGTCCTCGTCGACGAGCTCGGCCAGCGGATGCAGCAGGTGGCTTCGGTCACAGGCACTTCGACCTCCGCTACCCCGCGCGGGGAGGCGGCTAACAATGCGCCTTGGCGGTGTTCGGGTCCCGTGCCGGAGGGGCAATTGAGGTTACCGATGGGTCGCTCGACGGCCACCGCAACGCCGCTCCTCTACGCGTCCCTGCTCAACATCGCCCGATCGCGTCGTCGCCGAGCTCCTCGGCCCCGGCGACCTGCTCCAGCCGCCCTCGAGCGATGGCGACGAGACTGTGTCGAGCGGGGCTGCCTGGCAGGTCCTGCGCCCCAGCCGCCTGGCGGTGCTGGACACCGAGTTCGCGCAGCGGACGCTGCCGTGGCCGCAGATCGGCCAGACGCTCCTGCGCCGCAGCGAGCGCCGCGCGGCCGACCTCCGCGCGATCCGGGCGATCTGTGCGCAGCCGCGGCTCGAGGTCAGGCTCGTGCTCCTCCTGCGCTTCCTGGCAGGCCGATTCGGTACGGTCGAGCCGGCCGGGCTGCGCCTGACGCTCCCGCTCACGCATCGGCTCCTGGGTCAGCTGGCGGCGGCGGAGCGGCCGTCGATCTCGAACGCGCTCGGGAGGCTCGCGCGGGCCGGGATCGTGACCGGGAAGCCCGGCGACTGGCATCTGCACGGGACGCTCGACGGGCAGCTCGCACTCCTGTCGGCGAGGAGGCTTCCGCACACCATCCCGCCGGGATGACGTTCGCCCGGGCGCGCCCCCGTAGCGTGCCGAGCGGCAATGGTCGGGTGGCTCGAGCAGCTGTGGGACACCATCACGGCGGTGTCGGTGCCGCTGCTGGTGCTCGGCGTATCCTTCCAGACGGCCCAGACGCTGTTCGTCGCCCTCGCGTGGCGCAACATTCTGCGCGCCGCCTATCCCGAGGCGGGGGTCACGTATCGCCCGATCATGCGCTACTACGCGGGCGGGGTCGGCCTGAACGCGATCCTGCCGGCGTCGGCGGGTACGGTCGCGATGCTCGGGTTCTTCCGCTCGAGCATCGCCGGCTCGACGGTGGCGGGGCTGGTCGGGGCGACGGTGGTCGAGAACATCTTCTTCGTCTTCGTCAGCATCCTCGTCTACGGGTGGCTCTTCTTCGGCGTGGCGGGCTCGTTCGACGTCCACTTCGGCTGGTTCGCCGACCATCCCGCCGCCTCGGTGGTGATCCTCGTCGGCGGGGCCATCCTGATCTTCATCGCGGGGCGGATCCTCTACCGCCGCTTCAAGACCACCTGGGAGAACGCGAAGGAGGGTGGCGCGATCCTCGCGGATCGGCGCAAGTTCCTCGTCCAGGTCGTCGGCGTCGAGGCGCTGTCGTACGCCGCCCGGATGGGCGTGAACGCCACGTTCATGCAGGCGTTCCACGTCCCTGTGTCGGTCACGAACGTCTTCCTGATCGTGGCCGCATCGTCGATCTCCTCGACTGTCGCCGTGCTCCCCGGCGCGGCCGGCGCGCAGACCGCGCTGGCATCGGTCGTCCTGCACGGCGTGGCGCCGCAGAATGTGATCACCGCGTACACGGTCGGCCAGGCGCTCATCACGACGGCCTGGAACGTGGCGTTCGGGCTGGGCGCGCTGGCCCATCAGATCGGCTGGGCCGAGACGCGCAAGCTCGTCCACCGAAAGCGCAAGGACGAGAAGGAGAAGGACGCCGCGGTGGTGGCCGACGACGCCGCCGCCACACCCGCCCGCGAATGAGCCGCGACTGGGTGGCCCTCGCTCGCCGCTGCGCCGGCCCGGCGATCGGCCTGGCCGTCGTCGTCGGGATCTTCGCGGCGATCATCCCCCGGTTCGCCGACTACCAGGCGGTCTGGCAGGCGATGATCCACCTGACCGGGCGCGACTGGGCCGTCATCGCGATCTGCACCGTCATGAACGTCGCGAGCGGCGGCCTGCCCTGGATGGCGGGCGTCCCCGGCCTCGGCTACCGCCGCTCGATGCTGCTCACGCAGACCTCGGGGCTGATGACGACGGCCCTGCCGATGGGCGAGGCGGTCGGGTTCGCGACGCAGGTTGCCATGCTGCGGCGCTGGCGCTTCCCGCCCGCGGTCGTCACGGCCGGCTTCGTCGTCGTCACCGCCTGGAACCAGGGCGCGAACATCGCGATTCCCGTCTTCGCCGTCGCAGCGCTCGGCACGGGCGACACCGGGCCGGCCGTGCTCACGATCAGCCTGATCGCGATCGCCGTGCTGGTGGCCCTGATGGTCACCGCGGTGGTCGCCTTCCGCAGCGACGCGCAGGCTCGCCGCATCGGCGCGTTCGCGGGCAGGGTGGCGACGCGCGTGCTCACCGTGCTCCAGCGGCCGCCGCGCAGCGAGTGGGGCGAGAAGCTCGCGAGGATGCGGGCAGAGACGATCGGCGTCGTCTCCGGCCACTGGCCGTTCCTGACGGCGGCGACGTTCGCGAACCAGCTCACCCTGTTCGGCGTCATGCTCGCGTGCATGCACGCGACCGGCGTGACGGGCGTCTCGTTCTTCGAGGCGCTGGCGGCGTGGTCGTTCGCGCGGCTGGTCGGCTCCGTCGCGATCACGCCGGGCGGCCTCGGCATCCAGGAACTCGGGCTCACCGGTGCGCTCATCGCGTTCGGCGGCGGCACCGACGCCGTCGTCGCAACGGCGCTCCTCTTCCGCGTGCTGACGTTCGTGCCCACCGTGGTCGTCGGCTCCGCGTGCGCCCTCATCTGGCGGCGCGAGGAGCGGGCCGCGCGATCAGTGCTCGACGGCGTGGATCAGGCCGATGTCGGCGAGGCCGTTCAGGGCTAGCTGCACCGCCAGGGCGGCGAGCAGGACCCCGAACACCTTCTCGGTGACGAGCATCCGGGCGGGGTCGAGGTGCGAGCTGACCCGGTTCGCCGCCGCCAGCACCACGGTGTCGAGAACGAGCACGGCGGCGAGCGGGACGAGCACGATGGCGAGATCGGCGGGCGTCCGCGCCTCGGCCGACGCCGTGACGAGCACGACGATCCCGACCGGGTTCAGCAGGTAGGGGATCGCCAGCGGGAACATCGCCAGACGGTGGGGATCCCCGTCCGCGTCATGGTCGACGCCGGCATCGCCGTGTCCGAGCACCATCGTCACGGCGATGATCAGGAGCAGGATCCCGCCGGCGATCGCGAGCGCGCCGGTCGAGAAGTGGAGCAGCCGCCGCAGCAGCTCGCCGAAGACGACCAGGATCAGCGCGACCACGCTTGCCGTCGTCAGCATGGTGCGGACGATCCGGCGCTTGTCGCCGGCGTCCAGGCCGGCGGTCGCCTCGAGGTAGGGCAGGAGCGCGATCTTCGGGCCGATCCCGATCAGGAGGAGCAGGAACAGGTCGACGACCGTCGCCGTGTCGATCGTGGCGGTGTCCATGCGGTCAGCCCGGCAGACCGGCGGCTACGAGGCCGTCCGGGCTGCGCCGCGCACGACCCAGCCGACGGCGATGGTTGCGATCGAGAGAACGATCGCCGCCCAGATCGCGTCCCAGAAGAAGCTGTTGATGGTCAGATCGCCGGTGAGCGAGTCGGTGATGGCGAGCACGACCGCGTTGATCAGGACGAGGACGAGCCCGAGCGTCAGGATGATGAAGGGCAGCGAGAGGATCCGCAGAATGGTGCCGACGATCGCATTGATGATCCCGAACAGGAGCGAGATCCAGAGGTAGCCCCGGATTCCGCCGGACACCGAGACGCCGCCGAGCAGCCAGGCCGTGATCGCGAAGGCCACCGCGACGACGACCCATGACAGCAGGAAGTTCCTCAGCATGCGCAGGGGTTCATCCTAGGCCGGTTCCGCGGGGTCTTCCAGGGCGCCGCGCGCGGCAGCGAGGCCGCCGGCGTCGCCGCCCCTGCCGCGCAGCACGAAGGCGATCCCGACCGCGATGGCTGCCCCGGCGAGCGGTCCCGCCAGGTACACCCAGTAGCTCGAGAAGTCGCCGCGGACGAGGTCCGGGCCGAACGAGCGGGCCGGGTTCATCGACGCACCGCTGATCGGGCTCGACCAGAGGCCGGCGAGGATGATGTACGAGCCGACGCCGAGGGCCGCGAGCGGGCCCACGTTCTGCGCACGCGACGCGGTGCCCAGGATCGTGCTGACGAGGCCGACGGTCAGGACGAGCTCGATCAGCATCGCCTGCCAGTCGTCGACGCCGGGCCCGGGGAGCGTCGCGCCGAGGTTGCCGATGTTGCCGAACACGGCCCGAAGGAAGAGGCATGCCAGGGATGCGCCGATCAGCTGGACGACGATGTAGCCCGGCACCCGTTTGACCGGGAAGTCGCCCCGCAGCCAGAACGCGAATGTGACCGCCGGGTTCAGGTGCGCGCCCGAGACGGCGCCCATGAACAGGATGATCGCGAGCACCATCAGGCCGGGCGCGGTGACCGCCGCGCCGCGCTCGATCGCCCCGTGCGACTGCGCGTCCACGACCGCGCCGCCCGCTCCCACGAGCACGAGCATGAAAGTCCCCAGGAGCTCTGAGAAGAGCCGGCGCCACTCGAGCGAGGGGTCGTCGAAGTCGCGCGTGCCGGGGTACTCGAGCGCGAGCAGCGCGGCCCGCGCGCTGTGGGCCGGGTTGGTGTGGAGCTCGGAGGCCATGGCTGAAAGGCACACTCGCGCAGCCCTGGAGCGCGAACATCGACCAGAAAGTATGAAAAGCCGGCGTTACGCCCTAGTATGAGACACGATGAGCAACAAGCCCCTCCCCACCGGCGACGATGCGCTCGCGCTCGAGCTCGCGCATGTGTTCGTGAGCGCCCCGATGCGCCTCGAGACCCCCCGCCGCACCGAGCACGGGATGCCGCCGCTGCGCGTCCTGATCGGCGGCGTTTCGATCGACAACAAGGGCTGGCTGTATGTCTGGGTGACCTACGTCCCGACGCCCGAGGACGTGCCCAGCCTGACGGTCTGGCCCGTCGCGCAGGTCGGCGTCCCCTTCTCGGCGGTGGTCTCGGCCACCTCCGAGGTCGAGGTCGTCGGCCGCGTCGACACCCCGGCGCGTGCGGTCGCCCGGCTCTCGCACCACCTCTCCTCGGTCGCCCGCGCCCGCATCGATCCCGACGTCGAGTACCTCGACCGGGCCGTGGCCGCCTATAGGGCCGAGCTACGCCGCCGCCGCGACCGGGCCGCCGCCTGGGGTGGCGCCACCCGCGCAGCCTGACCGCGTCGCGGCGACGTTTCGGGCGGGGCGGATCGGGTACCGACGGCACATGCCCGCCGGCGACCCCACTCCCGAACGCCACTCCCGGGATCGCCGCTCGCACGGCGAGGACTATCCGGGGCACGGCGACCCCGAGGGGCCCGAGGAGCAGTACTCCACGCCGGACGAGCCCTCGCAGCCCGACGCGGACGACACGGATGGCGACCGGGAGGACGAGCCCGGCTAGATGATCGGTTCCACGCCCCAGTGACGTTCTGGGCGATGCGACGGTTCGCAGTCGCAGCGCCACCAGCGAACCGAACCCACGCCAGCAGCCTGACGTCCAGGCGCGCGGGGGCGTGGAATCAATCATCTAGGCTGGAGCGGTCTCTTGACGATCGCTCCCACAGCCGTCGACGTCGCGGCGCCTGACCGTCGCCGCTGGATCCTCGTCGCGACCATCATCGGCTCGTCGATGACGTTCATCGACGGCACGGTCGTGAACATCGCCCTGCCGACGATCGGACGCGACCTGCACGCCGGGCTCTCGGCCCAGCAGTGGGTGATGTTGTCCTACTCGCTCGCCGTCGCGTCGCTCTACATCGTCTCGGGGGCGCTCGGCGACCGGTACGGGCGCTGGTCGCTCTTCGTCGCGGGCGTGGCCGGATTCGCGACGGCGTCGGCGCTTGCGGGCATCGCGCCGAACACCTGGACACTCGTGGCGGCGCGTGTGCTGCAGGGGGTGACGGGGGCGCTCCTGACCACGAACAGCCTTGCCCTGCTGCGGGCGACGTATGCCGAGGACAGCGGCCGCGCCGTCGGCCTGTGGACGGCGTGGAGCGGCATCGGGACGATGCTCGGCCCACCCCTCGGCGGGTTCCTCGTCGAGTACGCGTCGTGGCGGTGGATCTTCTTCATCAACCTCCCCGGTGCCGCACTCGCGCTGGTCATGGCCTTCGCCGGGCGCGGGCTCGAGCAGCCGCCGGCCGAGGTGCGGCCGGTGCAGTGGTCGGGCGCCGCCGCCATCGCCGTGACGTTCGGCGCGCTCACGTTCGGGCTGATCGAGGGCGCCCAGGCCGGGTTCGGCGAGGTGTGGCCGGCGTTCGTCGTCGCGCTGGCCGGGCTCGCGCTGCTCGTCGCCGTCGAACGGCGGTCGGCGACGCCGTTGCTTCCGACCGAGCTCTTGCGCCACCGGGTGTTCGTGGTCGCAAACGTCTACACCCTGCTCGTCTACGCCGCACTGGGCGGGTCGACCTTCTACCTCGCCCTGTACCTGCAGTCCGCCGCGGTGGGCTACACGCCGGCGCGCGCGTCGCTGATCTTCCTGCCGATCAGCATCGTCATGTTCGTGCTGGCGCCGCGCTTCGGCCGCCTTGCCGACCGCGACGGGCCGCGCCGCTACCTCACGCTCGCCCCGCTGATCATGGCCGCCGGGTTCCTGCTGCTCACGCTCATCCGCAGCACGAATCCGCTGGTGCCGCTGCCGGGAGTCATCGTCATGTCGGTCGGCCTGGCGATGCTGGTGGCGCCCATCACCGCGACCGCGCTTCGGGCGGCGCCCGACCGGTTCGCCGGCCTCGCGGCCGGGGTGAACACGACCGTGTCACGGCTCGGCGGGCTGATCGCGACGCCGCTCGTCGGCGTGGTCATCACGCTCGTCTTCGCGAGCGCGGCGCCGCATCCCGGCGCGGACCCGTTCGCCACCCACGCCGTCCTGGCCGCCCAGCGCGACGCGACGGCGACGGCCTTCCGGGCGGGCATCGGCGCGGTGGTCGTGCTGTGCGTGGCCGGCGCCGTGCTGGCCGCCCGCGGCCTGCGCTCAGACGATCGCTGAGGCGACGGCGGCGGACTCGAATCGCAGCTCGCGCAGCGCCCCGGTGATCGGGTTGCGAAAGCCGATGAAGTGCAGGCCCGGCACGGCGGGGTGGACCTCGCCGCCGTGGTGCAGCGGCAGGCCGTCCGTCCCGAGCACGCCGAGGTGGCCAACCAGCGGGACGAGCGCCGGGCGGTAGCCGGTCGCGGCGACGACCGCGTCGGGGCGCAAGCGCCGGCCATCCTGCAGCGCGACCTCTTCGCCCTCGACCGCCTCGACGGCCGGGACGACCGTGATCCTGCCGGCCCGAACCGCCCGGGCGAAGCCGTGGTCGAGGATGGGGAGGACGCCGCGGCGGGCGTGGCGTGTGAAGACGCCCTCGCCGCGCGCCGGCAGGCCGCGCGCCGAGAGGTCGCCGATGAAGAGCCGCCGCTCGAGTCGGGCGACTGCGTCGGCCAGCGTCCGCGGCGCCCGCGACAGCGGGATGGCCGCGACCTGGGCGGGCAGCCCGAACGCCTGGCGCGGGACGACTCCCGGGGCCGACCGGGCCGAGAGCCACACCTCGCGCGCGCCGTCGGCCGCGAGGTCGAGGGCGATGTCCGAGCCGGAGTTACCTGCGCCGACCACGAGCACCGCCTGCCCGTGATAGGGCGCAGCGTCGCGGTAGCAGCTCGAGTGCACGATCGGAGGCGCGGTGCCGTTCGCCTGCGCCCACTCGGGCAGCACGGGCTCGGCGTTGTACCCCGTGGCGATCACGACGGCCGTCGCCTGGATCGGCGCTCCGGCGGTCGTGATGGCGAAGCCGTCGCCATCGGTGTCGACCCGCAGCGCCTCCGTGCCCGCGCGGACGTCGAGCCGTTCGCGCTCGGCGTAGCGCTCGAGGTACGCCAGGAAGTCCGCCCCGGCCACCCACCGGCCGCACGATCGGGGCACGTCAGCGCCCGGCAGGCTCGAGAGCGACCGCACCGTGTGCAGATGAAGCGAGCGATAGTGGCGCCGCCAGCTCGCCCCCAGCCGGTCCCGCTCGAGCACGATCGGCTCGACGCCGGCCCGGCGCAGCGTCGCCGCGGCGGCCAGTCCGGCGGGGCCCGCTCCCACGACGACGGTCGGTGCGCTGCGCATCGGCCGGTATCCTCGCAGCCCGCCGGGCCGGCCGAGGGGGCCCTCCGTGGTGTCGGGACGCGCAGACGCGGCGGCGGCGAAGGCGCTAGCGTCCTTCGCACCGGAGCGTCGTACGAGGAGGGACGAGATGAGCGCAACCGACACCCGCGCCAAGGACTGCCGCCACCTGATCGGCGGGAAGTGGGTGGATGCCGCCGGGGGCGGGACGTTCGCCGACCTCGATCCGTACACCGGCGACACCGTCGCGAACGTCGCGGCCGGCGACCGCGAGGACGCTCGCCGCGCCGTCGAGGCCGCAGACGCCGCGTTCGCCGAGTGGTCCCAGGCCGGCCCCGGCCGGCGCCAGGCCGTGTTCCTCAAGGCCGCCGACGTCCTCGAATCGCGCCGGGACGAGGTGGTGGGGTGGCTGGCCAAAGAGACGGGCTGCAGCTTCGGCTTCGGCATGTTCCAGATGGGCTTCGTCGCCGGCCTCTTCCGCCAGGCGGCCGGTGCGGCGTACGCGCCGCTCGGCCAGGTGCTCCCGTCGGACCTGCCCGGCGCCTTTGCAATGGGCATCCGCCGCCCGGTCGGCGTGGTCGGCGCGATCTCGCCGTGGAACGCCGCGCTGATCCTGTCGGCCCGCGCGCTGGCCGCGCCGATCGCCTTCGGCAACACCGTCGTCCTGTCCCCGTCCGAGGAGTCGCCCTACGTCGGCGGCCTCCTGTGGGGCGAGATCTTCGCCGCCGCCGGGTTGCCCGACGGCGTGCTCAACATCGTGACGCACGACCGCGCCGGCGCGCCGGCCGTGGGCGGGGAGCTGGTCGAGAACCCGCGCGTGCGCCGCATTAACTTCACCGGCTCGACGGCCACCGGCCGCAAGCTGGCCGAGGCCGCCGGCCGCCACCTGAAGCGGGTCGTGCTCGAGCTGGGCGGCCAGAACCCGCTGATCGTGCTCGCCGACGCCGACCTGGAGTACGCCGTCAACGCGACCACGTTCGGCGCCTACCTGCACCAGGGCCAGATCTGTATGTCGGCCCGCCGGATCATCGTCGAGCGGCCCATCGCCGAGAAGTTCACCGCCGCCCTGGCCGAGAAGGTCGCGGGCCTCGGCGTCGGCGACCCGCGCGAGCACACCACGATCATCGGCCCGCTGATCAACCCGGCGGCCCTCGAGACGGTCAGCCGCCGCGTCGACGACGTCGTCAAGGCGGGCGCGAAGGTGCTCGCCGGCGGCAGCGCCGAGGGCGTGTGCTACCGGGCGACGCTGCTCGCCGACGTGCCGCGCGACAGCGAGTTCGCCCAGGTCGAGACGTTCGGGCCGGTGGCATCGATCGAGGTGGTCGACAGCGCCGACGAGGCGGTCGCCGCCGCGAACGCCACCAGCTACGGGCTCGCGTCCGGCGTGATCACGACCGACCCCGACCGCGGGCTCGCGATCGCCGGCCGGCTCCAGGCCGGGATCGTCCACGTCAACGACCAACCCGTCCACGACGAGCCGCAGATGCCGTTCGGCGGCACCAAGGACAGCGGCTGGGGCCGGTTCGGCGGCACGTTCGCGATGGACGAGTTCACCGAGATGCAGTGGGTGACCGTCCAGAGCGGCACGCGCCCCTTCCCGTTCTGAGGTTCGCGAGTGGCCGAGATCGTCACGCTGGAGGAGGGGATCGCCGAGCTCGTGTCCGACGGCGACACCGTCGCGCTCGAGGGCTTCACGCATCTGATCCCGCACGCGGCCGGCCACGAGCTGATCCGCCAGGGCCGCCGCGGCCTCACGCTGATCCGGCTCACGCCCGACGTGATCTACGACCAGCTGATCGGCGCCGGGTGCGCGGCCAAGCTCGTCTTCTCGTGGGGCGGAAACCCCGGCGTGGGGTCGCTGCACCGGCTCCGCGAGGCGGTCGAGCGCGGCTGGCCCGGGCCGCTCGAGCTCGAGGAGCACTCCCACGCCGGCATGGCCGCCGCCTACGCGGCCGGGGCGGCCAACCTGCCGTTCGCGGTCCTGCGCGGCTACGCCGGCACCGACCTGCCCGGTCACACGACGGTGCGCTTCATCGACTGCCCCTTCACCGGCGAGCGGCTGGCGGCGGTGCGGGCGCTGCGGCCGGACGTCGGCATCGTCCATGCCCAGCGCGCCGACCGCCAGGGAAACGTCCAGCTGTGGGGCATCAGCGGCGTGCAGAAGGAGGCCGTGCTGGCCTCGGCCCGGTCGCTCGTCACCGTCGAGGAGATCGTCGACGAGCTCGAGCCCGTCCCCGGCGCGATCATCCTGCCCGGCTGGGTCGTGACTGCCGTTGCGGCCGCGCCGGGCGGCGCCCACCCGTCGTACGTGCACGGCTACTACGAGCGCGACAACGCCTTCTACGTGCGCTGGGATGCCATCAGCCGCGACCGCGAGGCGTTCGGCGAGTGGATCCGCGAGCACGTCCTGGAGGCGGCGGCGTGAGCCACACGAGCGAGGAGATGATGGCGGTGGCGGCGTCGAGGCGGCTGCACGACGGGACTGTCTGCTTCGTCGGCATCGGCCTCCCCAGCAAGGCGGCAAACCTGGCCCGGGCCACGCACGCGCCCGGGTGCGTGCTGATCTACGAGAGCGGCACGATCGGCGCGAAGCCGCTCAATCTGCCCCTCTCGATCGGCGACGGCGAGCTGGCCGAGACTGCCGACGCCGTGGTCGGCGTGCCCGAGATCTTCGCCTACTGGCTCCAGGCCGGCCGGATCGACTTCGGCTTCCTCGGCGCCGCCCAGATCGACCGCCACGGCAATCTGAACAGCACCGTCATCGGCGACTACGACCACCCCAGGGTGCGGCTGCCCGGGGGCGGCGGGGCGCCCGAGATCGCGGCGTCGTGCAAGGAGACGCTGGTGATCCTGAAGCAGTCGCCGCGCACGTTCGTCGAGCGGCTCGACTTCCGCACGTCGGTCGGGTTCGGCGACGGGCCCGGCGCGCGCGAGCAGCTCGGCCTGCCCGGGCGCGGCGTCACGGCGGTCATCACCGATCTGGGCGAGCTCGAGCCCGACCCGGAGACCTTCGAGCTCACCCTGGCCCGGGTGCACCCGGGCGTCACGGCCGACCAGGCGGTCGCCGCGACCGGCTGGCCGCTGCGCGTGCGCGCCGACCTCGGGGAGAGCACACCGCCGAGCGAGCGCGAGCTGGAGGCGCTGCGCGCCCTGCGTACGGCGGACGAGCGAGAGCCGGCCGGATGAGCGATCTGCGGATCGCGCGGGTGCGCGACGGCGAGCGCCGGGGTGTCGACCCGCCCTATCTGTCCCCGGACTACCGCTCCACCCGGCTGCGGGCGCCGGACCGGCCGCTGATCCTCCTGCCCGAGTCGATGCACGACCCGACCGGCCCCGTGTACGGCGAGAGCCCCCTGGCCGAGACCGACTCCGACCTCACCCGCCAGCACGACGGCGAGCCGCTCGGCGAGCGCATCATCGTTACCGGGACGGTGCGGGACGGGGGCGGCCGGCCGGTGCCGGGCTCGCTGATCGAGATCTGGCAGGCGAACGCCGCCGGCCGCTACGTCCACCAGCGCGACCAGCACCCCGCGCCGCTCGACCCGAACTTCACGGGCGCGGGCCGCGTCCTCACCGACTCCGAAGGGCGTTACCGCTTCACGACGATCAAGCCGGGCGCCTATCCGTGGCGCAACCACCAGAACGCCTGGCGGCCGGCCCACATCCACCTCTCGATCTTCGGGCGCGCCTTCACCGAGCGGCTGGTGACGCAGATGTACTTCCCGGGCGACCCGCTGTTCGCCGCCGACCCGATCTTCAACGCGGTCCGCGAACCGGCGGCGCGGGAGCGGATGATCTCGCGGTTCGACTGGGCGACGACGACCGAGGAGTGGGCGCTCGGATACCGCTTCGACATCGTCCTCGGCGGCCGCGACGCGACCCCGTTCGAGGCCTGAGATGGCGGCCGAGCCGACACCCTCGCAGACGGTTGGGCCGTTCTTCTCGTTCGGGCTGTGCGTCCGGCCGCACCACGAGCTGGTCGACCCGGGCCGGGCCGATGCGCTTCGCATCGAGGGCAGGGTCCTCGACGGCGCCGGCGCCCCCGTCGTCGATGCGATGGTCGAGATCTGGCAGGCCGACGCGGAGGGCGGCCACCGCGACGGCTTCGGGTGGGGGCGCAGCGGCACCGACGCCGAGGGCCGCTACGCGTTCGTGACGGTCATGCCGGGCGGGGAGGGCGCGCCGTTCATCGCCGTGCTCGTCTTCGCCCGCGGCCTGCTGAAGCCGGTGATGACGCGCATGTACTTCCCGGACGAGCCGGACAACGCCTCCGACCCCCTGCTGGCGGCGCTCACCGACGCCGAGCGGGCCGGCCTGACCGCGGTCGCGGAGAATGGCGGGATGCGCTTCGACATCCACCTCCAGGGCGAGCGGCAGACGACGTTCCTCGCCCTGTGACGACGTTTCGGCCCCTGTTCGTGCCGGACGAGATCGCGACCGCCGTGTCCGACCGCGCCTGGCTGGCGGCCATGCTGGACGCCGAGCGGGCGCTCGTGAACGCCGGGGCGATCGCCGGGGCCGTCCCCGCGCACCTGGCCGGCCGCATCGCCGAGCGCTGCTCGCCGGATCTGTACGACGTCGACGACCTGGCCCGGGCCGGGCGCTCGGCAGGGAACCCGGTGGAGCCGCTGGTGAAGGCGATCCGGGCCGGGCTCGGCCCCGAGGAGGCCGGGTTCGTGCACTGGGGGGCGACCAGCCAGGACATCCTCGACAGCGCGGCCATGCTGGTCGCCAAGCGCGCGCTCGCGCCGACCGCCGCGTGGCTGGACGACGCGGCCGCACGGTGCGCCGCGCTCGCCCGGGCGCACCGGGCGACCCCGATCGCCGGCCGGACGCTGCTGCAGCAGGCCACACCGACGACGTTCGGGCTGAAGGCGGCGGGGTGGCTCATGGGCCTGCGCGAGGCCCGCGCCCTGGTAGCGGCCGTCTCCGCGCGACGGCTGCGCGCGCAGCTCGGCGGCGCCGTCGGCTCCCTGGCGGTGCTCGGCCCACGCGGGCCCGAGGTGGCACGGCTCTACGCCCGCGAGCTCGACCTGGCCGAGCCGCTCGCCCCGTGGCACAGCGAGCGCAGCGCGCTGATCGAGCTCGGCGCGGCCCTCGCCGCGGTCGCCGCCGCGTGCGCGAAGATCTCCGGCGACGTGGTGCTGCTCGCCCAGACGGAGGTGGCCGAGGTGCGCGAGGGCGGGGGCGGCGCATCCTCGACGATGCCGCACAAGCGCAATCCGGCCGTGTCGGTGCGCACGCTCGCGTGCGCGGCCCGGGCCCGCCGCAACGCCGCGGCGCTCGTCGCCGCCGAGCCGCACCAGCACGAGCGGGCGGCCGGGCCGTGGCACGCCGAGTGGGACGCGATCACCGGCGCGCTCGAAGGCGCCGGCGGCGCCGCGGCCGGCGCCCGCGAGCTGCTGGCCGGGCTCGAGATCGACCCCGCCCGCATGCGCCGAAACCTCGACCTGACGCGCGGCCTCGTGATGGCCGAGCGGGTCACGTACGCCGCGGCGGCGCGCAGTGGCCTCCTCGAGGCCCGGCGGCTGGTGACGGCCGCGGCCGAGCGGACGGCGGCCGAGGACGTGACGTTCCGGCAGGCGCTCACCGAGGCGGAGGGCCTCGGCCTGCGCTCCGACGAGATCGATGCCGCCCTCGACCCGGCGGCGGGACTGGAATCGGCGGCGGCGCTCGTCGACCGCGTGCTCGAGGGAGGGGAGAGCGGATGACGGACGACCTGTACGAGCGGGGGATGGGCGTGCGCCGGGAGGTGCTCGGCGACGCCCACGTCGACGCGGCCGTCGCCGGCGGCTCGCCGCTCGCCGCCGACTTCCAGGAGCTGATCACCCGCTACGCCTGGGGGGAGGTGTGGGCCCGGCCCGGCCTCGACCGGCGCACGCGCAGCTGCATCACGCTGACCGCGCTCGTCGCCGGCGGCCACGACCACGAGCTCGCCCTGCACCTGCGGGCGGCCCGCCGCAACGGGCTCACCTGGGACGAGATCAAGGAGGTGCTGCTGCAGGCGGCGATCTACTGCGGCGTGCCCGCGGCCAACTCCGCGTTCGCCGTCGCCCAGCGCGTGCAGGAGGAGGAGGGCGGATGAGCCGGGCGGTCATCATCTCGGCGGTGCGCACGCCGATCGGCCGCTACGGCGGGGCGCTCGCCGGCGTGCGCCCCGACGACCTGGCCGCGGTCGCCGTCTCGGCCGCCGTCGAGCGTGCCGGCGTCGACCCCGCCGACATCGACGACGTCTACCTGGGCTGCGCCAACCAGGCCGGCGAGGACAACCGCGACGTCGCCCGCATGGCCGTCCTGCTCGCCGGCTTCCCGCAGTCGGTGCCGGGCGTCACGCTGAACCGGCTGTGCGCCTCGGGGCTCTCGGCGGTCGTCTCGGCCTGCCACGCCGTCGTCGCCGGCGACGCGGACCTGGCGGTGGCGGGCGGGGTCGAGTCGATGACGCGGGCGCCGCTCTCGATGCCGAAGGCCGCGCGGGCGTTCGAGCGCGGCCACCGCACCGTCTACGACACGACCCTCGGCTGGCGCTATCCCAACCCGCGCCTCGAGGCGATGTTCCCGCTCGAGAGCATGGGCGAGACCGGCGAGAACGTGGCGGCGGGGTGGAGCATCTCGCGCGCCGACCAGGACGCCTTCGCCCTGCGCTCGCAGGAGCGATGGGCGGCAGCCCAGGCGGCCGGCCGCTTCGCCGACGAGCTCGTCCCTGTCGGCGACCTCGACCGTGATGAGCACCCCCGGCCCGACACGACGCTCGAGGGCCTCGGGGCGCTGAAGCCGGCGTTCCGCACGGGTGGAAGCGTCACGGCCGGCAACTCGAGCGGCATGAACGACGGGGCGGCCGCGGTCGTGATCGGGAGCGAGGAGCGGGCCGCCGCGCTCGGCGCCGAGCCGCTCGCGACGTTCGCGGGCAGCGCCTCTGTCGGCGTCGACCCGCGGGTGATGGGCATCGGCCCGATCCCGGCCGTGCGCAAGCTGCTCGACCGCACCGGCGTGGCGGTGGCAGACATCGACCTCGTCGAGCTGAACGAGGCGTTCGCGTCGCAGAGCGTGGCCGTCGTGCGCGAGCTGGGGCTCGATCCCGACCGCGTCAACGTGAACGGCGGCGCGATCGCACTCGGGCACCCGCTGGGGATGAGCGGCGCCCGCCTGGTGGTCTCGCTCGTGCACGAGCTGCGCCGGCGCGGCGGCCGCTACGGCCTGGCGACGCTGTGCGTCGGCGTGGGCCAGGGCCAGGCGGCGCTGTTCGAGAGGCCGGGGTGAGCGCCGAGACGACCCAGGTCGGGATCGTGGGGGCGGGGCCGGCGGGGCTGACGCTGGCCCAGCTCCTGAAGGGGCGGGGGATCGAATCGGTCGTGCTCGAGAGCCGCAGCCGCGAGCACTGCGAGGGGCGGATCCGGGCGGGCGTGCTCGAGCAGGGCGCCGTCGACGTGCTGCGGGCGATCGGCGCGGGCGCGCGGATGGACCGCGAGGGCATCGTCCATCACGGCGTCTCGCTCCAGTTCGACGGCGAGCGCCACCGCATCCCGCTCTCCGAGCTCACCGGCGGCGCGGCGATCGTGATCTACGGGCAGACCGAGGTGGTGAAGGACCTGATCCGCATCCGGCTCGATGCGGGCGACCCGCTGCGCTTTGAGGCCGACGACGTGGCGCTCGCCGAAATCGACGGCGACCGCCCGCGCATCACCTACCGCCACGAGGGCCGCGGGCGCGAGCTGCGCTGCGACCTCGTCGCCGGCTGCGACGGCTTCCACGGCGTCTCGCGCGAGTCCATCCCGGCCGGCGTCTTGCGGGTGAGCGAGCGCGATTACCCGTTCGGCTGGCTGGGGATCCTGGCCGACGTGGCCCCGTCGAGCGACGAGCTCGTCTACGCCCATCACGAGCGCGGGTTCGCGCTGCTCAGCCTGCGCTCACCCATGCTCAGCCGCCTCTACGTGCAGGTGGCGCACGACGAGGACGTCGGCGAGTGGCCGGACGAGCGCATCTGGGCCGAGCTGCAGACCCGGCTCGGCATGCCCGGCTGGACGCTCGCCGAGGGGCCGATCCTCGAGAAGGGCGTGACCGGGATGCGCAGCTTCGTGGCCGCCCCGATGCAGTACGGTCGCCTGTACCTGGCCGGTGACGCGGCCCACATCGTGCCCCCGACCGGCGCGAAGGGCCTGAACCTGGCGATCGCCGACGTGGAGCTGCTCGGCGAGGCGATCGCCGCCTGGTACGAATCCGGCGACCGCTCCGGGCTCGACGGCTACACCGACGCCTGCCTGCGCCGGGTGTGGCGGGCGGAGCACTTCTCGTGGTGGATGACGTCGATGCTGCATCGCCTGCCGGGCGACGACCCGTTCGACCTCGAGCTGCAGCTGGCCCAGCTGCGCTATGTCGTCTCCTCGCCGGCGGCGGCGACGACGCTGGCCGAGAACTACGTCGGCATCGCCGGGCGCCGCGCCTGATGCCCCTGCGCAACCGGGTCACGCCGCTCGGGGAGCTCATCCCGGCGCCCGCCCGCGGGCTCGTCTACGGCAACCGCGGCTGCCTGCACGACGACCAGGGGAACGTCCGCCGCCGCTGGGCGGTGCGCCGCTGGATCGCCTGCCGGCTCGAGTTCAAGGGCTGGCAGCGCGGTCCGATGATGCAGCCGGGCAAGTTCACGGAGCTCTTCTTCGTCGACGAGGCCACGGCGTTCGCCGCCGGCCATCGCCCGTGTGCGCTCTGCCGGCGGGAGGACTACGACCGCTTCGGCGCGATCTGGGCCGGCCTGCACGGCGGCGAGACCGGCGCCGACGCGATCGACCTGCGCCTGCACGGCGAGCGGGTCGACCCCGAGACGCGCGCGCACCGCACCCACGCCGCGCCCGTCGGCTCGCTCCCGGCCGGCACGTTCGTCCTGGAGGACGGCGACCCGTACCTCGTGCTCGGCCGCGAGCTCCTGCTGTGGTCGCCGTCCGGCTACGCCGCCCGCCGCCCCCGCCCCGCCCGGGGCACGGCGACGGTGATCACCCCGCCGTCGCTGGTGGAGGTCCTGCGCGCCGGCTGGCACGAGGCCGCCGTGCCGCTGCTCCACCCGACAAGCGGGGTCTGACCCCGAACGGGGGGCGTTGCAGATTCGTTGCTCTTCTGTGACGGGGCCAGGCCCGTGCGCCGGCCCGGCCCCGGCTGTTCGCGGCAGCCGGGAATCGGGGACTGTCCCCGATTCCGCGGGGACAGTCCCCAGGTTCGGGCGCCTAATTCCGGCGGAACGGCGGGTCGTAGATGCTCGCGAGCCGGGCCAGCGTGAGGGCGGCGAGCATCAGGCCGAAGTCGCGCAGGGCGATGTCGTAGTAGCCGGAGTAGGTGAGCAGGTTGACGATGATGCCTGCCAGCCACGCGGCGACCAGGTAGGCGCCGTAGCGGGGCTTGATGGCGACGGCGAGGCCGGCGAGGATCTCGACGACGCCGACGACGTCCATGAACTGGTGGGCCGTGCCCGGGATCAGGCGGTTCACCCAGGGCGCCAGATAGATCTCCCAGTTGACGAGGACGTTGAAGAACTTGTCCAGGCCGAACACGATCGGCGCGACCGTGAACCCGATCCGCAGCAGGGTGAACGCCTGGAATGCCGGGTCGCGGCGCAGGGCCTCCGTCGAGAGCCCGGCGACGCGCGCCGGTGCGACGCTGTGGGTGGTCATCTGATGGGCCTCCTTCTATCGCAAATAGATTTGTGCGATAGAATACCCGGTCCTCTCGCTTACGTCAAATCTGACTCGCGTTAGAATGCAGCCATGAGCCGAGATCCCCTCCACGCCATCGGCCGGCTGGCCGAGCCGGTGCGTCGCCGCCTCTACGACATCGTCGCCTCGCGGCCGCAGCCGACCTCGCGCGAGG
>Ga0075424_100001906_pt1 | contig 18665 bp, 14 predicted proteins | sample SoiMethybrSBSTD3_FD_75301 | JGI IMG/M metagenome (GOLD analysis project Ga0075424, IMG submission 75301) | Bulk soil microbial communities from a Populus tree surrounding site in Tennessee, USA - Soil MetaG P. TD hybrid SBSTD3 | ecosystem: Environmental > Terrestrial > Soil > Tree plantation... | reverse complement strand
TCTCCGTGCCCGTTATTGCGTCCGGTGGCGCAAAAACTCCGGAGCATTTCGCGCAAATCTTTTCTGCTGGCGCTGCCGATGCGGCCCTCGCGGCTTCTATCTTTCATGATGGCGTTCAATCGATTCGCGGACTGAAGCAATTTCTTGCCGCAAAGAACATCGAGGTCCGTTTTCCGTGCTGATCCCCTGCATCGACCTGCAATCGGGCCGGGCAGTACAACTCGTCCACGGCCGCCGTCGTGAACTCGCCGTCGCAGACGTCTTCGCACAACTTGAGAAGTTCAAGCGCTACCCGTGGCTGCACATTATTGATCTCGACGCCGCCATGAATAAGGGCGACAACGATCAACTGGTCGAGGCCCTATGTAGACGCGCTCGTCGCAGCTACAAGATGAAAGTCCGCGTCGGCGGTGGTGTGCGCACTCCCTCTCGCGCTAAGCAGCTTGTGCAATGCGGCGCGACTCAGATCATTGTTGGCAGTGCGGCATTTAGAAAAGGAAAGCTTGACGTTCAATTCCTGCGCGCACTCAAGCGTGTAATTCCGCGCAAGCGAATCGTTATTGCGCTCGATACATATCGGGGCAAGATCGCCACGCAAGGTTGGCGAAAATCCGTTTCGCTGCGCCCCCAGCAGGTGATGGCTGCTCTCGAACCATTTTGCGCGGCATTTCTCTGTACCGACGTAGACCGCGAAGGCACGCTTTCCGGCGCAAACCTCAACTATTTCGCCGCTCTTCGCACGGCGACTCGCCATCCCATCATCGCGGCCGGCGGCATCAAAACTCGCCGTGAAGTCTCCGCTCTGGCCAAGCTCAGCATGGACGCCGCCGTCGGCATGGCCCTCTATAAAAACGTCCTTCGTTAAACGTCTGGAATCCAAGCAATCTCACTGCCCCTTCAGCTTCTGCGCCGCCAACTTTCTAGCCATATTGCGAGCTATCTCTAGATATTTGCGATTGCGGTCGTCCGGATAACGCTTCAGGTATGCCTCTAATTCGTCCTTTTGTGCCGCGAAGTCTCCTCGCGCACCTTGCACATCCGCCAGTATCAAATGCCCCTTGCCGGAGCTCGGCTGCTCTAGCAGCAGAGCTTCTTGCGCACTTTTTTCCGCTTCCTCCACACGGTTCAACTTCAGCAGGACCAACCCAAGTACCACATGGCCATCAGCAATGTTCGCGTCCGTTTGCAGACCGTGCCTGACGACGCGCTCGGCGTCGACTGCGTTCCCGATCCGGGTCAGCACCAGCGCATAACCAAATTCCGCCCGCGGATAGTGTCCATCGCTCAGGTCAATCGCAGTCTGGAACGAACGCAACGCTTCCTCGTTCCGACTCAACTGTGCCTCCGCAACACCCAGGTGATAGTAGGCCTCGTAGTAATCGGGGGCCGCCGCGACTGCCGCTGCAAAGTGCTTTAGGCTTCCTTCTGGGTCGTGTCTAATCAGCCGCCGCAAACCACGCTGGAAACTGTCTCTTGCTTTTGATGAAATCTGCAGCTCGCGGACCGTCACAGTGTGTCCGCTGCGGGGCGACGCCGGAACGAACCCCAGCGACTGTGCCCTGGTTCCCGTCGCGCTTAGGACTGCTAGCAAGATAAGCAGTACCACATGTCTGAATGTCTCGTTGACGCCATGGGATGTTTCCGCGAAGCATTGGTGCCTCATAACAAACCCCATCCAGGGACGAAATGCGCATCCCTTCGTTTTGGCGTTGCCAACGATGAGGAGTCTTGCAACCGCGTAGGGATCGTGGGAGCCTTGCGAGGTTGTTAGGAGGTGCGTTGGCGAGACGCCCCGGGGCCACTCGTCGTCCGTGTATCCTGTGACTACGAGGGTCAATCTTGGTGGGAGTTCGAACTGCCCAAACTTTGCCCGCCTCGACTTAAAATTCCAGATCAGCACGCAGGGAGCCATGGCGGCAGCTCACGTAAAGTATTCGCCTACATGGAACTGCGACGCATCTCCTACAGCCGTTTCGCCTTCAGCTTGATGTACAATTTCGCCGGACCGGCGCATTCTTTCTAAGGACTCTTCACCGCCAACTCTAGATTGTTTCCTTCATGGTCGTGCGCTCGGCTCCCCTTCGCTTATCCGGCCAGACGTGGTACGTTGCTGCGAGCAATCAGAATCTGAATACCCACGCAAACTCCATGCCAATCCTGATTTGCTTCCTTCGCGGTATCAATGTTGGCGGCCACGCCATAATCAAAATGGACGCCCTGCGTGCTCTCCTTGTGTCGCTGAAATTCGAGGAACCCCAGACTTACGTACAGAGCGGCAACGTCATCTTCAAAACCTCGGAGCGCAATCTGGGGCTCCTGACGGCCCGCATCAAGGAAGCGATTGAAAAGAAATTTGCCTGTAGTCCTGCCGTCGTCCTTCGCACCGTAGCCGATCTGCGGGCGGTCGTCTCAAACAATCCGTTCGCCAAGCGAACCCACATCGAGCCGGCCAAGCTGCACGCCTTTTTTCTGGCCGCACGGCCGGCAAAGAGTGCCGCCGAAAACCTTCGACAGCTGGCGATTCAACCGGAAGAGCTTCATCTCATTGGGCGTGAACTGTTCATTTACTTTCCGGATGGCGCCGGCAAATCCAAATTGCCGTGGGCACGGGTAGACAAGGCCTTGCAAACGCAGGGTACGGGCCGCAATTGGAACTCCGTCACGAAGATTCTCGAAATGGCCGAGCACTTCGATTCTTGAACGACATTTTTCGCTTCCCTTTTCCTGACTACGTCTTACGATGTTCCCCATGCGAATCGTCCTTCACTTTTTAGTTCTTGCTCTGTGTGTGACGCCCGCCTCCGCACAAACTCCGCCCTCTGCCGGTGCATCGCTTCCCTTCACGCTAAAGGCTCTCGGCCACGGCATTTACGCCGCCATTGACAATTCGAAGGGTGAAGCAGGCGCGAACGCAGGCTTCGTCATTGGCGATGAAGCCGTAGTGGTCGTGGACACCTTTGAAAACGCCGCGGCTGCGCAGGCTTTGCTCGGCGAAATTCGCATGCTTACCAAGCTTCCCATCAAGTTCGTCGTAAACACGCACTATCACCTCGATCACGTCGCGGGGAATGCCGTCTTCGCCAAAGAGGGCGCAGCCATTGTCGCGCATCACAACGTGCCAGCCTGGATCCACACGGAGAACCTCAAATTCTTCGGCAAGGACATTAAGCCCGAACAAAAGTCTGTCGTCGAATCGCTCTCCACTCCAGACGTCCTCTACGATTCATCGATCGAACTCCGTGTCGGACCCACGCCAATTCGTGTCGAGTATTTTCCCGGCCACACCGGCGGCGATTCCGTGGTGATCGTTCAACAGGACAAGTCCACCGTCGTCTTCTGCGGCGACCTTTTCTGGCGCCAAACTCTGCCCAACTTGATTGACGCCTCCACGCTTCCCTGGCTCGAGACGCTCTCTACGCTTTCCAAAGTTTCTGCCGAATCTCCAGTTACCTTCGTTCCCGGTCATGGCGATCCTGGCACATCCGCCGAGGTCACCGCCTTCCGCGCATACCTCTCTGATTTGCGCGAATGGGTAGGTGCCGCGAAAAAGGAAGGAAAGAGCGGCGCTTCTCTAGCCGACGCCGTGCTGGCCCAGGTGAAGCAAAAATACGGTTCCTGGCAATTCTTCGATTACTTCGCCAGACGCAACATCGCCGACGTCGAAGCCGAACTCAACGGTTCCAAACGGGTCCCAAGTCCCGGCAAGTCTCACTGAACAGCAGTGGCCCTACTCGGCCTCGCCGGTTTCGCTGCTTGCTTCGTTCCAGCAAGGAGGGCTGCCCGGATCGAACCGATGGTGGCGCTTCGGCACGAATAGGTTCCCCCGCCGCGGCCTCAAAAAAGCGCCTCCGCGATCAAACTTTTTCCGCGTTCTTTCGTCTTTACCTGTGGGATGACAACAGGTGTCCTGTGAGACTCCCACAGGTATGGCCTTTTGCTGAGGCTGCGCCTGTGGCCGCGTGCCGTCGCCGTTCCACAGGAGTGTGTCTCTATGTCTGAAGCAAAGCTCGACCTGCTGCAAGGGACGCTGGACTTGATGGTATTGCAGACGCTGGCGGCCATCGGGCCGCTGCACGGTTACGGCATCGCCCGCCGCATTGAGCAAGTCAGCGGCGATGCGGTGCTCCTGAACCAGGGCACGATCTACGCTTCGCTGGTACGTCTCCAGCAAAAAGGCTGGATCTCCGGCGAATGGGGCACCTCCGATAACAACCGCAAAGCCAAGTTTTATTGCATTACCAGGACCGGCAGGAAGCAGCTTTCGGCGGACGCCGCGTACTGGCAGCGCCTCACCAGCGTTATGGGCCGCGTCCTCGCACTCGGCACGGGGGCACACCAGAAATGATCGCGCGGCTTCGCCAATCTATTCAGCGTTTCCTCGCATTTTTCCGCGCGCCGGCATACGACCACGACTTGGAAACCGAAATGGCCACGCACATCGAGCTGGCCATCGAAGAAAATCTGCGGCGCGGCCTCTCGTCCGCAGAAGCCCGCCGCCAGGCGCTCGTCCAGTTCGGCGGCCCGCAGCAATCGCGCGAGCAGCATCGCGAAGCCCGCAGCTTTTCCTTGCTCGATGAAATCTTGCAGGATCTCCGCTACACCCTGCGCACTTTGCGCAAAGATCGCTCCTTTACGATCATCGCGCTCATGATTCTCGCGCTCGGCATCGGCGCTAACACGGCCGTCTTCAGCGTGGTCAACACGTTGCTTCTGCGTCCCTTGCCTTTTCCGGATTCTCACCAACTCGTTTGGATCGCGCCACCACCGAGCAGTTGCGGCCTCTCCTGCGCCACTTACTCCGCAGACGCCTACGAAGGATTCCGCGATCAGAGCTTCGCCTACCAGGGCGTCACAGGATACGAAGCCTTCAGCACTCCCGATAACCTTCGCCTGACAGGCCGTGGAGAGCCGGTTCCCGCAACCGGTATCGATGTGATCAGCAACTTTTTTCAGGTCTTGGGCGTTCAGCCTGCGAAAGGCCGCCTGTTCACTGCCGATGAAGGCCGCGGTGGTCCACACCCGGTAGCTCTACTTTCAGACGCCTACTGGCGCCGCCAATTCAACGCTGATCCCGCTATCGTGGGTAAAGGTATCGAGTTGAGCGGAACACTGGTGACCGTCGTTGGCGTCCTGCCGCCCAGCTTCGACTTTGGCGCCGTCTTTTCTCCCGGCGCTAAGGTCGATCTCTTTACCCCGCTGAGCCTCGACCAGCAGCGCAATTGGGGCAATATCGTCACTCTCATTGGCCGCCTCAAGCCGGGAGTTACTACGGCCCAGGCGCTCGGGGATGCCGAGCGCGTCGCTCCGAATCTCTACTTCAACACGAAATATCCCCAAACCCTGGGACGGTACAAAGGCGCGCTAATCCCAGTGCCGCTGAAGGACTATGTGACGGGCAAGCTCCACAATTCCCTGATTGCGCTGTGGTGCGCTGTCGGAGCAATTTTGCTGATCGCCGGCGTGAACCTTTCAAATTTGCTGCTGGCGCGCGCAGCAGCGCGGGGCAAGGAGTTTGCCTTGCGCGGGGCACTCGGCGCGAACCGCGGCCGGCTGATCCGACAGTTGTTGCTGGAGAGCCTCTTGCTTTCAGGCGCGGGTGCGGCCTTGGGGCTCGTGCTGGCGCTGGGGTTGATCCTGTGGCTTGCGCATCAGGGATCGCTGGCCCTGCCGCTGCTCAGCAGTCTCCGCGTCGATACGCAAGCGCTAGCCTGGACGGCGCTGATTGCGTTCGTCACAGCCATCATCTTCGGTCTCCTGCCTGGATTGCGGACCGCAGCCGGCAATCTGGTCGAAGTGCTCAAGGACTCTGGACCAGGAGCAGGGCTTGGCCGGAAACATGAGCGGCTTCGCTCAACGCTCGTTATCTCTGAGGTCGCGCTGGCCTGCATGCTGCTGGTGAGCGCTGGTCTGCTGTTGCGCAGCTTTCTTAAAGTGCTCGATGTTGATCTCGGCTTCGAGCCGGACCGCGCCGCTTCCATCAAAGTAGAGTACGACGACAGTGCACCGACCGGAGAAGGAAGTCAGACCAAGCGCGGCGTGATCTTCCAGGAAATTCTGGAGCGCGTCGGGGCGGTTCCGGGTGTCGAAGCGGCGGGGATGGCGGATTATCTTCCGCTCGGACCGAACCGAAGTTGGGATACGCCGGTTCCGCAAGGAAAAACATTCGATCCTGGCCAGGTTCCCGAGCCGTTGGTCTATATCGTGACGCCGGGATTCTTTCGGGCGATGGGTATCCGGCTGCACGGGCGAGATTTCGCCTGGTCAGACGGGCCTCGGAGCGAACGGGTTGTGGTGATCAATGAATCGGCCGCGCGCGCGTATTGGCCGGGTGAGGACGCGGTCAACAAGATCCTGATGCGCGGCAATGAGCAAGATCGCGTCATCGCGGTCGTTGAAGATGTTCATGAAGAGCACGTGGAAAGCGGGGCGGGATCGCAAGTCTACTACCCCGTGACGCAGCAGGGACCCAACGGGGCACAGCTTGTGGTGCGAAGCAGAATGCAACCGTCCGCGCTTGCCGGCAGTATTCTGCGTACCTTGCGCGAGCTCAATGCAAAACAGCCCGCGGCCGAATTTCGGCCGATACGGATGCTAGTGGATCGCGCTGTTTCGCCGCGGCGATTTTTCATGCTTCTGGTCGCCGCATTCGCTGGTCTGGGGCTGCTCTTGGCGGCGCTCGGGATTTACGGTGTGATCTCCTACGCCGTAGCACGGCAGACGCGGGAGTTCGGCATTCGAATGGTGCTCGGTGCGACTCCAGCGCTGGTGCAGCGCATTGTTTTGGCCAATACGCTCAAGCTCGCCGGCATCGGCATTGCGGTAGGCGCAGTCGCTTCTGGCGTCTGCGCACAAATCATCACGTCGCTTTTGTTCCACACCGCGCCCAGCGATCCTCCCACATTTTTAGCCGTGATACTTCTGCTGGTGTCCGTGGCCGTGATCGCCGGTTATTTTCCGGCCCTGCGCGCCACGCGGATTCAACCCGCCACCTCATTGCGTTGCGATTGAACATGGACTTATGCCATCCACAAAAGCTAGGGAGACATACTAATGACCTCGGCTAACACTACGTTGATCCGAATGGACGGAGTGCAGAAGATTTTCCGGACGGACGAGATCGAAACACATGCGCTCTGCGACATTCACCTGGAAATTTCGCGCGGCGAATACCTGGCTATTGCCGGGCCGTCGGGATGTGGCAAGTCCACGTTGATGTCCATCCTCGGTCTGCTGGATTCGCCAAACGGAGGCAGCTACAAACTAAATGGTCAATCCGTCCAGGAGTTGAACCTGGCGCAGCGGGCGCGCATTCGCAACCGCGAGATCGGATTCATTTTTCAGGCGTTCAATCTGATCGGCGACCTTACTGTCTATGAAAACGTCGAACTGCCACTGACGTATCGCGGCATGGGACCTGCCGAGCGCAGGCGAAAAACAAATTTAGCTCTCGAGCGCGTAGGCATGGCGCACCGCGCGAAGCACTTTCCCGCGCAGCTTTCCGGTGGTCAGCAACAGCGAGTCGCCGTGGCGCGAGCTTTGGCCGGCGATCCGCTGATCTTGCTGGCTGATGAGCCCACCGGCAACCTCGACTCAAAGAATGGCGACGCCGTGATGGATCTGCTGAAAGAGCTGCATAACAGTGGCGCGACCATCTGCATCGTGACACACGATCCACGCTATGCCCATCACGCCGAACGCACGATTCACCTGTTCGACGGCCGGGTTGTGGCCGAACCAGCCGCGGCATAGGCGCATCTCGACAACATGATTAGCGGCCAGATTGGTCGTAGTCAGGTGGTCGGACCCACAACCGCCGTTTTGCTGAAATTCTACGAACATCCAGATTCTAGGAGTGGTTGTTTCCCTGTCTCATGTAAGCGTCGGTGACGTACTGAGAGACCATTCGCTGTGTGTTGAAAAAGGAGCCGTTGATCGCAATGGCGTGCTGCATCACGTTCAAGTACCTGTTCCGGTCGTTGTAGAAAAGCGGAAGGATGACGTGCTCCAGTTTGTCGTAGAGTGAATCGGCATCAGCGGCATTGTCCACATGTTCGTCGCCGCTATGCCGAAGTTCGCCGATGGCCCAACCGGTCACACCCTCCACGCAGCCCTCGACCCACCAGCCGTCCAGGATGCTCAGGCTCGGCACGCCATTTAGCGCCGCTTTCATCCCGCTTGTTCCCGATGCCTCCAGCGGGAATTGCGGAGTGTTTAACCATAAATCCGCGCCAGCGGTAATTTTGCCGCCAACTTCGAGGTTGTAGTTGTCCAGAAATACAACTTGAATCGCCTTCTTCAGAGCTTTCTTGGCGCGGAAAACCTTTCTGATGAGCTCCTTGCCCCCGCCGTCCTTGGGATGAGCTTTGCCGGAAAAGACGATTTGAAACTTGCCCGCGCTGCGAGCAATTTCCCGAAGCCGGTCGAGGTCCGAAAGAATCAGGTCGGCGCGCTTATAGCCGGTCGCGCGACGCGCAAACCCGATCGTGAAGACGTCCGGGTCCAGGCGAAGGCCCGTCTTCTTCTGCACTTCCTCAAAAAGATCATGCTTGGCAAGTAGATGTGCGGACCATACTTCTTCTGGCGGTAGGCCCAGCGCATTGCGCAGGCTGAAGTTGTCTTCGCGCCACGTGGGAATATAGCGGTCGAAAACGTCCTGCAGCGGAGCACAAGTCCAGGTCCCCGCATGGACGCCGTTCGTGATCGCTTCAATGTGTTCGCCCGGGAACATGCGGCGAGACACCTCGCCGTGAAGCTTTGCCACGCCATTGACAAAAGTGCTCATGCTCAGCGCGAGGTGCGTCATGTTGACCGAAGCGCCGCTGCGCGCCGCCTGTTGCAAATCCGGAAAATCCGTTTCAGCCTGCAAGACGCTGCGAAGCAGTTCCACTGAAGAAGCATCTTTCAAATCCAGAAATTTCTGGCGCTCCGGAAATGCCCGCGTCAGAAATTCCATGGGAAAGCGATCATGACCTGCCGGAACAGGCGTATGCGTAGTGAAGACGCACTTGCCGCGGACCTTCTCGATATCTTCACCGCGAATCGACTCGCGCCCCGCTTTTTCCGCCTCTTCGCCTAGAAGCTCAAGTGTCAGCAAAGCGGCGTGCCCTTCGTTCATGTGATACCGCGTAAGGTCCGCATAACCGAGCTCGCGCAGCATGCGAACGCCGCCGATGCCAAGCAAGACTTCCTGGCATAGCCGATAGTACGGGTCACCACCATAAAGGCTGCCAGTCAGGTTTCGATCGCGCTCTTCGTTAGCAGGCACGTCGGCATCGAGAAAATAAACAGGTATGTCGTATCCGCGGACACCCTTCACGTCGTAGCGCCAGGCACGCAACTCAACGCGGCGAGTCTCCAGAGGCACCTGCACGCGCGCCTTTTCCTCGGTCAGAAAATCTTCCACTTTCCAGTCCGTCGGCTCTTCGGACTGCGCTCCATCCTCGCCCAATACCTGCGTGAAGTAACCTTTGCGGTACAGCAGACAAACGGCGACCATTGGAAGGCGCAAATCCGCGGCAGCGCGTATCGTGTCCCCGGCGAGAACACCAAGCCCGCCCGAATAGCTCGGCATGGCGTTCTCCAAAGCGATCTCCATGGAAAAATAGGCAACCAGGCGTTTTGTCGGCGTCAACTCTTGTCCTCTTCGAGAGCGTTGTTCCGTTGGATACGGAGCGTTTCACACAGGTGCGTCGCTTCAGACCACTCTTTTCCGCCCAAATCGAACCTCTATTTTGAGGTTTTCGTGGCGCTCAGGCAAGGATCGATTGCGGCCGACGTTCGAAGTAAATCGATTGCGAAAAATTCTTTGCGCTGCAACCCGATCAGTCCGCGATGCGCTCCAGTTTGATAGAAGTCGCGTCGTAGTCACCAGTTAGCGGCAGAACCACGCCGTGGTTCATCAGGTACGCTCCGCTAAGTTTTGCAGGAAGCGGCGCCGCGCGTGGACGAGTTTTTCCGTCAAAAACCGTTACGGTGTAGCTGGCCTTTTCATCCAGGCCCTGTAGCCTCAGCGCCGGCAGCGCCCGTCCGAATTGCTGCGAGTGCAAGAACGCGAATACTACCGACCGCGATTTGTCTGCCGAAAGGTACTGCGACGCTTTGAAGTTCGTGTCCGCCGGCGGAGTCAAGCGGTACAACTCGCCGTTCTGCACCGTCCCGCGAATCGATTTGTAATACGCAACCATCTGTTTGGCCAGTGCGAAATCTTCCTGCTGCCATTTGTTGAGATTCGATCCGATAGCGAGCGATCCTTGCATGGCAACCAAGAAGCGGAATGCGAGCGGGACACTGCGGCCGTTGAAGTTCGGAACGTCCGTCACCCAGGCCATCATGATGTGCGGTGTATAGGCGTATGTGAAGCCTTGCTGAATCGTCAGCCGGTCGAACGCCTCGGTATTGTCAGAAGGCCACACCTGTTCGACGCGGCGCAAAATCCCAAGATCCACGCGGCCGCCGCCACCGGAACACGACTCGATTTCGAGCTTGGGATGCTTCTTCCGTAAGCGGTCCAGAATGTCGTAGAGATTCTGTGTGAACTTTACCCAGATCTTCTTCTGCTGGTCCGTCGCAACTTCCGGCCAGCCCGGTTCGCTGAAGTTGCGGTTGTAATCCCACTTGAGAAACGCGATGTCGTTCTTGCTCACTAGCTCATCGAGCCAGCTGAAAACGTATTCGCGAACATCATCGCGCGCCAAGTTGAGCAACAACTGGTTGCGCGCTTCCGTGCGCGGACGCCCATCAAAGTGCATGGCCCAATCCGGATGCTTGCGATATAGATCGCTGTCGGGATTCACCATCTCCGGCTCGACCCAAATGCCGAAGTCCATCCCCAACTCGTGAACGCGTTGAATGAGCGGGCCAAGTCCGTTGGGAAATTTGTTCGGATTAACGTACCAGTCGCCCAGGCCTGCATGGTCCGTATTTCGCTGGCCAAACCACCCGTCGTCCATCACAAACCGTTCGACTCCGAGGCTCGCGGCCTTTTCGGCAAGCGCCTTCTGTCCGGGCTCGTCTACATTGAATTCCGTCGCTTCCCACGAATTGTAAAGAACCGGACGACTGCGCGCACCGCTGCCATTCGGAAGAATTTCCGCCCGTTCGAAGCGGTGCAGAATTCGCGACGACTCGCCGATTCCTCCATCCGTGTATCCGGCATAAAACGGGGGCGTTTCCAATTTCTCGCCCGGCGCAAGCGTGTACCCAAAATCAAACGGGTTGAAACCGCCCGTCACCCGCACCTGCTGATGGGAAGTCTCTTCAACACTGATGCGCCAACTCCCGCTCCAACCAAGCGCGCCGAACCACACGCTGCCGTGTTCGGGATCACTGCTGCCGTCACGATCGAGCGCGAACCACGGATTCGTCTGGTGGCTGGTGCTCCCCCGGCGGCTCTCCAAGACTTTCAAGCCGGGATGAACGGCCTCTTCGTTAAGCTGCCATTCGCCCGCCCAGCGCCCGCTCAGATACCGCAGCCGATAACCATCGCCGCGCGGAACATAGAGCGCTCCTGAATGCGCGTTCTCCACAACAAGAGGCTTGCCGGTGCGATTCTCCACCACAGCTTCACGGCGAATGATGCCCGTCTTCGCATAAACCGTATAGCGAAGTTGAACGAACAATTCCCTCGCAATGTCTTTCAACGTAACGCTCAGCGTATTCCCGTCTATCCGGTGCTCGACATAATGTAAAACGAGATCGCGATCGCCGTCGGGAAAAGTGACTTTCAAACTTGGTTCGACGTAAAGCCCGGCTCCCCACCCGGGATACTCCTGCGGAGTCGTTGTCGTCCCCAGGTCAAATGAAGCCCATTCGTTAAAGCTGCGCGCCGCTGCAAAATCTTCGTCGCGCGCAACCTGTCCGCCCCAATAAATGTGTTGCAGCGCATTCTGTTCGTTGACACCGAAGACGTATGACGCACTTCCTGCGTCGAGAACAAATATTTTCGATTTTTCGAGAAAGCGAATCGGCGCTGGAGTCTGCGCCGAAGCGTAGCGAGGAACCAGGAGCAAAGCTAAGACAGCATAGGTAACGTTCAAGCGGCGAAAAGGCATCGAGGAAAGCTCCGACGTAAACGTTTACAGCCGCTCTCCACCCTATTCAATTCCCTCTTCCTTTGCAAACGCCCCTCCGCGCCATCCGCCGCAGGCGCGCAACCTCTACAATTTGCCGAACTTCACGACGGTAGACTTCCGCATGGGACGGGCGTTCAGCTTTCACGAGCGATTTAAGCAGAATTTCACGGTGGATGCTTTCAATCTCTTTAACAGTACGATCATCAGCGGTGTAAACACGACCGCGTACAACTATGCTGCACCAGGATCGTTGGGGGCTTGCTCGACTCATAGCAACGGTTGTCTAACCCCATCACCAACCTCCGGCACGGTCTGGGACCACTTCCGGGGCGCTGTACGGCGCTCGCCAGCTCCAATTCGGCGCCCGGTTCGATTTCTAGGGAATCGCGCCGCGTTCGAATCATACCAAGGGCGGGAGCGCGCAGCGCTGCTCCGCTTGTCGGCCACTTGGTTCTCTCGCGATTTTCCGTCTGCTGCAATCCCGAGGGCATTTTCGTTCTCCCAGTCGATTTGCTGGTCCAGAGCGTTCAAAAACCCCGCAAGCAAACACTAGGAACAATCGTCATCGGTTGTTGTGACCTGCGTCACATTCCGGTGTGTCGGGCGTCACCTCGTTTTACGCGGACGGCTGTCATACACGATACCTCGTATCCGCCGCCTAAAATATAGCCTCCGCTAAATCTGGCGGCTACTTCAGTCAGGCCGGTAGGATTAAGATGGGTCTCGAAGGAGTCGTAACATGGCCACCCCCTCCCCCGCAGGAACCCCAGCCAAACAGCCGCCCCAGCAGCCGCTCTCATCTGAGGAATTGCGCAAAGTGCATGCCTATTGGCGTGCCGCAAATTTCCTTTCCGTCGGGCAGATTTATCTGTACGCCAATCCCCTGCTACGCGAACCGCTCAGTCCAAAACACGTCAAACCTCGCCTTCTCGGTCACTGGGGAACCACGCCCGGCCTCAATTTCATCTACGTTCATTTGAACCGGCTGATACAAAAGCACGATCTGAACGTGATTTATATTGCGGGGCCAGGGCACGGCGGGCCAGCACTGGTCGCAAATACTTATCTCGAAGGAACCTACAGCGAAATCCATCGTCAGATTCCGCAGACCGAGGCCGGTCTGCAGCGCCTCTTCAAACAGTTTTCCTTTCCGGGCGGCATTCCGAGCCACGTTGCACCGGAAACTCCCGGTTCGATTCATGAGGGCGGCGAACTTGGTTATGCCCTGGCGCATGCCTACGGCGCAGCCCTCGATAATCCGGATCTATTGGTCGCCTGTGTAGTCGGTGATGGCGAAGCGGAAACAGGACCGCTCGCCGCCAGTTGGCATTCGAACAAATTCCTCAATCCGGCGCGCGACGGCGCTGTGCTCCCGATCCTGCACTTGAACGGCTACAAAATCGCGAACCCAACTTTGCTCGGGCGTATGAGCAACGACAAGCTCACGCAACTTTTTTCGGGCTACGGCTACAAACCGCACTTCATCGAAGGCCACGAGCCCGACACCATGCATCAGCGCATGGCGGAACTCTTCGAAACTGTGTACGCGGAGATTCGCGCAATCCAAGATGCTGCCCGCAACGACGGCAAATCCGAACTGCCTGCTTGGCCAATGATGGTCATGCGCACACCGAAGGGTTGGACAGGGCCCAAGGCTGTAGACGGCAAACCGGTTGAAGATACCTGGCGCGCGCACCAGGTTCCCGTTGCGGAATTCCAGAAACATCCCGACCATTTGAAAATTCTCGAAGACTGGATGAAGAGCTACAAGCCCGAAGAGCTCTTCGACGAAACTGGCAAGCTTGTCGCGGACCTTGCCGAGCTTGCGCCCAAAGGTGATCGACGCATGGGCGCAAATCCGCATGCCAACGGCGGATCGTTGCTGAAAGATCTCACCATGCCGGATTTTCGCGATTACGCATTGAAGGTCGCAAAGCCTGGCACGGAATTTGCCGAGTCCACGCGCGTTCTCGGGAAGATGTTGCGCGACATCATGAAAATGAATGCGGGCTCGAGAAACTTTCGAGTGTTTGGCCCCGACGAAACGGCATCGAACCGGTTGGAAGCGCTGTACGAAACCACCAGCAAAGTATTTATGGAGCCCACACTACCCACCGACGAACACCTTTCGAAAGATGGGCGCGTGATGGAAGTGTTGAGCGAGCACCTGTGCCAGGGCTGGCTCGAGGGTTACCTGTTGACCGGAAGGCACGGACTTTTTTCCTGCTACGAAGCGTTTATCCACATTGTGGATTCCATGTTCAATCAGCACGCGAAATGGCTCAAGGTCACACGCCACATTCCGTGGCGGAGGCCCATTGCTTCGCTGAACTATTTGCTTACGTCGCATGTGTGGCGGCAAGACCACAATGGCTTTTCGCATCAAGATCCCGGCTTCATCGATCACGTCGTAAACAAAAAGGCCGATATTGTTCGCGTGTATCTGCCGCCGGATGCGAACACGCTACTGTCCGTGGCTGATCATTGCTTGCGCAGCCGCAACTACGTGAACGTGATCGTTGCCGGAAAACAGTCTGCACTGCAGTGGCTGGACATGAAATCCGCCATCGAGCACTGCACGACTGGACTCGGTATTTGGGAGTGGGCTTCCACGGACAACGGCGTCGAACCTGACTTGGTGATGGCTTGCGCGGGCGACGTTCCTACTCTCGAAACCATGGCGGCGGTTGCGCTGCTGCGTGAACATTTTCCCGACATCAAGGTTCGCGTCGTGAACGTAGTTGACCTGATGACTCTGCAGACCTCCTCCGAGCACCCACACGGCCTACCGGATCGTGAATTCGATTCCATCTTTACGACGGACAAGCCGGTGATTTTTGCGTATCACGGATATCCGACGCTGATTCACCGCCTGACCTACAAACGCAAGAACCACGCAAATTTTCACGTGCACGGCTACCGCGAGGAAGGCACGACCACAACGCCATTCGACATGACCGTACTGAATGAATTGGACCGCTTCCACCTTGCGGGTGACGCGGCGGACCGCGCCGTGCGCCTGCAACCGCGCAACTCGCACTTCAAGCAGCATCTGCGCAGCCGGCTGGTGGATCACTCGCAGTACGTCCGTGAATACGGCGACGATCTGCCGGAAATCCGCGATTGGAAGTGGCCATACTGAGGATGCTCGAATAACTCCGCATGCACATTCTGGTCCTCAACTCCGGCTCGAGCAGCCAAAAGTCCTGCCTTTACGAAATCGGTGAAGCGCTGCCCGATTCCCCGCCGGTCCCTCTGTGGGAGGGAAAAATCGAGTGGGAAGGCGCTCGCGCGAGGCTTCGCGTACGCGATTCCACTGGACACGAGCAAACGGAAGACGTCGAGAGCGCGGACCACGCGGACGCGACTCGACGATTGCTTGGCGCGCTCGCTTCCGGTCGCGCAGGAATTCTAAAGAACAAGTCGGAGATTGCCGCGGTGGGGCATCGCATCGTCAACGGCGGCGCGGATTACGTCGTCCCTATTCCTATCAGCAGCGAAGTCAAGGCAGCCATTGAGAAAACCTCCGAATTCGCGCCGCTGCACAACCGCGTTGAACTTGAGGGCATTCGGCTGATCGAGGAAGCGTTCCCAGCAGTTCCGCAGATCGCCGTGTTTGACACGGGCTTTCATCGCAAGATGCCGGACGCGGCGGCGATTTATCCCGGACCCTATGAATGGGTGGAGCGAGGCATTCGGCGCTACGGCTTTCACGGCATCAACCATCAATACTGCGCGGAGCGGGCTGCACATCTGCTCGGAAAGGAGTTGAACAAATTGCGGTTGCTCACCTGCCACCTGGGGAATGGGTGTTCGCTCGCGGCGATTCGCGATGGGCGCAGCGTGGATACGACCATGGGATTTACTCCGCTGGAAGGCTTGATGATGGGGACGCGATCGGGTTCCGTTGACCCGGGAATCCTGACGTTTCTGATGCGCGAGCAGAAGCTGAGCGGAGAGCGGCTCGATGACCTGCTGAACAAGAAGTCGGGGCTGCTGGGAATTTCCGGAATTTCTTCTGATATGCGCCAAGTTGTGGGGGCGATGAAGCAAGGAAACAAGCAGGCAAAGCTGGCGTTCGATATTTTCGTGCATCGCCTGCGCGCGGGAATCGGAGCCATGGCCGCGGCGTTGGATGGTTTGGATGTCCTGGTGTTCACGGCGGGGATTGGAGAGAACTCACCGGAGGTGCGGGCGGCAGCTTGCGCCGGTCTGGAATTTCTCGGGGTGCAGCTCGACCAGGCGAAAAACGCGGGTTCGCGCGGCGACGGTGATATCTCGGCGCGCGAATCGCGCGTGCGAGTCCTGGTGCTGAAGGCGCAGGAAGACTGGGCCATCGCAAAAGAGTCCTGGAAGTTACTGCGCAGCAGTTAGAGCTGGCCGAGGCGCTTCACCGAGCTTATGCGTCTGCAGCATGAGCTGGGCGATGTATACGAGGAGCGTGGCCTGGCGGATGCCGAGCTTGCGTCGCCGTCCCAAGCGAAGGTGCAACGATAAATCCGCCGGACGACGGAGGCCAGCGATGAGCGACACCGCGACTCTATGTCGCGGTGCTTACATGATCTTTACCGGACCAAGGTCGTCTTTCATGTTTTGAAAGGCTGAGGTGTTTTTCCTGGCGGTGTCCCAATGGCCTTCGGGGTATTCGCGCATGAGCTGAATGGTGAGGAAGCTGCCTCGGATGAGGCTAGAGTCGTGATTGGACCATAGTTTGCTGGTAGTGCGGTTCCCGTAGCGGTTGATGACGATGCGGGAGAAGTTTGGAGCTTCGCGGGGATCGTAGCCGTGTTCGATGACGTTCTGGAGAGCCAGGCGGTCGGCCTGATTTTCCAATTCGCGCTGATGACCGTTTACAGCTGAGGCGATTCCAATTTGCGCCATGAACATGCCAGCATTGCCGATGAACGCACTTGCAGCGAGGCCGGCAATCGTCAGTCCGACGCGAGAGCCGCGAGTCTCCTCGATTTCTCGGCGATAATGCACCTGCAGGACGTGAGCCATCTCATGGCTCAAGATGAAAGCAAGTTGCGCTTCATTCTCGAGGGCGCCGAGCAGGCCGGTATTAATCAGCAGAGTTCCGTCGGGGAGCGACGCAGCGTTGATTTCCGGATCTTCCACCACGAAGAAGCGGAATTCGATGGGGCGGCGTGTGCCTTTGGCGCCTTCCGGAATCAGGGAGTCGCCCAGATGCGAAACGTACTCCTGAACTGTGCGCTCGGCCAGGAGTTTCATACGGCCCTGAAGTTTCTTTCCTTCCCGAAATTCCAGCACGTCAATTCCTGTTTGCTGGTCCTTGGCTCGAACAATTTCGAGGTTGTGCGGCATCTTGTAGTCGTCGGCGGGTGCAGGCGGGCCAAGTTCGACTTCTTCGGCGGCGATGCGACCGTCTCTTCCAGGTGAACCGAAATATTTGACGCGATAGCCCGCCAATAACGTACTCGCACCGGAGTCCTTTGCGGACAGGCCAATGCCGGCTTTGGCGACATTCCAAGCGCGCTTGGTTGTGCCGTCGAGAGAAAGCCAATAGCCATCGACCTTCAGTAAGCTGGCCTCACCCGAGGCGATTTTTGATGCGTCCTGTGGTTCTTCTTGCAGGTAGGCAGAGCCATGGATTTTCCTGTCATTCTGGCGGAGATCGACGGTCAATCTTTCGGGAAAGAATCGGTGACGATCGAGCCATTGGCCTTCGGCTTCGATCAACATACCGGGTGCGAGATCCGCGAGTTGAAGAGGATGCTCGCCGGAATCGTCTTTGCCGATGATCTTGCTAGCCGTGGTGAGCTCCAGGCGGTCGTCGAGAATCATCAAGGTGCTGGCATCGGCGCGGGCGGTTAGATAGCCAGAGAGCTTCATCTTGGTGACACCGGCGTTTGCACTAAAACCGGCAAGAGCGATGTAGCAGCCCAGTGCAAAACAGATCCGAGCGCGCAACGCGAAAATATCGAAACCACAGCCCCTTCGAATCTCAGAGCAAGCTGAAGTCTGCGCTAGCAAAGGCGTGATGGACATGGAATTCGCTCCCGCCGTCAGGACGGTTTGGTTGCTTCGGGAGCCGTTGATTTTGCGCCTTCGGTAAGCGCCTTTTTCATCTCCTTCACCACCTCGCGCGCGGCGCCCTTGGCCATGACTTTCTCATTCCAGCGCGGATCGACTTTGACATGGACTTGAATGGTGCAAAGGATCTGTTTGTCGCTACGGCGGACAACGCCGGCGTCCATTTTGAGGCTCTTGAAACCCGCGCCGAAACCGATCAACGCACTTTTGACTACACTGCCCTTTTTATATTCGGTGATGGTGCCGCTGATGACGAGGGACTTGGCGGCGTCGGCATCGTCCACGGCCTCGCCTTCACCAATGACTTCGGTGACCAGCTTGGACTTGGTGAGTTCGTTGCGGAGCTCGGCGTAGAAATAGTCCACGAATGCGGGACTGAGCTCGACCCCCTCCGCGGTGGTGAAGTGCTTGGCCTCGGCGCTCTTGTAAATGGACGTTTGATCTTTGGGCCGAGCCGAAGCTGCAGCCGCGAAGAGCCCGAAGAGAGCGATGGCAATCATGAGTCGACCCATTTTCTAATCCTCCTCTAACCAAAAGATG
>Ga0075424_100001905_pt1 | contig 18667 bp, 9 predicted proteins | sample SoiMethybrSBSTD3_FD_75301 | JGI IMG/M metagenome (GOLD analysis project Ga0075424, IMG submission 75301) | Bulk soil microbial communities from a Populus tree surrounding site in Tennessee, USA - Soil MetaG P. TD hybrid SBSTD3 | ecosystem: Environmental > Terrestrial > Soil > Tree plantation... | reverse complement strand
ACCGCACCGTTCTTCGAGCCGCCTGTTCCGACGGCCACGGGGACGTTCACCATCGTGATCGATCCGTCGGCCGCGACCATCGGCACAGCGCGCGTGACGCTCTACGATGTCACCGATATCGCGGACTCGATTACGCCAGGTGGGGCCGCGGTCACGAAGACGTTCACGACGCCGGGCCAGAAGCTTCGGTTGACGTTCGACGGCGTCGCGAATCACCGATATGCGTTTCTCGCCGAACAACTCAGTGGTGGAACCTGTCTCTTGATCAACGTCACTGTGCTGAACCCCAACGGAACGACGTTGAGCAACGGAGGGTCGTGTGCCACCGCACCGTTCTTCGAGCCGCCTGTTCCGACGGCCACGGGGACGTTCACCATCCTGATCGATCCTCCGGCCGCAACCATCGGCACAGCGCGGGTGACGCTTTACGATGTCACGGACATCACGGACTCGATTACGCCAAATGGGTCGGCGGTCACGAAGACGTTCACGACACCGGGGCAGAACCTTCGATTGACGTTCGATGGCGTCGCGAATCATCGATATGCGTTTCTGGCCGAGCAGGTGAGTGGTGGAACCTGTCTCTTGATTAACGTCACCGTGCTGAACCCCAACGGAACGACATTGGGCAGCGGAGGGTCGTGTGCCACCGCACCGTTCTTCGAGCCGCCCGTTCCGACGGCCACGGGGACGTTCACCATCCTGATCGATCCGCCGGGCGCGACGATTGGAACAGCGCGCGTGACGCTCTACGATGAAGTGGATGTCACTGGATCGTTAACGATAAATGGCGCCGGCGTACCCGTGTCCTTGACAACGCCAGGGCAGATGGCGCGGCTGACCTTTGACGTTACGTCCACGCAGCAGGTGACCGTTCGCGTGACTGATGGGACCATCGGATTCACAACCGTCAGATTGCTGAAACCGAACGGAACGGAGCAGACGGCGAATTCAAGCAGTCTCGGCAGCTTCAACCTGAGCACCCAGACGCTGACCACGCCGGGGACATACACAGTCGTTGTCGATCCGAGTAGCACCTACACGGGTAACATCACGGTCGCGGTGACGAGTCCGTAGAAAATCACAAACAGGCCACTAGACCGATTCGACTATCGAATACGCAACTTTGTTGGCGCAGAAGAATCCTATCCCGAGGGCGGCATCATGATTCGAGCCGGTTTCACTACAAGAACGATCGTCGGGGTTATCGCCGGTTGCTTATGGTGGACTACTGCGTACGCGCAGGCGACGGATCAAGTCACCTACTACCACACCGACGCGATCGGATCCGTCCGCATGGTGACCAACGCCACGGGTGCGGTCGTTCAGCGACACGATTACTTGCCGTTCGGCGAGGAATATCCGACTCAGGCCCCCGACAGACAGCTGTTCGCGGGCAAGGAACGGGATCAGGAGACTGGGTTCGATTATTTCGGCGGACGTTATTACGCAAACGGCAGTGGTCGATTTACCACTGTGGATCCCGTGCTCGACAGCACGATGGCCCTGGTGGACCCGCAACGATGGAATCGCTATGCGTACGTGCGGAATAACCCCCTTCGATTCATCGATCCTGACGGACGAGACATCTGGGACTACTTCGCAGGACTCGGAAATGCCATTAAGAGCAATTTCACGTTTGATGTAGGTCGGGAGACGCCTCCAAATGCGGATTACGAGTTAGGACAATTCGCTGGCGACTTGATCTCGATCCCGCTCGGATTCGCCGAAGTCGGAAAAGGTGTCGGTATCGCCGGCGCTGGGCTCGCGGCTGAAGGGCCGTCGCTCGGTACGTCCACTATCGCAATAGTGGGCGGCAGTGCAATGGTCATACAAGGTAGCACCGCGGCAACGGCTGGCGCGGTGAATAGCGGCATCTATCTGATGAAGAAGACCGGGGTCGGTAATTCGGACACCCGGGCAACATCATCGGAGACGAATACCCAGGCTGGTGCGCAGGCCCAGCGCGAAAGTATCGAGAGGGCCCAAGCGCAGCATCGAAAGAACAAACAGCCGGAGCGACTTCGAAGCACAAAAAAGAGCCAGCAACGCGAGGATTACCAGAACAGACGTATTAGGAAATTAGAGGATGTTGAGGACTAGAGCATCGAACAATGAGCGAGGAGAGTCGTTTGGACGCGGCAGAGGATTTGATGGAGCGTGGCGATCCCGTTGGCGCCGCCAAGCTTTGCTATGGTCTGTTGCGGTCGAATGATCCGGCTCTGTTAGTTCGCGTCGGGAAGCTGCTCGTACGACTAGAAGATCTCGCCTCTGCTAAAGCAGCGTACCGCCGGTCCGTCACTCTGAATCCTCGGCTTGCCTCGGCGCACAGCGCGTTGGGAGTTGTGGCATTCGATGAGGGGAACACCGCAGAGGCGATTCAGCATTTGAAGCGCGCGGTCGAATTGGAGCCGACTGATATTGACAAATTGGTTATGCTCGGCGTCTTCCAAACCGAAGACAACAGTTCAGCGGACGAGGGATTGCGACTTCTCGAGTTTGTATTGACACTCGACCCCGACAACAGCGAAGCTCACTACAACATTGGTGTAACTCTCCGCAACGTCGACCCTGGTAGAGCCGAGCACCATTTCCGCGAGGCAATCAAGAATGACCCTGAATATGTAGAAGCTCTCCGTGAGCTCGGCTATCTGCTCGCGGGGCTGAACCGATTTGATGAAGCAGAGGCGCGGTTTAGCGCGGTCGACAAGATGGATCCCGAAGACGCTTGGAATTTGGTGTATTGGGGAACAGCGCGTTGGCAGCAGGGTGACGCGGAGGGGTCTCGGACATACTTCGAACGAGCAGCGAAATCACATCCGGAATGGGCGCTACCATTGTGGTCTCTCGGAGCACTTGAAGAAGAGGTTGGCAATTTCTCGAAGGCGCGGTCGTTGTATGAGCTCGCGGTAAGCATCGATCCCGATGACGAGGTTGCGCGCTCAAAGCTCGATACATTTCGTAGTCGGTACGGTGACAAGCCCGACTGATCGGATGTGATTGCAGACGAACGTAGATGAAGCACAAGGAGTTGGCGAGGCATGCTCGCCCGTTTCATAACTGGTCGGCCCGTTTGAACCCAGACTCGTATCATGAGGGCGCTCCGTATTTCTTAGGTTGTCCATCGTGCCTGGGGTAGCCGCCGAGCAGGCCTCACACTCTGGTAAAGGACGCGGGATGACCACAAGAACGATCATCGGAGTTATCGCCGGTTGCTTATGGTGGACTGGCGCGTACGCACAGGCGCCGGATCAAGTCACGTACTTCCATACCGATGCGTTCGGATCAGTGCGCGTGGTCACCGACGCCACCGGGGCGGTCGTTCAACGACACGACTACTTGCCGTTCGGCGAGGAATATCCGACGCAGCCACCTGACAGACGGCTGTTCGCGGGCAAGGAACGGGACCAGGAGACCGGGTTCGATTACTTCGGAGCTCGCTACTACGCGAATGGTAGCGGCCGCTTTACGACCGTTGATCCCGCGCCTGATCCGCTGCGCTTCGCCGACCCGCAGCGATGGAATCGGTACACGTACGTCCGTAATAATCCGCTTCGCTTCACCGATCCCGACGGTCGATGCATCGAAGACGCTTGCGTCATCGAATTAACCTTGGTCGCTGCTGCTGTAAAGGCATCCGTCGATACGTTGACTGTGCTGGAGAGTCCCCGAGGGCAGCAGCAGCTGCGAGACATTGCGGCCGGGGCGGGCCAACTGATCACGACCGCCGCGGGAGCGGTCGGCTCGTGGTTTCGGACGGAGCAGAGACCAGGCACTCTTGGAAAGCCGGATCACAGGGCAACAGTCGAAGAAGAGGCCGCTCGGATCGCAGGCACTCCTGAAGTTCGGATTGAAACCCCTGGCGGTAAGAAAGACAGCCGTAGGGCTGATGCGGTTGGGACAAATCCCAAGACTGGAGCACCGGAGATCGTCCAGGTGTATCGCCCCACACCGGCTGGAAATATTCCGAAGCGCGAAAAAGATGCTGCGGCTGATATTGAGGGAGCCACCGGTGTGAAACCGACGATGGTCCCAGTCCGACCAGTTCCGGCAAAGAAGCCTCATGAAGAGGAGATCCCGTGATATGGGCCGTCAGATTCTCTTTCACGCATTAGCCGATGATTTACAGGAGTTTCTCGAATTTACCTGCAGGCGAGACCCTGTAACCGTCACTTTAAGAGACTCAGATCAACCAGAAATTGAAGCTGTGACGAATCCTGCCGCTGAGACTCGAGTAATGACGTTGTGGAACCAAGCACTGGTCCCAGTGATCCAACGTGAACTCGTGAGGCGTCCTGCTAGCTCGGATTACTATCGGGTTCCCTACTCTCTTCCCGTTCTGGAGCTGTCGCCATCGCAGGCAGTTGTGTGGGATGCGCAGTCAGCGTTGCTTCGCGGCCGCCTCTACGGCTTTTCTTTCGAGAACACACCAGATATCTATCCGAATTGGTACAGCGCACTCAGTAGCTGGATTCGCTCGCATTTCACCAAGAATCCTTTTCCACAACTCGATGGCTACATCGGGCCGACCGCCCTCACCTGGTTCAAGCAGGGCGGCATTCTGCTTCCATGGCCTGAACCACCCATCTCGCCAGAGTGGAAATCGTTTGTCGAAGCGCAAAAGGGGGCTCGGACAATTACGGGTCATCCAAGAAGCTGAAGGAGATCAACGCGGCTAAGGGTCGATTCACCGCGCTCCACAAAATGACCGTCGACGATTGAGCCCGGTGATGGGTAGCCTCGATGTCACGGTGACGAGTCCGTGACGTGCGTCTTGGCCTCACCTCTTAGTACTGATGAAGGACGCGAATATGATGCGGAGATCGATCATCGGCGCTATCGCCGCCTGCTTGTGTTGGACTGGCGCGTACGCGCAGGCGACGGATCAAGTCACCTACTACCACACGGACGCGATCGGATCCCTCCGCATGGTCACCGACGCCAGCGGTGCGGTCGTTCAACGACACGACTACTTGCCGTTCGGCGAGGAATATCCGACCCAGCCCCCTGACAGACGGCTGTTCGCGGGCAAGGAACGGGACCAGGAGACCGGATTCGATTACTTTGGCGGTCGGTATTACTCCGGCGGGAATGGACGGTTTACGACGGTCGATCCTGTTCTCGACATCGAGCAGGCCCTGATCGACCCGCAACGATGGAGCCGTTACGCGTACGTGCGGAACAATCCGTTCCGCTATGTCGATCCCGACGGCCGCGATACGGTTCCGACGGCATGGCAGATGACGTATGGCGCCGACGGTCTGGCGCGAGTGCTCCCAGCCGTCGGAAAAGCCCTTTGGAATCTCGTTGTCGCTGTGAACTCACCAGGCCATCTGAGCGCTGAAGGTGAGGCACGTCGGCAAGGCGAGTTCATGCAGCCCGCCAGCAGCGAAGAGGCTGTCGTTATGGGCCTGACCGAATGGGCAGCGATTCTCTCTCCGCTCGCGTCGGCGGGAAGCAGGGCGTCCGCGATCGAAATGAGTGTGGCTGCAGGAGGCAGGCTGAGTATAGCGGAAGAGATCGGCATCCTTCGTGGCGCCGCTAGCGGTCGAGGCAACTTCGGACTCGGATCAGCCACGACTGGCGATGCGGCACGGTTGGGAGAGGCGTGGGTTGGAAAGGGCTATACCGTCGGAAGCGACGGGAAGACTCTTATCAGTGCGGACGGCTTGCGTCAGTATCGGCCTCCAACGTACAAACCTAACTTGCGCCGCACGCAAGCCAACTTCGAGTCGCGGCCGGTGCCGCACGGGGCTTGGGGTTCCAACGGGCACCTGGACATTTATCCAGAATGACTGTGCAGGCGGAAATCAAGCGGCTTCACAGCCCAGATGTGTCCAATCTGGTGACGTACGTACCAGAAGACCCCGGCGACTTCGGATTTCTTCTTCAGATCATGGCGGGACCGGTCGGACAGAATGGAGAAGAGTCATTCGACGTTACCGTGTGCACCGCCCTATGGATGGGCAATCATCTCGGCCCTGAAGGAATCTTGCCGGGGCGCCATTACCTCGTGGTCAATTCATACGACTACAGGCGGTTGGAAGAATTTCTCCGGCATTTCGTTGCTCGGTGCTCGGGAAGCACGTGGGGAGAAGTCGCCAATAGACTCGCAAGATTAGGCAAATGGGAATTCGAAGACTACAGACCGTAAGGAACAGCCTATTTGAAGCTTCTGCCCTGAAGAACGTATCGATCAACGAAAACACTCCACCTGTCGCTCTGACAACGCTGGGATGAGATCTCTTCTCCGTCGGGAATCACGGAACGCGTAATGTCCGAAAACTGCGCCGTCCCACCTTTCGCATAGACTCGCCGTGTGATTCCACTACACCTGCTTGTCGCAGCGTTGTTCGGCTGGCTCGAACAAGAACAGCGCGACATCATTGATTTCCTGCGTGAAGAGAACCGGGCCCTGAAGCGGCAACTGCACGGCCGACGGCTGCGGCTGTGTGACGACGAGCGGCGGCGTTTGGCTGTGCTCGGTGAGCGTCTGGGACGTCGAATTCTCATGGAGGTCGCATCGATCGTCACGCCGGATACCATTCTCCGGTGGCATCGCGAGTTGATCGCACGGAAATGGACCTACGGACGGCGACGAGCGGGTCGCCCTGGCGTCCAGATCGAGATCCGGCGGCTGGTTGTCCGCATGGCGACCGACAATCCGAGCTGGGGTTATACGCGGATTCAGGGCGCGCTCAGGAATCTCGGCCATCGAGTCGCGCGAGCGACGATTGCGGGGATCCTGAAGAACCAGGGCATTCCGCCGAGCCGCGAGCGGCCTATGACCTGGCGCACGTTTCTGCGTGCGCATTGGGGCGCGCTCCTCGCCGCGGATTTCTTTACGACCGAGGTCTGGACAGTCCGCGGTCTTGTGACCTACTACACCGTCTTTGTGATCGAATTGCGCTCACGTCGAGTTCAAGTTCTCGGCTCAACGCCGCATCCCGACGAAGCATTCCTCATCCAAACGATGCGCCACGTGGCCGATCCCGTTGACGGCGGACTTCGCGAGAATTCTGTGCTGATCTGCGATCGAGATCGGAAATGGAGCACCGAGGTTCTGCGCTTCCTCGAATCAGCAGGCGTTCGCGTGATCCGGACGCCTGTCGGTGCGCCGAACTGCAACGCGCACGCGGAGCGCTTCGTGCGCTCCGTGAAGGAAGAGTGTCTCGATCGCGTCGTCCCGTTCGGCGAACGGCATCTCCGACAAACGCTGGCAGAGTTCATGACGCACTACCACCACGAGCGGAACCATCAAGGCCTGAGCAACGCGCTGATTGACCGCGTCGGGGCGGAGCCGTCGCGTGGACCCGTTCGCCGTCGTCAACGTGTCGGTGGCCTCCTCAGCTACTACTACCGTGCCGCGTAGCCAGGATGGCAGACCCGCGGCGGCTCTCAGCCGAGTTTCTGGACATTACGGGTTTTGTACCGTTATACTTCTCTGCACCTTCACAGCTCGTAACAACGACAATTGAGAAGTCGGGTATCTTGATTGCGCTTCCATCCTCACAATATATGGCGTCTACGTCGGCGTTCGGTCCTCGCATCCGGTGAGGTGGAGTGCAGCATTGACGCTGTTTTACCGGAGCTGTTTTGATTGTCGCTCACAAGAACGATGCTGGCGGGGGGCCAGGACTCTCCGCGGGCGCGTCAACCACCCTGCCTTTGGCACCGAAGTTGAGGCTCTCAACATATTACAGGCGCACAGAAATAACAGCGCCGGCCAGAGTACAACGAGCGACAGCGTCGGTGCCACATCGCGAAGCGGTCTCGTCGCAAGCGTCAACGCAATCCTTGCGTTCAGCAAACGATAATAAAGGCCGTGCTAATCGCGATCGCGTCATGGCTCGACCCATGCACATCTTAACTGAGTGTCGGGGGGCGATGTCACCAGTTATTCAGAGATCACCACGAGCGCAGCCATACTAACAACAATCGTCACCCAGAAAATTAACGCAGCTCGACACCAAAACCACGCCGAATGTAAGTCCGGGTCGGTGGGTTTGGCACAGATGGCAAACGCGAACAACCCCTTCGTGACGTTTAATCTCCTCCTCCTTTTTGAATACATCCAACTAGAACTGATCGTAAAGACAACGCAGTACAGAACGACGAGCATTAGAACCATTTCGGCTCGTGTAGACCGTATATGCCGAACTTGGAACGAAAAGAGAAATGCGGCGACTATGGCTAGCGCCAGACTTGTCGCGTGCAAGATATCAACGATTACTATTTGGAACCTTCGCATTGGTCGCACTTATTTTTCCCGTAAACGAGCTTACAAGCGCCGACAACCATTCCAACTCCCCCTCCGACACCGCCCGCCGGTCCGGCCGAGGCTGAAAAGGAGGTTCTGCTGCCAAACGTTGGGCCTCCTCCGCCTCCGGCTCCTGGACCTGTTGCGAAGTAGACCGACGGAATTTGAACGTACGGTCCTTCCATATCACAAATCGTCCTGCAGGTTGGGCACACCGAGACGTTCCCCTGAAATCCTCCCATTAACCCGAAACCCGCCGATGGACCTGCTCCCCCGCAACACAAAACTCCCCAGTTCCCCTTCCCGTCTACGACGACGTTACAGTTTCCTTCGGCAGTGATCCCACCAAGGGGCAAAACCGCCATCCCACCTGCTCCGGCACCTCCGCCGGCCGCCCACAATCCGAACGGGTCAACGAGCGTCGATGGCCTGTTGAACGAATAGGCGTACAAATTGACGTCAAGGGGCGAGCGGAGCCCAGCCGGATCCTCGCTGAGCCATCTCCCCAGATCGGCGTCGTAAGCCCGATACAAAGTCAATGAAAGGTTGTCGACGGCCTCCCAACGATGGCCGGTGAATCCCTTGACAGAACTATCGACACCTGACATCAGGGTTCGACGTCCCCAAGTGTCAAACTCGTATCGAGCAATTACCGCCTGTGAGTTGTCCGTAACTGTCGTGATGTTGTCGAGGTGATCCCCTGCTAACAACCGTACCGCGCCGAGTGATTCATCGCCCTGTGTAAACGAACGCCGGGTGACAGTAACGCCGTCGGCGGCTCGTTCCTCACAAACGACTTCCCGACACCAGATGATTCGGGTCTCGGACTGAATAGCACCATCCTGTCTTTCGACGATGCGTACTCTGCGCTGCCACCCGTCGTACATGAACTCGGACCGCTGAGTCGCAACGTTCACCGCAACGAGCTGATTGCGGGCATCCCACTCGAAGGTGCGAGTACCATCGCTGGTCAGGTTCCCATTCGCGTCGTAGGTAAATGCCTTCGACGCACCCGTATTCGTCAACTGAAACTGCTGCGTCGCAGCGTTCCCGCTCGCATCCTGCGCCGTGATGTTGACGGTGTTCGTGCCGGTCGTCACGGGCGCGACGGTGCGAAAGTGATTGTCGGTTCTCACGACGGCTGGCACGCCGGCAACGGTAACGGTTGCAGGTTCGCTGACCGTACCCGCAAATACCATCACGCCAGCAGGCTGGTGGCTCACGAGCTCGTTCACGTTGTTATAGCTCGCGCCAGTGGCGAGATCGTCGATCTGTTCGACCGTCCGATTTCCAGCGGAATCGTACGCATAGGCGTAGCGCTGCAGAATCGTTGCCTGCGGATCGGTGTCGCGCTTGACCGCCGCCACCAATTGATCCGCCGCATCATAGTCGTACGCCCACGTGGTCGCGGACGCAGCTGCCTGCTGCCGCCACGTGAGGATGTTCCCCACGGCGTTGTACGTGTAGTCGAACTTCGACAGCGTCGCGCCGCCTGAATATTGGTGATGGATCGTCTGCAGTCGATGATCGAGGCTGTTGCCGAAGTAGCTGTAGGTGCTGGTCTGGCCATTCGGATAGGTCATCGTGGCCACACGATTGGTCGTGCCGTCGTGGGCATAGGCGAATGTACCGAGCGAGTTGACCTCAGACGTAACGCGTCCCAACGCGTCAAAGGCCCAGGTGGCGCCCACGCCGTTGACCGTTCGGCTCATCACTCGCCCCAGCTCGTCATATGTGTACGTAATCGTGTCGTTCGCGAGCGGTCCATCGACAGTGGCGACCTTCGTCGCTCCCAGGCTGCCGACCGGACGGTAGCCATAAACGGTCGTACCGGTGCCGTCCACCATCGTCGTCAGCCGTGCGTACGCTGCATCGTACGTGAAGCTGACGTCAGGCGTGGCAATCTGTTCGTTGGTGTAGAGCGTATTCTTGACCTGATCGTCGGCAAAATACGTGTAGGTTGTCACCTGCAGCTTCGGATCAGTGACGGATCTGATGCGGCTAGTAGCGGCTTCGTAGCTATATTGAGTGGCACGTCCGTCGGCCCGCACTTCACGAGTGACCCGTCCCTGAACGTCGCGCTCCCACGTAGTGGCGTGACCGTTTGCATCCACCAATCGCGCCAGGCTGCCACATGTGCACCACTCCTGCCTGATGATGCGGCCCAGTGGATCGCGTGTCGCGATCAGCCGTCGCAGGGCATCGTAATAGGACCGCGTCACGCGACCCAACCGGTCGCGTGACGTCGCGCGATCCAATAGGTTGTAGGAGGTTTCTTGATACGTCCCGTCCGGATAGATCACGCGGGTGGGACGGTTGAACGCGTCATAGTCCGTTGTCACTGTATAGTTGTCAGCGTCGGTGACCGTATGGAGCCGGCCCGGTACGTCATACGTGTAGGTCGTGGTCGCCTCGGCGACAGGGCCCGTCACACTGAGCAGTTGGCCATCCGCGTTGTAGGCGTAGGTGGTCGTCGCTTGCTTGGCATTCGTGACAGTCAAGACCTGACCGGCGGCGTTGTACGTGAAGGTGGTTGTCTGCCCGGCAGCATCGGTCATTGTTTGCGGCAGATGCAGCGACGTGTAGCTGCCGTACTGGGCGAGGAGATCATTCAGGTTGCCGGTCGTATTTCGGACTTCGAGCAGATCGACTCCGTTCGCGGCGTACGTGAACGTCGTCCGACGGCCTATCGGATCGATGCGCGTCAACACCTGGCCTTGGTCGTTGTACGTCGTCTGCGTGATCTGCGATGTCCCGTCGTCGAGCACGCGGCCGACGCGACTGGGCTTGTTCAACCATCCCAATCTTTCTGGTGTCGATTGACTTGGATATTGATACCAGATGCGTCCTTCGAGTGGTCGCTTGATGGAGTGGGGCGCGACGACGCGCTCCGGCCCGCCATTGAACTCCGCCTTGACGAGCCAATGCGTCACGACGGCCTTGGTCTTATCTTCTGGCGCCATCTTCCAGGCGAGTTTGTCCCAGTAGAACGTGTTGTAGAGATTAAGATTGAGGTTGGCGCTCTCGAAGCCCGTCGGGACTTCGGAGGCCGAAGCGGTTGCGCCCATTCCCGCCGTCTCCCATGCGAACTCGAGGTGCTCGGTGTCACCGAGGGCATCTGTGGCTTCCACCATCCGTTCCCAGATGTCGTTGAGGAGATCGTCTTCATGCCGGAAGACGGTCCGCCCGTACGGCGTGGACAAGACAGATACGAAGTCGGCCGCGCCGTACGCAAACGCCGACGTGATTCCGATGACGTCGGTAATCGAGGCGAGTTGCCCGTCGGCTGAGTAGTGGAGGGTCGCCGAACGGCCAAACGGATCGGTCACACTCGTCAGCTGCAACGGATCGCTCGGATTCGCGTACGTCAGCGTAGTGACTTGCCCGACGGCGTCGGTCACCGCGACGAGTCGGAACTGTGCGTCCCACGTGAAGTGGAGAGCCTGTCCCTGCGGATCGATCTGATCCGTCAGAAAGATGCGCCGCGACCCAGCCGACCCATTGTCCGAAAATGCATACACCTCCACGGACCCATCCGGGAAGCGCCGCTCGTACCGGACCGGCGTGGTGCTGACGCGCACGATGACGGCGCGCGTCCGCCAGGACGGGTCGTAGGTCCCATCGCTATTGGCATCGTAGGAGACATCCCAGCTGCCGGCGAAGTGAACCCAGACGTGGGCGGGGTCGCAGACCGAGTAGCAAATTTGCTGTTGCGGCACTTCCTGTAGGAACCGCTGCCACTCGAAGCTCCACATCGGGCCGACATTGGCGTATGTGAAGATCTCCGGCTGCAGGAGATCGCGCTGCTGATACGTCAGGCGGAACATGATGGCCGGCCCTCGCGCGGGCGCATAAGTCATCGGGATGTCCACGAGTTGCACGCTCGCCGACGACGGATCGAGTTTGTAGGTCGCCATGCCGACGGCATTGTTTGGACCATTCCCTCCGCCACCGGAGCCACCGCCTGCGGGTCCGCCTCCACCACCGCAGTTGCACTCCGGGTTCGGCGGCGGGGCAGCCGGCGGCGGCGCTGGACTGGCCGGCGAGCCCGGCGGACATGAATGTCCAATCACGGTCGCGGCCTCGCTATCGCTGACCGAAGCCCACGTTGCCTCCGACGTGGAATCGGGGACGAGGAAATACCCTGACGATTGATCGAGCAGCGTGCTGCGCGAGATCCAGACCTCGCCGCCGAGCGCGACATCTTGGATGCGGTACTGGCTATCGCGCCGCTCCAGAATCGGCGAAAAATGGCCCAGCTTCCAATGAAGGATCGAGGGCACCGGCACGTCCACGTCGTCAAGACGACGCGCAGGGCGAAGCGGCAGGCCAACAGCGCGCGCGAGCGTTCCCACCTCCGCGAGCGACGTGCCTGCGGCGGAGGGACGATAGGAAGCGAGCGCCGTGGGAAGCGTCGACATCGGACCGTTTCGTCGCTCCAGCAGCAGACGGATCGCCTCGGGGCCTGACGCGATAACCCGCTCCGGGTACTTCGTGATGAACTGGGCGGTCTCGCGTGCCTGCGCCAATCTGGCGCCCGCCGATCCGCGAACATTTCGGCCGCGAAGGTCCTCGAGCCGTTTCTGCACGACGTCGGCCTGGCCAAACGAGACAGCGATCTCGAGCCAGTTGCTGATGGCGTAGTCGGCGACCGCGCGTGCGTACGGCTCCTGGCTATCCTTGGTCAACGCCCACGCCTGATCCCACGCATTCATCGCACGCGTGAATGCCGCCGTCTCTCGGTACACCGCGCCAATGTTCGCGAGGAGCGACGCACGCCATGGCGAGTCGGGATGGTTCGTCAGATAGATTCCAAGCGGCGCAATCCATCCACGATCTGACCGGACATGGAATGCGAGGAGTGCATTGGCGAGGGCCGCTGTGTCTTCGTCTGTTGGCTCGCCGCCAACTGGCACCAGCGGTTCTGCAAACACGCGGGCGCGGAAGATCTCCTGCTTTGTTGGCCGACGGGAGAATGTGAGCGTCGCGGATGGAGCCGTGACTTGGGGCACCGTGCGATTCACCGTGACTGTTGACGTCGCATCCGTTGACGCTCCATCCGTCGTTTGCGCGCGAAGATGAACGACGAACGCCGTCGCACCGGCGATCAACACCGCGGCCACACGGCGAGCACATGAAGAGCTAGCAATACGAACCATGGGAAATTTCCAGACCCCTGTGAACAAATTGAAGTGATGAAATCGCTGCTACGGAATTGGCACCGCCGTCGTCGGCTCGGTGAGCGTGATGGTCGGGGGCGTCGTGTCACCCTCGGTGGGTGTCAGGGGATCGTGTTGCGACGAGTCCAGCGGAAACGCGTCGACGCCGTCGTCGTAGGTGTCACCATCGGTATCAGCGACGAACGGATCCGTCCCGTTGATAAGCTCGGTCACGTTCGGCACCCCGTCGCCATCGTCGTCGGGATGCGCGGACGAATCCGGGTCCACCTGCGCGACGCCGTCGGCCAGTCCGTCATCATTGGTGTCGACGTCGAGCGGGTCGGTGCCGGTCTCGTACTCCCGCCATGCGGGAAGACCGTCACCATCGGAGTCTGTGAGCAGCCACTGATTTGGCGCGAGACTCAGATCCGGAACGGCGCGCAGTCCGCAGTGCATTTCAGTCACGCCGAATCCGAGATACCCTGTGCCCGTCGTCCAGACACTCCCGTCCCATTTCAGGAGAATCGAGGAATAGAAGCCGTTCGCGGCGTCCACGCCTGCGTCGAAGAAGGGGATCAGGTACGGGACCGGTTCAATGTTCGCAGCCAGCGGACGCGGGATGCCGAACATGCAATCGTCGGTCGTGCCCAATCCCCAGACGCGGCCGGTGCGTTCGACGGCGACGCCGTTGTAGAAATGCGCGCCCGTCTTCCGGGTATTGGCCACGCCGGCGATTGCTGTCGGCAGTGCGGCGTCAGTAGTCGTTTGGTTTCCGAGCTCGCCCGAATCGTTTCGTCCCCATCCCTTCAGTGACCCATCAGCGAGCAGTGCGAACGATGACTCGTAGCTCGCGGCGACCCGGGCGACGTAATCCAATCCGATCACGCGAACGGGCACCGCGTGCATCGACGTCGAGCCATCTCCAAGCTGCCCTCGCCCGTTCGCGCCCCACGCCCAGACTATGCCTTCGGCATCCCCATCACCTTCGACGGCAAGTGAGAAGTCTTGCCCTGCCGCGATACTGCTGATACCAGCAAGCCCGATCACGTGCGCAGGGCTGGAATGCGGAGCCGTGGTGCCATCGCCGAGCTCACCGCTGGCATTTGTGCCCCACGCCCAAACCGTCCGGTCGGCGGTCATCGCCAGCGTATGGCTTTCCCCGGCGGCGACCGCGATGACGTTCGTCAACGTGGTTATGTGGACCGGCGAATGGCGTTCGGTCGTGGATCCGTCTCCGAGCTGACCAGAACTGTTGCGTCCCCACGCCCAGAGTGTGCCGTCTTCCTTGATGGCAAAGGACGAATCGGCGGAGACGGCGACCGCGCGGACGTTGGTGAGGACCGCAGTTGGCGTAGTGCGTGGGCTCGTGGTGCCGTCTCCCAGGTTTCCGTACTGGTTGCTGCCCCAGGCCCAGAGCGTCCCGTCGCTCGCGAGCGCGAACATGTTGCCGCCGCCTTCGGCAACAGCACCCGTGATCACGAAATCGACTCGCGTGACCGGACTTGGCGCGAGGCCTGATTGCCATACGCGTGCTTTCAGAATCGCTGCGCGGTCCAGCGTCACCAGGCCAGACGTCGGAACCTCGGGATCGGTGTCCGTCGGATCGATGCCGGAGGTCGTATAGCGAATCGTGGCGCCCGCCGGACCGGCGATCGACACCGTCTGGCGGGTCGCGAATTGCCCACCCGGTGAACCAATCGTCGGCGGCGTTGAGATGCCTGTCGAATCGAACGCGAACGTCGCACTGGCGACCGAGCTCGCCTCCGCGCCCGACTTGAACGCGCGCGCCTTGATGGTCGTCGTGCGATCGACGAGCAGCGGTACCCGATAGATCGGAGACGTCTCGTCGGGATCGACCGAATCCAGCCGGTAGCGGATCACCGCATCCGCGTCGGCGGCCGTCACGGTGACGATTGTCGGACCCTCATACGTCCCCGAGGCGGGAGCAATCGTCGGCGCGCCGATCGCCGGCTCCAAAATCCAGAAGCTGGCGACCGCGATGTCACTTGACGTCCAGCCTGTTCGATACGCTCGCGCCTTGAGCGTCCGCGTGTCGTCCACCGGGAACGACGTTGTAAACGCGTCTGAAGCCGTGGTCGGATCCATTCCATCGAGCGTGTACCGCACGGTTGCTGTCGGCGTGCTGCTCGACATCGAAATCGTCTGAGCGCTCGTATACCGTCCACTCGCCGGCGTGATCACAGGGAGGACGACCTTCAACTGATATGTCGCGCCGGCAACCTCGCTGGGAGGGACGCCGGTCTTCCATGCCTTCGCCTTGAGGGTGAGACTCTGGTCCACAGCCACCGCGGAACCTGAGCTGATCGTCGCGTCGCTCTCGGCGGGATCTACGCCGTTGGTCGTGTAGTGGATGACCGCCGCGGCATCGCCGGTCGTAATCGTGACCGACAGGCTCGACGAATAGACTCCGCTGGGTAGGCTGAGCGTCACGTTCGGCAGCTTCCACGCCATGCCGGCGTTCGCGATCTGAACCGGTGATGTGCGCTGCGTCGTCGTCGTGTCGCCGAGCTGCCCGTTCATGTTTCTCCCCCAGGTCCAGACGGATCCATCGGTCCCGAGCGCCAGCGAGTGACCGCTCCCGGCTGCAATCGCCTGAATCGAAGGGAGTCCCGGCACCTGCGCCGGCGTGTAGTGCATCGTGGTCGTCCCGTCACCCAGCTGGCCGTAGCCGTTGGACCCCCAGGCCCAAACGGTTCCGTCACCTTTCAATGCGAGTGAGTAGTCGTACCCTGCGCTGATGGCTGTGACATTAGACAGATTCGATACGGTGACTGGGCTGGTGCGCGTGGTGATGGTGCCGTCGCCGAGGCGACCGCTGCCGTTGTATCCCCACGCGCGCACGGTGCCATCTGCCAGCACCGCCAACACGTGGCTGTCGCCGGCAGCAATGGCCGTCGCGGTGGAAATCCCGGATATCTGACCAGGCGTCGTTCGACTCGTCGTATTCCCGGTTGCGAGCTGCCCTGCCGAGTTATCACCCCAGGACCAGAGAGTGCCGTCGGTGCGGAGCGCGATCGAGAATGTCGATCCTCCGGCGACCTTCGAGATATTCGTCAGGCCGCTGAGTTGCACGGGCGACAGCCGATTCTGCGTCGTGCCGTCGCCAATCTGGCCGTACCCGTTGTACCCCCATGCCCAGACGCGGCCGTCGGTCGCGACGGCCAACGTGTGATCGCGACCGGCATCGACTGAAGCAGCTGCAAAACTTGAAATGAGGGTTGGCGTCGTGCGATAGGTCTGCGTACCATCGCCGAGACGGCCTGAATTGTTGTAGCCCCACGTGTACAGCGTTCCGCCCGAAACGATCGCTGCCGAATGCCGGTCGCCGGCAGCGATTGCGACGATTCCGGTCAGGCCCGACACCATGCCGGGCGATAACGCCGTCGTCACCGTGCCGTTGCCAAGCTGGCCGTCCGAGTTATAGCCCCACGCGAATGCGACGCCGTCAGGACGCAAGGCAAGCGAGAATTGTTCCCCGGCGGCCAGGGAGCCGGACGTGACGGTTCCGTTTATGCGATAGTCCGCCGTGGCAGTGGGACTCGTCGTCGCGCCCGTCCTGAAGGCTTTGACCTTCAGCACGAAGTTCCCCATCATCAGCGTTCCGCTGGCGGGCACCACTGTATCGTTCGCGGTTGGCTCCGCGCCGTTCAAGGTATAGGTCACCGTCGCGCCCGGTTCCGGGCTTCCAATAGTGATCAGCTGACCGGCGTCATACGTCCCTGACGCGGGGGACACGGTAGGCGCCGCGAGCGCGATCGTGTATGTCGCCTGCGCTAGCGTGCTAGTCGTGAAGTCCGGGTGATACGCGATTGCTTTGATTGTCGTACCGGTGGCGACGTGGATGGGACTTGTATAGACCGGAGAGCTCCCGTTGGGCGTTGTGCCGTTGAGCGTATAGCGAATGGTTGCGGTGGAGATACTATTCGCGAGCGTGACGTCCACCGAGTTCGTGAAGTTGCCCCCGGAAGGCGAGATCGTCGGCGGATCTAGCGTTCCGTAATTCATCGTCAGCGCGGCCGTTCGAACGCTGCTTGCCGTCCACCCATCGCGAAAGCCGCCGGCCTTGACGGTGGTCGTCGTACCTATCGAAAACGGCGTCGTATACGCGGTGGACGTTGCCGTCGGAGTCGATCCATCGGTCGTGTACCGAATCGTCGCTCCAGAGGTGGTGATCGAAATCGAGACGGTCTGCGGCACCGTGAACGTGCCGGTGCTCGGCGCGATGGTCGGCATGCTCACCGTCAACGTGTACACGCCGGCTGCGACGCTGCTGGCGGTTGTCCCCGTCAGCCAGGCACGCGCCTTCAAAGTTGCGGTTTGATCGATAACCACAGGAACGCCGCTCGTCACGAGCGAATCGGTCTGCAGGGGATCGGCGCCGGTGAGTGTGTAATGGATCTCGGCGTTTGGGGTGACGCTCGTGATCAGGACGCTTTGCGCCGCGGAATAGCCGCCAGGACTGACGCTGAATAGCGGAGTGCCTACCTTCCAGGCGTAATTTGCTCCGCTGATGGTGTCGGGCGTCGTACGATCGCGCGTCGTTCCGTCACCGAGAAAGCCGCTGCTGTTCGAGCCCCACGAGGAGACGATGCCCGTAGAGGTCACCGCAAGCGTGTAGTAGTTCCCCGCGGTGGTCAATGCGATGCCAGTGAGACTGGATACTTGAACGGCCGTCTTCCGCATCGTCGTCGTGCCGTCGCCCAGCTCTCCGTAGGTGTTGTCTCCCCACGACCAGAGTGTGCCGTTAGACTTCACAGCGACGGAGTGATAGGAGCCGGCCTCGACGCTGGTGACGCCAGTGAGCCCCGTTGATACCGCCGTCGTACGCTGAGTCGTGGTTCCGTCGCCCAGTTGGCCCAACGAGTTGGCGCCGACGCCCATCACTGTTCCATCGGATTTCAAGATCAGCGTATGAAGATCGCCGCCTGCCACTGCCGCGGCACCGCTGACGCTCGTCATCTGCGTCGGTGACGTACGGAGCGTCGTCGTGCCGTCGCCGAGCTGGCCGTTCGAATTGTTCCCCCAGGCCCACACCGTGCCGTCGGACTTGACCGCGATCGTGTGGTTCGTTCCCGCGGCGATCGCGACGACGGACGACATCGTCGTGACGAGGATTGGCTGCAGACTGCGCGTGGTCGTTCCGTCCCCGAGCTGCCCAGAAGCGTTGCTTCCCCATGTCCAGACATGCCCATCGCTGGTCAGCGCCACGGAGTGGAAGGTGCCCGCG
>Ga0075424_100001902_pt1 | contig 18679 bp, 12 predicted proteins | sample SoiMethybrSBSTD3_FD_75301 | JGI IMG/M metagenome (GOLD analysis project Ga0075424, IMG submission 75301) | Bulk soil microbial communities from a Populus tree surrounding site in Tennessee, USA - Soil MetaG P. TD hybrid SBSTD3 | ecosystem: Environmental > Terrestrial > Soil > Tree plantation... | reverse complement strand
TAGACGTTGAGGATGTCGCCGAGCCCCGGCAACAGCAACGCCGCCGCCGACATCCATGGGCGGTGGCGAACCTGGGCGCCGTAGCGAACGAGCACCAGGCGGAGCGCACGGCTCAAACGAGTGGGATCTCGAGGCTCGTCGTCGACAGCAGTAGTCATGGTCGTTGGTCACGTCCGGCTTCCGCCGGACCCTCTTCGACACAGAAACCGACAAAGAAAAAGGGCCAGCACCTGCGGCGACAGGTGCTGGCCCTTCTTGAATGGCTCGGGTCGGTTAAAGGACCGTCAGCTCACCTGCGCACCTCTTGTCGCGTGCCAATAGTCTTGGCGCCACGATGCCGCGACGAGTACATGCAGGTGAACCACACGTAGACATGACACCACGAGCTCGGTGAATGAGTCAATGGGGTCATCACGATTCGCCGTCGATGCGCGCTTGAATGTCCTTCGCGCGTTGACTGGCGCGGAACTCGATGACCCGCACGTCGGCGAGTCCGAGGGTCACGAACGGATCTTGCCGGGCGATGGCTTCGACCGCCGAACGATCGCCGCCCACCGCCACGATGATGCCGCCGTCGCGCGGCACTTTGCGTCCGGACACCACGAAATGACCGCTTGCATAGTGCGCGTTGATGAAGCGCATGTGGTCGCGCATGTGTGCGTCGATTCGGGCCAGATCAGCCTTGTAAATCAGTTCGATGATGAACACCCCACAAGTCTAGCGAGCGCGCCAGGAGCGTTCGAATCGATTTGTCATAGAATCGGCCCGGCAGTCCTCTATGACCTCATTGCCGGATCCCGCGTCGGTGGAACCGGGAACCGAGATCGGCCCCTACCGCATCGAGTCGGTGATCGGTGCCGGCGGGATGGGGGTCGTCTATCGTGCGATTGACACCAAGTTCAATCGGCACGTCGCAATCAAGTTCCTCTCCGGGGACTTCGGAGATTCCCTCGCCCGACAGAGATTCCAGCGCGAAGCGCAGACCGTCTCGTCTCTGAATCACCCTCACATCCTGACCGTTCACGACGTCGGCGAATTCGCAGGGCGTCAGTACCTGGTCACCGAGCTGATCGACGGCGGCACGCTCAGAGCATGGGCGACGAGTGACAAGCGCTCATGGCGTCAGGTGGTCGAGCTCCTCGTGGGCGTGGCTGATGGCCTCGCGGTTGCTCACGCCGCCGGAATCATCCATCGCGATATCAAGCCCGAGAACGTCCTCGTCACCAGACACGGTTACGCGAAGCTGACCGATTTCGGGTTGGCCAAACTCCTCGATGCCCCCGGTGATGACGTGCCGACGCGTACGCGGCAGTCCGGTGGCACGCGCGTCGGCACGGTGATTGGCACACTGGCCTACATGTCGCCCGAGCAGGTCACGGGCAAACCGCTCGACGCGCGGAGCGACATCTTCTCGCTCGGTGTGATGCTGTACGAGCTCCTCAGCGGACATCAGCCCTTCGCTGGTTCGACGGAGCTTGAAGTCATGCAGAAGATTCAGCACCACACGCCCGACCCGCTTGGGCCGCAGATCCCTGCCACGCTGCGCATGGTGGTCGAGAAGTCGATGGACAGGGATCCCGCCGAACGCTACCAGTCGATGCAGGAACTGGTGCTGGATCTGCGTCGTCACATTCGACACAGCACAGAGGTGGAGCTGCCGGCGCCTTCGAAGCGCTCGTATGTTCCGTACGCGGCTGCAGCTGTCGTCATTATCGCTGCGTTAGTCGCGGGGCTCTGGTGGAGATCGGGCACCACACGCACAACGACCGGACAGTTCCCGCCCATCCGCTCCATCGCGGTATTGCCGCTGCAAAACCTCTCGCCAGATCCCGATCAGGAGTTCTTCTCGGACGGAATGACCGAGGCGTTGATCTCCAGCCTGGCGCAGCTCCAATCCGTCGATGTCACTTCACGCACCTCGGTCATGCGCTTCAAGAACACGACGAAGCAGGTGCGCGAGATCGGCCGCGACCTCGGGGTCGATGCCATCGTTGAAGGCTCCGTGCTCCGCGCAGGTGGACGCGTCCGGATCACCGCGCAGCTCGTGAGAGCGGCGAGCGACACGCACGTATGGGCCAAGGACTTCGAACGCGACGCGACCGATGTTCTCGCGCTCCAGGCGGAGGTCGCGCGCACCATCGCTCAGGAGATCCAGGTTCAGCTCACACCGGAACAGTCGAAGCGTCTGTCTCGCGTTCGGCCCATGAACGCCGAAGCGCTGGACGCCTACCTCCTCGGGAAGTATCACTTCTGGAAGCAGAGCGCGGCCGAGATCAAGCAAGGCATCACCTATTTCGAACGCGCCATCGCGCTTCAGGCCGATTACGCCGAGGCTCACGCCGCGCTCTCCGAGGCGTGGGGCACGCTGCACGATCTCGGATTCTCACAAGACAACGGGGCGCGGCGCAGCGCGGCACTCAAGGCCCTCGAGCTCGATCCGAATCTGTCTGACGCGCACTCCGCGCTGGCCGCCGTCGCGATGGAAGATTGGGACTGGACGACCACCGACCGCGAATTCCGGCGCGCGCTCGAGTTGAACCCAGACAGCATCAACGCGTGCGCGTGCTATGGGAATGCGTTGGCCGCCTGGGGGCGATTCCCGGAGGCCATCGCGATCGCGAAACACGCCGAGCAGGTGAACCCGTTGTCGTCCTTCGTGCACGGCAACTACGGCTTCGTTCTCTTCATGGCGCGGCGCTTCGACGACGCGATCCCGCACTTCAAGCGGGCCATCGAACTCGAGCCGCAGAACCGCAGCGCGTACGCGCTGCTCGCCGCCGTGTACGTCACAACGGGAAAGGCGGAGGAGGCTCTGGCGACCCTCGATCGTCCCGAGTTTCAAGGCTCGTCAACGCTGGGACGCGTCCTCGCGCGGACCGGTCGACGGCGGGAGGCGGTGGACATTGCCGATCGCCTCCGCCGCACCGATGCCGATCCGTACGGCCTTGCGCTCATCTCCGTCGGGTTGGGTGATGTGAGTACCGCTCTCGACCAGCTCACGAAGGCTTACGACCGGCGCGTCGGGTTCGTGCGCTGGAACAACGTCGACCCGATGTTGGACGAAGTCCGATCGAATCCACGTTTCCAGGCGCTCGTCGCGCGGTTGAAACTCCCGGCCAGCGGCACGCACTAGCGCTCTGCGCCTGTTGGTGAGTACAGCGCTTCCGCAACCGCCAATACGCAAGGCGTCGACGTCGTGCGTCGATTCGGCGTTACTGCGCCCGGAGCGCGGTGAGCGGATCGACCATCGTCGCCCGACGCGCGGGCAGGTAGCAGGCCAGCAGCGCGGCGGCAAGCAGCAGGGCCGTCGTTGCGGCGAGGGTCACAACATCTGTCGGCGAGATGCCGTAGAGGAGTGCGGCGATCCCGCGGCTCAACACCAGCGCTGCCGCAACGCCGATCACGACACCCACGACCACCAGCATCATGCCCTCGCGGATCACCATCCTCATGATGCTGATCCTGCTGCCACCGATCGCGAGACGCACGCCGATTTCACGCGTGCGCTGCATCGTCGAGACACTCATCATGCCGTAGATGCCGATCGCCGCAAGCGCGAAGGCGAGTGCCGACAGGCTGCCAACGATCTGCATCACAAAGCGACGCGGGGCGTGTGATCGCGAGACGAGGGCATCGAGCGTCGCAGTCTCGTACAGAGGCAACGTCGGATCGAGATCCCAGACTCTGGCCTTGAGCGCCGGAATCGCCGACGCTGGATCGTGTGAGGTCTGCACGACAAACGTCATCGACCCAAACGGAAGCTGCCAGAGCGGCATGAACACTTCGGGACGCGGGTCGAGGTCGAGGCCAGTGTGTCGAACGCGTCCAACCACGCCGACGATCTCCATCGTCCGCCACTTCCCCTGCCAGTTGACGGTGATTCGTTCGCCGATGGGGTTGCGTCCCGGCCACTCGCGGGACGCCAGCAAGTCGTTGATGATCGCGACCTGCGGTGCGTTCTCGCGGTCGGTCTCGGAAAACAGTCGGCCGCGCCGCAGCGGTATGCGCATCGCCTGGAAGAACTCGGACGTGGCAACCGTGAGCGAGGTTGCAGGGAGCTCTACGTCGGAAGGCGCAGGACGGCCCTCGATTCGGTAGCCGCCGCGTATATCGATATCGGCAGGAACGAACGGCATCGCCGACACGAGGCCGACGCGTACGACTCCTGGCTGGCCGTGGAAACGCTCGAGCGTCTGATTGAAGAATACGAGGCGCTGGGCGTCGTTCCGGTAGCGGTCGCCGTACGCAAACACCTGCACGACGGCGATGTTCGATCGCACGAACCCCGGATCGACGCGCGACAGTGCGACGAAGCTCCTGATCAGCAGCCCCGCCCCCGTCAGCAAGACCAGAGCGAGCGCGACTTCGCCGATGACCAATCCCGATGCGAGACGACGCCGGGGCATGCTGCCGGTGAGTCCGGCGCCGGTCTCTTTCAACCCGTCGTGCGCACCAACTCGCGAGAGTTGGATCGCCGGCCAGATACCGACCAGAAGCGACGTGGCCGCCGTGAGTCCTACAGCGAACAGCAGCAGTCGGGTGTCGAGCGTCACATCCGCAAGTTGCGGGACGAGTCGCGAAGTGAAGCCGATGAACGTGCGCATCGCCATCGACGCGAGAGCCAATCCGACACCGCATGCCAGGCCCGTCAGCACCGCCGCTTCGACGAGCATCTGGCGAACCAGCCGCCACCGCCCGGCGCCAATCGCCGCCCGAACGGCAAACTCACGCTGACGCTCGACGCTGCGAGCGATCAGCAGGCTGGCGATGTTGGCGCACGCGATCAGCAGCACCATGACGACGGCGAAAAAGAGCAGTGTGAGCGGGTCGCGAAGTGGCCTGGCGAGGTATTGCCGCAGCGGCACCATGGTCGCGGTCATCGAGGCCATGGTCCGCGGATACTCGCGCGCGAGCTGCCGTGAAATCGTCGCGAGCTCGGCCTGACCTTGTTCGAATGTCACGCCCGGGGCCAACTGCCCGACCGCACTCCAGTAGCGGCCGCGACGGTTGTCGAGCTCGAACCTCTCGACGATCTGTGGCGCCCAGATTTCCTGTTCGTTGGCGCGCGGAAGAACATTTGGATGGAACGTCGATGGGAGCACCCCGGCGACGCGATAGACGCGCCCATCCAGCCTGATCGTCTTGCCGATCACACCCTCGTCGCCGCCGAATCGCCGCTGCCAAGCCGCGTGGCTGAGAACCACGACGTCGGCTCGCCCCTCCGTGTATTCCTCGGGAAGAAACAAACGCCCGCGCGCGGGCTGCACGCCGAGCGATTCGAAGAAGCCTTCGGTGACCAAGGCCGACGGAAGAGAAATGGGCTCTGGTCCTTCGAGATAGTCGAAGCCGAAGGGCTCGGCGGCGGCCAATGACGCAAACGATTTCGTCCGTGCGCGCCAATCGAGAAACGCCCCGGGCGCGACACCGAGGCGTTCATCGGGGCGGGTTAATTCGGTTTGCCAGACGGTCACGATGCGACCGGAGTCGGTGTACGGCAGATCGCGAAGCAGCAGCGCATCGATCGTCGAGAACACGGTGATGGTTCCACCGAGACCGAGCGCCAGCACGACGACGGCGAGCGCCGACACGACGGGGCGTTTGCCAAGCATGCGGACGGCGTAGCGCGCGTCCTGGACGATGTCGAGATCGGCGGTGAACTGCTGCCGGAGGAACGCCGCATCGGCGATGGCGCCGCTCGACTGCCTGACGAGGATGGCCTGGCGTTGCCAGCGAGTGTCGTGCCGCCGATGGAGCGTGCTCCATCGATGCTGAACTTCGGCTTCCCACTCGCGCGTCCATTGCTCGCGGATGGTGCGCGGCACGACCGGACGTGCGATGCGGAGGATCCACCAACAGATTCGGAGCACGAGCGGATCCGAAGACGGCCGATCCATGACTACCCTCGCGATGGCTTCAGCGCTCGCGGCCGACGCCGCGTGATCTCGTGGGCGGCGCGGTAGCGCGCGGCGGTTTCGGCCAGCAACGCCTTGCCGTCTGCGGTGAGTGCGTAGTAGCGGCGCGGCGGACGCTGCTCGCGTTGTGCCAGCTCCTGGTGCTCCCACTCGGACGTGACGAGCCCTTCGTTCTCGAATCGACGCAGGATGGGATACACGGTGCCGCTCGGGAGACTGGTGGCATCGATGATGTCGAAGCCGTAGTGATAGCCGCGCGAGAGCGCCTCGAGTACGAGCACGGTGGAGTAGGTGATTTTCACGGTAACTATGTAGAGTATTATCTAGATAGTGCTATACAGTCAAGGCGGTGCATCGTGCCTCGAAATCGTCGAATGATGTTCGTCGTCGCCAGGGCCGCGGCGTTCGCGTTGCCGCTCGCGTGGTGGATCGTGACGGCGCTGGCGCTGAGCGTGCGCGCGGATGCCGAGGCTGCCGGACCACCCGCTGCGCTGCCGAAGACGCCGTGGGGAGATCCCGATCTCCAGGGCACATGGCCCGGAGGCCCTGTGTACTCGGTACCGTTCGAGCGGGCTCCGGAGCTGGGCACGCGGGCGACGCTCACCGATGCCGAGGCGGCGACGCGCAACGCGGATATCGACGCGCAGCTCGCGTTCGTCCAGGCCAACTATTGGCCGGAGCTCGGACACGCGCCGGCGCTGGCCTCGTTGATTGTCGAACCGGAGAATGGCCGGCTTCCCCCGATGACCGCCGACGGCGCACGTCGCGCCGAGCAATGGCGCCTCAAGTCCGCGGATGGATACTCGCCGCGCGGCCTTCCCGCCTACTTGGCCGCGGGTCCCGCGGACTTGAGACCCTTTGATCGCTGCATCACCCGAGGCGTGCTTGGCTCCGCGTTTCCGAATCAGTACGGCTCCGGCACGCAGATCCATCAAGCGCCCGGGTTGGTCGTCATCCGCTACGAGATGGTGCACGAAGCGAGAATCATCCCGCTCGACGCGCGACCGCACCTCGCTTCAGCGATGCAATCGTACATGGGCGACTCGAGAGGGCGTTGGGAGGGAGACACGCTCGTCGTCGAGACGACGAACTTCAACGGCCGCACCGGTTCCTACGCGCGCAATGGCGACGGCAATCCCACGAGCCCAGCGCTGCGGCTGATCGAGCGCTTTCGGCTGCGTGACGTCGACACGCTGCTGTATGACGTGCTCGTCGAGGATCCCCAGACGTGGGTGCGTCCGTGGAAGGTCGCGTTTCCGCTGCGACGCGATGCCCGCTACGTCCTCTACGAGTACGCCTGTCACGAAGGCAACTATGCGCTGCGGAACATCCTGAGCGCGGCCCGCGCGGCAGAACGATGAATGGGTCCCAAGATTTCGCTTGCTTTTCCTGCTGAGCTTTGAGAGATCTGTCGCCGACGCACCCGGCGAATCCGGTATCGGATCGGTCCACACCGAAAGCCGCGACTGTTCCCCTGATTCGCCGCTCGTCACCGCACGACGCTCAATCTCCGTCTAGAAGGACGAAAGGCATCGCCGCCACGCGGTCTGATGTGGCGCGATTCGTGTCGCTGCCGGTGCAGGTGCGGCCCTGACGTGTGACGCGTCAGGACGCCACGACAAGGAACCTCGGAGACAACGCGAACCGGACATTGGCAATGGCCGGTTCGTCGACGACAGCCGCTGAGAGGAGAACGCATGCCTGGTTTGCGTCGGATACGGTTACCGCACGTTCACGTGATAGCTCGCTCCCTGGCCGCGTTGACGCTCATGCTCGCCATCGGTTGTGGCGGAAAAGATTCACCGGGGTCTCCAACACCGACGCCAACCCCCACGGCGGCATCTCCGACATTGAGCGCGATTACGCCCAACAGCGGAAGTGCGAGCGGAGGGACGGCGGTGACGATCACCGGCGCCAACTTTGCGACCGGCGCGACTGTCACGATTGGTGGTACAGCAGCGAGCGGCGTCACGGTCGCGAATGCGACGTCGATCACCGCCACGACACCGGCGCATGCGGCTGGCGCGGTCGACGTTGTCGTCACCAACCCGGACGCGCGAAGCGGGACATTGACGGGGGCGTTTACCTACACCGCCGTCTCGGTTGCACTGACGATTGGGTCTCTCTCTCCCAATTCCGGTTCGATCTCGGGAGGAACGACCGTCACGATCACCGGCACCAACTTCGTGTCCGGAGCAACGGTACGGTTCGGTTCGGCGCAGGCCAGCAATGTGACGTTCGTGTCGAGCACCAGCATCCGGGCTGACACGCCCTCTGCATCTTCACCCGGGTCGGTTGACGTGGTAGTGACGCTGCCGGGCGGCGCCTCGGCGACTCTGGCCAACGGCTTCGCGTATACCGTTCAGATATCAGGAAACTGGGCGGGAACCACGCCTCAAACCGGTAATGTCACGTTCACCGTGAACGGAACCACGATCACCGCGTATTCGGTGCAATACGTGATTCCTAATTGCCCTGCGTTCACCACGGTCACCGCGTCGAACGTCTCCGTGCCGGTTTCAAACAACAGCTTTTCACGGACTACGACGTTGACGTCAAACGGCGCGAACGTCGGGACGCTGACCTTCAGCGGCTCGTTCAGCTCCAACACGGTCGCCACTGGAAACCTTCAGGTCACCGAGATGTCCCCCTCGGTCTGCCCGGGAACGCTCAGTACCACGTGGAGGGCAACGAAGCAGTAGTGACGCGCCTCTGGCTGTACTCAAAGGCCAACTGAGACCGTGGAGAACGCGGTGATACCGCGTTCTCCCGTCGCCGCGATGGAGTCGTGCCTCTTGGATCCGTCAACAAAAACTTGAATCCGCGGCAAAGGAATCTTCCGCATCGCGAGCTCAGTTACGGGACTTGAAAGTAGATCGCACAATTTTTCGCTATCCGAAGCCTTACTAGTGCGCGCGTTTGTGCGTTGTTTCTGCGCAGATCGCGCATGCCCATCAGCTTCACGCCGCGCGCTGTCGAGTTTTTTTCGCCTATCAGGCCCTTGAATTCGTGCCACACCTTCGTCTTCAATATGAAGTTCGGCTGTGTCGCGAAGTTTGCATAACGCCACGAGCCCGCGCGTTGGCCGCGTCTCGCCGACTGCGCGAGGAGAGACCAGGAATCTTGATTCACTTAGAGGTGAAGGAATGCGCCTAGTGTTACGCACGTTGGGCTTGGTGGCCCTTCTGCTCGTGTCGCCGGTGATGGCGTGGGCCCAGGTCGCGCTTGCCGGTGTGGTTACCGACAACTCGGGAGCCGTTCTCCCGGGAGTCACTGTGGAAGCGTCCAGTCCGGCGCTGATCGAAAAGGTCCGCACCGCAGTCACGGACGGCAGCGGACGCTATCGCATTGAAAGTCTGCAGCCCGGTCAGTACTCGGTCACGTTCTCGCTCGCGGGCTTCGCAACGCAGAAGCGCGACGGTGTGATCTTGACCGGCAGCGGCGTCGTCAGCGTCAACGGCGAGTTGAAGGTCGGCGGCGTGCAGGAAACCATCACCGTGACCGGCCAATCGCCGATCGTCGACGTCGCGAGCACGAAACGGGAGCTCACGCTCGACAACGAGACGATGCGCAACCTGCCGTCGGTCCGGAGCTACAGCTATCTGCTCAATACCGTGCCGGGCATGACGTCGAACATCACCGACGTCAACACCGGCCCGGTGTTCGCGATCTTCCCGGTGCACGGCGGCCGCGGTGTCGAGTCGCGCCTGACCGTCGAGGGCATGAACATCAGCAATCCGCCCGGGGGCAACCAGCCGCCGAACTACACGGCAGACATCGGCAACGCCGCCGAAGTGTCGGTGCTGACATCCGGCGGGCTCGGCGAGGCGGAAACCGCGGGCGTCCAGATGAACATCGTCCCGAAGCAGGGCGGGAACACGATGTCGGGCCTCGTGGCGGGATCCGGCTTCTCGAAGGCCATGCAGTCGAACAACTACACCGATGAATTGAGGTTGAAGGGCGCCGGGACGCCGAATCCGACGTACCACGTCTACGACTTCAACGCGGCGGTCGGCGGCCCGATCATCAAGGACAAGCTCTGGTACTACATGAGCGTCCGCGAACAGGGCTCGCGCCGCAACATCCTCAACGTCTACTACAACCAGAATGTCGGCAACGCGTCGCAGTTCTACTACAACCCCGACTTCAGCAAGCCCGCGTACTACGATCGCATGTGGGAGAACTACACCCCGCGCATCACGTATCAGGCGAATCAGAAGAACAAGTTCACGTTCTCGTGGGACGAGCAGCCGGTGTGCCGCACCTGCAGCGGCACGGCGAACTTCAGCGGCTCGCCCGGGGCGACGACCGCGCCGGACGCCGACGGCCACGGCGAGTTCAGCCCGCAGCGCGTGCAGACGGCGCGCTGGACGAGTCCGTGGACCAACAAGCTGCTGCTTGAAGCGGGCCTCGGCAACACCTATTACCAGTGGGGCGTCCGCGAGCTCGATCCGAATCCGGGCCGCAACCTGGTTCGCATCACCGACAACGCGACGATCATCAATCAGACCGGTTCGGTGGGTGCGATGACGTATCGGTCGCAGAACTGGCTGATCAACAAAACCGACGGCGCCAACTGGTTCGTCAACAGCTCCTACATCACCGGTTCGCACAGCATGAAGTTCGGCTACCAGGGCAACTGGTGGAAGGACGACCGTGCGGAGTTCACGAACGACCAGAGCCTGGCGTACACGTTTACGGGTGGCGGTCGGAACCCCGATGGCACGTTCAGGCCTAGCACTCCGAGCTTGATCACCGAGTACGCGAACCCGTACTTCAACAACGCGCGCGCGGCGATGATGTCGTTCTTCGCGCAGGATCAGTGGACGTTGAAGCGCCTGACACTGCAGGGTGCGTTGCGCTACGACCATCCATGGAGCTGGTTCCCGGCCGTCGATCAGCCGCAGGGCCGGTTCTTCCCTGGCGTGCACTTCGACAGGGGTGAGGGTGTCACCGGCTACAACGACATCACGCCGCGCCTGGGCGCAGCGTATGACGTCTTCGGCAATGGCAAGACCGCGTTGAAGGTGAACCTCGGGAAGTACCTGCAGGGCGCCTCGGTCGGCAACCTGCTCTCGCAGGCGAATCCGTCGCTGCGGATTCCGGGCGGCGCCGCCGCCGGTTTCGCCAACCCGTCGGTGACACGCTCATGGATCGATGCCAATCGCGACTTCGTTCCGCAGTGCGACCTGTCGAATCCCGGCCCGCAGAATCTGGCGGCGAACCTCGTCACGCCACTCGACCCGACGGTAGATTCGTGCGGTCAGATCAGCAACCTGGCGTTCGGCTCGAACCAGTTCGTTGGCGCGACGATCGATTCGCAGCTGACGCATGGCTGGGGCATCCGGCCGTCGGACTGGTCCTTCGGCGCGTCGATCCAGCAGGAGATCTTCCCAAGAGCGTCGGTTGAGATCGGATACTACCGCCGGGTGTTCACGATGTACACGACCGGCGGCGTGATCACCGACGATCTCAACATCGGGCCCAATGATATGACCGCGTTCTTCGTGCCGGTGCCCACCGACTCCCTGGGCCGTCTGCCGAGTGGCAACCCGCAGCAGGTGGGGCCGTTGTACAACAAGACGCCCGCCGCCGCGACGCGCGCGCAGAACCTGCTGCTCAAATCCACCAAGGACATCGGCGATGACTCGCGGGTGTTCAACGGCGTCGACATGACCTTCAACGTGCGCAACGTGAAAGGTGTCACGTTCTCGGGTGGCACGAGCACCGGCAAGGTAACCAACGACTGGTGCGATATTCGCAACGCAGTGCCGGAGAACGGGACCTTCGCCACCAACCCGTACTGCCACGTCTCGTCGCCGTTCCAGACATCGTTCAACGGGCAGGCGTCGTACGTCATCCCGAGGGCTGACGTGCTGCTCAGCACCGTGTATCGAGACCGCGTCATTCTCAACGGGACGCCGAACAACGCCAGCACCGACCAGCTTGGTGGTTCGTTGCCGGCGACGTTTACGATCAATCCCGCCAGCGCGACGGACGTGACGGCTCAAGCCATTGCACAGCAGATTGGTCGTCCGTTGACTGGCGGCGCAATCAACGTGAACGTCATCACGCCGGGCACGTTCTATCCTGGCCGCAACCGCCAGCTCGACCTGAGCTTCAAGAAGATCGTGCGCCTCGGTCGGCAGCGGCTGACCGGCGGTCTGGACATCTACAACGTGATGAACCAGAACACGATCCTGTTCTACAACACCACGTTTGTTCCGAACGTCAATGGATACCTGAACTCGCAAGCGTACATGAACCCGCGGGTGTTCCGACTCGCGGCCGAGTACAGCTGGTAAAGACCGCGGGCCCAGCGTGGCACGTGCCGCGCTGGGCCACGGCAGAAGGAATCAGGGGTCAGGAATCAGGAATCAGGGCTGGTCTAGGAATCAGGCTGGAGCCTGGCCCGGCCCTGATTCCTGATTCCCGATTCCTGATTCCTTCGAAGGTATCAGGCTCGCAGTGTGTGGCAGAAGTCGATGAACCTAGCGGTGCGCTGCTACAGGACCGCGCTGAAGCTGCCTAAACAGGATCAAATGGTCCTCGGATACCAGATCCGCAAATCCTCTGTCTCGATGCCGTCAAACGTCGCCGAAGGACATAGTCGCCACTCCGCCCCTCACTACGTTCAGCATCTCTGGACGGCGCACGCCTCGGGCGCTGAACTCGAGACTCAGCTCGAAAACGCGCACGCCTGCATCCTCGAGCCTGGCCCAGCCCTGATTCCTGATTCCCGATTCCTGATTCCTGCAGAATCTACTTCGCGCCTGCTATCAAGACGAAGCGCGGACGCAGCGTCAGAACAGCAGGATCGATTGTCTTGATCTGCCGATCGATGGACTGTTGCGTCGCGGCATCGATCGCCCCAGTTCGTCTGGCCTCGAGGTAGGCCATCGGCGACACGCACGCTTGGTCGGCGGACGCGAGAAATTTGATGGCGTTCAGCCGGATGTCTACTGATGCTTCTTGCCCGGCGGTGGCGCCAGTGAATCCGCCAAACGTCCACTGACCAACCAGACCACTCCCGGTGCCCTTTCTTACGTCGCTCTTCGCAGCGCCGCGGACGTATGAGACGTCAGCCGATGCGTCACCGAGGATGGCTTCGATGATCCAGTCGGGATCGGTCGTGTGCAGGAACTCGATCGAACATCCGCCGAGCGCATTCGAGCGCCCGTCCGGATCGGCGGCCGCCATGCACACGGTCGCCTCCAGCTTGTTCGACGAGTAATTCAGCACGGCATCTGCGGTCACCTGACGTTCGTGCTGTCGAGGCAATCTGTTACCGCTGATGCGAGGCGGCGAGAATGAAATCGTACGCTCCGGAAGGGTTTCGATGCGAGACGGACACAACTCGCTGGTGGGTTGAACCAGAGCGATCGAATGATGAATGAGGTGACCCCACGTGAGTCCCAACGACACCATGTCGGCCGACCAGGGCAGATGTTCGTCGAGCTTGAAAACCAGATGGTAGGGCGACCTTCTCTCCAGTGAGGCGGTGACGTCGCGATAACCGCTCTTCGTCACCAGGACCATCTCCGGACTCACCCGGTCGAAGTCGTATCCGTAGATGTCCAGCCATCCTCCCGTTGCTCGCGCGTGCGCCACATCGAGCGCATACGGCGTCGTCGAACACACAGCCGGCTCGAGGCGCGCGACGTACTCGTTGCGCAGCGTGTCGCCCAGCCGCACCAGCATGTGGCGGGCCCGATCCGCGATGAAGTCGGGGCTGCATCGGAATTCGGCGCCTGGCTCGGGCGCGCGAGCGAGGAACGCGCGCATCTCGCCTGCGGCGGCGATGCCGTGGTCATCGGCAGGAAGATCATCGAGGGCGTCGGACAATACCGCTCTGTAGTCAGACGCAGGTAGGGACAGTCGATGGATGGCGCGATCGATGGCTCGAAGCGTGTCAGTCGGACCGGGATCGCGAGATGTCTGGGGTGGCGCGGCAGCAAACGCACTCGCGCCGATGAACAACGAGAAAAGGGCCGCAGCGATCAGGACTCTCGCTGCGGCCGCAAGGATCAGGAGCTTCGCCACGTTGGGGTGCGGTCTACGGATCTCTGACCGTCTGGCTCCACGACGCGCCACAGACATCCGCCTTGTTACGTCGCGGGTCGGATGTATCCAGGCAGTTGACGTTGCCCTTTCCCTTCGCGTTCGGATCGCGATACTTGAAGCGCCAGTTCAGCATCGATCCGGTGTCGGGGTTCTGCGACACCGTCGCCTCGAAGATCGCGCCCTTGCTGTTGTCCATCACACCGCCGGGACCACAGCCCGCGGGGGCCAGGCCAGCGCCCGCCCACGACAGCACGTTGTTGGCGTCGCCGGTGGGCTGCCAGGTCTTGTCCCCGGCGGGAACGGCGTGATCGTGCGTGCCGAGGTTGATGACGAACTCTCCGCTCGAGCCGTCCTCACACTTGAAGGGCAGCGTCAACTTGCTGGTGACGGTGACCGTCGTCGCGGCATGACCGCCGCTGACGAACACGAAGCTGTAGCCTCCCGACACCCAATCACCCGGCCGGATCTTCAGATGCCCTTCCATGCTCGACGGCCCGATGTCGAGCGTCTTGCCCGGAGGAGGCGGAGTTCCTCCACAGAACAGCGGTGTGGACGGAAGGTTGATGGCCGCGTCGACTATCGAGCCCTCTCCGATCATGGCGCTCGCAGCGCCGGCTGAGAAATCGACAGTGTCGTCGCACGAGCCGGGGAGGGTAAAGCCCGGGATCGTCTCATTGACGTTTCCGCTGGGGTCAGCAATCGCGACCAGGTTACCGTTGACGATGTAGTCGACGCCATGTGACGTGACGGTAAACATGTACTGGATGGTGAGAATCGCGTTCGGCTGGGTCTGACCCGACACCGCGACGGTGTACTGACAGGCGCACGTCGCGGTCACCGTGACGTTGACCGTCGAGGCAAGCGCCGGCGTTGGACGTGCGGCGATCACACCGACGACGAATGCGAGGATTAACGCAATTCTGCGGAACATTCGCAGGCCCCCCTGGTGGCCTGCGTTGCAACCCGAATGCCCGCAGCGAGGGGGCTCAAACCCGTGCCGATCGCACGGTAAGTGTGAGGTCGACTGGCCGTTGCACGGGACTGCGGTTGTTTCAGCCGCGCCAGGGCCGACCAGAACGTGATCGCGCCAACGATTGTGGCGTGAGCTCACAGCGGAAGTGACGGTGTTTCACGGCGGAGGACACGGCGTTTCCACACAGGGGGCACAGAGAACACAGAGAGCGTCGCGGGTGGCGCCGGCCTTCGGCCGGCGAATGGATCGAGAGGAGAGTACGAAAACGAACGCCACCACAGTCCAGGGCGCTCGTTTTCGTACTCTCCTCTCGATCCATCCCGCGCGAAACGCGGGCCACCCGCGACGCTCCTCTGTGCTCCCTGTGCTCCCTGTGATCCCTGTGTGAAATCTCAGCGATCAAGCACGGTGAAGATCGCCGCTGAATCTTGACGTGCGCCGCCGCGCTGCTGAAGCGTGTCGAGCACGTCGGCGGCGGCACTGCTCGCCGGCAGATCGATTCCCAACGCGCGCGCCATCTCGAGGGCGATGTGGATGTCCTTGTGGTGCAGCCGCGATTCGATCTTCCCGGTGTAATCGCGCGCGATCATCTTTGGGGCCTGCAGTTCGAACATTCGACTGGCGGCGAAGCCAGCCATCAACGCATCTTGCACGGCGCGCGGATCGACGCCCGCCCGCTCGGCGAGCAGCATGGCTTCGGCCGCACCCAGCTGATTGACGATCACGCAGATCTGATTGCACGCCTTCGCGACTTGGCCGGCGCCGCTCGGACCGATGTGCACGATGCTCTTCGCGTAGCACGACAACAGGGGAGTGACGCGGTCGAGCGCGGACGTCGATCCGCCGACCATCGTCACCAGCGTTCCCGCCTCGGCGGCGATGCTGCCGCCCGACACCGGCGCATCCAGCATCTCGACGCCTCGCGTCTGCAAGTCGCTGGCGATCCGCCGCGCGCCGTTGGGATCGATCGTGCTGTGATCGATGACGACCGATCCTGTCCGTGCGCCGAGAGCGATCCCACGCTCGCCGAGGACGACCTCCTCCACGGCCTTGGTGTCGGTGACCATGGTGACGATGACATCGCTTTTCGTGGCGACGTCGGCTGGAGAGTCACCTACGGCGGCGCCTGCGTTCACGAGCGGCGCCATCGCGTCTGCACGCCGCGACCACACGGTCACGGCATAACCGCCCTTCAACACGTTGCGCGCCATCGGCGCGCCCATCGTGCCCAGCCCGATGAAACCAACTGTGATCGCCATCTTCTGATCCCCTCGGCGCACGAGTATCCATCATCCGAGGCGGTTCGAGAGAGTAGGTCCCGCGCGTTACCGCCGCGCGACCGTGAGCGCCTTCGACACCGCGGCGACGATTTCGCCGGCATCAGGAAAGTGTTCCTTGGTGCGCTTGGTCACCACCTCGTCGCCAACGCGAACCTCGAAGATGCCACCGGTGCCAGCTTTCAACGTCGCGGCCACTCTGAGATGCTCGCGAAGTTCCGATGCGGCGACTTTGGCGCGCTTCTCGTATCCGCAGGGCCGGCAGTAGGTAATCACGACGTCATTCATGGTCGTCTCCTCTTGGATGTGGACGGTGCTTCCGACCGCAACCTGCGAATGAACCCCTCGAGTGCGGTCCCGATCTCGACTGGCGAGTCTTCCTGGATGAAATGAATACCCTTCACCGACACCTCCTGCTGATTCGGCCACGTGCGGCAGAATTCGCGCGCTCGACCGGTCAACAGGGCTCCCGGCTCGGCGGAGATGAACAGCTTGGGAATGTCGCTGGTCGAAAGCCACGTCGCGTACTGATCGACGGCAGCGGCCACGTCAGCGGGCTCGCCATCGATCGGCAACTCACGAGCCCAGACCAGTGTCGGCCAGCGAGAGTCTCGACTGTGGAACGGAGCTCGATACGCGGCCATTTCCTCTTCCGTCAGTGTGCGCATGATGCTCTTCGGCAGGACTGATTCAACGAAGACGTTGTCCTCCAGCACCATCGCTTCACCTTCTTTCGAGCGGAGCGCGCGAAATATCGCATCGCGTCCGTGTCCGAAGTCACTCCACACTCGTGGTTGGACGAGTGACTCCATGTACGCAATTCCCTGAACGCGACGCGGATGGCGGCGAGCCCAGTTGAAGCCCAGCGCTGAACCCCAATCGTGCAGCACGAACACCACACGGCTTCCGACCCCAACCACGTCGAACCATGCGTCGAGATACTGCACGTGATCGACGAATCGGTACGCACGCCGCGGTGAGCCACTGGAGTGGCCCATCCCGACGAGGTCTGGAGCGAGGCACCGACCCAGATCGGCGACACACGGAATGATGTTGCGCCAGAGGTACGCGGACGTCGGATTGCCGTGCAGGAAGACAATCGGGTCGCCCTCTCCCATGTCGACGTAACTCATCTCGCTGTCCAACACCGGCACACGCACCCGACGTAGAGCATTCATGGTCCGAATGTAGACTGGAGATTGGCTCTTCGAAAGAGCCAATTCAGGCTCATTACACTGGGCCATTTGGCAGGTGCCTTCCATGGATATCCACATCCGCCTGGGCCGGCGCGGCGACCTGTCGGTGCAGATCTACCGGCAACTTCTCGAAGCGGTTCTCGATGGCCGACTTCGTCCGGGCGAGCGGCTTCCTCCGACACGGGAATTGGCGAGTCGATTGGAGGTGTCGCGAAATACGGTCGGCCTCGCGTATGAGCTGTTGGCTGCTGACGGCGTGCTGGCCGGGCAGGTGGGCTCCGGATCGTTTGTGAGCAGCGGCCCTGTGCGTGAGAGTCGGCCGCGCCGTGCCCCTTCAGGCGCAGTTGATCCACGCGACGTGTGGCGATCGCTTCCTCCACCCATCACGCGATCGTCAACAGCTCCGGCCTACGACTTCGACGTCGGCGTTCCGGATCAACGCCTGTTCCCGCGCACCCAGTGGCGTCGACTGCTCGCGAGTGAATTTCGCTCCGCGCCAAATGGGTCGTACGGGCACCCGGGAGGTCACGCGGCGGTTCGGGCGGCGATCGCGCGGCACATCGGCCTATCGAGAGCGGTGCGGGCCGATGCCGACGATGTGATCATGACGCAAGGCGCGCAGCAGGCATTTGATGTGATCGGCCGCGTGCTCATCTCGGAGGGCGCCTGCGTCGCGGTCGAGGAACCTGGGTATCCCTTCGTGCAGCGGCTCTTTCGAAGTCTCGGCGCGCGTGTCGTCGGCGTGCCCGTGGATGACGAGGGGCTGGTGGTGGACGCAATACCCAGTCAGGCCCGTCTGGTCTACGTCACACCCTCGCATCAGTTTCCGCTCGGCACGGTGATGTCGTTTCAACGGCGCACAGCGCTGCTCGCGTGGGCCGAGCGACGCGGTGGCGTGGTGATCGAGGACGACTACGACAGCGAGTTCCGCTTCGATGGGCGATCGCTCGACTCGCTGCAGAGCCTCGATCGAACAGGACGGGTGATCTATGTCGGATCGTTGTCGAAAGTTCTCCTGCCAGCGTTGAGAATCGGTTTCCTCATCGCGCCAACATCTCTACAGCCGGCGCTTCTCACCGCGAAGCAGTTGACCGACTGGCACGGCGACCTCGCATCCCAAGCGGCTCTCGCTCGATTCATCGACGAGGGATTGCTGGCGCGGCACATCCGCAAGGTGAGGCGCGAGTATGCCGACCGCCACGCGCAGATCGTCGAGTCGCTCGAGCGCCGTTTTCCGTCATGGCTGCGCCTGATACC
>Ga0075424_100001899_pt1 | contig 18689 bp, 21 predicted proteins | sample SoiMethybrSBSTD3_FD_75301 | JGI IMG/M metagenome (GOLD analysis project Ga0075424, IMG submission 75301) | Bulk soil microbial communities from a Populus tree surrounding site in Tennessee, USA - Soil MetaG P. TD hybrid SBSTD3 | ecosystem: Environmental > Terrestrial > Soil > Tree plantation... | reverse complement strand
CGGATCAGGGTGGCCGCCATCTGCGGATCGAAGATCACCGGCACCTCGGCGGTCTTCACCCGCCGCGCGCCGAGCCGCCGCAGCGCCCGCTGGGCGGCGACCCGGCCGATGGCTTCCGGCGCGTCGAGGCTCGCGCGCTTGCGGGTGGTGTGATACCACCCGTCGCGCTGCATCTCCCCGTTGTGCGACGCAAGCGGTGACGTCGAGAGGCTGAACGACGACGAGCGGTACTCGCCCGCGAAGCCGTGGCTGGTCGCGTAGGCGTAGCGCGCGTGGCCGTCGCCGAAGTCGCCGCCCTCCGAGTTGGTGATGCGCGGGTCGTAGCCGAGCGCGGCCTGCTCGCAGCGGCGGGCCAGCTCGATCTTGGCCGCGGGCGCGAGGTCGTGGCCGCGCGGGTCGTCGAGGTCGAGGTCCGGCACGCCCCGGGCCAGCTCGCCGTGATCCGCGAGCCCCGAGAGAGGATCCGGCGCGGTGATGCGCGCCAGCGTCACCGCCTCGTCGACCAGGCGGCCCAGCGAGTCGCGCGAGAGGTCGGACGTCGAGGCGGCGGCGGCGGAGCGGCCCACGAACACGCGCAGCGCGAGATGCTGGTCGCGCGCATGCTTGACGGTGTCCACGTGCCCCATGCGCACCTGCGCCGAGAACGACTGATCCTCGACCACGAAGGCGTCGGCCTCGCTGGCGCCCTTGGCGCGGGCCCGGTCGAGGACGTCCGTCAGCAGGTCGAGGAGGGCGCTCAAACCTGGGTGCCCCCCACCGTGATGCCGTCGATGCGGATGGTGGGGAGCCCCACACCCACCGGCACCGACTGGCCGTCCTTGCCGCACGTGCCCACGCCTTCGTCCAGCGCGAGGTCGTTGCCAACGCGGCTCACGCGGGTGAGCGCGTCGGGGCCGTTCCCGATGAGGGTCGCGCCCTTCACGGGCGCGGTGACGCGTCCGCCCTCGATGAGGTACGCCTCGCTCGCCGAGAAGACGAACTTGCCGCTCGTGATGTCGACTTGCCCGCCGCCGAAATTCACGGCGTAGAGGCCGTGCTCGACGGAGCGGATGATGTCGGCGGGATCGTCGTCGCCGGCCAGCATGAACGTGTTGGTCATGCGGGGCAGCGGCGGGTGCGCGTAGGACTCGCGGCGGCCGTTGCCGGTGGTCGCCTGGCCGGTGAGCCGCGCGTTGAGCCGGTCCTGCATGTAGCCGCACAGGATGCCGTTCTCGATGAGCACATTGCGCCGCGTGGGCACACCCTCGTCGTCCACGTTGAGCGAGCCGCGGCGGTTGGCGATGGTGCCGTCGTCTACCACGGTCACCTTCTCCGAGGCGACCTTCTGCCCGAGCCGGCCCGAGAACGCCGAGGTGCCCTTTCGGTTGAAGTCCCCCTCCAGGCCATGGCCGACCGCCTCGTGGAGGAGAATCCCCGGCCAGCCCGGCCCCAGCACGACCGTCATGCTGCCGGCGGGCGCGTCCACCGCGGAGAGCTTGAGCACGGCCTGCCGGACCGCCTGGGCGGCGAAGTGCCGCCAGCGATCGTGTTCCAGGTAGAAGCTGAACGCCGTACGGCCGCCGCCGCCGTAGCTCCCGATCTCGCGGCGGCCCTGCTCCTCGGCGATCACCGTCACGTTCAGCCGCGTGAGCGGCCGGACGTCTCCGGCGGTCCAGCCCGCGGGGCCCGCGATCAGCACCACGACGTCCTCGCAGCCGAGGCTGGCGATCACCTGCTTGACGCGTGGATCGGCGGCGCGCGCGGCGGCGTCGATCTTGCGCAGGAGATCGACCTTGGCGTGGACGTCGGTGGCGATCGGCGGCTCGGCGAGCGTATAGAGGTCGTGCGGCCGGCTCAGCGTGGTCACCGGGACCACCGCGGACTCTCCCGCGCCGTCGGCGATGGCGCGCGCCTGTCGCACCGCTTCCTCGAGGTTCGGCAGCGCGAGGTCATCGGTGTGGGCGTAGCCGGTGCGCTCACCGGACTGGGCGCGGACGCCGGCGCCCTGGCTCACGTGCCGCGAGGCCTTCTTCACCGCTCCTTCCTCCAGCACGAGCTCCTCGCTCACGCGGTACTCGAGATAGAGGTCGGCATGATCCACGCGACGCGCCAAGGCGCCCCCGAGGAGGCGCTCCGTGACGGAGGCGCTCAGGCCGAATCGGTCCGCGAAGAATCGCTCTGGTTGCGCGAGCATGCTGTTCGGTCTCCGTCGGGCGTCAGGAGGAACACATCCTAGCACCCGGGTCTTTTGGGCCTTCCACTTTTTGTGATGCGAAGTTCCTTGCTCGCGATGCCGAGCGAGCGCGAGTGATGCCTCCTACTTATTAAACACTTCAATCTCAGCAGCGCACACGTTTCTCGAGCTGGCGATCAGCCGTCCGGGGGTCGGGCCATGAAAGCCTGAACGATCTCGTGAATCTGCCGGAGCCCCTGCAGGAGCGAGGGCCCTGGACTCAGGATATCAGCCCCGTCCAGCACGTGGATCTCGCCCCGCCGCACCGCGCTCACGCCCTCCCAGCCCGGCCGCGTTCGTACTGCGTCGACGTCGACGGGCTTGCCGCACCACGACGCGAGGATGATGTCCGGGTCGCGCCGCGCGACCTCGGCGGCATGCACCACCCTGCCCGTCGCGGCGCGCTCCGCGCGCAGTTCGGGGAAGACATCACGTCCGCCGGCCAGCTCGACGATCTCCGACACCCAGCGGATGCCCACGATCAGCGGATCCGGCCACTCCTCGAAGTACACGCGCGGATGGTCCGGCCACACGCTCGAGTACTCCCGCACCTGTCGGATCTCGTCCCGCATGTCGAGCACGAGGGCCCGCGCCGCTTCAGGCTGCCCGATGGCGCCGCCTACCACGAGGATGGACTGCAAGACGTCGTCCACCGAGCGCGGGTTGGTGCAGAGCACGCTCCGCCCGGCGCGGATCAGCTCGGCGACCACATCGGCCTGCAGGTCCGAGAAGGCCAGAACGAGGTCCGGCTCGAGTTCGAGGATCCGGTCGACGCGAAATGTCGTGAAGCCGCCCACCCGCGCCGTGTCGCGTACGGCGGGCGGCCGCTGCGCGGTGCCGGGCACGCCCACCACGCGGTCGCCCGCGCCGAGCGCGTGGCACAGTTCCGCGTGCTCAGCGCTGAGACACACGATACGGCGAGGAGGCGCGGCGTCGGAGCCGCCGTACATGCCGCCGATTGTACCCGGTGTATACTGCGCCCGCATGCTCGGCGCGGACGAGATCCCGACGCTGGATTCCCCGCCGCCCCGTCACCGTCGTTACTTCTCTCCCTGGTTCACCCTCCTCTGCACTCTCCTCGCAATCGGGCTCATCGTGGTCTACGCCGCCCCCTGGCGCGGCTCCCCGCTCGACTCACTGGACCGTCCGGCAGAGGCGCTGGAGCGGCTCGTCTCGCGCGACCTCGATCTCCGCGACGCCCTGCGCGGCACCTCGTCGTGGGAGCAGTGGCTGTACGGGCTCCTGTCCGGGGACGACGATTCAATCGAAGAGGCCCTGCGCTGGTACGAGGAGCTGCTCGACACCGTCGAGTCCGCGGCGGCGGAGCTCGACTACGCGGTGCTCAAGGCGGAGGCGGGCGATCCGCTTCCGCGGGGCCCCGAGAACGAGGCGGACTGGGTGGCGCTGGCGTACTCCCCCGATCCCGTCGATCCCGAGGACGCGCGCGCGGTCATCGCCCGCGTCCGTGCCGAGTTCCCCGCGAACTGGTTCACCGACCGGCTCGTCCAGCGACTCGCCGCGAAGATCGGCGATGCTGCGACGGCGGCGCAGGCGGCGGAGGACACGGTGGCGCGCGGGCGCTCGATGCTGATGCGCTGGCGCGTGCTCACTGCGCTCGAAGGCGCGCTGATCCTGGGCGCCCTGCTCCTGCTCTTGCGCGCGCGCCGCCGCGACTTGCCGGCGCTGGGGGCGGCGCCGATGCCGCCGACCTGGGGGCTCGGCGACGGCTACGCGCTGGTGGTGCGCGGGATGCTGGGTCTCCTCGGCCTCACGCTCATGGTGATCGTGCTCGTGCCCGACGCGCGCACGCTCATCCAATTCGTCTCGTTCCTCGCGGGCGTGCCGGTCCTCCTGTGGACCATCGGCTACCTGCGGGCCAAGGGCGACTCGTTCTCCCACACGTTCGGCTTCGACCTGCCCCCGCGCGCCATCGGCTCCGTGCTCGCCCTGGCGCTGATCCTCGTGGGCGTCGGGGGCGCCGCGGAGTCGGGCATCGGCTCCATCGTCGGCGCCCTGGGGATTGAGTCGCACTGGGCCGACGGCCTCCCGGAGGATCTTCTCTGGGATCCGCCGTGGCGCATCGTGGTGGGCGTGCTCGACACCGTGGTGTGGACGCCGTTCGTGGAGGAGCTCACCTTCCGGGGCCTGCTCTACGGGACGCTGCGCACCCGGACCGGCACCCCGCTCGCCGCGCTGGCGAGCGGCTGCCTCTTCGCCGCCGCCCACGGCTACGGCCTCGCCGGCTTCGCCTCCGTGTTCATGTCGGGCATCTTGTGGGCGCTCGCCTATGAGAAGTCGCGGAGTCTCCTGCCCGGCATCGTGGCCCACGCGGTGAACAATCTCTCGGTGACCGTCACCTACCTCGTCCTGCTCCGGCTCTGAGCCGCCGGGCGCGCGCCTCGCCTCCTAGGCCTTCGCGCCGTCGAAGGTTTCTTTTCTGGCGATCTTTCGCTGGAAGGCGAGGTACTCGGGCCTGGTCATGCGCGGCCTCCCCGCGCCCATGACCTGCCGCGCGCCGGTCGCGCCGTCGGCGAGCATGTCCACCGCCATCATCGCCAGCTGCTTCGCCGGCTCCACGTAGGCCAGGCGCGGATCGGCGATCCGGTAGTCCGCCCCGTGGCCGCTCCCCGCGGCCCCGCCCATGTAGGGGTGAAGCGTCGGCATGACGTGGGAGATGTCCCCCATGTCGGTGGAGCCGCTGCGATGGCCCGTCTGGGTGACCTGGTCCGCGCCCAGCACCTCGCGGGCGTTGGCGACGAAGCGCTCGGTCATTCCCGCGTGGTTGAACAGCGGGAGATAGCCCGGCAGCGTCTCGATCTCGACGGTGGCGCCCAGGGCGAGCGCGCCCGCGCGCAGCGCGCGGTCCACGCGCACGTTGGCGTCGAGGATGGCATCCACCGTCTTGCCACGCACGTAGGTCTCGAGCCGCACCTCCCCAGGAATCACGTTCACCTGGCTGCCGCCCTGGGTGATGATCGGGTGCACGCGGATCGAATCCTCGTCGCGGAAGGTCTCGCGCACGGCGTTGATGGCGGCCAGCCCGATGTTGGCGGCATAGAGCGCGTTGATCCCGAGATGGGGCGCCCCGCCCGCGTGGGCGGCGCGGCCGATGTAGCGGACGGTCTTCACGATGCAGCCGTTGTTGGAGGCCGACACGCCCGCCTTCTTCATTTCGGGCTGCGGCGTCGTGTGGATCATCATGGCCAGGTCCACGTCGTCGAAGTGGCCCAGCCGGAGCAGCTCGGGCTTGCCGCCGAGGAACTCGAGCCGCCCTGCCCGCGCCTGCTCGACCCGCCACTCCACGTCGCCGTATTCCTCGGCCGGCACCGCGAAGAACACGACGCGACCCGCGAGCCGGTCCATGGCCTTCGCGTCGATCAGCCCCATCGCCGCGCCGAGCAGTCCGGCGATCTGCGCGTTGTGGCCGCACGCGTGCGCGGCGCCGGTCTCCGCGTCCGCCGCCGGATGCCCGGCCACCACCAGGGCATCCAGCTCGCCGAGGAGCGCCAGCGTGGGTCCGTCGGCGCCCCCACGGGCATCGGCGCGCACACCCGTGATGGCGAGGCCGGTCTTGGGGGACAGGCCCAGCGTCCGCAGCGTCTCCTCGACGAGCTTGGCGGTCCTGAACTCCTTGAAGCCAAGCTCGGGGTGGCGGCGAATGGTCTCGCCGAGTCGGACGATGTCCTCCGCGCGGCGGTCGATGGCCTCGCAGATCTCGCGCTTGAGGCGGGCGGTGTCGCTCATGGGTGGTCCTTTCGGGCGTGGTGGCTTGCCGTGGAACGGCGCCCCGCGATCCTATCAGGCCCGTCCGAGCGCGTCCAGGAAGGCCCGGGTGGCGTCGGCCGGCCGCTCGGCGGCCAGGATCGCCGAGATGACGCCCACGCCGGTGGCGCCGGCCGCGAGCACCTCGCGCACCCGCGCGGGGGTGATCCCGCCGATGGCGAGCACGGGCCGCGCGATCTCGCCGGCGACGCGACGGAGCGCCTCCAGCCCCTGGGGCGGCCCGTACGCGCGCTTGGACGGCGTGTCGTAGAGGGGGCCGAACACGAGGAAGTCGGCGCCCTCCTCGGCGGCCCCGCGCGCCTCGTCCAGCGAATGCACCGAGGCGCCGACGAGCAGCCGCGCCCCGCCGATGGCGCGCAGGACGGCCACCGGCAACGATTCGTGCGTGCGCTGCACGCCGTCCGCGCCGGCGGCGAGGGCCACGTCGGCGCGATCGTTCACGATGAGCCGCGCGCCGTGCTTGCGGGTCGCCCCGCAGAGCGTCGAGGCGAGGTCGAGCAGATCACGTACCGGCAGGTCCTTCTCGCGGAGCTGGACGCCGCGGAGCCCGGCCGCGAGGCAGGCCTCCACGACATCCGGCAGCGGGCCGCGCGACTGGTGGCGATCGGTGACGAGGTAGAGGGCGAAGCCGGGTCCGCCGCTCAGCTGGTGCTCCAGTCGGGCACGCCCTCGATCGGGGACGACGCCGTCGCGTAGAGCTTCTTGCCGATGCGCCCCGCCTTGAAGGCGAGGCGGCCCGCCTCGACCGCCATCCGCATGGCGCTGGCCATGGCCACGGGGTCCTTGGCGCCGGCGATCGCGGTGTTCATGAGCACGCCGTCGCAGCCGAGCTCCATCGCGATGGCGGCGTCCGAGGCCGTCCCCACGCCCGCGTCCACGATCACCGGCACCGTCACCGCCTCCAGGATGAGCTTGAGGTTGTACGGGTTGCGGATGCCGAGCCCGGAGCCGATGGGGGCGCCCAGCGGCATCACCGCCGCGGCGCCGGCGTCCTCGAGCTTCTTGCACATGATGGGGTCGTCGTTGGTGTACGGCAGCACCGTGAAGCCGTCCTTGGCCAGGGTGCGCGTGGCCTCGAGCAGCCCGATCACGTCCGGGAAGAGCGTCCGCGAGTCGCCGATGACCTCGAGCTTGACCATGCTGCCGAGGCCCGCCTCGCGGGAGAGGTAGCACGTGCGCACCGTCTCGTCGGCGGTGTAACAGCCGGCGGTGTTCGGCAGCAGCGTGTACTTCTTGGGATCGATGTAGTCGAGGAGGGACTCCCCCTGCCCCGGCAGGCTCACCCGGCGGACGGCGACGGTGACGATCTCCGCTCCGGAGGCCTCGATGGCCTCCCGCATGTTCTCGAACGACGGGTACTTACCCGTGCCGACGATCAGACGCGACTTGAACTCCTTGCCCCCCAGCCACAGCGATGTGTCATACATGTCAGCCGCCTCCCATGGGACGCACGATCTCCAACCGGTCGCCTTCCTTGAGCACGGTGTCAGCGTAGCGAGACTTGGGCCACACCTCGCGGTTGAGCGCCACCGCGGTGTATTCGCGGCGGACCTTGAGCTGCTCCAGCAGCCCGTCGACGGTCAGCCCCTCGGGCAGCTCCATCGGCTCGCCGTTCACCGTGATGGTCATCGCGCCTCCGAAAGCAAAAAACCGCACCCCTTCGGGTGCGGTCGAAGCATCACGGTCGCGCCGCGTTCCCTTCGCTGGGATTATCCAGATCAGGTTCGAGGGGTCCCGGGCCGCACCCGGTTCTCAGGAAACCTCCCCCCGCGTCGCTGGCCGGATTATACCCCACCGTCAAGCTGCCGTTCGAGCGCCTGCGGGTCCGTGGTGGGCGCCTGGCAGACGTAGCGCCGGCAGACGTAGGCGGCGGGGCGCCCACCGACGCTGGTCTTGCCTTCCAGCAGCGGGAGGCCGGCCGCGTCTGGCGCGCCTTCGGCCGCCCCCGCCATCACGCGATTCGGGAGATAGCGGCCGGTCACCGCGTTCAGCAGGGGCCCCTCGGCGCGGCCGCCCGACGGCCATACGAGCGCGATCTCCGCGACCGGGCCCAGATGGAAGTCGAGCGCGCCCAGGTAGCGGCCGAAGCCGGTGGGGTAGCGCGCCATCACGTCGGCCATCGGGCGCAGGGCCTCGAGCGCGCGCCGCTCGTAGGCGTCCTCGCCGGTGTGCAGGGCCAGGCGCAGGAGCAGCTCGATCGCCACCGACGTGCCGCTGGGCACCGCGTTGTCGAAGAGGCTCCGCGGCCGCACCACCAGGGTCTCCTGGTCGCGGCCCGTGTCGAAGAAGGCGTCCGCCTCCGCGTCCCAGAAGAGCTCGATCGCGGCGTCGCCCAGGCCGCGCGCGGCATCGAGCCAGCGGCGGTCGAACGTGGCCTCGTAGGTGGCAAGGAGGCCGAGCCCGACGAGGGCGTGATCTTCCAGGTAGCCGAGGATCCGGGCCTCGCCGTCCTTCCAGGAGCGGCGCAGGCGCCCCTCGCGCATCATGGCCGTGGTGAGGAACTCGGCGCTGGCCGTCGCGACGGCGAGGTAGTCCGCCCGGCCGAGCGCGCGGGCGGCCTCCGCGAAGGCGGCGAGGGCGAGGCCGTTCCATGCGGCCAGCACCTTGTCGTCGAGGCCGGGATGCACCCGGCGCTCGCGCGCCTCGTACAGCGTGCTGCGAGCCCGCGCGATCGCTCCCGCGAGCGCCTCCTCGGTGAGGCCGTGACGCTCGGCGATCTCCTTCGGCGGCCGCGGGACGTGGAGGATGCTGTGGCCCTCGAAGTTGGGGCCGGCCTCCACCCCCCAGTAGGTCATCGCGACCCGGGCGAGCGGCTCGTCGCCGAGCGCGGCGCGCAGCTCGTCGGGCGTCCAGACGAAGAACTTCCCCTCCACCCCCTCCGAGTCCGCGTCCTGGGCGGAGAAGAAGCCGCCGGCGGGATGGCGCATCTCGCGCACGAGGTAGTCGAGCGTCTCCTCGGCGACCCGACGGTACTCGGAGTTGGCGGTGGCCAGCCAGCCGTGGAGATACAGGCGACCGAGCTGGGCATTGTCGTAGAGCATCTTCTCGAAGTGCGGGACCAGCCAGTGGGCGTCCACCGAGTAGCGATGAAAGCCGCCGCCGAGCTGGTCGTACATCCCGCCCCGCGCCATGCGGGTGAGCGTGTGCTCCACCATGTCGAGCGCGCGCGGGTTTCCCGTGCGCTTCCAGAAGCGCAGTACCGAGTCCCAGATCATCGGCTGGGGGAACTTGGGCGCCCCCGAGGTGCCGCCGTCGCGCTCGTCGAACTGGCTGGACACATTCTGGAAGGCGGCCATCAGCACGTCGTCGGTGAGCATGGTGACGGACGCGCGCAGCCGCTCGCCCTGCTGCATCTGCTCCAGGAGCTGGCGTCCCGCCTCCACCACCTCACCGCGCCGCTCGCGATAGGCGGTGGCCACGCCCTGGAGCACGCGGGGGAAGGCCGGGATGCCGTGTCGATCCTCGGGCGGGAAGTAAGTGCCCCCGTAGAAGGGCACACCCTCCGGGGTGAGGAACACCGTCATCGGCCAGCCGCCGTGGCCGGTCATCGCCTGGACGGCCTGCATGTAGATCTGGTCGACATCAGGGCGCTCCTCGCGATCGACCTTCACGTTGACGAAGAGCGAGTTCATCAGCCCGGCGATCTCGGGATTCTCGAACGACTCGCGCTCCATCACGTGGCACCAGTGGCACGCGGAGTAGCCGATGGACAGCAGGAGCGGACGATCCTCCGCGCGCGCCCGGGCGAACGCCTCGTCTCCCCATGGATACCAGTCCACGGGATTGTGCCGGTGCTGCAGGAGGTACGGACTCGTCTCGCGCGCCAGGCGGTTCTCGTGCAGAGGAGGCTCCTCGTCGACGATGCGACTCGGGGATGCGACTAGATGAACGGCGGCGGGGTCACCCGCGCGGGGACCAGCGCGTCCTCGACGCGTACGGTGACCTCCGATCCGGCGGCCAGATGCTCGCGGCGCACGTAGCCGAGGGCGATGGGGACACCGAGCCCCAGCGAACGCACCGCGGAGGTGACGCGCCCGATCTCGCGCTCCCCCGCGACCACCGCCGCGCCCGGCGGAGGCACGCGCTGCCCCCCGAGCGTCAGGCCGGTGAGCGCGCGGTTGACGTGACCCCGGTACTTCACCCGTGCCACCACCTCCTGGCCGATGTAGCAGCCCTTGGTGTAGGACACGAGGTGCTCGAGGTTGGTCTCAGGCAGGATCACAGAGTCGTCCACGTCCTGGCCGTAGGCCGGCTCGCCGGCCTCGACGCGCAGCACCTCGGCCACCGCGGGTTCCACCGGCGTGGCGCCGGCCCCCTCCAGCGCCGCGCGCAGCGACGGCGCCGCGTCGGGCGCGGTCCAGATGAAGAAGCCCGGCCGCCCGCCGAATTCAGACCGTTGAACGACGCGCGTGGCGATGCCCGCCACCGTTGCCTCGACGTGGGCGTGCGGGGCCAGATCCATCGGCCGGCCGGCGAGCCGCGCCAGCAGCGCCGGCGCCTGGGCTCCCTGCACCGACAGCACCGCGTAGGCCTCGTCCATCGGCTCGAATGCCGCCTTCTCCGAGATCAGATACTTGTCGAGGAGGAGCAGTGTCTTCTGGGTGAGGCCGGGCGGCAGCTCGAGGAGGAGCCGATCGGGGAGCGCGTACACGCGCAGCAGCGCCATGACCTTGCCGTGCGCGTCGAGGAACGCGGCGGCGCAGCCCTCCCCCGGAGCGAGGGCCTTCACGTCGTTGCTGAGCATGCCCTGGAGGAAGCTCGCGCGGTCCCGGCCCTCGACCTCGGCCTTGCCGACCGACGAGCGATCGATGACGCCCGCCGCCTCGCGGACGGCGCGGTACTGCTCGGCAGGGCCGGACGCGCTCGACATGGCGTCATTGTACAATGCCGCCGTGCCCGCGCTCGCTCGCGTCGCGCCCGCGCTCCGTCGTCGCTTCCAGCGCGGCCTGCTCGGCTGGTATCGCCGGCACGGGCGGGATCTTCCGTGGCGCGCGACCTCGGATCCCTACCACATCCTCGTGTCCGAGATCATGCTGCAGCAGACGCAGGTCGAGCGCGTGGTGCCGAAATACCGTGAGTTCCTCGCCCGTTATCCCAGCCTCGAGCGGCTGGCGAGCGCGGAGACCGACGACGTGCGCCGCACCTGGTATCCCCTCGGCTACAACATTCGCCCGCTCCGCCTGCAGGGCATTGCGCGCGAGACCATGGCCCGCTACGCCGGCCGTCTCCCGGACGATCCCGCCGCGCTGCGCGGCATGCCGGGCATCGGCCGGTACACCGCGGGGGCGCTCCTCTCCTTCGCGTTCCGCCGCGACGCCGCGATCGTCGACACCAACGTCCGGCGCGTGCTCGGCCGCATCTTCCTCGGCCCCCGCCGGCTCGCGAAGCTGCGGGGGCAGAAGGCGATGTGGGATCTCTCCGAGTCCCTGCTGCCGCGGGGGCGAGCCTATGACTGGAATCAGGCCCTCATGGACTTCGGGGCCATCTGGTGCACCGCGCGGGCGCCCCGTTGCCTGGCGTGCCCGATGCGGAGGTTCTGCGCGAGCTATCCCGCCTCGCGCCCGGCAGCGCGGCCGCCGCGGCGGTAGGCGATGCGAGCCTGCGCCGCCGCGATTCTGGCCGGCGCCTGCGCCGCCGTCGCCGTGCTCACCGCTCCCGCCCCCGGCGCAGACTCGTCGCTCCGCGACCTTCCCGCGCTCCTCCACGAGATCGCCCCGGCGGCGCGGCGGCTGGGCATCCTGTGGGACCCCGGGGTGCCCGAGGGTGAGGGTGCCTTCTACACCGTCTGGGACGCCGCGCGCGGCCAGGGCTTGAATCCGTCTGGCATCGCGCTCGCCGGCGTGGAGGGGCTCGATGCGGCCTTCGTCGAGGTGAAGGGCCAGCGCGCCGAGTTCCTTATCCTCGTGTCCGCCGGGCTGGGGGAGGACGGCCTCGCCCGGCTCGCCGCCTTTGCCACCGCGCACGCCTTGCCCGCTGCGTCGACCCAGCGCGCCTTCACCGCCGCGGGCGGCCTCCTCTCCCTCGGCTCCGATGGGTATCTCGTGGTGAACCTGAGCGCGGCGCGCGCGCTCGGGCTGGCCGTGCCGCCGGACATCCTCCAGCGCGCGCGCGAGGTGCTTCCGTGACGGCGGCCGGCGGCGAGGCCATCGCCGTGGTCGCCGCGGTGATCGAGCGCGAGGGGCGGATCCTGATCACGCGGCGCCCCGAGGGCGCGCACCTCGCGGGCCTCTGGGAATTTCCCGGCGGCAAGCCCGAGCCCGGCGAGACCGAGCGTGGCGCCCTCATCCGTGAAGTGCGCGAGGAGCTGGGAGTCGCCTTCTCGCCGGGCGAGCGGCTTGCCGAAGTGGACTGGCAGTACCCGGACAAGCGCGTGCGCATCACGTTCTTCCGCGGCGCCGTCACGGGGGAGCCGCGTCCGCTCGAGGGTCAGGAGCTGGCGTGGGTCACGCCGGCCGAGCTCGACCGCTACGAGTTCCCGCCCGCCGACGCGGCGCTGCTCGCGCGGCTCAGGCGGTGACCGGCGGGCGCTCGGCGCGCCGGTTCCGTGCGCCCCCCCCAGCCGGGCTCACTCGGAATCGGGGACGATGAACCCTCCCGCCTCGAGGATGTCCAGGGCATGCTGGACCAGCGGGTCTTCGATGTGGTGCCGATCCTGCAGGAGCTGCCACTCGGTGACTCCTCGCCGAGCGGCCTCCCGCTCGACGAAGCGGGCGGCGGCGGGCAAGAGCCACTCCAGCTCGTGGACGGCTTCGGGCGAGTCGTCGGCGAGCAGGTTCTTGAAGTCGGCGGTCATGAACTCGTAGTTCCGGCTCATCTCGCTCATGAAGGCCCCCTCCTCGCCCAGGACTCTACCCCTTGGGGTGCGGAGAAGCAAGACCTACTACATTGAGGGGCCCGGGTGGGGCGGCAGACCGTGCTGCACCGCCTCGTGGACCATGCGCACCAGCGTGATGATGTCAAACACGGGGAGTCCAGTCAGACGCTGGATGTCCGCGCGATAGGGCGGCATGTTGGTGCACTCGAGGACGATGGCGCCGATCTCGGGATGGCTTTCCACCATGCGGCCCACCACGGCCAGGTGCTCGGCCCGCGCGGCCTCCACGTCGAGCTCGAGCAAGTTGTCGAGCATCACCCGCGTGAATTCCTTCTCGGTCTCGAGTCCCGCGACCACGGTGGGGATGTCGGGGCCGATCCCCGCCCCCGAGAAGTGATCGGGCCTGAGGGACGAGGCGTCCACGGTGAGGATGCCGACGGCGCGCCCGGGAGCCAGCATGCGGTGCACGAGCGGCACGAGCATGAGGGCCGAGGTGAAGACGGGGATCGACACCGCCGCCGCCATCTCGGCCTGGAACTTGGCGAGGAAGCCGCAGTTGGTGGTGATGGCCCGCACGCCCTCCCGCTCGAGGAAGCGCGCGCCCTCGAGGAACGAGGGCAACAGGGCCCGCTGGCCCTGGCGCACGACCTTGTCGGGGGAGGCGCCCTCGACCCGGTGATAGCGCACCGGGAAGTCGAACGTCGTCGCGTTGCCCATCTCGCCGGGGATGCGGGGGAACTGCGTGTCGAGCATCAGGATGCCGACCGAGAAGCCGTAGAGGTTCTGGCCGCCGCGAACTCGCATGCGCGCTAGTTCAGCTCCGCCAGCTTCTGGCGCACGCGCCGGAGATGGCCGCGCATCTCGGCATTGTCGGGCGCATCGGGGAACTCCGTCAGGTAGCGCTCCCAGTCCGCCAAGCCCTGCTGGTACTGTCCGGCCTTGGCGAGGGCGACACCGCGATCGCGCCGCTCCGTGCCCGCCTTGGGGTCGAGCACGATCAGGCGATCGCTCACCTGCACCGCCTTCTCCCACTGCTCGGCTCGCCAGTAGATCCCCTTGAGATTGGCGAGCATGCGCGCGAGGAATTGGCGGTTGCCCACGGGGGCGAAGGACGCCTCGGTGAGGCGCACGCGCTTGCCCAGCGCCTTGGACACGAGCTCGCGACAGGCCTCGGGGGTGAGGATGGCGCCGCCGTGGAACGGGTCGAGGAGGATGGGCGCATCGTCCAGGCGCACCCCGGTGATGAAGTGGCCGGGCAGCCCGATGCCTTCCATCGGAAGATCGAGCCGGCGTCCCACCTCGATCAGGACCAGGGACAGCGAGATCGGGATGCCCACCCGGCGGTCGAGCACATCCGAGAGGAAGCTGTTCCGAGGATCGAAGTAGTCGGAGCGGTTCCCCTTGAAGCCCTGCTCCTCGAACAGGTACTCGCGGAGGCCGTGGAGGCGCTCCACCGAGCTCGCCGCGCTGCGAACGCGCGCGGTCGACTGGGCCAGCTCGTCGAGGCGCCCGAGGTAGCGCGCGGCGTCGAGCTCCGGATGCTCGATGCGGCTGAGCGCGAGGGCGGCGCCGGCCAGGCTGATGTCGCGGTCGGGGCGATCGACCTCCGCCGTCCAGGCCTCGAGCGAGGCGTCGGCGCTCATCAGCAGCCCGGGGCGTGGTGGATGCCGGCGGTACGCAGCGCCGCCGCCTGCAGCTCCTCGGCGAGCTCGAGGGTGCGCGCGGCGGCGCGGCGGGCGGCCCCCTGCGCCTCCGGGGTGGTGGCCAGGCGCAGGAGAATCGAGCGGCCGAGCTCGTGATGGAAGCGCTCGTCGGGCTCGATCACGTCCTTGTAGAGGGTGGCAGTGGCGCGGTCCCCCGCCCGCTCGCAGAACTCGATGAACTGGCGGTTCTTCACCACCGCGATGGCCTCGCGCGTGAACTGGCCGGCGGCCACCCGCTCCACCGTGGTCTCGAGCGCGTCCAGGTACTGGAACAGCGGGCCGAAGCCCTTGGCGAGCGGATCGAAGCCGCGGGCATCGAAGCCCAGCTCGCGGAGGCGATCGGCGATCATGCGGTAGTGCTTGGCCTCGTCGCCGGCCTGGCGCGCGAAGGCCATCTTCACCTGCACGTCGTCCGTCTTGACGAGCCAGCGCGCGGCGATCTCGGTGGCCTCGATCTCGTTCTTCAGCGCGACCTTCAGGAGATTGACCACGTTCATCGCCCCCTCCACCTCGGGCCGGAGGGTCGCGTCCGGGGCGAGACGGGCGAGGATCTTCTGATTGGCGGCGTCGAGCTCGGCGACGAACGCGTCCGCCGTCATGCGGGAACGCCCTCGCGCAGGATGCGCGGCAGCTCCTGGGTCAGCGTTTCCTTGGTGACCACGCGCTCGCACCGCCCGTGCAGCGGCTGGGTCAGCCGCGCGAGGGCGTGGGTGGTGAAGCCCAGCACCGGCACGCGCGGCGTCGCCTGCTCGATGGCGCCGAGCACCGCGTCGTAGTCCCAGCCGTTCGTGGTGAGGTCGAGGATGACGAGGTCGGCAGGGCCCGCGGCCAGGGCGCGCGCGACCTCCTCGGGGGCGCGCGCGAAGTCGAGCGGCGTGCCCACCAGGCGTGCGGTCTCGCGGATGCGCGCCACGAAGAAGAGGTCCTTCACCACCGCGATCACGCGGTTCAAAGCGGGTCAGTCATCCTGCTCGTCGATCCCCAGCCAGTACTTGTTCCACTCCGCGAGATGGGTGAGGGTCGAGAGATCCTTCATGCGGTCGACGTAGACGACGCCGCGCAAGTGATCGGTCTCGTGCTGGATGACGCGGGCGAAGAACTCCTTGGCGACCACGTCGATGCGGTTGCCGTCGCGGTCGAGGGCTTCCAGGCGCACCGAGCCGTAGCGCGGAACGACCCCGCGCATGTCCGGGATCGACAGGCAGCCCTCCCAGCCGTCTTCCATCTCGGTGGTGAGCGGCGTCACCACGGGGTTGATGAGGACAGTGAGCGGGATGGACTCGGCGTCCGGATAGCGGGGGTTGTCCTTGACCTCGATGACGCAGACCTGCTTGAGGGTGTGCACCTGGTTGGCGGCGAGACCAGCGCCGTTGTATTCCCTCATCGTCTCGATCATGTCGTCGATCAGGCGCTGAATCTCGGGGGTGCGGATCTGGTCGACGGGAATGGGCTCGGCGACCTGGCGAAGCACCGGATGTCCGAGGCGCGCGACCTTCAATATGGCCATGTCTTTCCTCCTGAACGCCTGAATTGTAGCACGCGCGGCCCGTTCACCTCGCCGAGTCCCACTTGAGCCCGTAGTCGTGGGGCCGGTAGGCCTCGAGATAGCGGAGGAGGGCGTCCACATCGGGGGCGGGGTACCAGACGTCGAGGTACTCGGCCTTGATGAAGCCCAGATCGATGCCCCGCTGGATCTGGGTCCAGAGCGGCTCGTAGTAGCCGTCGAGGTCGAGCACCGCCACGGGCTTCCGGTGGTAACCGAGCTGCTTGAGCGTCATCACCTCGAGGATCTCCTCGAAGGTGCCCATGCCGCCCGGAAGGGCCACGAAGGCGTCGCCTCGTGAGTCCATGATGGCCTTGCGGTCGCGGAGGCCCTCCGTCACCACCAGCTCGGTGACCGTGGTCTCGCCCACGCCCAGGTCGAGCAGCGCTTTGGGGATGACGCCGGTCACCTCGCCGCCGTGGGCCAGCACCGTGCGCGCGAGCTCTCCCATGAGCCCGACGCTGCCGCCTCCGTAGACGAGGCGCCAGCGGCGGCGGGCCAGCTTCTCGCCCAGCTCCCGGGCGGCGTCGAAGTACTTCGCGTCGACGTGATTGCTCGAGCCGCAGAAGACAGTGACCGCTGCGATCACGCCGGCTCCCCTGCCCGCGCCGCGTTGTCGAGCGCGATGGCCGCGTTGCGCCGCATGCCCGCCGCCTTCGGTCGCGTGATGGGCGTGCCGGCGAAGCGGCGCGCGAAGTCGGCGTCGTCCATCGCCGCGATCTCCGCCGCGGTGGGAAACGGCCCCGCGGGCAGGAAGGCCGGCTCCCGCGTCACGGGCGCCTTGCGATTCCAGGGGCAGACGTCCTGGCACACGTCGCAGCCGAACTGCCAGCCGCCCATCCGGGCGGCCAGCGCCGGCTCCACCGGGCCGCGGTGCTCGATGGTGAGGTAGGCGATGCAGCGCCGGGCGTCGAGCACGTACGGAGCCACGAAGGCGTTGGTCGGGCATGCGTCGAGACAGGCGCGGCAGCTGCCGCAGCGATCAGGCAGCGCCTCGCCGTGGGCGAGCGCGGCCGTGGTCAGCAAGACGCCGATGAAGAACCAGGAGCCGAGCGCGGGATTGATCAGCATCGTGTTCTTGCCCACCCAGCCGAGGCCCGCCCGCGCGGCGAGATCGCGCTCGAGAATGGGGCCCGTGTCCACGTAGCACTTCCCGCGGCCGCCCGCGGCCCCCTCGATGAAGCGGGCGAGGGCGTCCAGCCGCGGCGTCATGACGTCGTGGTAGTCGCGACCCCAGGCGTACCGGGCCACCGGCGACCAGGTGGCATCGACGGGCGCGCCCTGATAGTAGTTGAGCGCGACGCACACGACCGAGCGGGCCTCGGGCAACACGCGCGCGGGATCCAGCCGCTCGGGGAGCCGGCGCGCGAGATAGCCCATGGTGCCGGCGTGGCCCGCCTCCACCCAGCGCGCGAACGACTCACCGTGCTCGGGCGGCGCCGCCGGTCCGATGGCCACGAGGTCGAAGCCGAGCTCGAGGGCACGGGCCTTCACCGCCCCGGTCAGCGCCGCGTCCACGATCATGGCCGGCGCGCCTTGGCGAGAAGATGGCTGCGGGTGAGCGTGCGGCCGCCCTGCTCCAGGAACTCGACGTAGCGGAACCAGCGTCCGTCCGCCCGCCAGCGCTCCTCGAGGCCCACCGCCGCGGCCAGGGCCTCCTCCACCGAGGCGAAGCGGCGCACGTCCGCGTCCGCCTCGAGCGCCTCGACCGCGAGGCCCGCCCGCTCCAGCGAGGCCCGCAGGCGCGTCTCGTCGTAGGCGAAGCGCGAAACCTTGCCCGTCTCCTTCCACTGATCCACGTGAAACGCCGCCATGGCGAGGAAGCCGCCGGGCGGGAGCGCGCGGGAGGCACGCTCGATGATGGCGTCCGATGCGCAGAGATGCGCGGTGACGACGTCCGGCTTCCAGGGGTGATACTCGCCGGCTTCCACGTCGGCGACGTCGAACTCGACGTGGTCCAGGCCGCCCTGCGCCGCGCGCTCGCGCGCCTCCGCGATGAGCGACGGCTCGCGGTCGAGCCCCACCGCCCAGCGGCAGGCGGGCGCCAAGGCGAGCGTCACGCGCCCCGCCCCGCACCCGACGTCGAGCAGGCGCCGGCCACGGAGCTCGGCTTCCGAGAAGAAGGCGAGAAAGCGCGGGCTCAGGCCCGAAGCCGGCGCCTGCAGCATCAGTCGCCCGAGGGCGAGCCGTCGGCCTTGAAGTACTTCGCCTCGGGATGATGGAAGACGATGGCCGACACGGAGGCTTCCGGATCCATCATGAACGTCTCAGTGAGTCCGAGGCCGATGCGCTCGGGGCCGAGGAGATCGAAGATGATGCGCTGATCGCCGAGCTCGGGGCAGGCGGGGTAGCCGGGCGACACGCGCAGCCCGCGATAGCGCGCCTTGAAGCGGTCGGCCATCGTGGTGTCGGGCGGATCGGGGAAACCCCACTGGGTGCGCAGCCGGGCGTGGAGCATCTCCGCGAAGGCCTCCGCGCTCTCGATGGCGAGGGCCTGGAGGGCGTGCGAGCGGAGGTACTGCCCCGCCTCCTTCCACTGCTCGGAGAGCCGCCGCACCCCCGCGCCGCAGGTCACGGCGAACAGCGCCACGTAGTCGCGCTCCCCGCTCGCCGCGGGACGGACGTAGTCGGCCA
>Ga0075424_100001898_pt1 | contig 18690 bp, 20 predicted proteins | sample SoiMethybrSBSTD3_FD_75301 | JGI IMG/M metagenome (GOLD analysis project Ga0075424, IMG submission 75301) | Bulk soil microbial communities from a Populus tree surrounding site in Tennessee, USA - Soil MetaG P. TD hybrid SBSTD3 | ecosystem: Environmental > Terrestrial > Soil > Tree plantation... | reverse complement strand
GGGTATGTGGCGGGGGGGAAGCGGTAGTCAGTCCCATCGCCACCGCCAGGAACAGCCCGTTCATCGCCGCCACCGTCCACGCAAACTCCACCGCCGAAGCGCGGAACACGGCCAGCGCCGCCGCCTCCAGTGGGATCAGGACCGGCAACGCCGCCCAGAAGCTCAATCTGCCCGTGGACAGACGGTACAGCAATAGGGCATTGCTGAAGGCCATGAGGACCATGGCGATTCCCAGGGGAAGCACGAGCTCTGCCGCGCCCTGGTAGCTCTTTCCTCCCATCCCCCGCACGAGGAACCCCGGAATCAGGGCAAAGGCGATGAGGACCGGAGTGACGCAGGCGGCAAGGATGCCGAGCGTACCGGCGAGGAGCCGCCGGGAGCCGCCGTCCAGCCTATCCGCCGCTTCCGCGGACAACGGGAACATGGCCTTGGTCACCGGCGCCGTGCCAAGCAGGACCGCCTTGGCCAGGAAGGAGGCCACCGCGTAGCTGCCGGCCACGGCGTCCGGGAAGAAGGCGCGGGCCAGCAGCACGTCCAGGCTGTAGAAGCCCATCACCGTTGCCGTCACCACGAATACCGGCAGACCGTATTGATAGAGGTCCGGCGCTGCTGCTCGCGAGACCGGGGTGCGATAAACGTCCCTCAAGGGGAGCCGGGAGAGGGCGAACGCGACGCAGAATCCCAGGCTCACTCCCGCCACGGCGCCGTACTCCCGGGCGCCGAGCCAGACCAGGCCGACGCCTACGACGAGCTTTGCAAGCACCTCCCAGATCATGTTCTCGCCCAGCGCCCGGAATCGCTTCCAGCCTTGGAGGGCGCCGCGGTGAATGGGGAGCATGCCCACGCCGATTATCGAGAGGGAGAAGAGCGCCATCAGCGGATAGGGAATGCGCAGCCAGCTTCCCAAGGGAACCGCCGCGACCAGGAAGACTGCGGTCATCGCCAGGGTGGCCCCGCCTCCCTTGCGCAGCGCCCGGCGGAGGAGGTCGTGCAGCCGGCCGGGGTCCGGCTCACGGGAGGCGTAACGGGCGAGGATCGTCTGCACCGACTCGGCGAAGACGTTCAGTACGTAGAGGATGGCCAGCAGCGCCGCCAGCACGCCGTAGCCCGCGGGACCCAGCATTCGCGCCATGGCGATGTGGAAGGCGAAGTGCAGCGCGTTGGCGACGTTGAGCGTCACCAGCAGCAGAACGCTCCCGCCGAGCAGGCCCGTCGAGCTCTTCAACGGTTCGCCGAAGCCGGCGCCGCCGGGCGCCAGCGGTAGATCGTGAGACGGAAGCTGTCCGGGTCATCCCCCGGAGCGGCGGCTATGTCGACCTCGCCTTCCCCGGCGGCCAGCTCAAACCGCGGACTGGTGAGGAAGAACCGGTTGCGGTGCCGGCCGGTGTCGCCAAGGCGGATCGTCCGGTCACCAGGTCCGAGGCGTGCGGTGTAAAGATCCTCGTCCGCCGCTGCCTTTGGTACCACCAGCTCGAAGGAGAGGATATCCCCCGGCTGGAAACGCCCGGCTGGCAGGCAGCCGACGAGGAACGGGCTGCCATTTGGCGACCGAAGCAGGTCGAGCTCGAGCTCGCTCTCGAGGTCCCAAGGATGGCGCACCACCGTCACGGCCTCTCCCCGGCGGCGCAGGAACCGGCTCTCCACAATCTCGACTTGGGATTTGGGTACGCGGTCTTGGCGGCCACGATAGAAGGCGGCGTCCGGTCCCGCGATCTCGCTGCCGGGAAAAACCTCCACGTCCGCCAGATCCAAGAGACGCGGGTTCTGCCGTGCCAGGCGGTCCACCGGGCTCAACAGCGGCCGGCGCGACGCCTCGCCCCAGTTGAAACGTCCCAGGCTGGACTCTAAGACCACCTGGCGAAGTCCCGTCGGCTGGAGGCCGGAGAGCAGGGAGTCGTTGACCGCAGAGAAGCTCGTGGGCACCACGCGGTAGTAGGCGACGCTCGCTTCCTGAGCCACGAGAGCCCCGCAAAAGGCGATTCCCAGGACAGCGGCCACAGGTTGCCAGCTCAGCCGCGGGAAGCGGAGCGACAGCCGCCGCCACGTTTCCACCATCGCCCACGCGGCGGCGAGCGAGGAAAAGGGCACCACCGGCAGGTAGTTCTGGCTGCGGAAGAGGGTCATGCCCAGCGAGTGAACCACGGAATAGCCGAGGAGGACGGAGAGGATCAGCATCGAGCCGAGCCGCCTCGCCTCGGAATCCTCCGGAGCCGGCCGGTAGATTCGCCACAGCAGCCCCACGATTCCCAGCAGCACGAAGAAGGCGACCACCGGCCCGTGATTCCTGATCAGGAAGTCCACCTGCCGCTCGAAAACCACCCAGTGGTTGCTCTGCTCTTCCACTCCTTTCGCGGCGTAGCCGTGCACCAGGATGGGCATGAACTGGAAGACCACGTCCAGGAACGGGTTGAGAGCTAGAAAGGTGAGAATCGAAGCCAGTCCTGCCGGCACCAACCAGAGCCATTGCCGCCGGTCGCGCCAGCCGTTCTTGAGCACCGCGGCGGTGATGGGAATGGCAGCGGCGATCCCCGTGTACTTGGTCGACACGGCGAGACCCACGCCCAAGCCCACGCGCAGAAACCGGCCCAGCGCAGGCTGGGAAGCGGCGGCGAGCGTCCAGTAGAACGTGACCAGCGTCAGGAGAATGACCAGGATGTCCGGCTTGAACTCCGTCGAGCTCGTCAGGTGGCGCGGAAGGGCCGCCAGCACAGCCGCTGCCAGCAGGCCCACCTCGGGCGAGTAGAGACGGCGGCCGATGAGGAAGAGCACCCACAGGCTCAGCATGCCGTAGACGACGTTGACCATCCGGGCCAGCCAGTAGGCGGTCGGGGAGTTGCCGTCCTTGGACTCGTCGAAGATGGAAAAAAGCGGGTAGCCCGTCACTCGGTAGAGGCCGTCGCTCGCCGCCAGCACGGCCGTCTGCGGCAGATACGACAGGCTCAAATAAAAGGCGTGCCGCGGCTTGTACTCGCCATGCTTGAGGATGGCCGAGACGTTCTTGAAAGTGAACCGCTCGTCGAAATGCCGTCCGGCGTAGAGCCCGAAGCTGGCGTCCCAGGTCCGCACGGCGAAGCTCGCGAGGAGCACCCCGGCGAGCGCAAGAGCGATCCAGCGCGGGGCCTTATAGGCGTCGTCGGCGGGTCTCGGAGCGGAGGAGTCCATGGAGTTGCGGAGGGGCCGGTCGCCCGGGGTTGTCCGGTTTCGGGGGCGGATGCTAGCATGCAGCCCCTCCAGTGCAGCCATCCCCGACCATGCAGCACGATCGAGACGGCAAGGGCAGCATTCTTATCTGCCTGCTGTACTACACGCCCCACCGCACCGGCCTGACTCTCTACGTCCAACAGCTTGCCGAGCGGCTGGCGGCCCGGGGCCACCGCGTGACCGTGCTCTGCGCTCACCACTCGTCGCAGACGCCGGGTGAATCGATCGAGAACGGCGTCCGGGTGGTCCGTTTGAAGCCTCTCCCCATCGCGATCAGCCGCGGCATGTTGATGCCGGGCTATCCGCGGGCGATCTTCCGGCTCGTCCGAGAGCACGACGTGGTAAGCCTTCACACGCCGATGATGGAAACTGCCCTGGTGAGCCTGGCGGCGCGGCTGACGGGCCGGAAGATCGTCGTCACTCACCACGGCGACCTGGTGCTGCCTGCCGGCGCCTTCAATCGCTTCGTTACAGCCACCATGCTCGGCTTCTACCGCTTCATGGCGAATGCGGCGCCGGCCTTGGTCTCTCACACCGAGGACTACGCTCGACACTCTTGCTACCTGCGGCGGTACCTCGAAAAGGTGGTGGTCATCCCGCCTTTCGTCGACATCCCGCGGCCGAACCCGGAACGGCTGCGCGAGCTGCGCCGAGCCTGGTCGCCCGACGGCGGACCGATTCTCGGCTTCGCCGGCCGCTTCGTGGAGGAGAAGCGCCCCGATCTGCTGATTCACGCCCTGGAAGTGGTGAATCGAACGTTTCCGGCTGCCCGGGTCGTCTTCGCGGGCCAGCACCAGATTCCCTACGAGTCCTATTGGCCCCGGCACCGAGATCTGGTGGAGCGCTACCGCAACCAACTCGTTTTCCTCGGAGTCGTGCCCACGCCCCAGGACATGGCGGACTTCTACGCCGCCTGCGACGTTCTGGCGCTGCCGAGCGACACCGAGTGCTTCGCGCTGGTGCAGGTGGAAGCCATGCTCTGCGGCACTCCGGTGGTGATGACGGACACACCCGGAGGCCGCGTTCCAGTCCAGCTCACCGGTATGGGGAAGATCGTCCCCTGCGACGACTGGCAGGCCCTGGGCGAGGCCATCGTGGAAATCCTCAGCGATCGCCCGCGTTTCGTGAAGCCGGCGGAGGAGATTGGCCGGCACTTTTCGGTCGAGGAGACGATGGCGCGCTACGAGGAGCTTTTTTTGCGCTATGCGGCACGGGGAACTGCTGAGAAAACTCTTCCTACCCTCACCCCTTCCGCGCCTTCAAACACAGATTGACCGTCGATCGTCCCGGCGGCTCGTTCATCGCGTTTCGGCGGTCGATCCAGTTGAGCAGCTTGAGACCCACGTTGATCGGGTGGAGTGAGTTGCCGCCGTCGCGGTCGAAGCTGCCGCGATCGGCCACGTCGGCGAGGCCGCGGCCGAAGAGCCCGGATTCGAGGAGCGGCTTGCCGAGACCGTAGAGGAGGTTGTGGACGAAGGGAAGGCAGTGGTGCGTGAAGGATCGTTCCGCCTCGACCCGGAAACCTGCCTCCAGCACCGTCTCGCGCAGCGTCTCGGGCGTGTAGAGGCGGACGTGGAAGGCCCAGATTCCTGCCAACGGACCACGGCCAATGTGGGTGTCGAAGAGCGTCTCGAGCGTCTTGTTGATCGGGTCCCACCAGAAGGGATAATCAGCATGAGGGACGGTGATGAGGGCGAGTCCTCCAGGCTTGAGCACCCGGCGAACCTCACGAAGGGCATCCACGTCCCGGTCCACGTGCTCCAGGATCTCCGACAAGAGGACGGCGTCGAAGGTTTCGTCCGGAAAGGGGAGGTTGTAGATCGAGGCGTTGCCGACCAGCACGGCCGGCAGGTTGGCTGTGTTGCGCCGCGCCTTCCGCAGATGGGGGAGCACCAGGTCGATCCCGAACAGCCGGGCGGTCCCCAGATAGCGCAGCATCTTGAGATAGAACCCGCGCCCGCATCCGCAGTCCAGGATCGTCTGGCCGTCGGTTGGACCCAGCCACTCGAAAATCGTCCACGCTCGCCGCTTGAAGGCCATGTCGGCCTCTTTGCGGGTGAGGTAGCGGTAGATCTCGGCGGGATCGGTCGCCGGTGAGGGAGAGGGGGCGGCCATGGGGCGGAATCTTAACCCAGGGTCGCCCGTGCTACTCTTGCCGTGAAGACAAGGAGATCCGCATGGTAAGAGCGATTCTCAAAGACGGGTTGATTCAGCCGACCGAAGACCTTCCGGAGACCTGGACAGAAGGGCTGCCATTGGTCATCGATGTCGCAGAACCAAAGGTAACCGCCGAGGAGGTAAGGGCTTGGTCGCGGGAGATTGCCGCTGCCGCTGAAATGATCCCTGAAGAGGAACACGAACGGTTCCTTGCAGCCCTCGAAGAAGAGAAGAAGGAGTCGAAGGAGCAGGTGCGGCGGGCGTGGGGTCTTGCTTGAAGGACGGTTTTCTCCTCGACGCCAACCATCTGGGCAGTGCCGTCACGCGCAATTCTCCCGTACGATTGAAAATCGAACAGGTTCGCATCGCCGGAGCGAGATTCGGCACCTGCGTCCCGGTGCTCTGCGAAATCGAGACTGGCATCCAGCAGGTTCGCCGTCCCGACGAATACCGAGAGAATCTGCGGCGCTTGTTCCGATATGTGAGCATTTGGCCCCTGGACCAGGAAACAGCCCGCATCTACGGTGAGTTTCGTCAAAAACTTCGCAAAAAAGGGCGAGTCCTTTCTCAGGTGGACACGATGGTCGCCGCTCTGGCTTACCAGATGGGGTTGAAAGTTTTGACAACAGATCGTGACTTCGCAGCTCTCCCGGAGGTTCACAAGGAGAACTGGCTGGCTGGTTAGCTACGAACGTTTAAAGGCGGGTCCACCTTCGCTGCGCAGCTTTGCGGACCCATTCCGAGTTGCTACGACATCTTCGGGCTTCTGTTAGAGCCGTGACCTCCCTCCCCCTCATCGGCCTCATCCCTGCGGCCGGCCGCGCCGTTCGGTTGGGGCCTCTCCCGTGCAGCAAGGAGCTACTGCCCATCGGATTCCGGGAGACTCCTTCCGGCTTGGCGACCAAGGTGGCAGCTCACTACTTGCTGGAGCGGCTCCGGGCCGGGGGCGTGCGCCGGATCTTCATGGTGCTTCACGAGTCGAAGGGGGACGTGCCCCGCTACTTCGGCGCCGGCGAGATCGCGGACGTGGACCTCGCCTATCTCTCGATTCCGGGCTCCCGTAGCGTCCCCGAGACGCTGGACCGGGCATTTTCCTTTGTCGAGGACGCGATCGTCGCCCTCGGTTTTCCCGATGTGATCTTCGAGCCGATCGACGCCTATGCGCGGCTGATCGAGCGGCAGGCGTCGACCGGGGCCGATCTCGTCCTTGGTCTGTTCCCCACGGAGAGGTGTCAGACGACGGACATGGTCGAGCTGGCGCCGAACGGCAGGGTGATCCGCGTGGAGATACGTCCCGCCAGCACGACGCTGCGATACAACTGGTTGATCGCCGTCTGGGGACCCGCCTTCACCCGCTTCCTGCGGGAAACGGTGCGGAGCGCTCCGGCGGTTGAGGGCGAGCTCCAGATCGGCGCCGTGGTGCAGGGAGCCGTGGCAGGCGGTCTCCACGTGGAAGGAGTCGAGTTTCCCGGCGGCTCCTACCGCGACATCGGCACGCCCGACCAGCTCGCGGCGGCGATCCGCGAGCACGCCTGCTAAGATCCGCCGACGCCGGCAGCATGCCGGACTCCGAGCCCTGACGAATGGAAGCCAACGATCGCAAATTGCGCCTTGCCGTGGTGGGCTGCGGCGCCGTCGCCGCCATCCACCACCTGCCGGCGCTCTCGCTTTCCCGCGGCGCCGAGGCGGTGGTGCTGGTGGACGCCGACCTCGGACGGGCGCGCGATCTGGCGGCCCGGTTCGGCGTTCCCGAAACGGCCACCGACATCCGGTCGCTCCCAGGCCGAGTGGACGCCGCCATCGTGGCGGTCCCCAACAGCCTCCATGCTCCGGTCTCGATCGAGCTCCTCCGCCAAGGCGTCCACGTCCTGGTGGAGAAGCCAATGGCGGTGAACGTCAAGGAGTGCGACGAGATCATTGCCGCCGCCGAGGCGGGCGGGGCGGTGCTTGCCGTGGGACTGGAGTTCCGGTTCTTCGACTTTTCGCTTCTGGTGCGCAACCTGCTCCACGACGGTCTGCTGGGGAAGATCCGCCGCTTCGAGATGCACATGGGCGTCATCCCCCGCTGGCCCTTCGCCACCGATTTCCTGCTCAAGAAGGAGACGGCCGGCGGTGGTGTGCTGGCCGATCTGGGCGTCCACGTTCTCGACATCCTCTTGTGGTGGCTGGGAGACTGGGCCGATGTCGAGTACCGGGACGACGCCCAGGGTGGCCTCGAGTCCGACTGCGAGCTCCTCCTCGCCTTTCGTTCCGGGGTGATGGGGACGGTGGAGATCAGCCGCACCCACAACCTCTCCAATACCTGCCTCTTCGAGGGTGAGCGGGCCAGCCTGGAAGTGGGAATCTGGGATCCTGACCCGCAGGTCCGCCTGCTTATCGAGGATCGAGAGGTCGTTTTAGCCGGCAGAGCCCGGCGCCAGGAGGGCTCGGGAACCACTTTCCTGGACGCATTCGTGCGCCAGATCGACGACTTCGCAGCCGCCGTCCGGGATCGCCGCGAGCCCCACGTTCCAGGACGCGAAGGGCGCCGAATCCAGACCCTCGTCGAGGCTTGCTATGCGCGGCGAAAGTTCCTGGAAATGCCGTGGTCCGTTCTGCCCTCTCCTCGGGAGCGGGTGTCGTGAGCCACGCCGCCATTGAGGGCGAGCTCGCGGGCCGCACCGTGCTGGTGACGGGAGGCACCGGCTTCATTGGCGGCCGGCTCGCCGAGCGCCTCGTTCTCGAGCATGGCGCCAACGTTCGCGCCTTGGTGCGCAACGTCGCTGCCGCCACCCGCCTCGTCCGCTTTCCGGTGACGGTGATCCGCGGCGACGTCACGAATCCTTCGGACCTCGCCACCGCGGCTCAGGGGTGCGATCTCGTCTTCCATTGCGCCTATGGCACCTCCGGCAGCCAGAAGCATCGCGCTTGGGTGAATAAGGAAGGGACTCGCCGGCTCCTGGAGGCGGCCCGGAAGGCGAAAGCCAGCCGGGCGGTCTTCCTGAGCACGCTCATGGTCTACGGCCAGACGGCGGACGGCGATCTCGACGAGACCGCTCCCCGGCGCCGCTTTGGCAACCACTATTCGGACAGCAAGCTCGCCGCCGAGCGCCTGGCCCTGGATATCTCAAGCTCCGGAGCCCTTCCCGTTGCCGTTCTCCAACCGACCGCCGTCTACGGTCCCTGGGGCCCCGTATGGACGGAGAAGGTGTTGCAGAGCCTCAAAGCCGGCCGGCAGATCCTCATCAATGGCGGCGACGGCATGGCCAACCCCGTCTACGTCGACGACCTGGTGAGCGCCATGCTCCTCGCCGCGGTGAAGGACGAGGCGGTGGGGGAGGCGTTCCTCGTTTGTGGCGAAGAGGCGATCACCTGGCGCGAGATGTTCGGCCGCTTCGAGAAGATGTTGGGAGAGGAGCGCCGGACGGTGGACATGACGCCGGAGGAAGCTCTGGACTACTGGCGGTCTTGGCAGAGAAAGCAGCCACGACTGATCGGCGAGGGTTTGCGCATCCTCAAAGGTGAACGGGAAATTCGCGAGCGCGTTCAAAGCACGCGCGAGGGACTCTGGCTGCGGGAAATGGCGAGCACCCTCCTGCCGGAAAGCTGGCAACAGAAGATCAAGGCACGGATGGCGACCGCCGGGCGACCGCCGGTGCCGTCCTCCGGCGAGCTTCCCATTCACCCTCTGCCCCCGAAAATGATCGGTTTTTTCAAGGCCAAGACCCGCGTCCGCATCGACAAGGCGAAGCGCCTTCTCGGCTATCAGCCTGCCTTCGACTTCGCGACCGGGATGGACCTCACCGAACGGTGGGCGCGATGGGCGAATCTCCTTTAGCGCCGGTCTCGCCCTTCCCTGGTGAGGGGGGAACGACCGAGCAGCGCATCCTGCGCTCCACCTTCGCCTCCTACGCGATCCAGTTTGCCCGTCTGGCCGTGACCTTCGGGGCCAAGTTGGCCCTGATGCGGCTGATCCTCCCCGAAGGGCACGGCGTCTACGAGCTCGCCCTGCGCATCGTGACCGTGGCCTCGGCAATCCGCGATCTCGGCTTGCCCTATCACTTGGTGCGGGACCCGAGGCGGCCTTACGGCACGGTCTTCGCCTTTACGGCGATCTCCGGCGCTGTCATCACTCTGGGCGTCGTGGGTCTCGCGCCGATCTTCGGTCACCTCGAGCCCGAGCTGCCGGCGGTGTTGCGGGTTTTTGCCCTGTGGATTTTCCTCGATGGCTTGGCGGTGGTGCCGAAGGCGTTCTTCGAGCGAGAGCTGACGATCGGAAATCTAGTCGCTCCCGAGATCTGGCGCGGCGCCATCATCGCCATCGTCTCCGTGGGGCTCGCCCTCCGCGGCTGGGGATATTGGAGCCTGGTGATCGGCGACCTCGCCGGCGCCGCTCTCCTGGCCGCTTACTCCTGGTGGAAAGCGTGGGGGAGGGTACCGCTCACGGTCGAGCGGGACCTCCTGCCGGACCTCCTGCGCCGCAGCTTTTCCCTTTTCCTGATCTGGATCACCCTCCAGCTCGTCACCTACATCGATGCCTTCATCGTCGACGGATTTCTCGACACGGCCACGGTCGGCCTCTATACCAAGTCCTACATGCTGGTGTTCCTGGTGGCCACGCTAGCCTATCCCCGGGCGCTTTTCCCCACGCTCGTCGAGTATTTGAACGATCGCGTGCGATTCGTGGAGTTCTTCCGGCTGAGCACCATCCAGCTCCTGGGCATCCAGCTCCTGGCGAGCTACTTCCTGTTCTTCAATGCGGAACGTGTGCTCTTGATCGTGGCCGGCCCCACCTGGCTGCCGGCGGCGCCGATCCTGCGGGTCCTCTCGTTCATCCCTTTCTTCGATCAGTTCACAATTCTCGGCGGCGAGATGCTCAAGGCCGAGCATCGCGACCGGCAATGGATTCTGATCGAAGTGCTCAACCTCGTCTCCCTGGTGGGGTTCGGTGTCTGGTTCATCCAGCGTTGGGGAGCGCCGGGGATGGGAGCCGCGAACTACCTGCTGGTGGGGAACCTCCTGATGGCCTGGGAAGTGGCGCGGGTCTTCGGACCCCGCTTCAAGACCCTGCTGGCCGACCTCGCCCAGCTCTACCTCATCCCCCTCCCGTTTTTCGCCCTCGCCGCCTGGTTCTACCCGGCCGGATCATGGATGCGCTTCGGGGCCTCAGTGGCGGCGGCGGGCTTGGCGGGTGGGGCATTGGTGGGGAGGTATTGGAGGCCTTTCCGGAGGTTCTTTGCGGTCTGAGTGGTTCGCATCATGGCGTTGGGACTGTGCTATCGTCTTCTACATTATGGATCTGCACCGACTGGGAGAGGAAAGAAGCGTGGCGTATCACAGCGCCATCGCAAAGCGCCTTGGAGACCATCCCGAGATCCTCGAAAACGCGCGCCAGCGCGTTCAGGAGTGGTTGGCGTCCGGCGAACGTGATCGCTTCTACGTCCAGAAATGGGAGGAGATCCTGAAGGGCGACGCCCCCTCAGTCGCGGCGTTCCTGGTCGACCGTAGCGAGCTGGCGGTCGAGCTTCGCCATTCAAGCCCCTTCGCCGGGGCCCTGCGACCCCAGGAGCGGTGGGAGATCTGGCGCGAGACGCGGGAGCGCTTCTCCCAACATGACTCAGGGGTTGTCTGAAGATTTTGCCACTGTTTTTCGGGCCGAAGGTCCGAGATCCCTCAGCCCAGCCCAACGGGCTGGGTTCGGATCGCCCCCATCCGCGTGCGCCCCAGCGGGGCGCGATAATCGGTTCCGGGTGCGACACAGAGCCTCGCGTGACCTCTCCGTCTTATAGCGCGGCCCTTCAGGCCGCATCGAAAATGCATCCCCCGAAACCCAGGGCGGTGCCCTGGGCTGAGGAATCACGGCCCTTCAGGCCGGTCTCGTCTGGGCCGTTTGCGCAAAAGAACGAGGTGCGAATTTTCGACAGCCTATAAGACTCCAGCTCCGAGACCTGAATCATGATCGCGGTCATTCCAACAATTCTCAGAGATGGTCGGAAAGTGGTGTTGCCTCAGGTAGGCCGTCTAGAAGTTCCTTGACCCTCTGAAGTTTTGGCTGAAAGGCCTGGGGGTTCTGCCTGGCGAGCGCTTCGTATATTTTGAGTGCCTCCAGGAAAGCTTCGCGCGCTTCAGCTTGTCGGTTTTGTTGGCTATCCAGATTACCCACCACGGTGAGAGTGACCGCCAAGTCTGGTAGATAGTTTTCCGGGTTCTTCGTCGCCAGCTCGCGGCGAATTTTGAGCGCTTCTTCAGCGGCTTGGCGTGCCTCGGCCATTCGGTTCTCAAGGCTGTGCAGAATAACCAGATTGTTGAGCGTCCTGGCCACGTCCGGCAGATAGGTGTCCGGGTTCTCCTTCGCCAATTGGCGGTAGGTCTTGAGCGCCTCGTCGTAAGCTTGGAGGGCGTCGTCCATCCGATTCTCTTTGAGATGCAGAGAGGCAAGATTATTGAGTGTGCCTGCCAGGAAGGGAAGATAGGATTCCTGATCCTTCTGCGCCAACTGCCTGTAGGTCTTGGCTGCCTCCTCGAAGGCTTGACGTGCCCCATTCATCTGGTTCTGGCCGAGGTATAGAGCTCCCAGGTTGTTGAGCGTCCTGGCCACGTCGCTCAGATAAGCGTCCGGGTCCTTCTGCGCCAACTGGCGAAAAATCTTGAGCGTCTCCTCATCGGCTTGGCGTGCTTCGTCCACCTTGTTCTGGGCTTGGTACAGAGCTCCCAGGTTGTTGAGCGTGCTTGCCACGTCCGGCAGATTGGTTTCCGAGTTTTGCTGCGCCAACTCGCGGCGAATCTTGAGCGCCTCCTCATAAGCTTGACGTGCCTGGTCCATCCGGTTCTGCTCGCGGTGCAGAACGCCCAGGTTGTTGAGCAGGAGAGCCACGTACCGCCGATAGGTTCCCGGGTTTTCCTGCGCCAACCCGCGGAAGATCTTGAGCGCCTCTTCGTAGGCCTGGCGTGCCTCGGCCATCCTGTTCTGGTTGCTGTCCAGATGTCCCAGGTTGTTGAGCGACCGCGCCACGTACAGCGAGTAGGCTGCCGGGTTTTGTTGCGCCAACTCGCGGTGAATCTTGAGCGCCTCCTCATAGGCTTGGCGCGCCTCGTCCATCCGGTTCTGCTGGCGATGCAGGCTCCCGAGGTTGATCAGCGTCATGGCCACGTCGGGCTGATAGACCTTCGGAGCCTTCTGCGCCAGGTTACGGTAGATCTTGAGCGCTTCCTCGAAGGCGCGGCGTGCTTCGTCCGTCCGGTTCTCGGCGCGATACAGGTTCCCCAGGTTGTTGAGCGTGGCCGCCACATCTTCCTCGGGTCCATTTCGTCGCGCCAGCTCCAAGGAGCGGGAGTAGGCGGCGAGGGCCTTTGGGAACCGATTCAGAGCCTGATTGAAGCCGGCAAATTCGTAGTGAGCTTCAAAGCTGTCCGGCGCAATCTCGATCGCCGCCTGATAGTTCCTTTCCGCTTCATCAAAGCGAAAGATGGTGGTGGATATATGTGCCTTGAGTAGCCGGCTCTGAATAGCTTCCGTAGTTTTTTTCTCGGCCTCTGCCTTCATCTGGCGAAGCGCTTCCTCAGAGCGCCGGAGCTCCTCTTCGTTGAGTAGATTCAAGGCCTCGTCGGGCTTGCCAAGCAGGAACTGCGAAAAGGCTTGTTGGAAGAGCTCAGAGGTCGATCCCGGCTTCAGGCGGGCCAGAGCCTCGGCCACCTTCTCTGCCGTTGCCTTTGCTTGATCCCTCTCCGCTCGGGCTGCTTCGAGAGCTTCAACCGTGGCCTGGTTTTTCGCTTCCAAGGCTGCGATGCGACGTTTGTAGCTCTGCTCGATCGCTTCGTAGCTTTTAAGACGGTAGAAGCGACGGGCCACCTCTTCGCGATCTCCCTCCTTGGATAGGACAAGGGAAACGGGGGCATCCTTTGCTTCCTTGGGCAGCGGTTGCAGCAGTTGGAAGTCGTTGACGACAACTAGGCCTTTCCTCTCTACGACTAGCTTTGCAAACTCTCCCGGCTCCTTGCGGGGGAACTTGAGAGTGAAGGTGCCGTCGGAAAGAGAGGCCGTCGGGTTGGCGCCGTCTGCGGTGATTTGCACGTTGGGGACGGGCGGCCCGCCGATCTCGTTGGCCAGAGTCACGCCCTTGAGCGTCGCTCCTTGCACATGAGACGCAGCGCCGACTAGAAGGACGGCAGCGATCTTGATTTGAGAACGCATGCTGGCACGTCAAGGTCGGCGCTTCAAAATCACGACCAGATCGTCGCCGCCCGGGACGACGTTTTCATGATCAGGGACATAGCCACGGGCTACAGCCTGCAGCTTGAGCTCGTCCTGCACGAGGCGTCCTGGAACCAGGATCTCGAAGCGGCCGATCGCATTGGTGGTGGTTTGGATCCCTGCGATGGAGACGTTGGCACCTGCCACGGGGCTTCCTTCTTCGTCCTGAACATTGCCGGCGAAGTGGGCTGGCTTTTTGCGAACAGGAAGATAGAGGCTGGTGCCTTCCAGGCGGCGTTTGGGGTCCAGGTCTGCCAGCTCATAGCCGTCGACGCCGTCGAGCGAGACGTTCACCGTCTGTCCCCGGAAGCTCGCAGGGATCTCGGGGAAGTACGCCTGGCCCTTGGCACCGATCGGCTCGCTTCGGCGGTCCCCTCCCAGATCCAACATCACGGAACCCTTATCTCTAAGAACCAACTCGTGCGGTCCCGTCTCGCCATGGACGAACACCGTCAGCGGGAGGTTGGCGGTGGGGGGAGGGAGGAGGAAGCCGCCGATGACGACCAGCGCAAAGCCGACGACCGGTCCGCCCAATTCCAAGGCGCCGCCGAAATGGCGCCCCTGGTACCGCGCGTAAGACCGTAGAGCGCCGAAGAGGAATCCCGCCACGGAGAGACCCAGCGGCAGGAGAATGAGGTAGTAGAAGTTACCGGTCAGTCCCAGCCTTGCCAGCAGGTCGGCATTCCACAGCAGCAGGCCCACCAGAGCCATGGCGGCGAGGAAGCTGCCCAGCGACAGCACGGCATAGGGAGCGATCTTGGACCAGCCTGTGGGTCTGATGACGGCCTGCTTGGGCATAGACTGAGCCCCTTTGGCTCTGCTGTTCTCAGTGATTGATTCCACAGGATAGCAGAGTCCAAACGGATCGATCAACTGCGGAGGTGCGCGCGCGGGCGAGGTACTGGCGGCAGAATGTGGGGCGGCAAATGTGGGGCGGCCGTGCTTCACCCCGGAATGCTCGCCAGTCGATAACCCAGCTTATAGAGGAGGCGGCTATTCTGCCGGACTCCCCGTTCGGTTTGCAGTTGGAAATCGAAGGCGTCGGCCAGGCGGTCCATGACGTTGAAGGCAAAACACACGTAGAGCGCCTCCTCGATCGCGCGGTCGCTGACCCCCGCCGATCGTAGAGCGCTTATATCTTCTGAGTTGACCGCTGCCGGTGACAGAGTCACTTTCTCCAGAAAGCCCAGAGTACTCCGTAGCCTTTCATTCACCGGTGCGGTGCGCCAGTCTTCCAGGACCGCTGCCACCAATTTCGCATTTCCGGTGCCGATGGCCGCAACTGCGGCATGATCGCTGATTCAGTATTTACAATGGTTGATGCTAGAGATGAAAGCAGCGAAGAGCTCGGTCTCTCCCAGAGTCCATTCAGTGCCCAGGCGCATGCTTTCTCTCAAGCATGCGGCCAGATGCTTCCCAAACAGGTTGCGGCGGTACGACATGATGAGGATTGGCCCCGGTACAGGCTCTTGCGACAGCTTGCGGACGAAGCTCATGATGGCTCTTTGCAGGGGCCGATGGCCGTTCTCCAGGATTTGCAGCCGCATCACCGGTCTCCTTTCAGAGCCTGTAGGCCGCATTCGAGGCGAGCCAGGCTGGCTCCCACGGTGGCACACAGCGTGATCTCGAAAATGGAGTCTTCAGAATAGCCGGCCGCTTGCAGCCCTTGCACGTCCTGGTCCGTGACCTTGTAGGCATGCAGGGTCACCTTGCCGACGTAGTCTGTGAGCTCGGCGGGTATCTCTTGGGCCTCGCGGGCTCCGCCGCTCAATCGGGCGGCGTACGCTTCGATGGCGCGACGCAGTGAGGGGGTAGAGATCGCAGGTTGTGTCAGCAGGGCGTCCACTGCTTTCCGGATTTTCGCCGGGTACAGGCTCCTCATCGACTTTTCCTCCGATCCGAATGTAAAGAGGGGCGGATCGTAGCACGGTCTTCGTCACCTCCGCGGCGCGGCCCAGCGCGAAGGATCGGTGAAAAGGCGAAGGGGCGCCGGCGCGACGCGCACCTCGGCTTTGGCGCCAAAGGGAAAGCGGTAACTGGTACGGGCGCCGTCGAGGAAGAGCCAGCCGTCTTCCATTCGCGATTCGACGAGGAGCGTTTCGCCCGATTCGACGAAGCCGCTCGCCATCTCGTAGATGCGGCCGGGCGCGCGGTAGAGCTCGCGGGCGCGGAACTGGATTCGTCGCGAGAGCAGCGGCATGCGCCGGCCGCCGGCCGAGGCGATTCCCGCCGTCGAGCCGGCCGGGCCCGCGACCCACAGGCCGGAGCTGCGGTGCTCCTCTTCTCTTTCCCCCAACCGTAATACGTACCGGCTGGTGGCGGCCGGGTGCTCGTGGACCGCCAGGACGTCGTTCAGCGCCGGCTCGGGAAGCAGTCGCCCGTCGAGCGTGACGGCGAGCCGGGAGACGGAGAGGGGACGCAACGTCGCCTGCAGGATGCGGTCGAGAATCGCCGCGAAGCTCTCCCGCCGCGCCAGCGAAAAGTAGCCCACGCTGTCGCCGGGGGCGGAGTTGACGCCCAGCAGATAGCCGTCGCGTACCCAATGCGCGGACGTCAAAAAGGTGCCGTCGCCGCCCACGGAGACGACTAGACGCGCCGCGGCAATCGCTCGCCGCGCCGGTGCGCCGAGGGCGTCGACACGCACTTGCCGGCAGACGATGCCGCGCTCGGCGAGCGACCGGACGACCTCGGCGAGGGTCTGCTCGTGCGTCTGCGCCGCTGCCGTGAGTTGTTGCGCGCTGGCCTGCCCGCATTGCGCCAGCCGCGCCGGCTCTCCCTTGCGGTCGACGACCGGTGTCTTCACCACGACTACGCAGGGCGACAGATCGAGCACAGATCGAATCACCCGGGGGTTTCTTCCTTGAGCGCCTCCTCCAGCGAGCGGAAAAAAGCGGCCGGATCGATGGCGGGGAATCGATACAGGTGGGGCTCGATCTCCTCGAAGCGCCAACGCAGCTCCTCTCGATTGATCAGCCGCCGGTTGATCATCTGCCTGACGTCGGCACGGTCCTGGGAATGACCGCGCTGGATTTTCGACAGCGCCTGGGCATAGAAGTCGTAGTGATGGAAGGAAAGGCGTCCCTCTCGCACGATGAAGGCGCTGCGCGCCCGCCAGCCGGGAAGCTCGGGAATGAACTGGTCAGGAGAGGCCAGCTCGATGTTGATCTCCAGCTTTTCCTTGAGGCGGGGAAGAGCGCGGAAAATCCTGTCGGTCTCGGGCTCCAGCTTGATGTCGACGTCGATGGTGCCCGGCCGCCAGCCCAGCAGGACGGCGGTCGCGCCGCCGGTGAAGTAGAGGCGGACGTCCTGCTCGGCCTCCTCCCCAAGCTCCCGCATGAATCGCCGGATCCGTTCCGCGTCTAGAGGCCGACGCATTCCGCCGCATCCTCGAAGCTGACGAGCCGCCGCAACAGGGCGTTATATCGGGAGTGGGCGGAGTCCGGATCGGATTCCGCCAGCTTTTCATAGAGGCGATGCTCCGGCGAGCCGATCAAAGTCGCGGGGACCGGCAGGCCGATCCGGCGCAGGCGAGGAGCGCCGATCGAAACCAGGAGCGAGGGGATCGACTCGATACCTCGGGCGAGATCCGTAATCCCTTCCTGGACCAGGTCGCCGCCAGGGAGAGCTTCGAGGTCCATGACCTAGTAGGGCACCATCTCGATTCGCAGGTTGGCGTATTGCCAGCCGTAGGTGGGCCATTCACCGCTGGCGGCCTGGGCTGCCGTGTTGCCAAACTGAACGTTGAAGCCGATGGCGGGTATGGTCAGGATGTTATTCCTCGCGGTCGCATTCTGGGTCATGACCGCCGCCGTCACGCCGCCGGTCGAGATGGTGGTGGTGATCGTGGCATGCTCCGCGTCGTAGACGTAGTGGATGTGATACAGCGTCCCCTGCTGCAACGCCATCGACGTCTCCTGGGCGGTGACGGAAGGCGGTGCGAGGTCTACGTTCGAGGCGTTCTTGACGGTGCTGCGCGGCGGCCCGAAGGTGTTCATGTTGGCGATGGTGTTGGAGCGGTTCTTGCCGCGGTAGACCCAGATCAGGCTGTGGTTCTCGGCTTCATGCCCGGCGGTGAAGGCGGCCGGAGTGATGTCCCAGTCGATGATCATGCTGCGCAGGGAGAGGGCCTGCGGCACCTGCACGACGAGCTGTTTGATCTCATGGCCAAGGGTCGGCGTGTGGAACAAGCCGCTCAGGGTGAAGATGACGGAGTTGCCCGGCGGCGGTGTGTTCCCGGCACCGAGCGTCGAAGCGCCGGAGCCCGTGGGATTTGCGAACAGCAGGATGCCGGCGACCGGATTGAACACCGCGGCGTAGGGGTAGAACGCCTTGTCGCAGGTGACCTGGGCGCGGGCGTCCAGCAGGTCGGTCTCTCCCAGGAGGCCAAGCGCGTCGCCGAAGTGGCGCATCGACAGCGCCTCGACAGTGATGGTAGCGGTACCGGAAATCTGAGTGCCGTCGGCGCGGAAGGCGGAGACAGAGCAGTTGGCGGTGGACTGCCGGTCCAGGTTCACTACTCCGAGGTCGGTGTAGATGCCGCCACTCGACCGGCCAAGTCCCACCAGGTTGGCCTTGGAGCCAGCCGCAACCACATTGGCAGACGTGACGACGGGCACCTGCGTATAGGTCGACGAGCTGGCCCCCAACGAGTTGGCAAGCCGGGCCTCGACTTGAATGTCGGTGTCGGCGACGATCTCCAGCAGGCCGAACTGGCCCGGCGTCGTCAGGCCGATCAGCTTGCCTGTGCGCCCGCTGAGGACCGTCGCCTGGGTGCCGGTGCCGGAAAGGGCTGTGCCGCTGGCGCCGGTGGGCAGGAAGGTCGGCGTGAAATTATGCGACTGGCTGGCGGGATTGGCGATCCAGATCTCGGTGCGCTGGTGGCTGCTGCCGACGCCGTCGCGGTCGAGCAGAGGGACGTAGAGGTTTCCTGCCGCCGCAGGCAGGGCCGCGGCCACCGTGGCCAGCAAGGTGAGGCAGCCCAAGAGCGTTTTTTTCATGGTCCGGACCTCCAGGGGACTGAAAGGATTTCCTCAAGATGATCGAGTTTCCCCATGTCGAATGGTAGCACTTCTTCAGGATCTTTCCCCCTGAAAACCCTCCCT
>Ga0075424_100001897_pt1 | contig 18692 bp, 10 predicted proteins | sample SoiMethybrSBSTD3_FD_75301 | JGI IMG/M metagenome (GOLD analysis project Ga0075424, IMG submission 75301) | Bulk soil microbial communities from a Populus tree surrounding site in Tennessee, USA - Soil MetaG P. TD hybrid SBSTD3 | ecosystem: Environmental > Terrestrial > Soil > Tree plantation... | reverse complement strand
TGACGCCACACAAAGACTTTCACGTCGGCTGCGGCGAAACGCACCCGGAATGGTGGGGGATGACGTTCTTCAAGCACTACCCGGACCAGGGATTCGTCGGTGACATCTTCACCGTCAACGGTAAAGCGTTTCCGGTGCTCCACGTCAAGCGGCGGAGATATCGCTTCCGCTTCCTCGACTCGTCGATCTCGCGCGTGTACTCGCTGCGGCTGATGCAGTCGGCGGCGGGACCACAGCCGGCGCGCGGCACGCAAGGGCAGTGGCTCGTGCCCGACGCGAAGCAGGCGATGCAGTTCGTGCAGATCGGCAGCGAGGGCGGCCTGCTTCCGAACCCGCTTCTACGGAATTCGTTCGAGATCTGGCCGTCGCGACGCAAGGACATCATCGTCGACTTCACGCGCTACATGAGAGGGCCGGACGGCACGAGCAAGGAGACGAACGCCGGCGACGTGCTGTACCTCGTCGACTCGACCAAGATGACGGACGGACGCAAGCCGGATGACAGCGATTCGAGCTACAAGGTTCCCATTCTGAAGATCGTCATTGACGATCTGCCGCCTGGCGAAACCGACAACAGCGCGCCGGTATTCGATGCCGCAGGAAATCTGATCTCGCGACAGCTGCGCGACCTGCCGAATATCGATTTCAGCGACGCCGCGCTCGCACAGCTGACGCACCGCTCGTTCGAGCTGCAGCGCGGCGGTGTATCGGGAGACGTGAACCTCGATCCGGTCGAAGCGGTGCTCGCACGCGAGTATCAATGGCTGATCAACGATCAGCCGTTCCAGCTGTGCACTCCGCTCGCGCGGACGAGTCAGGGAAAACCAGAAATCTGGCGCGTCAAGAACGGGGGCGGCGGCTGGATTCATCCGATGCATTTCCATCAGGAGGAGCACCGGATCATCGAAAAGAACGGCGTCCGATACAACACGGTCACCCCGGTCGGACCGGACGATGTCTTCGCGAAGGAAGACACGATTTCGCTGGGGCCCGGCGAAGAAGTCGTCATGTACAGGAACTTCAGAACGTTCCCGAGCGCGGCGCAGGCGGCGGTCGGCACGACGGCGAAATACGTCGCGCACTGCCACAACCTCGCGCACGAAGATCACTCGATGATGTTCGGCTGGGAAATCATCGGTGATGCGACGAAGACGACGACCTGAAGCACCGACGTCTCCAATGAAGACGGCTGCTGTTTCGATCGTTCTCATCGGCGCGCTGGGCGCCGGCTTTCTTGCCGGCGCCTGGTACAACCAGCGCGAATCGGTCAGCGCCGCCAGTCTGCGCGCGCGCAGAATCCTGTACTACGTCGACCCGATGCATCCGGCGTACAAATCCGAGAAACCCGGCCGCGCACCCGACTGCGGCATGGAGCTCGAGCCGGTGTACGCCGATGGCGGCGCCGCACCGCACGCAGCGCTTCCCGCGGCGCGCGCCGCAAGCGAGCTGTACGTCACGACCGAACAGCAGCAGCAGACCGGCATTCGCGTCGCGCCGGTCGAGGCGGCGCCGGGCACCGGGACGTTGCATCTGTTCGGCCGGGTGGCGGTGGACGAGACGCGGACATTCGAGGTGAATGTCGGCATCGAAGGGTACGTGCGCGCGGTGTCGACGGCGACGACCGGGTCGCTCGTCTCACAGGATCAGTGGCTCGCGATCATCTCGGCGCCCGAGGCCCGCACGCTGATTCAGTCCTACATCGTCGGACTCGACGTCCTCGATCGTGCGCGGCAGAACGGAGAAACGGGAGCGGCGATCGACTACGCCGCGGCGTCGCTCCAGCAGACGATCGATCGGCTGCTGACGATCGGCATGTCGTCTCATCAGCTCGAAGACGTGAAGCAAAAACGTCAGATTCCGCCGACGCTCGAACTCGCGGCGCCTGCGGACGGATTCATCGTCAAGCGACACGTCTCGGTCGGCCAGAGACTCATGCGAGGCGACGAGCTGTATCGCCTCGCCGATCTCCGTCGTGTGTGGGTCCTCGCGGAGGCGTTCGGCGCCGACGCTGAAGTCGCGACATCCGCCACAGGCGCAACCGTGTCGATCCCCGGCCGCGCGCGATCGCTCGCCGCGCGCGTCAGCCGCGAGGTGCCGCCGCAGTTCAACGCCGATAGTCAGTCAGTGACGCTGCGGCTCGACGTCGACAATCCCTCCTACCTTCTGCGCCCCGATATGTTCGTCGACGTTCATCTGCCCGTCGCGCTCGGGTCGTCGATGGCCGTGCCAACGGATGCGATCATCGATACAGGCGTCGAGCGGACCGTGTTCGTCGAGCGCCGCACGGGCGTGTTCGAGCCTCGGCGCGTGGAAACGGGATGGCGTATCGGAGGCCGCGTGGAGATTGTGAAAGGCCTCGCCGCCGGAGAACGCATCGCCGTCGCCGGGGCGTTCGTGCTGGCCGCCGAACGCCAGATGCAGGCCGGCAGTCCTGACGCCGAGTCGCCGCCGTGATCGCCGCCGTCATCGAGTGGTCGGCGAGGCATCGCGTTCCCGTCGTACTCTCGGCCGCAATCGCAGCCCTAGCGGGATTGTGGACGATGTTCCACGTTCCGCTCGACGCGCTTCCGGATCTCAGTGACACACAGGTGATCGTCTATTCGCGCTGGGACCGCAGCCCGGACGTTGTGGACGCGCAGGTGACGCATCCGATCGTCACGGCGCTCGTCGGGGCGCCGCGCGTGAAAGCCGTCCGCGGCCTGTCTGATTTCGGCTACTCGTACGTCTACGTCATTTTCGAAGACGGCACCGACATCTACTGGGCGCGTTCGCGAACGCTCGAATATCTCTCGCCGGTGCTCGCCCGCCTTCCGCAGGGCGCGACGACGGAGCTCGGACCCGACGCGACCGGTCTCGGCTGGGTGTTCCAGTACGTGCTCACCGACGCGTCGCGCTCGCACACGCTCGCCGAACTGCGCTCGTTTCAGGACTGGTACCTGCGGTACCACCTGAAGGGCGTGCGCGGCGTCGCGGACGTCGCATCGGTCGGCGGGTACGTGCGCCAGTATCAGATCAACGTCGATCCGAATCGTCTCCGCGCGTACGGTCTCCCGATCCCCCGCGTCGTCGACGCCGTGCGCGATGGCAACATCGACGTCGGCGGACGGGTGATTGAATCGGGCGGCGCCGAGTACATGGTTCGCGGTCACGGCTACGTCAAGTCCGCCGACGATCTCGGGAACATCGTCCTCGCCGCAGGCGAGCACGGCGCGCCGGTACGCATCAAGGACGTCGGCGAGATCGTGCTCGGCCACGATTTCCGCCGCGGCGCCACCGATCTCGACGGCGCCGGCGAAGTCGTGTCCGGCATCGTGATCATGCGCGCCGGCGGGAATGCGCTCGACGTGATCTCGCGGGTGAAGACGAAAATCCGCGAGGTCGAATCCGGATTGCCGTCCGGCGTGAAAGTCGTGCCTGTCTACGATCGCTCCGAATTGATCAGGAGATCGATCGCCAACGTCCGTTCGGCGCTCGTCGAGATCATGATCACCGTCGCGGCGATCATCCTGTTGTTCCTCTGGCATGTTCCCAGCGCGCTCATTCCGATCCTCACGATTCCAATCGCCGCGCTCATCGCCTTCATTCCGTTCCGCGCGGCGGGACTCACCGCCAACATCATGTCGCTCGGCGGCATTGCGATTGCCGTCGGCGCGCTCGTCGACGCGTCGATCGTCGTCGTCGAACAGACGCACAAGAAGCTCGAACAGTGGCAGCGGTCCGATCGCCGCGAGGACTGTCACGCCGTCGTGATCGGCGCCATGAAGGAAGTCGGTCCGCCGAGTTTCTTCGCGCTGCTGCTCATCGGCGTCTCGTTCCTGCCGGTCCTGGCGCTCGAAGGACAGGAAGGGCGATTGTTCACGCCGCTCGCGTACACGAAGTCGATGTGCATGATCGTCGCGGCGGTGCTCGCCGTCACGCTCGATCCGGCGCTCCGACTGCTCTTCATGCGCGTAAAGCGCTTCGATTTTCATCCGGCGTGGCTCTCCGCGCTGGCGACTGCGGCTGCAGTCGGTACGATTCGTTCGGAAGACACGCACCCGATCAGCCGGAGGCTCGCGCGCCTTTACGAACCGATCGCGAAGTTTTCACTCGCCCGTCCGCGGATCGTCATCGGCGCCGCTGCGCTCGCGCTGCTCGCCACGTTTCCCGTCTACCAGCGTCTCGGCTCGGAATTCATGCCGCCGCTCGACGAAGGCACATTGTTCTACATGCCGTCGACGATGCCCGGGATTTCGATCGGCAGCGCGCGGACGCTGCTCCAGTCGAGCGATCGAATCATCAAACAGTTCCCGGAGGTCGATCGCGTACTCGGCAAAGTTGGACGCGCCGACACGCCGACCGACCCGGCGCCGCTGTCGATGCTCGAGACGATCGTCACGCTGAAGCCGAGATCCGAGTGGCGCACGGTGCCGACGTGGTACTCGACGTGGGCGCCGGAGTGGGCGCAGCGCGTGTTCCGGCACATCACTCCAGATCGCATCACCGAGGACGAGCTCGTACGAGAGCTCAACGACGCGATCAAGCTGCCTGGACTCTCGAACGCGTGGACGATGCCGGTAAAAGCGCGAACCGGCATGCTGACGACCGGAATTCGCACGCCGCTCGGTCTGAAGATCTCCGGCGCCGACGTCAAGACCATCGATGCGATCGGCGCGCGAGCCGAGACGATACTGTCGCGCGTCCCTGGCGCGCGCCGCGTGTTCGCCGAACGGAACGGCTCCGGATACTTCCTCGACATCAAGTGGAAGCGCGAAGCGATCGCGCGCTACGGGCTCAGCATGGACGCCGCGCAGGCCGTCGTGCAGCACGCGATTGGCGGCGAGAACGTCACGATCACGGTCGAAGGACGCGAAAGATATCCGGTGAACGTGCGGTACATGCCCGACTTTCGCCGCGACGTCGGAGAGCTCGCGCGGCTGCCGATACCCACCGGCCAAGGCCAGCGTCACGTCGCGCTCGCCGAGCTCGCGACCGTCACGGCCACGCAGGGACCGGCGATGCTGCGCAACGAGAACGGGCTGCTGACCGGCTACGTCTATATCGATCTTGCAGGACGCGACGCCGCGCATTTCGTGAGCGACGCGTCAGCGCGGCTGGCTGACACGCTGACGCTGCCTCCGGGATACACCATCGCGTGGAGCGGCCAGGTCGAAGACATGCAGCGCGCGACCGAACGACTGATCGTCGTCGTGCCGCTGACGATTCTGCTCGTCCTGCTGCTGCTCTACTTGAACACCCGCTCGATTGCGAAATCTCTCATCGTCGTGCTCGCGGTGCCGTTCTCGGCGATCGGAGCAATCTGGCTGCTGTATCTGCTCGGCTACAACATGAGCGTCGGCGTCTGGGTCGGGCTCATCGCTCTCGTCGGTGTCGACGCAGAGACCGGCGTGTTCATGCTCCTGTACATCGATCTCGCCTGCGAACGAGCGATGCGGGAAGGACGGCTGCAATCGCGCGCCGAACTGCAGCAGGCAATTCTCGAGGGCGCCGTGAAGCGGCTGCGTCCGAAGGTGATGACCGTCGCGACGATCTTTCTCGGTCTCGTGCCCATCATGTGGGCGAGCGGCGCCGGCTCGGACGTCATGAAGCGTATTGCCGCGCCGCTCGTCGGCGGCATCGCGACATCCTTCCTCCTTGAACTCCTCGTCTATCCGCCCGTGTATCAGATCTGGAAGTGGCGCGAGGTGAAACGCATGCGCCCGTGCTATCGTTCAATCGATGGCACTTCGCGCTGAGCCAAAGCTGGGCGGACCGGCGTCGGTCGTCGAAACCGCGTGTCCACTCGATTGTCCCGATTCGTGCAGCCTCGCGGTGACGGTGCAGCACGGAAAGATCGTCCAGATCGACGGCTCGCGGAAGAATCCGGTTACCGAGGGGTACATCTGCGCCAAGGTGCGAAAGTTCGGCGAGCGGGTGTACGGCCCCGACCGTCTGCTGTATCCCGGCATGCGCACGGGACGCAAAGGCCTGGGCAAGTTCAAGCGCGTGTCATGGGACGAAGCGCTGGAGCTCGTCGTGTCGCAGTTCCTGCGCGCCCAGCGTGAGTCCGGCGCCGCGTCGATTCTTCCCTATTCATACGGCGGATCGAACGGCCTGCTCACGCAGGACAACATCGACGCGCAGTTGTGGCGCCGCTTCGGCACGTCGCGGCTCGCGCGCACCGTCTGCGCCGCGCCGACGGGCGCCGCGAACACGGCGCTGTACGGCAAGATGGCGTCGGTCACCTACCAGGACTACCCGGAAGCGAAACTGATCATCCTCTGGGGCGTGAACCCGTCGGCGTCGGGCATTCACCTCATCCCGTTCGTCCGTGACGCGCAGAAACGCGGCGCGAAGCTCGTCGTCGTCGATCCGCGCTCGACGCCGCTGGCGCGATCTGCGGACGTGCATTTGAACGTCAACCCGGGAACCGACGTCGTCGTCGCGCTCGCGATTCATCGACATCTGTTTGCCACGGGTCGAACCGATGCGGCGTTCCTGAGGGATCACACGACCGGGGCCGACCGTTTACGCGAACGCGCGGAGCCGTGGACATTCGAAGCGGCGGCGGCAATCGCAGGCATCGACGCCTCCGCCCTTCAGCAGGTGGCGGAGTTGTACGCGACGAGCTCGCCCGCGCTCATCCGCTGCGGCTGGGGACTCGAACGGAATCGCAACGGCGGCAACGCGGCAATGGCGGTGCTGGCGCTCCCCGCGGTCGGCGCAAAGTTCGGCGTCCGCGGCGGCGGCTACTCGATGAGCAATTCGGCGTCCTGGAACATCGAAAAGCCGTGGATCGCTACGCGCGAACCGGACACGCGCGTCGTGAACATGAATCATCTCGGCCGCGCGCTCACCGAGTACACCGATCCGCGGGTGAACGTCCTGTTCGTCTACAACTGCAATCCGGCGGTCACCGTGCCCGATCAGTCCCGCGTGCTCCGCGGCCTCGCGCGCGAAGACCTGTTCACGATCGTGTTCGAGCAGGTGATGACCGACACCGCGCTCTATGCGGACGTCGTCCTGCCCGCAACGACCTTCCTCGAAGGCTACGACGTCGCGAAGGCGTACGGTCCGATCAATCTCGATCTTGGACGCCCGGTCGTCGATGCCGTCGGCGAGGCTCGATCGAACGCCGACGTCTTCGGCGAGATCTGCACGCGGCTCGGGCTGCTCGAGGAAAACGAGCCGGGCGGCGAGCTCGATCTGATGCTGCAGGTGCTCGATCATCTGCCGGGAACGATCGGCGACGATCTGCGCGCCGGCGGCAATCCCGCGCCTCCGTTCGGCATTGCACCAGTGCAGTTCGTCGACGTGTTCCCGAACACGCCCGATCGCAAGGTGAATTTGTTCCCGGCGGAGCTCGAGGCGAGCGCACCGCTCGGCTTGTATCGGTTCCAGCCGGATCCCGCGACCGCGAAGTACCCGCTCGCGCTCATCTCGCCGGCGAGCGAACGTACGATCAGCTCGACGCTCGGCGAGCTTCCGCGATCCGATGTGAAACTCCTCATGAACCCGGACGATGCGGCCGAGCGAGGGCTGGCGGAGGCGGACCTCGTGCGCGTGTTCAACGATCTCGGCGAGGTCCACTGCACGCTCAACGTGGCACCGGCGATCCGCCGCGGCACCGTCAGCCTGCCGAAAGGCATCTGGCGCCGCAACACGCGCAACAACACGACCGGCACGACGCTGGTCCCCGACGCGCTGACCGACATCGGCGGCGGCGCCTGCTTCAACGACGCGCGCGTTCAGGTCACGTCGCTCGCAACTGCATAGTTGCGCAGGTGGTACTAACCGCCGAGACCGCTGAGAACGCAGAGAAAAATTATGCTCTGCGATCTCTGCGGTCTCGGCGGTTAGATACTCAGTAACTAAAAAAGAACAGCAGATCGACGCCGCTGCCCTCCATCCGCTGGAACAGCTGCGTCTGAGTCGTCGAACCCTGAAGAACGTTGGTGCGGAGCCGGAGCCACTTCGTCAGCTCGTACTCGACGATGATGTTGGTCTGGCTCGCGTCGCCGATGCCCTGCTCGACTTTCACGTACAGGTTCGGGCCTACCTGCTGACCGATCGTCACTTCGGGACCGCCGCCCCTCTCGGGCGCCATGTTGATCTCGAACTCGTTCAGATTCAGCGCGTTGCCCAGTGATTTCGCGATCTGGTTCGCGACCGCGCCTGTTGCCATCGACTGCGCGCGCGCGACGAGCGAGGTCTGCTGTCCCTCACCGAGCTCGTTCAGGTTCTGGTTGAACACGATCAACGCGAGGATGTCGGCCTGCTCGAGCGGCGGCACGCTCGAGAGCTCGATCTCCGGCTGTTTCACCGTCCCGCGCACGTTGACGCGCGCCGTGACGGCCTGGATGACGCGCTCGGCCTTGATGTCGAGAACCGGTTCGGTTGGATCTCCCTCGAAGCGCACCCGGCCGTCGCGCAACAGCGTGAAGCGCCGACCCTGGAACTCGTAGAAGCCGCGGATCGTGTTCACATCGCCGACGAGCTGGAGCGGCTTGCCGGGATCCTTCTGCGCGCGCAGATCGCCGCCGAGCGTCATGTTCATCGCGCCCAGACTGGTCGGCGAGCCGGGAACCGTCAGATCGCTCGCCTTCACCACCAGATCGTCCGGCACGGTCAGATGGACGTTCATCGCCAGCGCGTCGAATGCAACCGGCGCGGCCGGCTGCTGTCCGGGATCGCTCGTCGGAGTCGTCGCGTACTCGGTAGGCTTCGTTGCGTAGGCCGATGGGCCCACCTGCGCGAGGATCGGGTCGAGATTGATCTGTCCGGTGTTGACGCCGAGATCGCCTTCCACGCGCGGCGCCCGCAGCTCGCCGGTGAGCGCCAGATCCGTGCTGATCCGCACGTTGCCCATGTCGTTGTCGATCACTTTGAAATCGTCCGCGTGGACGTAGATCGACACGCCGCCGAGCTGCCTCTCGCGGATCGCGAGGTCGCCGCTGATGACAAGCGCGTTGAAGTGATTGTCGAGGACGCTGATCGCCCCGATGTGCACGCGATCGGGCTGCAGATCGACGCGGCCGTTGAGGCCGGTGTAGTTGACGCCGGTCGGCTCGACTTTGAACGCCGCCTTCTGGATCGTCACTTCACCGCTCGGGCGCGGATCGTCGGCGGTCCCGGTGACGTCGATCTTCGCATGCAGCGTGCCTTTCACGTTCGTGAGCGCGTTCGTGAATCCCTGGACGACTCCGAGATCGATTGCGCTGCTGTCGACGTGAAAGTCGACCTGATCGTTCTTGTCGCCGTTGCCGAACAGCGCGGACGGCAGAAATCCCCTGGCCGTCAGCCACGTCGTCGGATTCTGCTCCAGCCGCGAATCGACGGTCACGCCTCTGGTCGTGTAGTTCGCGGTGCCGGCGAACGAGTCGTACTTGAATTGACGGAAGCCGCCCTGCGCGATCCGGAAGTCGGCCTTCACCTCCGGCGCGTCCTTGGTTCCGGTGATCGCGGCGTTCGCATTCAGCCGGCCCGACAGCTGCGGCGGACGGATGAGCAGCGCGTCGACGGTCGCGACGTCGATCTGGTTCAGCGTCACCTTCAGCGACTCTCCCGGGCGGCCGAACGTGCCTTCGGCGTCGATCGTCTGGTCGCCGTTCACGAGCTTCAGGTTCTTCACGTCGACCGCGTCGCCGCCGTAGTTGATGGTCGCTTCGTTGTTCGGCGCCGTCTGCCACTGCACGCCCTGCGACGTGAGCCCGAGGCTCTTGAGATGAACCTCCTGGTGATCGGGGTGCAGGGTCAACGCGCCGGTGGCGGTCAGCGATCGCTCGGGCTGCCTGGCGGTGACGTCGAACTCCACGTTCTGTTGCGTGTAAGTCGTCGTCGCCGCGAGATCGTTGATGTTCTGTCCGCCGAGGGTGACGAACGTCGCGTGAGTCTTCGCCGTCACGCTGGCGTTGGCCGCGTCGAGGTTCGGAATCTTCGCGGTGAAGTCGCTCGACGCGGTGAGCGCGCCATTGTCGCCGTACTTGACGCCGTCGCCGGTCAGATTGCCGGTGGCCTGCAGCTCGCGCTTGTTGCCGGTGACCGTTGCGTCGATCTTGGCGATGCCGGTCAGCGGCTGATTCACCAGCTTGCCGATCGTGTCGAGGCTCGGGCTGTCGGCGTGCAGTTTCAGATTCGACTGGCCGTCGTCGTTCAACGCGATCGCGCCGCTCGCCTGGACGTTGACGTCGCGGCCGACGATCTCGAAGGCGCGAATGGCGCCGGCGGAGTTGTGGTAGTCGCCGTCGATCTTCGCGCGAGTGATCTCGAGTCCGCCGACCGTCGATGGATCGAGGTTGACGTTCGCGCGCGCTTCGACGCTGTCGGGCGTGACGCCCTCGGACACGTTGCTGACCGTCGCGTCGACGTCGAGGTTGCCGCCGACTTTTCCTTCGAGATCTTTTCTGCCGCTCGCAACCGCCGGATCGAACCCCGCGAACGAGCCGTTCGCTTTCACGTGCGCCGTGTCGCGCGCCAGCGTCGCGTCGAAATTCAGCTGCGGGATCGTGCCGTCCATGATCGACGTGTCGGTCAGCACGCCCTTCGCGGTCAGGTCCATCTCCTTCGGCGTCGTGCCGCGGCCCTTCGCCGTGACCTGCGCGTTGATCGTGCTCTTGTAGCGATCGGTCTTCAGCGCCGGCACGTCGAACGCTTCGCCGATGCGCTGCAGGTCCACGTTGTTGACCGTTGCGTCCGCCGCGTAGCCGATGTCGTTGCCGTTCATCGTGAACGCGGCGGTGCTGCCGCCGGCGATCTGCGCGCCTGCCACCGTCGACGGCAGGAACTTCAGATCGCCTTTCACGTCCCGAGTCGGATTCTTGCCCGTGGTCACCGAACCGCTGACGCGGTAGTCGGCGTTGACGTCGGTGTCGGCCGGCGGAATCTTCAGCTCGCGCGGCATCTTGCGCAGATCGACCTTCCGCGCCTGCCCGTGCAGATCGAACGCAATCGGCTGCGCCTTTGCGTCTTTCCTCGTCGTGTCGGGCAGCATCACGGTGCCGACCGTCGTTGCGGTCGCTCCGTACGCGGCCGCACGCGCATCGAGCGCGACGCGGCGGCCGTCGACGTTCGCCTTGGCGTCAATCGGACCGGCGGTGTACCCCGCGGCAACGATCCGCGGCGAGTTGACGGTAAGCGTGCCCTTGAGCGAATTGACGTTCGACAGCGCCTCGCCGTGCACGTTCACGCGCGCGTTCGCCGTGATATCGCTCTGCTGCTTCGGGTCGTTCAGAATCGGCGCGAGGTTCAGATGACGGATCGAGAGATCGCCGGCGACCGACTGACCGGGCGCCTCGACATCCGCCACGATCTTGCCGTACGCCTCGCCCGCCGACGAACGCACGCTCATCTCCACGCCGAGACGATCGAGCGGACCGTCGACCTTCACCTGGAACTGCGGCTGCAGCTTGACGCCGGCGAGCGCCGGCACGAGGCGCGCGATTTCGGGGAGCGACAGCTTGTCGGAGCTGACCTGCAGGTTGAACACCGGCTTGGTCAGATAGTTCTGCACCGCGCCGTCGATTGAGATCGACGACTCCGCGGTCCGCAGCGCCAGCTTCTGCACGTGGATCGCATCGTCGTGCACGGCAACGCCGCCCGAGAGCGCATTGAGGGCGAGCTCGGGATCGGATCCGCGGAACGATACGTGCGAGATCTCGATTGAATAGCGGACCGGCTCGTACTTGAACGCGAGCTTCGCGTCAAGGTGATCGAACTTCTTCGGCACCTCGACGCCCGACGTCCCGACCGGTCCGTCGATCACCAGCTCGCCGTCCGAGACGCCGATCTCGTCGATCGACACCGGCCTGGCGGGACCGCTGCGATCGGCTTCCTGCTCCTGTTTCTTCACGAGCTTGCTGAGCGACCAGGTGTCGCCCTCGCGCCGCAGGTAGATGACCGGTTTGTTCAGGCGGATGCTGTCGACCGACAAGCCTTTCGCGATTATCTGGAACACGTTGTAGTCGAGGCCGAGATCCTTGACGGCGACCACCTGTTTGCCGTCCATCGAGACGCCGATGTTCTCCATCTCGATGCCGAAGAACAGATTGCCGCCCAGGCGCTCGATCGACAGCGTGCCGTTCAGATAGTTGTTCGCCTGCGCGACGATGAAGCCGCGCACCCAGTTCTTGAACCACGCGGTCTGCGACACGATGATCGCCGCGGCGGCTGCGCCGATGACGAGCGTGAGCACGATGACGACCGCATGGACGAGACGCCTGACGATGCGCATATCAGAAGGCCTGGCCGATGGAGAAATGGATCCGCCATCGCCGCTGCTGTGGCCGGCCGTTCACGACGAGACCTGGAATCGGATTGAGCTGGTAGCCGAAGTCGAATCGAATGGGGCCGATCGGCGTCTGATACCGAAGCCCCGGACCGATCGCGTATCGCAGATCGTGAAGGTCGAACGCGCCCGAGTCGGCCCACACGTTGCCGGCATCCATGAACAGGACGCCGCCGAGATTACCGTGGAGCATGGCGCGTAATTCCTCGGTCCACGCGAACATGCTGTTGCCGCCGACCGGGAGGCCCGCTCCGCTGAGTGGGCTGATCTCGTAACGACCCCAGCCGCGCACGCTCGTCGCGCCACCGAGGAAGAACTTCTTCGAGAACGGCACGTTGTTGATGTCGTTGCCGACGGGGCGGATGTTGCCGATCTGCGCGCGGCTCGCGAGCGAAACGCGGTCGCCGCCGATCGGCAGATAGTGCCGTCCGTCCAACGACAGCGCGTAGTAGTTGAACGTGCCGGGCAGCAGGCGGCCGGCTTCTTCCGCGTGAAACGCAATCTGATATCCGCGATGCGCATTCAGCACGTTGTCCGCCGTGGAATGCTGCATGTCGAATCCGACGGAATTCAGCGTGCCGGTCTGCTGGCGGGTCTCCGGATTGAGGCCGAGCGCGATGAGGCTCGTGCGGTTCCTCGGATCCGCGAGGACCACTGGATCCACTGTGCTTCTGTCGCGCTCACTCGTGAGCGACACGGCCCACGACGTCTTCCGGTTCTGCCGGTGAGTGAGCGTGGCCTTCACGCCGCTCACGACCGATTCGTACGCCGGCGTGAACGTATACCACTGCTGCCCCTCGCCGGAGATCGAGAAGTGCGGGCGGAAGAAGTACGGCTGATTGAAGTCGAGGCGGATGCCGCGATCGAGGGACGAATAGCGCACGTGCGCGCCGGCCGTGCGCGCGCCGCCGAAGAAGTTCAGATGGTGATACTGGGCATCGACGCGCCCTTTCTCCTCCGACCCGTAACCGACGCCGAAGTTCACCCGGTGATGGCTGCCCTCGGCGACGGTGATGCGCGTCGGCACGTCGGCCGGCTGCAGTTCCGGGTTCAACGGCTCGATGTTCGCGAACTGGAACAGTTCGAGGCCGTACAGCCGCCGTTGTGAATCCTGCACGACGCTGCGGCGGTACAAATCACCGGGCTTGTACGTGAGCTCGCGCTCGATGATGCGATCGCTCACGCTCTGATTGCCCGTCACCTCCACCGGACCGAAGTGCGCGATCTTTCCCGGCTCCGCGGTGAACGTGATCGTCGCCTGCTTGCCTTCGTTGTCCTCGTCGGTATTGACCTTCGCGTACGGATAGCCGTGATCCTTCAGCTCGTTCAGCGCCATCTCGTGCGTGCTGAGGACGAGCTGTCGATCGCGCGGCTGCCCGGGTTTGATCGGCGCGCGCTTCTCGAGGTCCGCGAAGTGGTTGGCGGGGATGATGTCGAAGCCGATGAAGTTCACCGCCGCGACCTTCACCGGATCGCCTTCACTGATCGTGACGGTCAGGTCGACCTCATCCTGCTTGTCGTTGAGCTTTACGTCGAAGCCGGTGACGCGCGCATCCGGGTAGCCACGGTCAGCGTAGAAAGCCTGAATGCGCTTGAGGTCGGTGTCGAACCGCGTGCGATCGAAGTACGCTTTCTTTCCCCACGGAATCTTCGAGCTCTGGCGCGTCGCCAGCGCATCACGAAGCCGCCCGTCGTCCACGGCCTTGACGCCCTGGAATTTCAGGCTGTGGACCTTAATCGTTCCTTCTTCTTTGCACGCGATCGCGGTCGCCGCGAGGGCAATAAAGGTGAGTACGCGGACCGAGACACGCATAGCTCACCAGGCAAACCACAAGTTGTGCCAGCCTTCGCTCGCGCTGCGCGCGAGCTACGGCCCGGTAAACCAGCGAGCTGTCGGTGCGCGAAGGCTGTCCCGCCGAAGCTTTAGCGGAGCCGGACCTTACTCGCGCGTGATCGTGGTAGGACGAACCGAAGTGACGGCAAGCAACACACCCAGGCCGACGACGATGAGTGTGACGATAACTGCCCAGATCGCGGAAATGTGATGGAAGAAGCCGGCCTGCCACAACGCGAGGCCCGCTCCAAGGATGAGGATGAAGTAACCAATCAGGTACAGGTGGATGAAGCGCATGATGGCACCGGGACGGAGCGGGGAGTAGGGGCAGGGATTAGGGAGCAGGGATTAGGGACTAGGAATTAGGAATTAGAAGCGTTCCCAGTCGCAAATTCCTAATTCTCTAATCCCTGATCCCTGATCCCTAGTCCCTGATCCCTACTAATCCCTAGTCCCTAATCCCTAACCCCTGAACTTGCAGCGCCAGCGAAGCTGGCGCTGCAAGTTCTAACGTTGCAAGTTCACAACCAACGCAGCGCGGCGGTTCAACCGACGAGTCTCCTCGCGTGAGTTGTCGTACTTGGGACGTTCCTCGCCGTAGCTGATCGTCTGCAGGCGATCGGCCGTGACGCCGCGGCTCACGAGGTAGTCCTTCACCGCGTTCGCGCGGCGATCGCCGAGCGCGAGGTTGTACTCGGCTGTTCCGATGTTGCAGGTGTGCCCTTCGATCTGCACCCGCAGCGTCGGATCCTCGCGCAGCGCCGTCACCGCTTCGTCGAGCACGCGCGTCGCTTCCGGACGCAGCGTGTAGCGGTCGAAGTCGAAGTGCACGTCCTCGAACGTGTAGGTCTTCGGCGTCGGTCGCACCACCTGGATGTTCACCGTGTCGGTCGCGGTGCCGCCCTTGCCGTCGCTGACGGTGACGGTGACCGGATACGTGCCTTCCTGCTGCGGCGCCGTCCAGATCGTCTGCCGCTCGGCCGGATTGGCGAGCGTGCCGCTCGGCGCGGTCCAGCGATACGTCAGCGGGTCGCCGTCCGGATCCTGCGCGTTCGCCGTCACGGTCGACGTCTTGCCGATTTCAATCGTGCACGGATCGCACTGCGCGCGCACGGTGGGCGGACGATTCACCGGCGCGGGTGGTGGCGGCGGAGGCGGCGGTGGCGGCGGTGGCGGAGGCGGCACGTAGACGCGCACGCCCGGATGCCAGCCGACACGGAACTGCCAGTCGTAGTAATCGCCGAACGGATCTTCGTGGTCCTCCGAGAAGGCGGTGTCGCGTCCCCGCGTCGGGACGTTCCAGCTGACGCCGGCGCCGGCGAAGAATCCGTTCTTCGCCTGCGCGGTCACGCCGAACGTGGCGCGCGTGATGTTCTCGGTCGCCGACACCGCGGGCGCAATCGTCGAGTCCGTTGCGCGGATGACACCGCTCGTGATCGTCGCCGAGTCGCTCGTCGGAACGTAGCCGTTGATCTCGGCGTTGACGCGGATGAAGTTGCGCGAGGGAAACGCGACGCCGCCGCCCCATCGGAACGCGCCGGTGGGAATGTCGATGCCGTCAGGCGAGCCGCGAAATTCCCAGCCGCCGAAGCCGGACACGTCGACGAGCTTCGCCGCTTCCTTGCTGACGATGGCGTCGATGGCGAAATCCGCTTTGCCGGTGCTGACGCCCGCGTCGGACTTGCCGGTCGGCAGCTTGACGATGCCGCGCAGCGCGATCGCCGCCGGTTTCTGCTGGTACTCCGACCAGAGGTTCAACTTCGCGCCGACGTACAGGTCGCCGACGTTGTCGCCGGTCCACGTCGTGTTGACGAGCGGATAGCGATCGACGATGCCGCCGAAGGTGGAGTTGCCGTTGATGAACAACGGCCGCAGGTCGCGGTCGACGCGGGTGTCGAAGAGGAACGATCCGAAGATCTCCGCGCGATCTTTGATGCCGATGCCAAAGGTACCGGCGAAGTCGCCAACGTTCGTGTAACCCTGGATCCAGTTCGTGCCGCGGCGGTACCCGCTAACGCTCCACTTCCCGTTCGGGAGTACTTCGGCGGTCGGCACAAACCACAGACCAGTGTCGCCGTAGAAGGTCGTCGTCGCCGGTCGCGTTTCCTCCGCCGTGGCGGTCGACGAGGACTGTGTTTGGGTGCTTTGCGAATTCTGCCCCGTGGATGTCCCTGAAGACCCGGATGTCTGGGCGCTCGCGCTCGCTGTCAGGGCGAGCGCAAGGACCCAAGCCACGGCTACGCGTCTTACCATGGTTGGTCGCCTCCAAAGTCGTCGCTCGGGCGCGGCGGTCAGTCGGCACGGTTCGCTGCACTCCGGTCGCCCGATGACACAGATTCAGCGCCAGCGCCGGCCGTCGTCGCGGCCGCGTCGGCAGATGGAAGTATAAGGCGACCGCGGCCGCCGCGACTCACCTGGCCTCCCTTACGGCCTGCTGAGCGCGCCTCGTCAGCGGTCCATTCGTGCGCCGTCCCTTTCTCATGCGCGGCACGGCCGCCCTTGCTGGCGATCTCTCGCTGCTTCTCCGGGGACATTGACGCGAAGCCACGTCGCTCTTTCCGTTCTCCTGTATTCACCGCTACGCCCTCCGTTTCTTGACAACGTACGGACCCTTCGCGTCCGGCTGCGGAGGAGGATCCTGCACACGCGGCGGTCGCGGCTCGTCGAGCGGCGTTTCAGGCGCTTCGTCCTTGTCGTCGTCCCGTTCCTGATTGTTCGGATCGTCGTGAAGCGTGAAGGCGTTCGAATCGTCGGCTGCCGTGAAGATCCTCATCGAAGCCGAGCGATATCAAAGAGTGTGCCTAAAGCCGCGCTTGGGGCCAGATAATAAAGCTGCTCTTTTTCAATAACTTACAGACGAGGGCCTGATTGGAGGCGGATGCGGTTTGCAGTGGATTGCTACAGTAGGGCTGGCACCAAGTAGTGATTGACTGCGCGGCTGGGGTAAGGGTAACGGCCAAAAAAAGCGTGCAAATCGGCCCAAATTGCGTGCAAACGCTAGCGGAGCTCGCGCGATCGCGCCGGTCGGAAAAAATCACACGCCGTGCAGTTGCGCACGTCGAACTGATAGCCGACCACCGGGAACCACATCGGGTGGGCGCAGAACAGCAGATACCCGTCGGAGATGGTGTGGAGACCGACGTTGGCCGGCAGCTCGTTGGTCTGCCGGCCATACCAGCACGCTCCGTGACGCGCTTCCGGATCGATGACGCTGTCAGCCATCAGCCTTCAGCCACGGGTGGACGGTATACGCAAAAGCAGTACAAATCACCCGAGGCATCGACGGCGATCTTCCGGCCGCGACAACGGAGCGGCCGGCAGTAAACCGGAAGAGACACGCCACCAGGCATCACTTCGTTTGCTGCGGGATGTACCCGGGCGGCAGCGCGGCGCCTTCACCGAAGAAAAAATCTTCCATGTGCTTGGCGACGAGGTCCTGCGCTTCCTTCTGCCACGGCATGAGGCGGTACTCGTTGAGGATCATCTTCATGCGATCCTCCCAGAGCTTCCACGCCTGCGCCGAGATGTTCTCGTAGATCCGCTGTCCGAGCTCGCCGGGCCATGGCGGCGAATCGAGGCCGGGCAGCTCCTTCTGGAATTTCTTGCAGAACACCACGCGCCCGCTCTTGTTCCCGACGGGTGCTGCCTCTGTGTGCCCGCACGAATCAGCCATGATCGGGATTGTACCGTGTTTGCGCGGCCATGAGTACCGGTAATTCGGGGTCGATCGCGAACGTCAGCCGCGCGTGCGCCGCGCGGAGCGCGCGCTCGACACCGGCCGGCGTGTCATCGTGCGCGAAGATGAACCCGAGGTAGCTCGCCCCCTCGGGCAGCGGCACGAGCAGCTGATCCGCTTTCGCCGTCACGCGCACATCGTCCACGCCCGCAACCGCACGTGCCGCGTCGATGCCGTCGACGCCGCGGAACACGCCGCGGCGCGGAATGGGGATCATCATCACGCCCGACGCGAGCGCCTCCCGTTCGTACTTCGTCGGTTCCTCTCCCAACGCATGTCGCAGAAGGAGCTCTTCGAGTGAAATGATCCGGGAGCTGACGGCTGATAGACGATCGCCGTCGGCTGACCTGAAGCGCAGCGAGCGCGCACACAAGCCGCCGATCGGCCGCGCCGCAACTTCGAGGACGAACACGCCGCGCTCGTTGACGCGGCACTCGGCGTGGATCGGACCGTGCTCCAGGCCGATCGCGCGCACCGCCCCGGCGATTGCGCCGACGATCGCATCCTGCGTCTCGGTTGACGCTCGCGAAGGCGTCACATAGATCGTCTCTTCGAAAAACGGACCGTCGAGCGGATCCGGTTTGTCGAACATCGCGAGCAGCTGCAGCACACCGTGATGCAGCACGGCTTCGACGGCGTATTCTCGGCCGCTGACGAACTCCTCGACGAGAATCGTCTCGTTCGCATCGTTGCGCTCGGCGCGGATCTCGATCGACTGCAGCAGCGCCCGCACCCGCTCGAACGCAGCCTGGAACGTGGACGCGTCATCCGCGCGGATGACACCACGGCTGCCCGACAACGCGACCGGTTTGATCACGCACGGGTAGGACGATGGCTGAGGGCTGATGGCTGAGGGCTGA
>Ga0075424_100001895_pt1 | contig 18695 bp, 14 predicted proteins | sample SoiMethybrSBSTD3_FD_75301 | JGI IMG/M metagenome (GOLD analysis project Ga0075424, IMG submission 75301) | Bulk soil microbial communities from a Populus tree surrounding site in Tennessee, USA - Soil MetaG P. TD hybrid SBSTD3 | ecosystem: Environmental > Terrestrial > Soil > Tree plantation... | reverse complement strand
TTTTGCTGGGCGCCTGGCGCAACGGAGTTGGCGCTCATGGCCAGCAACCTAACACTAAAGAGGTTCGCCGATGCAGATCTTTTAGTTGCAGGTATCTAGTTTATAACACAGTAGTACTAGGGATTGGAATCCTTCAACAGCACGACATCCGCGACATTGTGCTGACGCACTACCGCCAGGGACTTGCCATCGGGGGACCAGCGAAAGCTAGAGATATCCTCGGAAGAGAAATGCGTTGCTGGGTAGCCTGCAGAGCCATCGAGGGGCTGAACCCAGATGTTGCCTACCCCTTCCTGCTTGATGGCATATGACAAGGCGTTCTTGCCCGGAAGCTTCTGAACGATCGGGTTGAAATCGTTCGGCCCGCCGATGCGCGGATCAAGATCGGTTAAACGGGGCGCTGCTGAAGTGGAGCCATCCAGGGCAATCGTCGCGAGTTTCGCATGGGCGAGACTGGTCACAGGATCCACAACATCCACGATCAAATAGAGCTCTTTGCCATCCGGCGCGATGGCGGCCATGCCTTCGATTCCAAATTGGTTCGGGACAGTGGCACCAGCAACCGGCTCCGCCTTGCCACCATCAATCGAAACGCGCATCAGGCGGGAAGTATTGGGGAATTCGATGTAGTACACCCACTTTCCGTCGGGCGAACATGCCGCCCCGAAATCAAAAATACCGGAGGTCAGTTTTTGAGGCCCTGATCCGTCTGCATTCGCGCGCCAAACGTTGCCCGAATTGCTTCCGTGCCCAGGCCAGGACAGCAGAAGGTAGTTACTGCCACACACCGACATTGAGAGGATCGAAGCTTCGGGGTCGCTGAGGAGAACCGAAGCATTGCTGCCGTTCGGATCCACGCGCGTGACGCCGGCACCGTCGACCACGACCAGTTTCCCCTCCGGAGTCCAATCGACCTGACGGGGATCACCAAGTTGCGCCACGGTCCGCCCCTCGGTTGGCTTCTGCGGATTGCTTTCATCGATCACCGTGAGTGTGCGGTTGGTCTTCACTTGCACACTGGAGGCGCTCTTGCCATCCGCGGAAATGCTTAAAGTGGAGTAGCGGTTGATATCGCGAGTGATTGGCCGAAGTTCGCCCATACTTGAGAGCAGGCCGATTTGCGAGCGCTCAACGTTCGCACCCTTCTCGGCAAAGACGGTCAGCAACGATTTTCCATCCGGTAGCCATTTGATCTCAAAGGGGCGGTCTTTCGGAAACGCCTTCAGAGTGTTCACTTTCTGACTGGCTAGCTCGAAGGTTTCGACGTAACCCATCACCTCGCTGGCGGCTATGAAGGAGTAGGCAATCTCCTTCCCGTCGGGTGACCAGGAAAGCCGTGAGGGATCGGCACCGCGGGTCGATTGGGCGATGCGGAGAACCGACTCAGCGCTCCCATCGGCGTTCGCCGAAAGCAGCCTGTACTTCCCGGGCTCCGGGTTATTTGCCCGTACAAAAGCGAAGCGCTTGCCATCGGGTGAAAAGGCGAGGTTACTATCGATGTCGCGAATGATGGCTCGGGGAGTCCCTCCCAGCACCGGCGCGCGGTATACATCAAACTGAGTACCCTGGGCGTTCGCTGCTCGACGGTAGTAGATGTAGTTGCCATCCGGCGAAAACGCCAGATCGCGATAGATCTCGGCAGCCGGCGGAATGACCTGCGTGTCGCTGCCCGTTGGGATGTTGCGCAGCCAAAGACTAGCTCTCCCATTGTCATTTTGGACGTTCAGGATGTAACGCCCGTCAGGCGAAATTGCAGCCTGCTCTGCCTTCCCCGTGCTGGTCACTTGAGTAATTGTGAAATTCTCAAATGGCATCGGGCCGGAGCGAGACAAGAAGGCGTAAATACCAAATCCCGCTGCGCCAACGAGCAGCAGGATGACGAGCACGACCACAGCCGTGCCCACCCGGTGCTCCCTGGCCACGGCGGTTACGCTGGAACTGCTGCCGCTGCCGGGGGGAACTGCGGCTGGAACGGTTGTGCTTGCTGGTGACGTGCTAACCGAAGCCGCTGCTGCTGTACTCTGGCTGTCGCTCGCGGCATGCGTCGCCGAAACGACCGAACTCCTTCCAGAACTGCTGTCCCGTTGCAGCCGTTTCAGGTCGCCGCGCATTTCCGATGCATGCTGGTAGCGAAGATCTCGGTCTTTCTCGAGCGCCTTTCCGATGATCTCCTCCAGGCGAGGGGGCACATCCGGATTCAGGCGCACCGGTGGAATTGGCGCCCGGCTGAGGATTCCCTCGAAGATCGTTGCGGAGGTGTCGCCACGAAACGGGACAGCCCCGGTCGTCATCTCGTACAGCACAGCTCCGAAGGAAAACAAGTCCGTACGGGCGTCCAATTCTTTACCCCGCGCCTGTTCAGGTGACATGTACGCGATCGTGCCGACCGCCGTGCCAGGACTGGTCAAAAGTGCGTCGTCCACGGCGGTGGCTTGGCCCATCGTTCCCGCCTCTGCAGCGATGCGCGAGGAGGGCACGAGCTTGGCGAGTCCGAAGTCCAGAACCTTGGCGTGCCCGCGCTTGGTAACGAAAATGTTTGCAGGCTTGATGTCGCGATGGACAATTCCCTCGGCGTGAGCGGCGTCGAGTGCATCGGCGATCTCGATCGCGAGTTGCAGGACGAGGTCGCTCTCCATGGGCTGCCCGGCGATACGATGCTTCAGCGTCAGCCCTTCCAGGTACTCCATGACGATAAAGGCATGTCCGCCCACTTCGTCAATTTCATGGATCGTGCAAATGTTGGGATGGTTCAAAGCTGACGCCGCGCGCGCCTCACGCTGGAAGCGTTCGAGGGCCTGCGGATTCGTCGCTACGTCCTCGGGCAGGAACTTAAGTGCGACAAAACGTCCAAGCTTGACGTCTTCGGCCTTATACACGACACCCATGCCACCGCCGCCGAGCTTGTCGACGATGCGGTAGTGCGAAATGGTCTGGCCAATCATCTCGGGCACGGGAGGGGAAGTGGGGGAATCTTATGAGCCGGTGAGGAAGAAGTCAAAGCAGCCCCAGCACCGCCTGTCTCTGCTTGTAACTCATTTTGCTAATTAGGGTTTATAGCATTCCCTCGCCAGTTTCCATTCATGCATCCACCTGCCGCCCAACTTCATCTAAACCTTGACAGCGTTACACTCAAGTCTTATCATGGTTCCCTCGATAGCGCAATATTTCATTGATTTTAATAGACTTATAGGATTTAGGAGGAGCGGTTATGAGCAAGATTATTGGAATTGACTTGGGCACGACTAACTCGGTCGTCGCCGTCATGGAAGGCGGCGAGCCCAAGGTGATCGCCAACGAAGAGGGCGGACGAACCACCCCGTCGGTGGTCGGCTTTACCAAGACTGGCGAGCGTTTGGTCGGGCAGGTCGCCAAGCGGCAGGCGATTACGAATCCCGAGAATACGGTGTATTCGATCAAGCGCTTCATGGGACGACGCTTCGACGAAGTCAGCGAAGAAATGAAGATGGTGCCCTACAAGGTCGAGCGCGACGGCGATCACGTTGCCGTAGTCGCTCAGGGCAAGAAGCATACCCCGCCCGAGATCTCCGCCATGATTCTTCAAAAGCTGAGGAAAGCGGCAGAAGACTACCTCGGCGAAAAGGTGACGGAGGCAGTCATTACCGTGCCCGCCTACTTCAACGACGCGCAACGTCAGGCGACCAAAGACGCTGGCAAGATCGCCGGAATGGACGTGAAGCGCATCATCAACGAGCCCACAGCAGCCGCGCTGGCTTACGGACTCGACAAAGGTAAAGACGAAACCATCGCTGTCTACGACTTCGGCGGCGGCACGTTCGACATCTCGATTCTCGAAGTCGGCGAGGGCGTCATTGAAGTAAAGGCCACCAACGGTGATACCCACCTCGGCGGCGACAACCTCGACCAGCGTGTTGTGGATTGGCTCATTGACGAATTCAAGAAGGACGAAGGGCTCGACCTTCGTGGCAAGGGCAACGAGATGGCCCTCCAGCGTCTGCGTGATGCGGCCGAGCGTGCCAAGATCGAACTCTCGACCACCATGGAGACCGAAATCAACCTGCCCTTCATCACGGCGGATGCGACCGGCCCGAAGCACCTGGTCAAGAAGTTGACCCGGGCGAAGCTGGAGTCAATGGTCGAAGACCTGATCCAGCGCTCGGTAGGTCCGTGCAGGCAGTGCATGAAAGACGCAGGCGTGGATGCCAGCAAGATCAACGAAGTCGTCTTAGTCGGCGGGCAAACCCGTATGCCGCGCATCCAGGCGCTGGTTAAGGAGTTGTTCGGCAAAGAGCCTCACAAAGGAGTTAATCCCGACGAAGTTGTGGCCGTTGGTGCGGCGATTCAGGGTGGCGTGCTCAAGGGCGAAGTGAAAGATCTGCTGCTGCTGGACGTCACTCCGCTGACGCTGGCCATCGAAACGCTCGGTGGCGTGGCCACGCCAATGATTCCGCGCAACACGACGATTCCGACCAAGAAGACGGAGACCTTCTCGACGGCGGCCGACAATCAAACGTCGGTCGAAGTGCACGTCCTACAGGGCGAGCGTCCGATGGCAGCGCAGAACCGCACGCTGGGCAAGTTCCACCTGACGGGATTGCCACCCGCTCCACGTGGCATGCCGCAGATTGAAGTCACATTCGACATCGATGCCAACGGCATCCTGAACGTGACCGCAAAAGACAACGCTACCGGCAAGGACCAGAAGATCACGATCACGTCGTCTTCCGGCCTGTCGAAGGAAGAAGTCGAGCGGATGGCCAAGGAAGCCGATGCACACTCGGCCGAGGACAAGGCCAAGCGCGAAGAGATCGAAGCCAAGAACCAACTCGACTCGATGGTCTATCAGATCGAGAAGATGCTGCGCGAATCGGGCGACAAGATCTCGGGGTCTGAACGCGGTGATGTCGAGAACGCCATCGCCGACGCGAAGAAAGCGCTGGAGTCCGGCGACAAGGCATCCATGGATCGGGCTCGCGAGAACCTGACGAAGGCGTCCCACAAGCTGGCCGAGCAGATGTACAAAGCTGCTGGCACGCAGGCCGGGCCCGGAGCGGGCCCGTCCGCAGGGACTGGTCCATCGGAAGGTGGCAACGGTCAGGCCAAGAAGGACGAAGGCGTGATCGATGCCGAGTACGTGGACGTGGAAGACAAGAAATAACGACGTTCAAACTGTAGCGCCGCCGTCCCGGCGGCTGTCGTGTGGGCGTCCCGCCCGCACCTTGCGAGGGCAGGATGCCCTCGCGACAGCCGGCGAGACGCCGGCGCTACACAGTTAGGGGGAGACGAATTTGCAATTCGAAGTTGAGAATCAGACATACTTTTTGGACTTTGTGCCGGATGAAGGAAGGTGGTACGTTTTTTCGCCGACCGAAGACGGGCTGATCAAAATTCCTGTGGCCATGGATGCGGGCCCTTTCGAAAACTTCGCATTCGCGCCTGAGGAAGGAAAGAAGAGGATTGTGCACTGAGTTGATTGACCACTTCTCAGTCATCTTTCGAGGTTGTTTACCTCTTCTAGGCCAGTCATCCTGAGCGGAGAGAGGCGAAGCCGAACGCAGTCGAAGGACCCCGCGAACGCTTGCAGTGCCACCGGCGTGTGAGAATTTTTCGCCACCGTTGCGTTCGACTTTCTTCTGGAAGGCAGCAAAATAGGCGCTTGGCACACCGCAGCAACTTGCGAATCGTGACCAGCAACTGGAGACTTGCAACTGACCACTGACAATGCCTACCCAAACCAAAGACTACTACGCGGCGCTGGGCGTCAAGAAGTCGGCCTCAACCGACGAAATCAAGAAGGCTTTTCGTAAGCTGGCGCGCAAGTACCATCCGGACGTTAATCCCGGCGATAAGGCCGCGGAAGAGAAGTTCAAGACTCTCTCCGAAGCCAATGAAGTCCTCAGCGATCCCAAGAAGCGCAAGATTTACGACCAGCTTGGGTTTTACTCCGACAACATTGATCCGGCTGCAGCTGAGGCTTACGCCCGCCAGGGTGGCGGGCCTGGTGGTTTTCCGGGTGGTCAGCCCGGCGGCACGGGCTCGGCGGGTGCCGGCGGGGTTCACTTCGACTTCGGTGGCTTTGACTTCTCAGACTTGTTCGAGGGAGGCGCACGCGGGAAGCGCGCCTCATCTGGAGGCGGCGGCTTCCGGGACATCTTCTCCAGCATGTTTGATCGGGGAGGAGCCGCAGCCGACGAGGGCCCGGAGCCGGGTTCCGATCTCGAATATCAGGTCAACGTGCCGTTTTGGACCGCGATCCGCGGCGGAGTAATGCGTCTGAACATCGGGCGGCGTGAAGCCTGTCCGACCTGTACGGGTTCCGGATTCGTCGAATCCCCAGGCACCTGCCCGCAGTGCAAGGGCAAAGGGACGATCGAGCAGACCGGCGGGCGGATGAAGTTCAACGTGCAATGCCCGCGCTGTCATGGGACGGGGAAAAACATCTCGACTTGTCCAACCTGCCATGGACAGGGAAGTGTCGAGCGGACGGAGCCACTCGAGATCCGCATCAAGGCGGGAACTCGAGACGGCCAGCGCATTCGGATCGCCTCTAAAGGAAATGCTGGCATGCGCGGGGGACCGGCCGGCGATCTCTACGTCATCATCAAGACGGGCGACCACCCGGTCTTTCACCGCGACGGCGACGATATCCGCTTGACTGTTCCGGTGAGCGCGACCGAGGCGGCCCTGGGCGCCAAGATCGAAGTCCCCACCATCGACGGCAAGACTCTTCTGAAGATTCCTCCCGGGACCCAGTCCGGTCAGAAACTTCGCTTGCGCGAGAAAGGGGTGCCTTCCGCCACAAAAGACGGCGTGCGCGGCGATGAGATCGTGGAAGTAAAGGTCACCGTGCCCATGCCCCGCGATGAGCGAACAAAGGAACTCCTCCGCGAGTTGGCGCAACTCAACCCGGAAGATCCGCGCGCCGAGTTGTGGAAAGAAGTCTAAAGGCAGGTGTTAGGTCCCAGGTGTTAGGTCTTGGGTCTCAGGAGTTTTGGAACTCTAAGGGCAGTGTTAGGGCAGTCCGATCACGTCTTGTCTTTGAAAGGGACGGCCTTTAGGCCGTCCGTGCATGCCAAGAGACAATGCGGCTTTAGCCGCCGAAGGTCGGACTTGAGCTCTTCCCTTTCCGGTAACCCACCAGAAACTTCTAGTTCCGCAGCATATTCTTCGCAATAAAGAAGACATTCGCCGGGCGCTCGGCCAAACGGCGCATGAAATACGGATACCACTCGGTCCCGAACGGAACGTACACTCGCATCCGCCAGCCCTCACGCACCAGGCTCTGCTGCAAATCCCGCCGAATGCCATGCAGCATCTGAAATTCGAAAGCATCGGGCGGAATGTTCTCTCGCCTGGCAAATGCCTTCGTCTCATTGATGATGTTCTCATCGTGTGTCGCGAGTCCGTGATAGATGCCGCTCTTCAGCAACATCTTCATCAGCTTGATGTAGTTGGCATCGACATCCGATTTCTTCTGGAATGCGATCTCCGGCGGCTCTTTGTAAGCTCCCTTACACAGACGAATCCGGATTCCGTCGGCCAGCAGCTTCTGCACGTCGGCCTCGGCGCGCAGCATGTAGGACTGAATCACGGTCCCCACTCTGCCTGCATGGCCGGGCCGACGATGCAACTCGTGAACAAAGTCCAGCGTGCGCTGCGTGTACGGCGATCCCTCCATATCGACGCGGACGAAACTGGGCGGATTCATGCTGACAGCTTTGTCCACGAGTCCGCTGGCCAGTTCCCGTGCCAGCTTCTCGTGCACGTCGAGCCCCATGTGCGTAAGTTTGAGACTGACGTTCGCGTCCAGTTTGCGAACGGCAATCTGATCGAGCAGCTGGTGATAGAGCTGTGCGCTAGTGCGCGCTTCTTCAATATTGGTGACGTTCTCACCGAGATTGTCGACCGTTACGCTGATGCCTTTCTTGTTAAGCTCGGCAGCAACGCGCAGGACATCCTCCACTTGTGTGCCGGCTACAAAACGGCTGGAAAGTCGTTGTCCAATTGTGGAGTTTTCAGCGGCGGCCCGTAGACTTCGGCTTTCTGAGAGAGTGATGAAGAGCGCTCTCAGCACAGAGTGCCGTCCGAAACGGGACTTGTAGGTTGTTTCGCGCCTTCGACGTGCATGCGGCTCACAGGAAGTTGTATCACAAACGCCCAGACGCAGAGGGGACGGGCGTCACTTACTCAGCGGCCGGCCGCGTCCTGTCCTCGCAAGGTCATACACGTGCTTGAGGCGCGCGCCACCAGGCTGCCCTTCTCGTCGGTAACATCGCATTCCGTGAGGCCGATCGTTCGCCCTCTTTTGACGACCTTTCCCTCTGCTGTAAGTTTGGAGTTCCAGACGGGTTTCAGAAAATTGATCTTCAGCTCGAGCGTGGTAAAGCTCTCATCGTCCTCGAGTGTACTGGCGTAGGCGATGCCCATCGCGGCATCAGCGACATCGCACAAGATGCCGCCGTGGAGAGTGCCCATCGGATTGGCGTGCTGAGGACCTGCCTCCAATACGACCGTCGCCCTTCCCTCGGCAACGGCGGTCAACCTGAAGCCGATCAGCCGGGCGACAGGAGGCGGAGGTAGCTCGCCGCGCAAGGCCGCCTGCAACTGATCGAGCATACGAGACGGTCGAATCTGAGATTGCGACATGGACATTTCTGTCACAGGAACACTTCGTCCACATAGCACCAGCGCCAGTCCTCCCCAGGTTCAAACGATTGCACGATGGGGTGCTTCGCCTGATGAAAGTGTTTTGTCGCGTGCCGGTTCTTGGACGAGTCGCAGCAGCCTACATGGCCACATTCGAGACACAGACGCAGATGCACCCAGCTATCGCCCATCTCCAGGCACTCCTTGCAGCCCTTCCCTGAGGGGACAACCTTCTTAATCTCTTTCTGATGTGTGCAGCCTTGGCTCATAGTTCACCATTCCTTATTCCGGATGTCCCTCCAGAAACCGCTCGGCTTCGATGGCCGCCATGCATCCGGTGCCGGCGGCCGTAATCGCCTGTCGATAGCGACGGTCCACCACATCGCCGCACGCGAATACTCCAGGTACTCGCGTGAACACGTAGTCAAGCGTCTTCAGGTAGCCGTCCTGGTCCATGTCCAGTTGTCCTTCGAACATCTTTGCGTTAGGGTCATGGCCGATGCCCAGGAACAGAGCGCTGGTTGGAAAATCATAGGTGTGGTTAGTCTTCACGTTGCGCAGCTTCAGCCCAGTCACTTCTTTCTTCCCGCTGTCGTAGACGTCCTCAACCACAGTATCGGTGAGGAACGATATCTTCTCGTTCTTGCGTGCGCGGTCGAGCATGATTTTCGAAGCGCGGAAGCTGTCGCGGCGGTGAATAATCGTAACCTTTGTGGCAAAGCGGGTCAGGAAGTTGGCCTCCTCCATGGCGGTATCACCTCCGCCCACGACTGCGATTTCTTTGCCACTGAAGAAGAAGCCATCACAGGTCGCGCAGGATGAAACCCCGTGACCAATCAGTTGCTGCTCATGTGGCAAACCCAACCATCGCGCTGACGCGCCACTGGCAATAATCAACGACTTCGTATGCACCTGATGTTTCCCAACATGCAACGTGAAAGGAGGGGAGGCCAAATCGGCGCTGGTAATGTGGCCCATCTGGTATTCCGCGCCGAAACGCTGTGCCTGCTTGCGCATATTCTCGATTAGTTCAGGTCCCTGGATCCCCTCCGGAAAACCTGGAAAATTTTCGACCAGAGTCGTGATGGAAAGCTGCCCCCCCGGCTCGTGGCCTTCAATAACCAGCGGTTTCAAATTGGCGCGTGCTGAGTAGAGTGCGGCTGTGTGTCCGGAGCATCCGGAGCCGATGATTACGACATTGCGAATGTCCATAGTGTCAGGTTTCTTAGATTGCGAATTTTGGAATTGGTTTCAAGCAGGCGAATCGTTCAATTTGCAGGGCCTTCAGAAGCCATCTTATAAATCTGACTTTGAAAGGGCTCGGCTTTAGCCGAGCCGCCTGAACCCTAGGAATTAGGGCTTCAGCCCTGAGGTGCGCTGGCCACTCGCCGATCCATTTCTGAGATCACTCTCAGTTCAAAACCTTCTCACTCAAGCGTCGCAAGGGATACTGCCAAAGCGCGCGAAGAAATCTATCACTTCTTTGGGGTCCCCGGCTTGTTTGCCGGCTTTCCCACCGTTTTCGGAGCTGTCTTCGTCCCGGGAACCGGGCCTGTCGCCACGCGCGATAGTTCATCAGGAATCATGCGGCGCGCGTTTAACAGTACCCGATAATTTGTCAGGATGCTCGACGCACTCGCAAACAAAGGATCGTAAGCAGACTGATCAGGTACCGGATTTCCTTCCGATCCCGTACAGCGCGCCAACACCACCGACGATTTCCCGAAACGCTCCAGCTTGATACGGCTGGCCGCAGAATCGGTGGCGAGCATGGTGGCTGGGCTGGTCACTGCCGACGCGCTGTCCTCGATCGAGACCATCACCAGGTCCTTGGGATCCCGCACGTGCAGAACCAGCGTTTCTACCATGTTCTTGCCGTCGTTGCTGAAGGAATACTGAATGGTCGAAAACATCGCCTGCACCGAAAATTCTCGACGCAAACGCACCCACGCAGCTACCGAGGGCTGATCGGAAAGCTGTGCGCTCTGCCCCGCCTGCAAAAATCCCGCGCCTTCGGCGAGGCTGGAGCGTCCGCGGGCGACCTCGAAGTCTTGGGCGAACAATGGCTGCTTCGGCACCCGGGCGAGCGCCGAAGCGATCTCCTTCTGCTCATCAGCCGAAGGGGAGCAAACATTCAGCACGTTAACCTTCACGGGCGGTTGTTGCGCGTAAGTGGTAAACCCGGTCGCCAACACGAGCGTTCCAAATAAGAATGCTTTTTGGGGGAACACGCCCGACATTCTAAATGAGTCGACGACAGTGCGCCTGCGCAGTTGTGTAGAATTTGTACATGGCGAACCTCACACTGGTTTATGGCATGCGCCTCCTGCCTTCCGATGAAGTAACAGAGGTCGGCGACGCCACGGTGAAACTAAAAAGCGGCCGCGATGCACACGTCACCATGCACGTGCTGGAAGGCAGCAAGGAAGACATTGAAAAGCAATTGAAGACAAGCTTGGAAGCGTTTTTTGACTTCTATCCAGAGATCTAGGCACAAACCGCCCTCTATCACGCTGCTGAAAAAACCTGTAGCAAAGCAAAAAGGGAAGGACATAGCAATACAAACAGCAGGAAGGGCATAGCAATACAAACAGGAAGGACATAGCAACATCAAAAGGGAAGGGCACGAATTTATTCGTGCCGCAAGACATTGAAAATCCGTCGGCGCTTTAGCGCCTGAGGTCCACTTCGCCGACTGTGCATGAGTTTTTTTCCGCAGCCCTAGCGTCCCATCCGAAAGTTGACTTCCACGCTGATCATCGTTGCCATCGGAATTCCATCGCATGTTGCCGGTTGAAAATGCCAGCCCCGCACCGCGCGCACGGCATTTTCGTCGAATGATTTCCCACCGGATCGAAGCACCTTCACGTCCTGCGGCGTACCCTTTGTAGTGACGATCAACTCGAGCGTGACGTTACTATCATTAGCCGCCCGCCAAGGCAAAGCCGGATCCGGGCTGGAAATTACCCTTGCTGGCGTGGTCTTTTCCGAACAGTCGCCTAACTCCACGGCTTCTGGCGAGGGCTTGAAAAGGGCAAGATCGGGCGACGCCTCTAGTGCCAGTTCGGTCACTTTCGCGTCCATCTTCTGGTGTCCTTCCACGAAACAAGCCATCTCTCGTGGATACGCATAATTTCCAAATATGCGAAACGCCGCGTAGTCGCAGCTGTAGCCCGCCATACGACGTCCGACCAGGTAAGGCTCAACCTTCTGGATTAGGACTCCGCTTTCCTTATGGAAGCAGAATGCGCTTTTCTGCTTCTCGCGGCCCGGTACACTGATCGCGCATGCCACCTTGGGATCATTTGGAGCCGGATCCAGAATCGAATCAAATACGAACTTGGAAGCCTTCGAAGGAACAGGATCGAGGGAACGTGGCAATCGTTTCACTTGCTCCGGCAGGGATGGGCCTGTATCCAGCAACCAGCGCTTGTCAGGGCCGCCGATTTCAATACGGCGGGAATCTCCGGCAACAATCTCCCTGCGCCATTGGTTTCTTGCGACCCACCACTCGCTGTAAGTACCTGTGACCGTCTCCAGCTTCTCGGAAACGAATGAGTACGTGACTTTCAACCGGAATGCAGGCGCATTCGGTGCTCGAATGTTGGACGCGGCGCGGGCACGATCGAGCATCGCCTCGCCTTGCGCCTGTTTGTCCTCACAAACGGAAAGTGGAACGACGAAGAGTAATAAAATCGCAACCGCTGCGCGCTGGTTACGCGTTAATTGCCACACCACCCTAACCAATCACGCACCTCATGGTACGTATGCCGCTCCCCGCAGCACGCGCCCTGGCAGTGCTCCAGTCATTTTCCCTTGGTCAATTACTGGTGTCCCATTTACCAGAACGAACTCCATCCCCTGCGATAACTGATTAGGATTTTCAAAGGTGGCGACATCCTTGATAGTCGCTGGGTCGAACACCACGACGTCCGCCCATATGCCCGCCTTCAAGACGCCGCGGTCCGACAAGTGCATGCGTTGCGCCGCCAGCGCCGAGAATTTCCGAATCGCATCTTCCAGCGTGAGCTTCCTTTCCTCGCGCACGTATTTCCGCAAAATGCGGGGAAATGTGCCATAGGCGCGGGGATGAGGATGTTCCTGGCCCAGAATTCCTTCCGGCGACGCTCCCGACGAATCGTTATCGAGCGAAACCCATGGCTGCTGCAACGCCAGTGCAACGTCCGGTTCCGCCATCCCAAACACGGCTACGCTTGTGAACGCATCGTCTTCAATCAGCAGATCAAAGAGCGCATCCATTGGATCCTTATTCCAGAGCTTGGCCACTTCAGCGAGTGTCTTGCCCTGCAGGGGAAGCAACTTCGGATTGTGCACCGCGCAGATAATCACGGCCTCTGGCCCGGGGATCTCGTGCCATTCGTTGTCCCACTCCTTTGAGGGTGTCAGCATGTCTTTGCGAATGCGAGCACGGGTTGCGGGATCCTTCAGTCGCTCGATCAGCTTGCTGTCTCCGCCATCGTGAGCCCATGGCGGGATGAATGCCGAGAAATCATTCGACCACGCCGGATACGCGTAGGTGTCCGCGGAAACGTCGATCCCTTGCGCCCGCGCCGCGGTGAGTTTTGCAACTACTTCGGGCATCCGTCCCCAGTTTGCCTTACCGGCCACTTTGAGATGCCAGATCTCGACCGGGATGTGCGCTTCTTTCCCGATACGCAGGGTCTCATCGATGGCCGTCATCACCGCGTCGCCTTCGCTGCGCATGTGGGTGGCGTAAATCCCGCCAAGCTTGGAGGCTTCCGCTGCGAGCGCAATGATCTCCTCCGTCTTGGCATATGGAGCTGGTGCGTATTCAAGTGACGTGGAGACTCCGACCGCGCCATCCTTCATGGCATCGCGCACCAGCGATTTCATCTGCTCTAGTTGCGCCGAGGTGGGCTGCACATCGGCATCGCCGAGGACCATACGCCGTACCTGCGTGGCCCCTACATAGCTGGCCAGGTTTATACCCATTCCCTTCTTCTCCAGCCGCGCGAAATATTCTCGGAAGGCGCGCCAATCCGGCGTGATCTTCAGATGCTCATACTGCATCTTGTTGGCTTGGATGATCGCGTCATTGAGCGGCGCCACCGAACCGCCTTCGCCGGTGATCTCGGTCGTGATGCCCTGGTAGATCTTCGAAGGCAACCGGGGATCAACCAGGATCGTCGTTTCAGACTGCCCCAGCATATCGATGAACCCAGGAGCCACCACCATGCCTTTCGCGTCAATCGTCCGTTTGCGGGCAGCTTCGGCCAGATTGCCGATGGCCACGATCTTTCCGTCCCGTATCCCCACATCGCCCGAGTACCACGGCGACCCCGTGCCATCGATGATGTGCCCGTTGATAATGACCAGATCAAACGAAGATGTTGTCTGTGCAGAGCAAAGGAATGCAGAACAAAGGAAAGCTGCGCATACCAAAGAAATAGCGATCCACCTTACCCCTGAGCCCATGAGGATTCGCCTCAATTTTCGATGAACGTCAATTCGCTGATTCACCTGCTGGACGCAAACTTCCTTGCCACCCAAGTATGATTCCAACCATCACCCAAATTCCGAGCGACAACCACTCATATCCCGTGAAGTGTCCGGGAACGGCCGGAATCACCTTCATGAGAATCATCACCAGGCACACCCCGAGACCGAAGAGCGCGATAAGCCGTTCGCGGAAAGGTGGCCCCATCGCGAAGTAGGCCGCACAGGCCGCCAGCCATCCAGATGCCGAAGCCACCGAGCCAACTTCGGTTACCGGACCGAGAATGGCATCGCCCAAAAACATGCAGAGCGCAGTCCCGACACCGACGCAGAGCACCGCGGCGGAAGGCGTCTGATTCGCGGGGTGAACTGCCGCCAGGCGAGCATCAACCAATCCTCGCCTGCCCATCGCAAACAGCATTCGGCTGGAAGCCACGAAGTTTCCGTTAAAGCACTTGAACAGCGACAGCAACGCCGCCGCCAGCATGATGCTCACCACCGATCCTGAGCCGACGGCGCGCTCAAACGCGACGGCCGTCATGAACTTCTCTCCCGTGAGTTGCCTCCAAGGCGCCACGTAGCCCACAGCCGCGATGATGACCGTATAAAAGACGATGCCGACCACAATCGCCATCCAGATCGCCTTGAAGAAGTTGCGTCCGCCAAATTCCGGATTGGCCTCTTCCGCTGCTTTCGTCACAGATTCATACCCGGTCATGAAGTAGGGAACAATCTGCGCGACCAGCACGATGGACACAAACGGTGTATGCGTAAACAGCGGCGGAAAATTCGCCGCCGAACCGCGGCTCACCCCGAACGCGACGAAAACAACAAATAGCGCCAGCGTTCCAAACGCCGTCCAGTTCTGAAACGTCGCACTCAGGCGAATGCCACGATAATTCAACCAGGTCAACACACCCGTCAGCGCCAATCCCACAACCAGTCGCGGCAGAAACACCGGTTTCCCGGCGACGCGATACAGTTCCATCGAATCGAGAACCGGAAAGATGTAGCTCGCGATCCGCCCCACCGCAACCGCTTCCCACGGGCAAACGATGAAATAAGACAGCACCATCATCCAGCCCGTGGCAAAGCTCACGGATTTCGGAAAGACTCTTGCCGTATAGGCGACTTCCCCGGCGGCATCCGGCATCGCCATGACCAATTTCCCGTAGACGTAGCCGATCGGCAGCAACAACGTGCCGCCGATCGCAAATCCCAGAACCCCTCCTAACGGTCCGCCGCGCAGCAGCCAGTCGTCCATCACGACCAGCCAACCCACCCCCACCATCGTCCCCCAGCCGAGCGTGAAGTAATCGGTCGCGCGGAGTTTGCAGGCCAATTGAGAGGTCACAAGTCCAGGGAGGTGCACAGAGTTTCCTGGTGCGACGATGGCTTCCCCGGCTTGGCGACGATCGCTCAGACTGCACTGTCCTTTCAGAACAAGCAGATCATTTCGTACAGCAGATTGGCCGCCAGCAACGACGTAATCTCTCCGTTGTCGTACGGCGGCGAGACTTCGACCAGGTCGCATCCGACGATGTTCAGGCCCCGCAGGCTGCGCACGAGTTCGATGATCTGCGCGCTGGAAAGTCCCCCAACCTGTGGCGTACCCGTGCCAGGAGCGAACGCCGGGTCGACGACGTCGATGTCCAACGTGACGTACGCCGGCCTCCGCGCAAGCCTCTTGAGGTGCCGACGCACCCTTCCAACGCCATCGCGATGAAGTTCCTCGGAGGTTACTACCGTGAAACCGTGTTCGCGGCCGAAGTCGAAGTCGTCTTTCGAATAAACCTGCCCACGCAAGCCGATCTGGAGAACGTCCTTGGGCCTGAGCAATCCCTCTTCTAAAGCGCGGCGAACTGGCGTTCCGTGGGAGTGCGGACTGCCGAAGTAACCGCCCCAGGTGTCGTTATGGGCGTCGAACTGTATCAGTCCAACGGGACCGAAACGCTTGTGAATCGACCGCAAAATCGGCAGAAGAATCGAATGGTCACCACCCACGCATGCGGTGCGTGCACCGGTTTTCAGAACCGCGTTCAGCTGTTCCGTAATGCGCTGAAAAGTGTCATCAAGCGAGAGCGGATTGATCGATAGATCTCCCAAGTCTCCGATACGCCACTTATCAAATGGATCGATATTTAGTGCCGGATTCCACGGACGAATGATGGCAGACTGCTCACGAACATGGCGCGGGCCGAATCGCGGTCCCGGGCGATAGGTTGCGCCGCCGTCGTAGGGAATCCCGATGAGGGCGATGTCCAACTCCTCAGCCCGTGCGACGTGAGGCAATCGCATGAACGTGGCGATGCCCGAAAAACGTGGATACACCAAGGCGTCAACCGGGCGCGGTTTTTCGCTCCTGGCTGATCGGACGGTTCTTTTGGGCTTCATCAAGCGCGCGAATTATAAAGCATGCTTCGCGCGTCGCCTTGTGGCGCGGACGCCCTCGCCCGCGAACCCGAGGGGCATCCCAGCTTACCGCGGTGTTTGCGGAGGCTGCCGGGTGCCCCATCCTGACGTCGCGCCCTTTGCGACGTTAGGATGAGATTCCACCACTGCGTGGATCTGAGATTTCGCGTGTGTCCCCCCCGTTCGGCGCAGTGCCCCACATTTCGCGTCTTTCGAAACGTCGGGTCCCACAGCGGTATCGATAGTTTGCCAACGCCGACGGCTGACTAAGATTCCCTCAAAAAGAGGCCGCCGAGATTTCTCTCAAGCGGCATGGTGAGCCCCAAAGACTCTCTCAGTACCTTCCACGCTCCGAGGCAACGCGCTCGAACGGCACATCATGCGGAATTCCGTAGTGGTCGTAAACGTCGAACATACGCTTTGCCATGCTAGCCACTTCGTCGCGGTTGTTGGTGCGCAGATAGTTCTGCCAGCGTTGAAAATAACTGTCGAAACGGCCCTGATCCTCTGCGGAAAGACGCTGGTTGTGGTGCCAGTAGTCGCGATCGTGGTCGCGATTTCGCTCCCAATCCGCCCGCCGATCCCGATCCCAGTCGCGGTCTTGCTGCTCCCAATTGCTGTTACGCTCCCAGCCTTGGCCGCTATTTGAGGCCACATCGCGATACGGAGTGTTCGCAGGAATGCCGTAGTGCTGATAGATATCTTGCATCCGCTTTTCCATGCTGCGGATTTCATCCTGGTTGTTCGACCGTCGATAACCCTCCCAGCGTGAGTAATAGCTGTCAAATCGGTGCTGATCGTCCGCCGAAAGCCGGCGCCCACGCTGTGCGAATGCCGGAACCAGCAACACAAAGATCAGTGCAAAAAGTACAAAAAACCTTTTCATAGCCTCCTCCGAATTAAAGGCCGACCTGCTGAGCCCGCCTTATGCGTCATAGCATTCCCAGGACCTCCGTCAAATCAGGGGAAGTCTGTACTTTTGCAAAAACCAATTAACGAGAGACATTCGGGTTTCGTTTGTTCGAACGTAGTCCGCCCCGAGCGCAACCGAAGGCTGGGACTCCACCGGCGCAGCAATCTTGAGCTTATTGCCAACGAGCGACCGACGACCAACAACTGAGAAGAATTCCCTCATGCTGGGCGCCGTGCTGGAGTCCCGGGAAATTTCGAAGCTCCCAGTCCCTCGAGAATGAGCCGTAGTGTGCTCTGGTGCTGATACACACTGACAGCGTGCATGGCTGCTTCACCCCGCTTTGTTGGATGTAATTCACAAGGGTTAGGCGCCAGTGTGATTTATCGGACCACGTGCCGTCGCCACAGCAGACAATTACGGTCACAAACTCGGGCAATGCCGATCTTAATATTCAAAATGCATCCATCGATGCCGGGCCGTTTTTCGTAACGAATCACTGTGGCTCTCCCGTGGTACCGGGAAACACCTGCCAGCTCTCCGTAGCCTTCACTCGCACAGAGGTTGGCTTCGCCTCTGCCACCATGAAAGTCGTTAGCAACAGTTCCGTTCCATCGCAGGTCATATGGTTAACCGGCTCTGCCCAAGAAGGCTTCCAATTGGCGACTCAAGGCAACGTCCCCGCAATGCAGACGGTAACAAGCGGCGCTACCGCCACGTACACACTGTTCGCCCAATCGGACGGGCTCGCCACCACTGTGACATTTCGGTTGCATCGGCGCCCCGCAATTCGCGGCGTGTGCGGTAAATCCACGAAGCGCATCGCTTCCCCTCAACGGCCTGATACCGGTAACCGTGACCGTCACGACCAGCCAGACATCCGCGCAAGTAAATGATGCATTGCACAATGGATTGCGGAGACTAGCCATGCTGGTCGGGCTCGGCTTTGTACCGCTTTTCTTGAGCCATCGGAAGACCGCGCACGCGAAGCGTACTCTCCATGCGATGGTTTTGCTCGTGATAGCTGGCGGATACCTCGTAGGTTGTGGAGGTGGGGCAGGAAGCAATGGCGGTGGAACTCCGCCTCCCCTGCACACCGTTGCACCAGGGACCTACATCTTGCATGCAACTGCGGATAACGGAGTGCTGCAGAGGCAACTCGATCTAACCCTGGTGGTGCAATAGGGGAAGGACGCCGAGCCCGAGTCCCCCGCTTCGCGCCTTCGAAACGTGGGATTCCACTGCCGTTGCAATCTTGTGATCTTGCCAA
>Ga0075424_100001894_pt1 | contig 18695 bp, 16 predicted proteins | sample SoiMethybrSBSTD3_FD_75301 | JGI IMG/M metagenome (GOLD analysis project Ga0075424, IMG submission 75301) | Bulk soil microbial communities from a Populus tree surrounding site in Tennessee, USA - Soil MetaG P. TD hybrid SBSTD3 | ecosystem: Environmental > Terrestrial > Soil > Tree plantation... | reverse complement strand
GGCGAGGAACGCGACGACATCGGCAGCGAGCTGAACGTGCACTCGAGGGCGTTCGACGACGAGGAGGCGCAGCGGACGGCGAAGGCGACGGTGCTGAAGGTCGACGCTGCGGCCGGCGGGCTCCTGGCGACGGTAGATTTTCCGCGCGAAGGCCTGCAGACGGCAAACCTGACGCTCCGCGTGCCGTCGCGGCTGCGCTTGAAGGTGACCGGCGCGCGCACTCGCACGCGCGTCACCAACGTCGCCGCCCTCGAGCTCGAGAACGGCCGCGGCACCACGGAGATCAAGCAGGTGAAAGGGCGCGTCACCGGTGAATACCGCGGCGGCGACCTGCGCATAGCCGGTGTTGGTGAGCTGAAGTTCACGACGATCGGTACGGACGTTCGCCTCGAGCAGATCGCGGGCGAGGCGTCGATGAACATGCGCGCCGGCAATCTGCGCGGCATGGAGCTGGGCGGCCCGATTGATCTGGACACGACGGGCGTCGACATCGAGCTCGAAAAGCTGGACAAGACCACCGGTATCGTGCGCATCAACGCGACAGCGGGGTCAGTTTCAGTGAGGGGGCTCCGCACCGACGCCCGCGTCGACGCGCGCGGCTCAGCGGTCGACGTCATTCTCGATCGCGCGGTGCCGCTCGCGATCTACAGCGAAGGGGGGGCTCCCGTCGAGATCACGCCGCCGCCAGGCGGGTATCAGCTCGACGCGGTTGCCGCCGACGGCAACATCGTCGTTCCCGAGCACACCGTCGAGGTGACGGCCAGCGGCGACGAACATCGCGCAACCGGCGCGGTCAAAGGCGGCGGACCGCTCGTCACGATTCGTACTTCGCACGCGAGCATCACGGTGCGCGAACGGGAGGAAACGGAGAAGAGCGGAGGGAACGGAGAAAAACTAACCACGGAGAAACGGAGGTAACGGAGGTATTTTTTGGGGAGAAGATCCATTTTGAAAAAGAGATCCTCTCCAAAATATAAATCTCCGTTATCTCCGTTCCTCCGTGGTTCACATTTCTCGGTTCTCTCTTCTTCTCCGCTCTCTCTGTATTGACTCCGCTCGCTCCGACCTGTAAGCTTCATCGTCTTCCGCGAGGTCATCGTGCTCTCCACCGCCCCTCTGCTTGAAACATCGCTGGACGGACTCACACTCAATCGCCGCGGCAAAGTGCGCGACGTCTACGACATCAGGCTCGCGTCCGGCGAGGACGCGCTGCTGATCGTCGCGACGGATCGCATTTCCGCGTTCGATTACGTCCTCGGGTCCGGGATCCCCGACAAGGGAAAAGTCCTGACGCAGCTGTCCGGGTTCTGGTTCGAGCGCATGGGCGATCTCGTGCCGCATCACGTCATCTCGCTCGATGCGGGTGCCTTCCCCGAGGCGGCGCGCCGGCACGCGGACGTGCTGCGCGGGCGCACGATGCTCGTCAGGAAAACAGATCCCGTTCCAATCGAATGCGTCGCGCGGGGATACCTCTCAGGATCGGGCTGGAAGGAATATCAGCAGAGCGGGAGCGTCTGCGGCGTGAAGCTCCCGGCGGGTCTTCGCGAATCGGATCGGCTGCCGGAGCCGATCTTTACGCCTGCCACGAAAGCCGAGAGCGGCCACGACATCAACATCAGCGAAGAAGAAGCCGGGCGGCTCGTCGGCCGCGATCTCATCACGCGGCTGAAGACGCTGACGCTCGAGATCTACCGTCGCGGCTGCGAGCATGCGGAATCGAAAGGGATCATCATCGCGGACACGAAGTTCGAGTTCGGGCTGGCGCCAGCCAGCCCGTCTCGCCGAAGCGCCGAAGGCGCGAAGGCGGATGAGGTCATCCTGATCGATGAAGTGCTCACCCCCGACTCGTCGCGCTTCTGGCCTGCGGCCCAGTACGAACCGGGACACGGGCAGCCGAGCTTCGACAAGCAGTTCGTGCGCGATTACCTCGAACACATCCACTGGAACAAACAGCCGCCCGTGCCGTCGCTCCCCGATGAGGTGATCGCGCGCACACGTGAGAAGTACGTCGACGCGTTTCGCCTCCTGTCCGGACGCGAGCTCGTGTGACCGTGCGCGACCAACTCGAGAAGCTCGTGCAGGAACTCTTGGAAAAGGGAGTTCTCTATGACGACGCGCGACGCGAGTTCGAGAAGATGTTCATCGCGCGCGCGCTTCAGCGGTCCAAGGGGAATGTCGGCGATGCCGCGGGACTCCTCGGGCTGCACCGCAACACGATCGCCCGCAAGATCTCGGAGTACCGCATCAAGCGCGCGTGAACCGGGATGCGGAGTCCGGGACGCGGGATGCGTCAACGGGACGCGGGGATGCACCATTCCTGAGTTCGGATCGGATCCCGGATCTCCCGTCCCTGATCCCGCCCGATTAGCAGTCGAGCTTCCAGACTGCTTGACAGGCTCCCGACCCTTCCATAGAATTAGCAGTCGGTCACGCGGATTGCTAACCCGCAGGGCCGCAAGGCTTCATTTAGGCCGAAAACACAGGCTTTTTTAAACCAGCAGAGGCGGGACGGCCCGCCGACAACCGGAGCGGGAACACCGCCCACAACCCGGAGTTGAGAAGCAATATGGCAACAGCAGCTGCAGTCAGGATCCGTCCCCTGCACGACCGCGTCATCGTGCAGCGCCTCGAGGAAGGCGAGCAGAAGATCGGCGGCATCATCATCCCCGACACCGCGAAAGAGAAGCCGCAGCAGGGCAAGGTGATCGCCGTCGGGAAGGGCAAGGTCGAGAAGGACGGCAAGGTCACGCCGCTCGACGTCAAGGAAGGGGACACGATCCTCTTCGGGAAGTACTCGGGCCAGGAGATCAAGCTCGATGGCGACGAGTATCTGATCATGCGCGAGGAAGAGATCCTCGGCGTCATCACGAAGTAACACTTCAGGAGAACGACAGAACTATGGCTAAACAGATTATCTACGGCGAGGAATCCCGCCAGGCGATTCTGCGCGGCGTCAACGCCCTCGCCAATGCCGTCAAGGTGACGCTCGGCCCGAAGGGCCGCAACGTCGTGCTCGACAAGAAATTCGGATCGCCGACGATCACGAAGGACGGCGTCACCGTCGCCAAGGAGATCGATCTCAAGGATCCGCTCGAGAACATGGGCGCGCAGATGGTCCGTGAAGTCGCCAGCAAGACGTCGGACATCGCGGGCGACGGCACGACGACCGCGACCGTGCTCGCGCAGGCGATCTTCCGCGAGGGCGCGAAGAACGTCGTCGCCGGCGCCAACCCGATGGAGCTGAAGCGCGGCATCGAGCGCGCGGTCGAAGTGATCGTCAACGAGCTGAAGAAGGCATCACGGCAGATCAGCGGCCAGGCCATCGCGCAAGTCGGCACCATCTCGGCAAACAGCGACGAGACGATCGGCAAGATCATCGCGGAAGCGATGGACAAGGTCGGCAAGGACGGCGTGATCACCGTTGAAGAAGCCAAGTCGATGGACACGTCGCTCGAAGTCGTCGAGGGCATGCAGTTCGACCGCGGCTATCTCTCGCCGTATTTCGTGACCGATCCGGAGCGCATGGAAGTGGTGCTGGAGAGTCCGGTCATCCTGATCCACGAGAAGAAGATCAGCTCGATGAAGGATCTGCTCCCGCTGCTCGAGCAGGTCGCGCGCGCGGGCCGTCCGCTCGTGATCATCGCGGAGGACGTCGACGGCGAAGCGCTCGCGACGCTCGTGGTCAACAAGCTGCGCGGCACGCTGCAGGCCGTCGCGGTGAAGGCCCCCGGCTTCGGCGATCGCCGCAAGGCGATGCTCGAGGACATCGCGATCCTCACCGGCGGCCGGGCGATCACCGAGGACCTCGGGATCAAGCTCGAGAACATCAAGCTCGAGGATCTCGGCAAAGCGAAGAAGGTCACGATCGACAAGGACAACACGACGATCGTGGAAGGCTCGGGATCGCAGAATGCGATCGAGGGCCGCGTGAAGCAGATCCGCACGCAGATCGACGAGACCACGTCGGACTACGACCGCGAGAAGCTGCAGGAGCGCCTGGCGAAGCTCGTCGGCGGGGTCGCCGTCATCAAGGTCGGTGCGGCCACCGAAACCGAGATGAAGGAAAAGAAAGCCCGCGTCGAGGACGCCATGCACGCCACGAAGGCGGCCGTCGAAGAGGGCATCGTGCCGGGCGGCGGCGTCGCGCTGCTGCGGGCGGGCAAGGCGCTCGAGTCGCTGAAGCTCGACGGCGATCAGGCGGTGGGCGCGAGCATCATCCGCAAGGCCATCGAAGAGCCGCTGCGCTGGATCGCGACCAATGCCGGCCAGGAAGGCTCGATCGTCGTCCAGAAGGTGAAGGACGCGAAGGGCGACGAAGGCTACAACGCGGGCAGCGACAAGTACGAGAACCTGGTGACGGCGGGCGTCATCGACCCGGTCAAGGTCGTGCGCACGGCGCTCCAGAACGCCTCGTCGATCGCGTCGCTGCTGCTGACGACCGAAGCGCTCGTCTCCGAGGTCCCCGAAGAGAAGAAGGAAGCGGCGGGCGGCGGCATGCCGGGCGGCGGCGGCATGGGCGGGATGTACTGACGCGACTCGCGACTCGCGATTCGCGGTTGGCGGTTCGCAGGCCGGGCCTTTCAGGCCCGGCCTTTTTTTCTTTTACCTTTTACCTTCTTCCTTGACAGCGTCAGCGACTCGCCGGCGGCACGATGCCGTTCATCCGCAGATAGACGACGAGCTGACCGTAGTGGTCGGCGCCATGCCAGACCGCGAGCGTGATCAGGCCCAACCGCGTGCTCTGACCGCCGTAACGGCCGCCGGCGGGCTCAAGCGCGTTTGCAGGGGTCAGGCCGTCGACCACCGCATCGAGCCGCGCGAACGACTGCCGCAGGTACTGAAGGATCTCCGCTTTGGTCTTCGCGGGATTCGGACCACCGTTCTCGCACTCGGCGGGAGGCTCCTTGTGCTCGATCTCGAGCATGAAGGCCTCGTTCGCGCACGCGGCGTGTTTGATCTGCTCGCCAAACGTGCGGACGTTGCCGAACTCGCCGGTCGCCGGCTTGAAGTTCCACTTGTCTTCCGGCATCGCATCGGCCAGCGCGACCAGATCGCGGCCGAGCATCTTCCACCACTGCCCCACCGTCGATCCAACGGTCGGTGGAGACGGCGACTGCGCCCTCACGAACGCCGTGACCACGAGCACCGCCGCGGCCGCGGCGGCAAGTACGACTCTTCCAACAGCGCGCGTCATGGATGTCCTCCGCTCGGACACCCTAGCACGTTCACCTCAAAAGCGGCTCGCCATGCTAAGCACGTTCCACACGCTAATAACGTTCGCACCCCGTGCACCCTAGCACCCTACGCACCCTGGCACCCTAGGCACCCTAGGCACCCTCGGCACCCTCGCACCCTACCGCTGGAACGCGTACGACAGCTTCACAAAGAACTGCCGATCCTGTTTCTCGAAACGATCCCGATCGGTGAGCTCGCGCGTGTCCCCGTAGCCGATGAACATCACCGACTGCCAATTGAGCTTGTAGGCGAGCAGCGCCGAGCCCTCGAGGCTGCCGGACTTCGCGTCGACGGGCCGCAGAAACAGCGATGGGTCGTTGCGCGTGGACACGTACTGCAGGATACCGCGCGCAAACATGCGCGCGCTGAAGGTGTAGGTGCCCTTGACGCGCGAAACCTGCGCCCTGAACAACCGCCGGCTCACCCCCGCTAGGTCGTCGACGTACAGGCTGCGAATCGTCGCGGAGGTGTCGAAGGCGAGATGGTTGGTCGCATTCACGGTCAGATGTATCTCGTTGCTCGGTCCGTGACCCAGACGCGAGTTCGCGAAGTCGATCTCCTGTCCGACGTTGCCGAACAACCCGATCTGCGAGATCCGCCGGGACGGCGAGAAAAACATGATGTAGTTGAACCGGTTGCGATCGAACACTCGATCCCCGCTGAGCACGCGATCGTTCGTGAAGCGGTACTGCATGAAGCCGCCCCACCGCGTGTCCATCCCGCCGCCCGGCTCGATTTGACGGGTGATGAGGCTGCCGCCGGTTAGAAAGTTCTGCTGCTGGAAGTTGAAGAACGTCCGCTGCCTGGAGAGGAACCCTTTCGGACGCACGGTCCAACCGGTGGAGCTCACAACCTCCCGATAGCCCACTTGCGGCACGAAGCCGGTATCCGCGCGGAACTTCTCGCCAAGCTGCCTGTACTGGTTCGTCGTGTCGAAGTGTTTCAGGCTTCGGCTCCATTGCAGCGTGCCGGCCTGCGAGTGGAACGACTGCCCGGTCCACTCCGCCGCGTCCTGAGGACGGTTCGGCGTCTTCGACGCGCTAATCAGCCACTGACCGGTGAGGACGTCATGGCCGGATGGACGCCACTGAAAATCCGGACCGACGACCCGGTTATGGCCGTTGCCGTCGTGCGACTCCCGATCGGTGAGGAGTAAGCCAACGAACGAGAGGCCGATGTCGCGCTTGACGCGCGCGATCGTCGCCGTGGATCCGAAGTCCTGCGACGCAAACGAGGATCCCGTCGGCCCGGGCACGATCGCGCTCCCGCCCCCGTCATCGTCGGCGACGAGAACGGTGTATCGCGCGCCGGCGACCTTGCCCGTCACGCGGCTGCCCCACAGCGGATCCGTGATGGTGCGCGTATAGACGGCCTGGATGGGCGTCTGGAAAAGATCGACCCCTTCGAGGAAAAACGGGCGCTTCTCAGGAAAGAAAAGCGCGAAGCGCTCGTTGGCGGAGATCTGTGCCGTATCCGACTCGATCTGCGAGAAGTCCGGTTTGACGGTGAAATCGACCACCGTGTCGGCATTGGGCGTGAATTTCACGTCGGCGCCGCCATGCGGCTTGACCGGCTCGCTGACGAAGCGCGAGCCAGGTCCCTCTACCGGGTGAGCCGCTTCGCTCGCGCTGATGTAGGGCGCCGCGACGAGGTGTCCCCCCGACGGCAGCCGCTCGAGCCCTTCGAGCACGTTCTCGTGGCAGATGAAGCAGTTGCTGCCGCGCGGCTGCGTTGCGGAAAAGAACTGGTAGTGCCGGTCGCGCGGGTAGTTGCGATAGAGCATGATGCCCCATCGCTGCCGCTCGGCATTCTTGTATCGAAGCGACGAGAACGGGATCCTGATTTCGAGCGTCCACCCATGCTCGTTGATTTTCGCCGCGGACTCCCAGAAGAAGTCCGGCGACGAGTCCTCCCCCGACGAGTCGTCGAGCACCGAGTCGTACTGGATATTCCGGGGCGTGACGACGAACAGCACGCCGGTGTGGGCGGTATCGCGCGTGTCGAGGATGACGCCTCCGTAGTCGTTGCCTCCACCGCCGATATCGTCCCGATCCGCGTAGGGCGCGCGGAGGGCCCGTGGATTCGGATCTTCGAACTCGAACGCGGCATACAGCGCGTGGTCGTCGTACGCGATCCAGCCGACGTTGCGGACCTTCGGCTCGATGTTGTCGCCTGGGTTCGTCTCGTACCACTTGTCGATCCGCGTCGCGCCTCGCCATCCCTCGTCGGAGATGTCGCCGTCAATCGAAATGTGCGCGGAGGCGTGGGAGATGGAGATGCTGCTGCCGCGCATCGTGGACTGGGCGGAAGCCGATGCCGCGAACAGCGAGATCGCTGCGATGAGGGCCGCGCGCACTTCCCGTTACTCCCGCCGCGTCTTGCGGCCGTAGGCGAGCTCCGCGCCGCCGCTGATGATGTGATCGACTCCGGTCGTGAACGTCGCGTCCGCGGCGAGGTAGAGGCAGAGCAGTGCAGCTTCCTCGACTGTGCCCATGCGGCCCAGGACCTGCGCGGCGTCGCCGTCGGCGCGGCATTTTGCGGGGTCGGGCGCCTGGTCGATCGCCTCCTGCCACAGAGGCGTGTAGATGTTGCCGGGAGAAACGCAGTTCACCCGCACTTCGTGCGCCGCTTCGTCCACGGCGAGCGCCTTCGTGAATGCCGTAATGCCCCCCTTCGTCGCCACGTAGGTCGTCGCGCCAATCTGCCCCATCGTGGCCACCAGGCTCGACATGTTGATGATGTTTCCCTTCACCTTGCGAAGATGCGGCAGCGCAAACTTGCAGGCGGCAAAGTAGCTGACGAGATTCAGCTCCAGCAGGTTGCGGAAATCATCGATCGAGAACGCGTCGATGGGCTGATGCGGCGGATGCCACCCCGCGTTGTTGATCAGGCAGTCGATCCGGCCGAAGCGCTCGACGGTCCGATCGATCACGCGGCGCACATCGTCCGGCTTCGAGACATCGGCGCGCACGAACATCGCGCGGCCGGGACCCTTCGCGTTCATCTCCGCTTCGAACGCCTGGCCCTCCGCGTCGTGGCGCGAGCAGAACACGACGTTCGCCCCGCCCTGCTCGACAAAGACCCTGACGCAGCCGGCGCCGATGCCTTTGGTGCCGCCGGTGACAATGGTGACCTTGTCCTTGTAGCGCACTCAAGGACTATAGCTGACGAAATGTTGAGGGGAGAAGGACGGGCGCGATCAGCGCAGCGTGAACGACATTTCCACGACGATGAGGACGGGGACAGGCTGACCGAGGCGCAGGCCGGGCTTGAAGCGCCATTTCTTGATCGTCGCCACGGCTTCCTTGTCGAGGCCGAACTGCTGATCGAGAGATCGCACGACGTGGACGTCGCCGACCGAGCCATCGGGCAGGACCACGGCTTCCATGGTCACCACTCCCTGGATGCGCGCACGCATCGCTTCGCTCGTGTAATTCGGTTTGAACTCGCGAATCAGCGATGGCGACGTGACGCCGTTTCCCTCGCGGTACACGCCGCCGCCCGTGCCGCCGCCGGATCCTTCGCCGTAACCGGAGCCGGTGCCCGGACCGACGCCCGTGCCCGTGCCGGTGCCGCCGCCACCTCCAGTACCGGTGCCCAGTGCAACCGTGGCCTGCGGCACCGCCGTCGTCGCGCCCGGCAGTTCAATCGGCGCCGTCACGGCAGGAATATTCATCTGCGGAATCGGCTTTGGCGGCTCCGGTTTCGGAGACTCGATCTTGGGCGCCTTCGGCGGAGCGATTTCCGCCTTCTTTGGCGGCTCCGGCATCTTGTTGCCGCCCCCGCCGCCTCCGCCGCCCGGCCCCGGCCTGTCGAGCCATACGACGTCGGGCGGGATCGCTTTCAAAATCGGAGCTATCACTGCGGGACGCGTAATGATGTAGATGAACAGCGCCAACCCGACGATGTGCGCGATGACGGACCACGACGATTTCAGCAGGAAGCTTTTCCACGAGACGTCGTTCGTGGGGACACTTCCCGCGAGAAAACGCGAGTTCGGGCTGACGCCCTGGTAGACCTCTGCCATCGGTTGGTCTGGTAGTTCTCGAGCAGACATTTTGGCCGACTCTGTCGAGGTAGGCAAGTTGCAATAAGGATGCCCTGCCCCCACGGACCCATTGCGGCGCGAAACTGGCGCCGGCTGCGGCCCCGTCATGATCTTTGGACGTCAGCCGCCCCCGATTGGACTCAATGAATCCGGCCCCTTCCCAAAAGGTGGCTGGCACTTTCGCCGCAAAGTGCCAGCCACTTCTGGTGGGTGGTTCAGACGCGGCCGGTCCAGGCGCCGATCGCGGCATTGCCGCCGCCATATGCGTGCAGGGTGGCCAGCGCGTCGGCGGCGCGCGGCTCGCTGCTGACGGCGACGAGGACGCCTCCCCTGCCGGTCAGCGTTTCGAAAATGTGACCGTCATGACGCTGGAAGCCTGCGCGGCGAATCGTCGACCCGAGCCCGAGGCTTGCCAGGCCGCCGTCCTCTCCCTGCAGCGCAGCGACGAGCGGTCCTCGCGCGACAGTTGGGCCCACGGCCTTCAGCTCGATGTGTTCGGGGGGACCCCCGAGGGTCGTTTGAATCAACTCGGTCGCCGCTGCCGAGTCCCTGGCGAGAATCGTCAGCGAGTCCGGAACGAACCCGCCGCGCAGCAACGCGTCTATCCCGCGCCGCGCCCACTCGACATCCTGGAATACGCCGACCGTGAAGCGGCCGGCATCGCTCATGACTGATCCCAGATCGCGGTCTCCACGTCGCGGGCACCGTTCGCGCGCAGCACTGCGTGGATCGCATCCACGTCTGCCTGAGGCGTGTGGACGCCGAGCAGGATCGCCCCTTCTTTCACCGCCTGCTCGATCGCCTCGGCACGCGGGCCTGGGATGCCTGCGCCCTGCAGCGCTGACGCAAGGCCGCCGGCGACGTGGCCGGCCGCCTCGCCGAGCCCCGCAGCGAGCGGGCCTGCCGCCACGATCGGGCCGACGCCGGGCAGCACCAGCGCGATCGCGGCGAGAATGTAGCCGGACAACTCGCCGAGGCGCGCGGCAGCCGGCGAGTCCTCGATGTCGCTGCCGGGTGTGACGTCGAGATCCGAGGCGAGCGCCGATTCCTCGTCGTGATTGCGACTGATGACGGAGATTCGATCGCGGGGCACGCGCGCCTCGTGGAGCGCGCGCGCGGCGGCTGCGGCCGCCTCGGGCGAGGGGAAGAGCGCAATCACAAGAGGATGCGGCACGCAGGAATTCTAACGTAAGGTGTGCAGGTGGAACAGTTCGACGTCGCGATCGTCGGCGGCGGTCCGGCGGGATCCCGCTGCGCGTGGCGCCTTGCGTCGGGGGGCGCGCGCGTGGCGCTGCTCGATGGATCCCACCCGCGCGAGAAGCCCTGCGGCGGCGGCATCACCGGACGCGCGCTCGACATCGTCCGCGCATCGACCGATCCCGGCGCGTTCGGCGCCGTGCGCATCGACGTCGCGTCGTTCGAGCACGATTCGCAGCGCGTCGACATGCCGGTCGACGGCGCCAATGGAGCGTCAGACTTGATAGTGGCCGCGCGCCGGGATTTCGATGGCGCGCTGCTCGCGTCGGCTGCTGCTGCCGGCGCGTCGCTGATCACCGAACGGGTGACGCGCGTCGGCACCGGCGACGGCGCGTGGGACGTCTCGACGCGGGATCAGACGATTCGCGCGCGATGGCTCGTGGGTGCCGACGGCCCGAACAGTCTCGTGCGCCGCCGCGTGAGCGCGCCGTTCGAGCGCGCGGATCTCTCGATCGCGCTCGGATTTTTCGTTCGCGGCGTCACGTCGAGCCGAGTCACGATTGCGTTCGAGGATCGACCCGCAGGCTACCTGTGGTCGTTCCCGCGGCACGATCATCTGGCTGTGGGCGTCTGCGCGCAGGCGGATGAGAGTACCCCGGCGGTCCTCGCGCCACTCGCGTCCGGCTGGATCGCACGCAACGTCCACGACGCCGGCGACATGGAACGGTATGGCTGGGCGATTCCGTCGCTGCGCGCACGCACGCTCGAACGCGAAAGGCCGGCGGGCCCTGGGTGGATGCTGCTGGGTGACGCCGCCGGACTCGTCGATCCGATTACGCGCGAGGGCATTTTTTTCGCGCTGCAGTCCGCGGATGCGGCCGCCGATGCGCTGCTCGCGGGCCGCGACGCCGCGGCCGCCTACACCGAGCGGCTTCGCGACACGATCTATCCCGAACTGATGCGCGCGGCGCGGCTGAAAGCGCTGTTCTTCCGGCCCAAGTTCACCCGCCTGCTGCTCCGCGCCCTCGCGAACAGCGCCGCGATCCGGCAGATCATGATCGATCTCATTGCCGGCCGGCAGACCTATCGAGGACTCCGGCGGCGCCTGCTCGCGACCGGCGAGCTGAAATTGATGGTGGCGCTCTTGAGACCCTGAATTGCTGATTGCTGATTGTCGATTGCTGATTGATTGGGGATTGGAGATTGGGGATTGTGAAATCAGCAATCAGAAATCATCAATCAGCAATTCTCATTTCACGAGATAGCCGTCGCGCGCGCGCACGCGAACGTCCGGCTTCTTGACCGTGACCGTGATCGATCGCCACTCGTTGGATCCGGAGACCGTCGGCCTGGACGGCGTGTAGCCGAGCAGATACTGCAGCTTCAGCTCCCGCGCAATCGACCGCAGCGTGTCGGACAGCGCCGCGCCGTCGCGTGCGAGAAAGGATCGGCCGCCCGTGACGGTCGCGAGCTCGGCGAACAGCGGCGCCCGCGTCTGCCCAAGGCCGACCGGATAGATCATCACGTCGGACCGCCGCGCGCGCTCCAGCGCATCCGACGCGCTCGCCTGGCTGTAGCGATCGTTGCCGTCCGACAGCAATATCAGCGCGCGCCGCCCCTTTGCGGGCTGCACGGCGTCGATCGCCGTGATGATGGCATCGTGAAGACCAGTCGTCCCGAACGCGTCGAGTTTGTTGATCGCCACTTGTTGCGCGCTGCGATTGGTCGACAGCGGCGCGACGACTTCCACCTCGGAACCGACGGCGAGCACCATCGCCTGGTCCTGCGGGCGCAGCTCGTCCAGGAACGCCTGCGCCGCGGATTTCGCGAGTGACAACCGCGTGCCAGTCATGCTGAAGCTGCGGTCGATCCCGATCGCGACCGACAAGGGAAATTCTCCAGCGGCGAAATTGGTGATGGTCTGCGGCTCGCCGTTCTCGCGCAGCTCGAAGTCGGACTGTTTGAGGCCCGTGACGGCATCCCCCTGCGCGTCCGTGACGCTGGCATAGACCTCCACCAGGTTCACGCCGGACGTGAACTGCGCGCGTCCCGACGCCGTTCCCAGCACGACGAGCGCCAGAAGGATGGTGATACAATCGAGCGATCCTGAGCACATCCAAGGAGCACCACCCATGGGTTTAGGCGTTCCCGAGCTGATCGTCATCCTGTTCATCATCATCATGATTTTCGGAGCAAACCGGCTGCCCGAAATCGGCCGCGGCATTGGAAAGGGCATCCGGAACTTCAAGGATTCCACCAGGGAAGGCCTCGCCGACAAGCGCGACGACTAAATTCAGAGCACGACTCGAGAATTTCCCACCCGGCGGGTCACCCGCTCCCGGTCCAGATACTCCAGCAGCGGAATCGCATACTTGCGCGTGATGCCATAGCGTTCCTTGAACGCGGGCACGTCGACGCCCGTCCGACCTTTCATTTCCCGCACGTCGGCTTTGAGCTGCGCCAGCGCGTCGGCGTGAAAGAGCAGCGTATCGACCTTCACCAGCCGCTTCTGCCTCAGGAGAAGCTTCGCCACGCGATCGGCGACCGGCGCGGGCACTTGCGCGGCAGCGACGATGGCGGCTTCGTCGGGCGGAGCCAGGCCGGCTCTGCGATACAGCTGCTCGATCGCCTCCTGCGCGCGCGCTTCCTCCGGAGACAGCGACACGCGGTGGGTCGTCAGCGCCAGCCTGTCGCTTGCGGCAATCTTCTGCTGCGCGGCCAGCGCGGCGACGACATGTTCGAAGACGACGGCGGGAGCGCGGCCGAAGATGCGCTCGCGGGCTTCCTCGCGCGGGATGCCATCCGAGAGCGGCTGCGTCTCGTGGTGCGCACGCAGATCTGACAGCAGCCGTGCCGACAGGCGCTCGAGCGCCGCGGGGGCGACCAGAAGATCGCCGACCTTCGTCGCGCGGCCTGCCGTCACCAGACGGTCGACGACATCGGCCGCCGCGTTGCGCGACAACCCGGCGCGCGTCGTCAACGCCTGCCGCGACAGGCCGAAGCTGCCGCGTTCGGCGATGAAGCTCAGGACGGCGGCGTCCGTGTCGACCTCCTGCGTCCTGTGGGAATCGAGCGCGCGAAAGCGCGCGAATGCTGCGGGCGTACGGATCGCGGCGCGCGGCGGAAGCGGATCAAGCACCGTCCCGCCGCCGATGGTGATGGGCGGCGAGTACGCGCGCACGATGAAGCGATCTCCACGCGTGACGATGGCGGGGGACTCGAGGCGGATGCGGACGTACGCGGATTCACCCGGCGCGATCTCTCCCGTCCTCCCTTCGCAATCGCGAGACGCCGCAATCGCAACCCGGCCGAGCAGCTCCGCCGTTCCCTGGTGAAATCGGACACGAGCGCCGTGCCGAAGCGCGCCCGCATCAGGAATGACGTCGAGCACCGCGTCGATGCGACGCGTGGGCTCGAACGCATCCGGGCTGATCAGCGTGTCGCCGCGTGCAAGATCGCTGACCTCGACGCCGCCGAGGTTCGCGGCCACCCGGTTGCCCGCTTCCGCGCGCGCCTCCCGCCTGCCGTGGACCTGCAGCCCCCGGACCTTCGCCTCGACGTCGCGCGGCAGCGCCCGCAGGAGGCTGTCCTGATCCATCACTCCCGACACCAGCGTTCCGGTGACGACGGTGCCGAACCCTTTGACGGAGAACACGCGATCGATTGGCAGCCGCGCGGGACCGTCCAGGTCACGCTGACGAGCGGTCTTCGCAAGCGCGGTGAGGGCCGCCCGGAGTTCGTCGAGCCCCTCGCCCGTTTTCGCGGAGACCGCGATCGCGGGCGCGTCGGCGAGAAACGAACCGGCGACCAGCTCACGAACTTCGAGGCGCGCGATTTCCAGCGTGTCCCGATCGACGAGGTCGCATTTCGTGAGAACGATCACGCCGCGCGGCACCCGAAGCAGCCTGCAGATCTGAAAGTGCTCGCGCGTCTGCGGCATCACGGATTCGTCGGCGGCGACGATGAGCATGACGAGATCGATCCCGCCAGCCCCCGCGAGCATGTTCTTCACGAACCGCTCGTGGCCCGGCACGTCGACGAACGCGAGATTGACGCCGTCGCTCTCGAGGCGCGCGAACCCGAGATCGATCGTGATCCCGCGCGCCTGTTCCTCCTTCAGGCGGTCCGGATCCGTCCCCGTGAGCGCGCGCACCAGCGCGCTCTTGCCGTGATCGATGTGACCGGCGGTACCGATGACGATGGAGCGGAGCACATCGTCGATTGTCAGAGGCGCGGCGAACTATTGTCAATCCGCGGCTGTGCTCAATCGTGAATCTTGATGTTCCCACTCCTGAGCGTGCCCCCCTCCGGTGGGCCGACGTTAATCGTGATTGTGAACGTATCGTCTTTGCCGGGCTCCCCGTCGTCTTCCGCGGTCACGCTGAACGTGCACGGAACACCGTTCACGGTACACGCGCCGCTGAACGTCGCCGCAGTGCCCGCAATCACAAACGATGTGAATGACGTGCTTCGGATCGCCTCATGCGTGTCATGTCTCACGTACTGGAGACTGCCGGTGATCGATGCGTCGGCCGCCTCGCGCTGCACGATGAACCCGAACGTCCCGAGACCTCTCACGCGGGCGATCGATCCGCCACCCGTCACCTTACCAACCGTGACCGGCGGCGGGAGTACCAGATCCAGAATCTTGGTCACGAACGCATCATTCGAACCGCCTGCGTAGACAGGTTGGAATGCGCCGGATGTCACCGGGAAGTCGATCGAACCTGTCTGGCCTGTCACATAAGCGTTCGGCGACGGGAGAGCATCGAGCGCGATGCCCAGGCCCCAATCGTCGCCAGTCCCACCCAGATAGCTCGAATACACGACACCGGACCCTGCCGAATTCAGCTTGGTGACAAATGCGTCAGAGGGTCCTCCACCGTATGCCGTCTGAAATGCATTCGCCGAAACAGGGAAGTTCGTCGAGCGCGTGAAACCGGTGACGTAGGCGTCGCCCGATCCGTCGACCGTCAGGCCCCACGCTTCGTCGTCGCCGCTGCCACCAAGGTATGTCGCATACGCGAGGGACCTTCCGAGCGCGTCCAGCTTGACCGCGAATGCATCGAAGTCCCCCGCGTTCGCCGTCTGGAAGGCGCCGGCTGAAACCGGAAAATCGGTCGAGCGAGTGAAGCCTGCCAGATACGCGTTGCCCGCCGCGTCGACCGGTATCTCGTACGCCTGATCGTTATCGCTTCCGCCGATGTACGTCGAATACAGCAGGGTGCTGCCGGAGGGATCGACCTTGGCCGCGAACGCATCGAGGATACCGCCGTTGTAGGTGGTATCGTACGCAAGCGCGGTCGTCGGAAAATCGATCGAGCCCGTTCGGCCGGCCACGTACGCGTTCCCAGCGGCGTCCACGGTGATTCCAAAACCATCCTCCGGGCCACCGTACGTATCGTTGCCGCCGAGGAAGGTCGAATAGATGAGAGCGGTGCCCGAGGCGTTGAGCTTCGTGACCGTGGCATCCTGGAAGCCGTGCAGGGCCATTTGGTACGCCCCCGGAGTGGTCGGGAAATCCGGTGAGCGCGTCTCTCCGGTGACGTAAGCGTCGCCGACCGCGTCGACGGTGATGTCTTCGCCGCCGAAATCCGCGTCGCTGCCCCCCAGATACGTCGAGTACAGGAGCGTGGATCCTGAAGCATCCAGTTTCGCGACCCACGCATCGAAGGGACCGTCAAGCGTCCCGTCGTGCGCCCCCGGTGTGACCGGAAAATCGCTCGACATCGTGTTCCCCGTGACGTACACGTTTCCAGAAAGATCGATCGCGACTGCCAGACCCACATCGGCCGCTGTGCCGCCGAGATAGGTTGAATAGAACAGGCCAGAGCCCGTCGAATTGAGCTTCAGAACAAACGTGTCCGAACCTCCGGCGTATGTGGTGCTGTAACTCCCTGACGTCGCCGGGAACTCGATCGAAGAGGTGCTGCCAATCACATAGGCATTGCCGGCACCGTCAACGGCGATGTCCCATCCAGCGTCATTTCCGCCGCCGCCAACAAACGTCGAGTAGAACAGTACGGGATCGATAATCAGCGGCCGGCTCCGATCGTACTTGCCGATCTCGAACCCGACGCGGTCGCTTTCCTTCAGAACGTACTTGCCGGCGATTCGTCGCCGGCGCCCCGCACCGTCCGCCTGATAAATGAATGGTTTGTGATGCGTGAGCGTACCGACTGCGGTGGACAGCAGCAAATCGCCGTCCGAATCAATTTGGAGATCCCGGGCGCCATCGAAACCGAGCACTATCTGCCCGATGTCGGCGTGCGGCTGCACGATCAGGTCGTACTCCAGACGAGACTGGTTACCGTAATAGACAGCGTCGATCCCTGGGTAGAGATTCCGATAACGCACCTTGCCGAACGTTGGCACGTTCCTCCGCCATCGAACGGGATCGTTGCTCGTGAAGTAGTTGGCGGTGCCTGGCAGAGGATCTTCGCCGCTCACGTGCGTCCGTGGACTCGCGCCCATGAACGTCATCTTGAGCACGGCCTCCGTCCTGTCCCTGCCAGAAATCCGGTCGCGTGTTGTCTTTGCGCGTGCGAGCCGTAACACCGTCCCGTCCTGGGTCAAAAAGATGGTCTGGCCGGCCGCGCGCGCGACAAACGCGGCCTCGGTACTGGTCTGTCCCTGATTCACTTCGAACGCGAGCGGCATGCTCGCGAGCGCCGGGACAAGCTCCGGACGGGACGCGACACGATGCCGCGGCGTCGCACGCGCCGACAGGCCGGCAAGAACACACAGCGCCGCAGCGAGAACCCGCTTCGTCATGGCACTCTCCTCCCCTCGAGGCGCGACAGCGCTGGCTGCCGGCACGTCTTGACGAAAGCTAGGGTTCCGCCGCTACACTCCGCAATCGACAATTCGCGACAATTCACGACAAAGACTCGCCATGGCGCCATACACCGGACCCGACCGCGTCAGGCTTTCTTCCTGGAAAGAGATCGCCGTGCATCTCGGGCGCGACGTCCGCACCGTGCTCCGCTGGCACAAGGATCGCGGTTTACCTGTCCATCGACTGCCCGGAGGCCACGGGCGAAGTGTCTTCGCGTACGTCGACGAGCTTGACGCGTGGGCGACGGGAACGTCCAGGCTCGCCGAGCCGACCGAGGCCAGCAAGCCTCGCCGGCGCCGCCGGCCCCTTCAATGGACCGCCGTCGGGGTCGCGGCGTGTCTCCTCGTCGCAGTGGCCTCGCTCGGACGCGCGCGCGCGCCGCTCGCGACGGTTGCGGTCAGGGGCAACCGACTGGTCGCGGTCGACGAGCGCCAGAACGAGCGCTGGTCGCTTTCGTTTCCGGTCGGAAGCCAGTTGATGTCGACGTCGAGCAAATCGGTGCTCATGAGCGACATCGACGCAGACGGGCGGCCTGACATTCTCGCCGCCATCCGGCTGCAACGCCCGGACGGATCGACCGCCAACCCGCTGTATTCGCTTTCGGACGCAGGCGCTGTCAAGTGGACGATCGAGTTTGGGGACCATCTAGGGTTCCGATCCGGCGAATACGCGCCACCGTGGTTCGTCGAAGATCTCGTCGTCGTGCCGCATGGCGCGGCGCGGCGAGTTGCCGTCGCGGTCGTGCACGGCGTCTGGTGGCCTTCGATGGTGGTGCTGCTTGACGCGAACGGACGGATGTCGCGCCCCTTCGTCAACTCTGGATGGATCACGGACCTGAACGTGACCCGCGACGGCAAATACCTGCTGGCGGCCGGCGTCAGCAATGCGCGCGATGCAGGTGCGCTCGCCGTGCTCGACGCTGCGGCCCCAGAGGGACATTCGCCCGAAGATCCCGGGTCACCCTACGAGTGTCTGAAGTGCGAGCAAGGGCTGCCGCTCAAGTATTTCGTGCTTCCCCGCTCCGAATTGAGCCTCGCTGCAGGACGCGCACTCCTCGAGCAGGGACTCGATGTCCAGACTGACGGGACGATTCTTCTCCGCACTCCGCAGAACCCTGCCAACGGTGCGGCCGAAGTGATCTATGAGTTCGCGCCCGATCTCACGTTGCGCCGCGCCACCTTCAGCGACGTCTATTGGGATTGGCATCGAAGGATGGAGGCGGAGGGACTCATCCACCACCGTGCCGACGACTGCCCTGAGCGCCAGGGCATCATCGTACAGGAGTGGACTTCTGCACACGGCTGGCAGAGGACCGTTGCTGCGTTCGCGACCGCGCGCTGAGCCTAGCGTCTGAACTTTCTTGCCGCCCGCTCTCGC
>Ga0075424_100001892_pt1 | contig 18709 bp, 19 predicted proteins | sample SoiMethybrSBSTD3_FD_75301 | JGI IMG/M metagenome (GOLD analysis project Ga0075424, IMG submission 75301) | Bulk soil microbial communities from a Populus tree surrounding site in Tennessee, USA - Soil MetaG P. TD hybrid SBSTD3 | ecosystem: Environmental > Terrestrial > Soil > Tree plantation... | reverse complement strand
GACGTCAAGAAGGCCGAGACCGGGATCATCTACATCGACGAGGTCGACAAGATCGCGCGCAAGGCCGACAACCCGTCGATCACGCGCGACGTGTCGGGCGAGGGCGTGCAGCAGGCGCTGCTGAAGATCCTGGAGGGCACGGTTGCGAGCGTGCCGCCGCAGGGCGGGCGCAAGCACCCCCACCAGGAGTTCCTCTCGATCGACACCACCAACATCCTGTTCATCTGCGGCGGCGCGTTCGCCGATCTCGACCGCATCATCGAGCGGCGGATCGGCAAGAACTCGATTGGCTTCGGCGCCGACCTGCGCTCCAAGAAGAACCGCGACACCCAGGAGCTGTTCCAGGACGTGATGCCCGAGGATCTGATCGCCTACGGGCTGATCCCGGAGTTCATTGGCCGGCTGCCGGTGGTCTCGGCCGTGCATCAGCTGAAGCGTGACGACCTCGTCCAGATCCTGCTGGAGCCCAAGAACGCGCTGGTCAAGCAGTACCAGAAGTTCTTCTCCTACGACGGCATCGACCTGGTGTTCACCGACGACGCGCTGGGCGCGATCGCCAGCAGCGCGCTGGAGCGCGCCACCGGCGCCCGCGGTCTCCGCTCGATCATCGAGGCGGCGCTTTTGAACGTGATGTTCGATCTGCCGTCGCGCAAGGACGTCAACAAGTGCGTGATCACGCGCGAGACGATCGAGAAGCACATCGACCCGACGCTGGTGGCAGAGGGCGGCCACGCCGTCGACGTCACGGCTGAGCTCGACCAAGAGTCGGCCTAGCTGCCTGACGCAGTGCAGGAGCTGCGGACAGGTCTTTGGTGGTGGGAGGCCGAGCATCCCGAGTGGGCGCCCGAGGACGCGGCCACGGAGGACTGGGGACCCGAGGTCTCGTCCTACGCGATCGATGACGGCACGCGACTGCTGCTGATCGACCCGACGGCGCCGCCTGAGCGGGTCGAAGGCCTGGCATCGGGCCGTGAGGTGGTGATCGTGCTGACCTGCCCATGGCACCAGCGCGACACCCGCAACCTGATGGAGCGGTTCGGCGCGACGCTGCACATGCCACCGCCCGATGGCGGCGATCCTGACTCGCTGCCGGGCGAGGTGTTCCGGGCCGGCCAGCGGTTGCCGATCGGCGTCGAGGCCCACCCGGGGATGGAGCCGAACGACCTCGTGCTGTGGATCGAGGGGCAGGGCGGTGACACGCTGATCGATCGCGGCAACGGGCTCGAGTTCCCCGTCGACTGGGCGAACAAGGGCGTCGCGCCGGAGCAGATCCTGGAGACGCTGCGGCCGCTGCTCGACCTGCCGGTCGAGCTGGTGCTGCCGACGCACGGCGCGCCCGCCGATCGGGCTGCGCTCGACCGCGCTCTGTCCTAGCCTCGGCGCAAGCGCTGGATCGATATGGTCGCAGGGGTGGACTTCGGCGCCCATCTGCCGCTGATCGACTTCGGCACACGCCCCTCGCTGCTCGGGCTCAAGGCCTATGCGAAAACCGCAGCGAGTCTCGGCTACCGCTACCTGTGCGCCAACGACCATCTGCTATTCGCCCGGCCGTGGCTGGATGGCCCGGCCGCGCTTGCGGCGGTCATCGCGGAGTCGCAGGACATGACGCTTGCGACCACCGTGAGCCTGCCGGTGCTCCGCGGTCCGGCGCAGCTCGCAAAGACGCTCGCGGCGATCGACATCCTGTCGGATGGTCGCCTGGTGATCGGCGTTGGCCCGGGGTCGTCGGCCCGTGACTACGCGGCGGCCGGCATCTCCTTCGATGAGCGGTGGCCACGCTTCGATGAGGCAATCCCCATGCTGCGCGCGCTGCTCGCAGGCGATCAGGCCTTCGAAGGCGCCTTCTATTCGTCCCGTGGCATAGATCTCGAGCCGCGGCCCGCGCAGCGTCCGACACCGCCGATCTGGGTCGCCACCTGGGGCTCACCGGCCGGCCTTCGACGGGTGGCGCGAACCGGCGACGGGTGGCTTGCCTCCGCCTACAACACCACCCCCGAGGGATTCGGCGAAGGACTCACGCAACTGGCAGCGGCACTGCTCAAGGAGGGCAGGGCAGAGCCGGTTCCACACGCAATTGCGACGGCATGGCTTTACGTGACCGAGGACATGCGCCGCGCCGAGCGCGTGCTCGCCGATGTGCTCGCCCCGCTGCTCGGCCGCCCGGTGGAGCAGCTGCAATCGCTGTCGCTACCGATCGGCCCCGCGGAGGTATGCGCCGAGCGCCTAGCAGCCTTCGCAGATGCGGGCGCGCAGCGGCTGTTCGTATGGCCCCTGTGCGACGAGGTGCGGCAGATCGAGCTGTTCCGCGGACGCGTTGTGCCGATGCTTCGCTGATCAGCTCATCGACCAGCTCGGCGCGCCCGCCGGCGTCTCGAACGAGCCGGGATCGCCAGGCCGGTTTCTCTGGCTCGCTGGCCGACCACGATCATCTGGGCCGCAAGCGTAATCGCCAGCATCAGCGGGATCGAGGAGGGGGAGGCGGCGAGGGTCGCACCTGCGACCGTCGCGGCGACGATGATCAGGATGCGGGTCACGAGCAAGCCGATCCATCCCGCGATCGTGGCCCACGTCGCGCGTTCCCAGAGCTCCCCATCGCGCTCGAACAGCTCGATCGTGCGCCCCCGGATGACGCCGAACCCGACGGACGCCGCCGCGCTGAGGCAGAGCAGTGCGGCCGACGCCGCGGTCACCGGGTGGTGCTTCGATGTGCTGTTCAAGATCACGGCTCCGTAGATGCCAAGCCCGATCGGGAAGATCAGCGAGCGCTGCTCGAATCGATCGCTGCGAAGCTGGCGGACGATGAAGAACACGACGATCGCCAGTCCCCCGACGACGTACAGCGCGTCTCTCACTTCACCGCACCTCCAAAGGCCGCGATCGCGGGCGGATTGTCGCACAGATGCGAGGCTCTGGCAGCGTCGTTCAGGCCGCGCCGCGGGGGCTCTGGCCGAGGCGCGCGCGCAGCCGGTCGCTGAGCTCGACGTCGTGGGGCAGCTGCCTCAATTCGCCTGCGTCTACGACAACACCCTGCTCGCGGAGGGTCTCAGCGAGCGCGTTCCAGTGGTCGGTCTCCATGTCGTCCTGGGTACGTCCACCAAACGGCTCGTCCGGCCCCACCACCATGCGCGCGGTCTCGACGATGTCACGTTCCCGCGTGATCGCCCAGAGGTTGTCGATCCCGTCCGCGCCGGCTCCGCGTAGCTGCTCCGTCCAGCCGCGATCGTCAAGCAGCAGCAGCCGGCTGCCGTTCTCCAACACCGCTTCATGGCGCGCCGACACCGAGATGCGACGAGGGTCAACGTCCCCGCCGGCTCCGCGCGGAGCCTTCGTCCAGCCGTGAGCGTCAGCGGGCACGGACACGGCAGTGCCCCCAACGTCCCCGTCCTCACGGACGTCTGCGCGGGTCACGAGACGAACCACTCGCTGCATCAATGCATCCTCGCAAAAACCGGCGGAGGCCTGAACTGGTGCACACCGCTACCGACGGGGGATCGCTAACCGGCTAAGCTCGAAGAATGGCGCCGTTCAGGACAGCCCAGAGCAACATCGAGATCATTTTCGCGGACTGGCTTGACGCGATGCGACGGGGCGATCTCGAGACGATGGCCAGTCGGCTGGCGCCGGACGTGGTCCACCAGGGCGTCAAGCCCGAGTGGATCTGCCGCAACCGCCAAGAGGTGATCGACATGGTGGGGCAGCGGGTTGGCCGGGTGCCGCCGGTCGAGGCAATCGAGTTGGTCGCGGCAGGCGATCACGTTGTCATGTCGGTGCGCGGCGTCGGAATCGGCCCGCCGGTCGACGGCGATGAGGACGAGGCCCGTGGACAGGCAACCATCGTGTACACGCTCGTCGATGGCAAGATCGTGCGCATGCACGATTACCTCCACCGCGCGGAGGCGCTGGAGGCTGCCGGTGCCGTGCCGGTGGCCTGGGAATAAGCGCCGACCGCGTCGGCACCCGCTCACGGACGTTCGAGCACCTCTTTGAGGGTGGTGAACTCGGTCGCGGTGTCAGCGAGGAAGCGATCGAACGCCTCGTCGTCTAGCTCCGCCGGCTGAAAGATCGTCATCATGAAGTCGGCACCTCGGCCGTTCGCGACCACCCGCGCCGGCACCGTCGCCATCCACCCTGGCTCGTCCGGGTCGCGGAAGTCGTGATCCAGAACGCCCGTCGCAGCGTCCGCACGAATGCGAATCTCTCCCGGGCCGTCGGCTGTCGCGATTCGCCACCAACCCGGCTCGCCGGCAGGTTCTCTGGTCAGCACGTTGACCACTGCCCAGCGCGGCCAGTTCGCGGCGTCAGCCAGGAACGCATGGACGTCGCCGGCGGGCCGATCGATCGTCACGGACTGGGTCACCGACCTGGCCGGCGCTGGCATCTCCGACATACGCACGCTCCTCCTTCGAGACGGCTAGGACGGGCCCGCGAAGTCGACGTCCTTGGCGTCGGCCGTCCCGGCGGTTCGCCCGGGCGCAGACTGGTACGTCCAGTACAGATTCGTGTGAGCGATCACCTTGTCCGGCGGCGGAGCTCCCCATTCCGTCTGATCCTCCGTCGTGTGTGCGTCGCTGACGAGTGTCGCGTCGTACCCACGGGCGAGGGCGCCGTGTAGCGTCGAGCGGACGCACCAGTCGGTCTGCGCGCCGACAACGACCAGTCGGCCGACGCCGAGACCGGACAGCACAGTCTCAAGGGTGGTGTCCTCGAACGAGTCGCCGTAGTTCTTCTCGACCAGCGGCTCGGCGTCGCCCGGAGTCAGCTCGGAGACGATCTGCCAACCGTCGCTCCCCTGCGCAAGCTGCTCATCGGAGTGCTGCACCCAGACCACCGGCACGCCCTCCCGCCGCGCCTTCTCGACCAGGCTGCCGACGTTCGCGACGACCGCGTCGCGCTCGTGAGCTCGCTCGAGGGCGGCGTTCTGTACGTCGACGACCACGAGCGCGGTGTGCGGACGGTTAGCAAGCGTGGTCATCGTCTCCCTAGATTCGCGTACAGTCGGCCGGGTGCGCAAGTGGCCATTGATCATCCTGGCGTCGGCCTAAATGTCCTCGGCACCTCCCGATCAGACGAACGAGGCCGGGGGACTTCAGGGGACGCACAGAACCTGGGCGCGTCGCTGAGAACCGCGCTGACCGGCTCCATGCTGCTGCTCGCGCTCCTGACCGGGTTCAATACGCGGATTCAGAAGAACCCGGCCGTGCCCGCTGACGTGAAGACGCAGATCTCGAGGCCACCGAGACCGGCATCCCGATCGTTACAACCGACCAGGCATACAAGGCCTTGCGCGACGCCGGGCTTTCGTCGTCCGATGCGACCGCGGTCACCGACGACTACGGCGGCGCGCAGCTGGACGCCCTGAAGACGTCGATGCTGGCCGTCGCGTTCCTGGCGATGCTCTCGTTCTGGTTTACGCGGCGGCTGCCCGGAAAGCGCGAAGAAGCCGCCTGACCCGGCTACTGTGCGTACTCGCTATCGGGAGGTGATGGGATGAACGACAAGCCGAACTGGAAAGTCGCGCACATCGACGACATCGAGCGGCGCGGCAGGGACATTCCGGTGCGCGAGCAGCTCGGGATCCACGCGTTCGGGATCAACGCTTTCACGCCCAGCGACGACGGCACGCTGGTCCACGAGCACGACGAGGCCGGGTCGGGCCAGGAGGAGCTGTACATCCTGCTCGACGGGAAGGCGACCTTCGAGGTCGACGGCGAGGCGGTCGACGCGCAGCCGGGCACACTCGTGTACGTGGGGCCGGAGGCGCGGCGGAAGGTGACCGGTGATGGAACCGTCCTCGTCGTGGGCGCCACTCCGGGCGAGGCGTACCAGGGGATCGACTGGGGTGACGCGTGGCAGTACCACAGCGAGTCCATGACCGCCTACAGCGAGCAGCGGTACGCCGACGCGCTGGAATCGGTGCGCGTTGCCCTCGAGCACATCCCGGATCACGCGGGCCTGCATTACAACTACGCGTGCTTCGCAACGCTCGCGGGCGACACCAGCGACGACACCTTCGCCCACCTGCGGCGAGCGGTCGAGTTGCGCCCGCAGTTCCGCGAGGACGCACGCCGAGACGACGACTTCGCGGCGGTCCGCGACGACCCGCGGTTCGAGGAGGCGCTTCGCTGAGGGACTACCGCGCCTGCGTCGGAACTGACGGAGATGTACGCCGTTAGTGCCTAAGCTGCTGAGGGATGAGCGATACCGAATCGGGTTCAGTTCGGCGGCTGCTGAGGGTCGAACACCATGCGCTCGGCCCCAGGGTGTACGTGCTCGGCGCTCGCATCCACGAGTGGCACCTGGGATGCGGTGTCCTGCTGCTGCTGCTCGGCCTCGATCTCGCGGGAATCCTGACGGGCGGGCTGGCGGCCTACGCGATCGGGTTCCTGGGCAGCTGGCTGATCGCGAAGGACTGGCGCGACCTGACCGGGGCACAGCGGGATACCGGCGCGTGGCGGCTCGGGTTCCACCGGCCGCCGAGCGAGCTTCGCCCGGCTCGTCGTGGCGACTGGGTGCCGAAGCTGGCGGCGCTGGTAGTCGCCGCAACGGCGATCGCCAGCTTCACCTCGGCTGTTGCGCCCAACATGGCATTGCACGGCCACCTGTTCCGCCGCCTCGCCATCGTGCACGTCGCCGCGGTCTTCCACGCGGCGGTGATCCCCGTGTCATCGGCGCTGCTGGTCTGCTCGATCTACCTGTGGCGGCGCCGCTCGCGCGTCTGGAAGCTCGCATTTGGGCTGGTGTTGGTGCTGGGAGCGTTCAACATCCTGAAGGGGCCCGACGTCGGCGAGGCGCTGCTGGCGTTCGCCGCCGCCGGCCTGCTGTGGTGGGGGCGTGACAGCTTCAGCGTGCGCCCCGAGCGGATCCCGGTGCGGGCCTCGCTGCTTGGGGCGGCCGTGATGCTGGTGGCAACGGTGGGGCTCTGCACGGTGGCGGTCTGGGCGTCCGCGCCGGGGCGCCCCAGCCTCTCGCTGGTGTCCCGCACCACCGCCGATCTGCTGCTGTGGGAACCGTCGCCGATAGCGTTCCGCGACGAGTTCGGGAATCTGCCCGAGGCGATCGGCGTCGTCTCGATCCTGGGCTTCGTCGGGGTCGCCTGGCTGCTCTTCCGGCCGCTTGCGCCCCCGCTTCGCCTGCCCGAGGAGGATGAGCGCGCCCGAGCTCGCGAGGTGGTGACGGTGCACGGCACGGACACGCTCTCGTACTTCAAGCTGCGGTCGGACAAGCACTACCTGTGGTCGGACGACGGCAGCTCGTTCCTCGGGTACAGGATCGAGAACGGCGTGCTGCTGGTGTCGGGTGACCCCGTCGGCACGAGGGAGAGCGTGCCCGAGCTGATCGGCAAGGCACTCGATCATGCGGAGCTGCACAGCCTCCGCTTCGGCATCGTCGGCGCCAGCGGGTCGCTGGCCGAGTTGTGCCGCGCAGCTCGTCTGCGCTCCCTCTACATCGGCGACGAGGCGATCATCGATCCATGCGGCTTCTCGCTCGAGGGACGGGCGATCCGGAAGGTCCGCCAGTCGGTCAGCCGGCTCGAGAAGGCCGGCGTGTCGGTCGAGGTGCTGGAGATGGACGTCGCCGGCCCCGAGCTGCTAGCCGAGCTGGACGCGGTCTCCGCCGCATGGCTTGGGGGCGGCGAGGAGCGCGGTTTCTCGATGGCGCTGGACAAGCTTGGCGGCAGCCTGCAGCACGACTCTCTGCTGGTGGTGGGCCGCGAGCCGTCGGGCGCCGTGTGCGGGTTCCTGCAGCTGGTCCCGACGCGGGGCGGCAAGAGCATGTCGCTGGCGCTGATGCGCCGGCTTCAGGACGCGCCCAACGGGCTGATGGAGTTCCTGATCGTGCGTGCGATCGATCACCTGCGGCGGAACGACGTGCGAGAGCTTTCCCTGAACTTCGCCGCCTTCGGGCGCTACCTGCGCGACCCGGCCAATGCCGCCGAGCGGCTGTTCGCGCGGATCCTGCGCATTGGCGACCGGTGGTTCCAGATCGAACGGTTGTACCGCTTCAACGCCAAGTTCTTCCCGGCCTGGCAACCGCGCTACCTCGTCTACCAGACGATCACGAGCCTGCCCCGCACGGCGCTGGCGGTGCTCTGGGTCGAGGGGCAGGCACCCAAGCCGCGGCTGCCCGACCGCGCTACGGCCGATACGCCGGTCGGCGCTCGCTGACCACTCGCGCCGGCCGCGTAACCGCGCCCCGGCCGCGTGGCCCCTTACACTGACCGGCCATGTTGCGACTGATGCTGATGCTGGCCGCGCTGGTCGCCGCGCCGCCACCCGATCCGGCATCGGTGCGCGTCGCCCAGCCGCAGCCGTACGAGCTGTGGGACGGCCGCGTCCGCGGCACCGCGCCCGTCGGCAGCACCCTGGTGGTGGTGTCGCGCAAGCGCCGGTGGCGGGTGCCGGTGGGGGCCGATGGCCGGTTCGACAGGGTGCTTCCCGGAGTGCCCCGCGGCGACGGCGAGGTGACCGTCGGCGGGCACAGGGTAGCTGCCGTGTTCGGGGTGCCGAGCGGCTCGATCTTGCCTCTTCCCAAGCCCCGCGCTGATCTAGACCTCAACAAGAGGTTGAGACATCTTGCGCGCATGGTTACGCCGCATGTGTCGATCTACAGCCGGTCGTGGAGCGGTCGCGCCGCCGCCTACAACGCCGGCGCCGAGTTCGAGGCCGCCAGCACCCTGAAGCTGCCGATCATGTTGGTTGCCTTATCCGACAACCACGGTGAACTGGAGCACTCCAAGTACTGGGACCCGATGGTCCGGGTCACCCGCTACTCCGACAACGCCGCCGCCAACGAGCTGCTCGAGCAGACCGGTGGCAGCGACGCCGACGGGGCCGCCGACATGGTGGAGCTGATGAAGTCGCTGGGGCTGACCCACACCTACATGGCCGGCGGCTACCTGATCGACGGCGGCGGCGGATCGTCACTGCTGGCCGTTGTCGACCAACCGCCCACCGCCCACAAGCACACCACCGCCGGCGACATGGCCGCGCTGGCCGCGATGCTGGTCGACGCCGCCGCCGGGCGGGGGCCGCTGCTCCGGCACGGCATCTCGCCCCACGAGGCCCGCGAGCTGCTCTACCTGATGGTGCACGCACAGGACCCGGGCCTGGTCCCGGCAGGCGCCCACGGGCTGCCGGTGGCGCACAAGATCGGCTGGCTGGACGACGCCGACAATGATGTGGCCGTCGTTTTCACCCACCACGGGCCCCTGGTCGTCGCCATCTACAGCAACGGCATCGAGGACTTATCAGTTGAAACGTTCGGTGAAATTGCGGTGTCTGACCTGTTGACAGCCGACAACCTGGGGTAAGGTGTCGGCGTGAGGTGGGGGCTTCTCAGGACGGGGCTGGCCGCGGCATTGATCGCCGCAGGCGTCGTCGCGGGCTCGGCAGGCGCCGATACGACGCCGCGGGTGTCGTCTCAGGGCGTGCTGATCGTGGCCGCTGACGGCACCGTCACGGCGTCGCCCACGGCGGAGGTGCCGGGAGATGCGACGGCCGGGACGCCGGCCTGGCAGTCCTCCAGCGACGCGCCCACCGTGCAGGTGGCGCACTCGTGGAGCAGGGTCACGGCGAGCGATCCGGCCGCATCCGGCGAGGTCTTTTTGAAAGGCGCCTCCCTGTTCGGCGGCGAGTTGACGCTGGGCCGCCTGCACGTGTTGGTCTCGCAGACCGCGGTCGGCCAAACTCCAACCGTCGGTCTGCGGTTGAGGGATCTGGTGATCGACGGAACGCCGGTGGCTGCACCGAAGCCGGGCGACCAGCCGCTGGCACTCGGTGATTGGGGCACCTTGACCGTCGCTGCTCCGCTGGACAACCAAGGGGTGGCCGGCGTCCAGATCGATGTCACCGCCGATCACGACGGCGTCCCGGCCGGCACCTTCATCAATCTCGGCCGCGTATCCTTCGCGGCGCCCGCGCCGCCGCCACCCTCCGGCGGCGGCACCACCGACGGCGGCGGCAACGGCAACGGCGGGAACACCAACCCCGGCCCGCCGCCCACGCCGACACCTACCAGCGGCCACCACCACAAGCACCACAAGCAGCAGCACACCCACCACCAGGCGAAGGCCCAGAAGCGCCACCATCACCACCGTCGCGCGGCGGTGCACCACCCGGTCAAGCTGCCGGAGCTGGGACGCGGCGTTCGCGCGAACATCGTGCGCGCAGCCGCCCAGCAGATCGGCTGGCCGTACGTGTGGGGCGGCGAGAGCCGCACCGAGGGCGGCTTCGACTGCTCCGGCCTGGTCGACTACGCCTACTCTGCCGCCGGGCATGCGCTGCCGGGCCGGCCCACCGCCGCCGTGCTGTGGCAGATGGGCATCCCGATCGCGAAGCGAAACCTGCGCCCCGGCGACCTCGTGTTCCTGGGGACGTACAGCGGGCAGCCCTACCACGTGGCCATGTACGCCGGGCACGGCATGGTGATCGTCGCGTCCGGCCGCGGGCGCCCGATCGCAGCGGTGCCGCTCGACAGCGTGCCCTGGGACGGCTACGCCCGGATCTGGGCCGACGGCTCGCTCGAGCTTCCGCGCCCGCTGCACGTGCTGCGACCGATCACGCCGATCACGCGCGCCGACCGGCAGGCAGACGTGGTGGCCGCCTCCCGCGCGCTGCTGCCGTTGCCCGCCGGCGCCGTGCCGGGCAAGGTGATGCGCGCGCTGCTGCCTGCGCCGCCGCGCAAGACGCCGGGTAAGCCGGAGCGCCGCCCCCAGACCACGGTCGTGGCCGTCGATCCCCGGATAAAGCCGGTGCATGCCCGGGGCTCGGGCGCGCTTCCGTCTGCGTAGCGCTTGCGCTCGGCTAGAACCGCTCCCGCCTGAACCAGAAGTGGTGTACCAGCACCGCCGCCACCAGCACCGCCGCCCAGGCCAGGCTCAGCGACGGCGACAGCACCGACGGCGGGTTGTGGCTGGTCCATCCACGCTTCACGACCTGCTCGTTCCAGCCGTCGTTGAACGACACCGCCAGCCCGTAGCAGAGCATCAGCGCCAGGTATAGCGACAGCGCCGTTGAGATCCCGCGGCGGCGTGAGATCAGAAGCGCCGTGATCACCAGCATCAGCCCGAACAGGCCCTCGTGCAGGCCGCGGTGCACCGACGCCAGCTGCGGCTCGCCCGGCGTCGGCTGGCGCGAGTTGATGACGTGCCCGAGCAACGGCAGGTCCTGCGCATAGAGGCCGACCGACGCGATCATCCAGGGGATCGACCAGATCGCCAGCAGCACCATGATCACGATCCGCGCCTGCCCCAGCGGAGGATCCCAGCGCCGCGGCGCCCGCCAGGTCAGCCAGAACGCCAGGGCCACGCCGATCACCGCCGGCAGGTTGGCCCAGCTGGCGGTGAGGTCGTCCTGGCTGACGACCCCGGGCAGCGCCACGGCCGCGCACAGCACGATCGCCGCCCACGCCATCGGCCCCCGCACGGCCGCTCCCACCAGCGCGATCGCGATCAGCGCGACCGGGAAGTTGAGATAGCTGATCAGGCGCGACGCCGCCCCGCTGGGGCCGGTGTCGTCGAAGTGGTACGTCGCGCCGGCCGGCAGCCGCCAGTAGGTGATCGCCGTGACCGCGGCGACCAGGCCACACATCAGCCATACCACCCGCACGCGCATCGCCCAACACTACAATGGCCCGTCTATGGCCGGCGCCCGCAGAGACGAGCTCGAGCGTCGCACCCGTCACCAGCCGGAGGCCGTCGAGGGCCGCCTGTTCGAGCGCTGGGAGCGCGAGTGCGGCTTCTCCGGCGACCCCGAAAGCGACGCCGAGACCTACGTGATTGCGCTGCCGCCGCCGAACGTGACCGGCGAGCTGCACATGGGCCACGCCCTGAACGGCTCGATCCAGGACACACTGATGCGGCTGCACCGGATGCGCGGGCGCAACACGCTGTGGATCTGCGGCACCGACCACGCGTCGATCGCCGTGCACGCGGTGATCGAGAAGCAGCTGCGGGCGGAGGGGACGACCCGGATCGACGTCGGCCGTGAGGCGTTCGTCGAGCGCGTTTGGGAGTGGCGGCGCGAGACCGGCGCCACCATCATCCAGCAGCTGAAGCGGCTGGGATGCACGCTCGACTACGACCACGAGCGCTTCACCATGGATGAGGGCTACGTGCGGGCGGTGATGGAGATGTTCGTGCGGCTCTACGACAAGGGCCTGATCTACCGCGACAACCGCATCGTCAACTGGTGCCCGGGCTGCGGCTCGACCGTATCCGACCTGGAGGTGCGCCACGAGCGCGCCGCCGACGCGCTCTACGAGGTGCGCTACCGGATCCACGGCACCGACCAGTTCCTGACCGTAGCCACCGTCCGGCCCGAGACGATCCTGGCCGACACGGCCGTGGCCGTGCACCCCGACGACGACCGCTATCGCCACCTGGTCGGCAAGACGGCGATCGTGCCGATCGTTGGCCGCGAGGTGCCGATCATCGCCGACGAGTACGTGAAGATCGACTTCGGCACCGGCGCGCTCAAGGTCACGCCCGGCCACGACCCCAACGACTTCGAGATCGGGCGCCGGCACGGCCTGCCCGAGATCTCGGTGATCGGGTTCGACGGCCGCATGTCGGCCGAGGCGGGCGAGTTCGCCGGGCTGGCCGTGGGCGAGGCCCGCCAGAAGGTGATCGACCGCCTGTTCAGCGAGCAGCTGCTGCACGGCGAGCGGCCCTACGAGCATGAGGTCGGCCACTGCGACCGCACCGGCGACCGCATCGAGCCGCTGATCTCGCTGCAGTGGTTCATGCAGATGGATTCGCTGGCGGCCGCTGCCAACGCCGAGGTGCGCTCCGGCAGCGTCCGCTTCGTGCCCAAGAACCAGGAGGCCATCTACTTCCACTGGATGGACAACATCCGGCCCTGGTGCATCTCCCGCCAGCTCTGGTGGGGCCATCAGATCCCGGTCTGGTACTGCCCGGACGGCCACCGCACGGTGCGCGTGGAGCCGCCCGCCGCCTGTGGTGAATGCGGATCGGCCGAGCTGGAGCGCGACCCCGACGTGCTGGACACGTGGTTCTCATCGGCGCTGTGGCCGTTCGCGACGCTGGGCTGGCCCGAGCCGAACCAGCGGCTGGCCACGTTCTACCCGGGGAACGTGCTGGTCACCGCCCGCGACATAATCAACCTGTGGGTGGCGCGGATGCTGATGATGGGCATCGAGTTCATGGGCGAAAAGCCGTTCTCGGACGTCTACATCACCTCGATCATCCAGGCCGCGGATGGTCGCCGCATGTCCAAGTCGCTCGGCACCGGCGTCAACCCGCTCGACCTGATCGAGCAGTTCGGCGCCGACGGCACCCGCTACGGCCTGCTCAAGATGAGCTCGACCCAGGACGTGCGGTTCTCGGAGGGCATGCTGGACGAGGGAGCGAAGCTGGCGAACAAGCTGTGGAACGCGGCCCGGTTCGTGCTGCTGCAGACCGACCCGGAGGCGGAGCCGGCCCCGCTGGCAACGACGGGCGAGGACCGCTGGATCCTGTCGCGGCTGGCGGACACCGTCGACGAGGTCGTTGGGCAGCTGGATGCCTACGACTTCGCCGCGGCCGTGAAGGGGCTTTACGGATTCATCTGGAACGACTTCTGCGACTGGTACGTGGAGGCCGCCAAGGCGCGCCTGTACGGCGAGGACGAGACGGCGCGGCGCCAGGTGTCGGCGACGCTCGTGTGGGTGCTCGAGCGCACGGTGGCGCTGGCCCACCCGGTGATGCCGTTCGTGACCGAGGAGATCTGGGGCTTCCTGCCGGGGGAGCGCAGGATGCTGCTGGTGTCGCCGGTGCCCGAGCCGCAGCTCGACCATCGCGACCCGGCGCTCGAGGAGTCGGCCCGCAACGACATGGAGGTGGTGTCGGAAGCGCGGCGCCTGGCCGGCGAGGGCGAGCGTCCGCTGGTGACGGCGGCGCCGGGGTCGCTGTTCATGGCGCTGCTGGAGCGCGCAAAGGGCGTGGCCGTCGAACACGACGCCGGTGCTGCGGCAGCGGTCGTGGTGGCCCGCGGCGATCGCGAGTCGCTGGAGGCGAAGCTGAAGGCAGCCGTGGCCGAGCACGAGCGCGCCCGATCGAAGCTGGCCAACGAGGGCTTCCTGGCCCGTGCGCCTGCACAGCTGGTGGACGCCGAGCGGGAGAAGGCGGAGCGGTTCGCCGGCGAGGTGTCCGACATCCAGCGTAGGCTGGAAGCGCTGTGACCCCGGTTGTGATGAGCGGAGCCGACTACATCGAGTCGCTCGAGCTGATGGGCATGCAGTTCGGGCTCGACCGCATGCACGCCCTGATGGACGCGCTCGGCCACCCCGAGCAGCGCTTCGACGCGATCCACATCGTCGGCTCCAACGGCAAGTCGTCCACGGTTCGCTTCTGCGAGGTGCTGCTCGAGTCGGAGGGTATTGCCACCGGCGCATACACCTCGCCGCACATCACCACGTTCCGCGAGCGGATTCGGATCGGCGGCGAGACGATCTCGGCCGAGGGCTACGAGCGGGCGGTGTCTGCCGTGCGTGACACCGGGTTCGAGGTGACCCAGTTCGAGGCGCTGACCGCAGCCGCGTACGTCGCGTTCGCGGAGGCGGGCGTTCAGGTGGCGGTGGTCGAGGCCGGTCTCGGCGGCCGCCTGGATGCGACCAACGTGCTGGCGCGCTCGCGCGTGCAGGTGCTGACCAACGTGTCGCTCGAGCACTCCGAGCTGCTGGGTCAGACCCGCGATCGGATCGCCGCCGAGAAGCTGGCGGTGGTGCCTGAGGGCGGCGACCTGGTGATCGGCGAGGCCGGCTGGGAGGACGCCGCACCTCAGGCCGCGCGTACCAAGGTGGTGACGGTGGGTGGCTCGTATCAGGATCAGAACCGGGCGGTGGCCCGGGCGGCGGTGGAGACGCTGCTGGGTCGGCCCGTCGATCCGTCGCCGATCGAGCAGCTAGTGGTGCCGGGCCGGCTGGAGGTGCGCGGCCGCCGTCCGCTCGAGATCTGGGACGGTGCTCACAACCCGGCCGGGATGCAGCGGCTGGCCGCGGAGCTGCCCGCGCTGCTCGGCGACCGCCAGGCGGTGGCCGTGTTCGCGGCGATGGCCGACAAGGACGTTGCGTCGATGGTCTCGCTGCTGCGGACGGTATGCCCGACCATCATCGCCACGACCTCCAGCAACCCGCGATCGCTTCCGGCGGACACCGTGGCGTCGCTGGCCGGCGGGCCGTCGTGCGAACGGCCGAAGGAGGCGCTCGAGGCGGCGCGGGTGCTGGCCGGGCCGAACGGCGCCGTCGTTGTGTGCGGATCGCTGTACCTGCTGCACGATCTCAGCGATGACGCAGGCGACTGACCATTGCGGTCCGACCGGGCTGCCACTTAGACTCTAAAGAGGTACGCGTGAACCTGCTCGCTACTCAAACCACCGATTCGTCATCCTCCGGCCCGTTCTCGGGCGTCGGGGATTTCTTCAGCTCGGGCTACTTCACGGCCATCGAGCGGATATCGGGGTTGTTCGTGATCGCGATCTGGCTGGCGCTGGCCTTCTGGACGGCCAAGGACGCCCGCCGCCGCATCGACGACCAGGTGATCGTCTCGGTATGCGTGGCGGCCGCGGTGCTGTTCGGGCCGCTCGGGGTGGTCATCTACATGTTCCTGCGGCCGCCCGAGTACCTCAGCGACGTCCGCGAGCGCGAGCTCGAGATCCGGGCGATGGAGCGGCGGCTGGGCGCCGACCAGGTCTGCCCGTACTGCCGCAACCCGGCCGACCCCAGCTTCCTGTCGTGCCCGCACTGCGGCACCAAGCTCAAGAACGCCTGCCGGCGCTGCAAGAGCCCGCTCGATCCCGAGTGGCGGCTCTGCCCCTACTGCGAGACGGCCGTGGCCGGCGGCGCCACGCCGCGCACCCGCGATGTGGACGTGGTCAGCGGGCGCACGACCACCGACGCCCCGCTCTAAGCTTCGGCTCCGCCGTTTCTCGTACAAGGAGTCTTTGTGGCCGACCTCGAGCGCACGTTCGTGATGATCAAACCCGATGCCCACGCCCGCCGGCTGTCCGGCGAGATCCTGGGCCGCTTCGAGCGGCGCGGGTTCGCGGTGCGCGCGATGAAACTGTTGCGGGTCAGCGAGCAGCAGGCGTCGCAGCACTACGCCGAGCACGAGGGCAAGCCGTTCTACCCCGACCTGGTCGAGTTCATCACGTCCGGGCCGGTCGTGGCGATGGTGCTGGAGGGCCCGGCCGCGGTGACGACGGTGCGCACGATGATGGGCACCACCAACCCGCTGGACTCGGCGCCGGGCACGATCCGCGGCGACTACGCGCTCGAGATCGGCGAGAACGCGGTTCACGGGTCGGACTCCACGGCGTCGGCCGAGCGGGAGATCGCCATCTACTTTGCGGATGACGAGCTGGTCTGAGGCGTCTGGCTTCGGACGCACCGAGTGATCCGCCTTCCTCAGCCGCTCGTGCTTGCGTCCCGCTCGCCGCAGCGCCGCGCCATCCTCACTCAGCTCGGGATCCCCTTCACCGTTGTCGAGCCCGGCTACATCGAGATCGACCCGCCCGGCGAGCGGCCGTCGGAGCTGGTCGTCACCCACGCCGTGGGCAAGGCCCGATCGGTGGAAGGCCCGTGGGTGCTGGGCGTCGACACCACCGTTGCCCTGGACGGCGACAGTCTCGCCAAGCCCGCGGACGCGGCCGAGGCAGGGGCGATGCTGCGACGCCTGGCCGGCCGCACCCACACCGTCTACTCGGGGCTGTGCCTGCGCTGCGCCGAGGCCGAGCACGTCCGCCTGGCGGCCACCGACGTCACGTTTCGCGACCTGACCGAGCGCGAGATCGAGTGGTACCTGGGAGAGCGCGAGTGGTACGGCCGGGCCGGAGGGTACGCTGTCCAGGGCCGCGGCGCCGCCCTGGTGACCGCCATCGCCGGCGATTACACGAACGTTGTGGGGCTGCCCGTGGCCGTGCTGGTCGACGCGTTTGCCGAAGCCGCCGCACCGGCCGACTGCTAGACTGCGCTGCCCCGATTTCGCTGCAATTGCAGCGGCTTTCCAAAGGACGTTCGATCGGAATCTTCAACTCACTGACCGGGTTCGGCGGCCGTGATATGGCTGTGGATCTGGGCACCGCCAACACGCTGGTATACGTCCGGGGCCGCGGCATCGTGCTGTCTGAGCCGTCGGTGGTTGCAATCGACCAGCGCACCGGCGACGTGCACGCCGTCGGCATCGAGGCCAAGCGGATGCTGGGCCGGACGCCCGGCGACATCCAGGCCATCCGCCCGCTCAAGGACGGCGTGATCGCCGACTTCGACGTGACCGAGCAGATGCTCCGCCACTTCATCCAGAAGGTGCACCAGAACCGCTGGGCGCACCCGCGGGTGGTGGTGTGCGTGCCGTCCGGCGTGACCGGGGTCGAGAAGCGCGCCGTCGAGGAGGCCACGTACTCGGCCGGCGCCCGCCAGGCCTATCTGATCGAGGAGCCGATGGCGGCCGCGATCGGTGCCGGGCTGCCCGTGTCGGAGCCGACCGGCAACATGATCGTTGACATCGGCGGCGGCACCACCGAGGTGGCGGTGATCTCGCTGGGCGGGATCGTCGTGTCGCAGTCGATCCGGGTCGGCGGCGACGAGCTGGACGAGGCCATCATCGAGCACGTCAAGCGCGAGTACAAGCTGATGATCGGATCGCAGACGGCCGAGGAGGTGAAGCTCGAGATCGGCTCGGCGCACGAGCTGCCCGAGGAGGTCGAGGCCGAGATCCGCGGGCGCGACCTGGTCAGCGGCCTGCCCAAGACGGTGGTGCTGTCGAGCGCAGAGGTGCGCACGGCGCTGGAGGTGCCGCTCTCGCAGATCATCGACGCGGTCAAGCAGACGCTCGACAAGACGCCGCCGGAGCTGGCCTCCGACATCATGGATCGCGGCATCGTGCTGGCCGGCGGCGGCGCCCTGCTGCAGCGGCTGAACGAGCGGATCCGGGCCGAGACGCAGATGCCGGTGCACCTGGCCGAGTCGCCCCTGACCTGCGTCGCGGTCGGTTCGGGGCGCTCGCTCGAGGAGTTCGACGCGATCCATCGCGCCAACCAGTCGTACGCCAACCGCCGCCGCAACGGCCGGCGCAGCTACACGTACTGAGCGCTGCCACCGGCGCTCACGGCCGCACCCGCCGGTAACCTGGCCCGGTGCTGTTGCTGACCGCCGAACCCATCACCTACTTCCAGGCGATCTTGCTGGGCCTGCTGCAGGGGTTCTCGGAACTGTTCCCGATCTCCAGCCTCGGCCACAGCGTGATCCTGCCGCAGCTGCTGGGCTGGAACATCCACCAGAACGACGAGTACTTCATCACGTTCCTGATCGCCACCCACCTGGCGACGGCGATCGTGCTGTTCATCTTCTTCTTCCACGACTGGATGCGGATCTTCGCCGGCATGTGGCGCTCGCTGGCCGAGCGCCAGATCGCGCCCGACAACCACGACGCCAAGCTGGGCTGGCTGCTGGTGGTGGGAACGGTGCCGGCCGGAATCCTGGGTCTGCTGTTCCAGGACTCGCTGCGCACGGTGTTCGCCTCGGCGCAGTCGGCGGCGTTCTTCCTGATGCTGAACGGCGTGATGCTGTACGGCGCGGAGCGGCTGCGGCGGCGGGCGCCGGTGGTGGAGACAGCCGATCCGCTCGCGTCCGACCAGCGCATCTCCGGCGAGACCAGCTACCGCGACGCGGTCGGCATCGGCGCCGCCCAGGCGATCGCCCTGATCCCCGGGTTCTC
>Ga0075424_100001891_pt1 | contig 18727 bp, 20 predicted proteins | sample SoiMethybrSBSTD3_FD_75301 | JGI IMG/M metagenome (GOLD analysis project Ga0075424, IMG submission 75301) | Bulk soil microbial communities from a Populus tree surrounding site in Tennessee, USA - Soil MetaG P. TD hybrid SBSTD3 | ecosystem: Environmental > Terrestrial > Soil > Tree plantation... | reverse complement strand
GTGGGCACCGCATAGATCGAATCCGCATCGACGCTGTAGGCGAGCACATGGCCACGCCGGTCGCGGATCTCGCCGCGCTTGCCGGACGAGGCAATGGTCCGCAGCTGTTGCCGCTCCGCTCGGGCAAGCAGATCGGTGTGGCGATAGACCTGGAGATAGACGAGCCGCGCTTCGATGGCCGTGGACCACAGGAACAGGCCGGCGGCGGCAACGAAGATTCGACTCTTCAGCGTCGTGCGCCACGTCTTGCGAGCCGATTCGAGAGACTTGTCCCGAGCCGAGTCGAGGGGCTTGTCGTGAGCAACGTTGAAGGACTCGGCCACCTGACTGGATCCCTTCTCTACCGACGGGCGACGACGGACTTCGGTGGCGGCGCCGTAGTCGTGACGCGCTCGATCACCGTCGCGTCATCGGTGGCGGGCGCCACCATGCCCAGGCGCTGCGTCGCGAGGCGCTCGACGCGCGCGGGCGAGCGCAGGGTTTCGATTTCGAGGCGGAGATGGCGGTTGATTTCCTCTTCCGCCGCTCGCTCTTTCTGCATTTCCTCGATACGGTAGCCGTGCCGCAGCAGCTCGAAGTGCTGCCATGCCGAAAAGAGCAGGACCGCGACGAGGAAGACGCCGACGGCCACCGAGCGCCACATTTCAGCGTGGCGCTCGCGATCCACCTCGCGGACGATTGGGTTGTTCCTGACGTCCTTCTTGATCGCGTACTCGAATTCGCCGCTCATGACGACTGTCCGATCTCTGCCGCGCGAAGCTTGGCGCTGCGCGCACGCGGGTTGCGTTCGATTTCCGCCTCGTCCGGAACAACCGGTCGCTTCGTGCGTATACGCAGGCCGAAACCCTCGGCCGCGAGCGCGCGCAGCGTGTGTTTCGCGATGCGATCCTCCAGCGAGTGGAACGTAATGACCACCAGCCGCCCGTTGACCGCGAGCCGGTGCGCCGCATCGCCGAGGAACGTGTCGAGCCCGTCGAGCTCGCGGTTCACCCAGATGCGAATCGCCTGAAACGTTCGCGTCGCCGGATCGATCCTCATGTACCCCTTGCGCGGAATCGCGCGCCGCACAATCGCCGCGAGCTGGCCCGTTGTGTCGATCGGAGCCTGCCCGCGCGCGGCGACGATTGCCCTGGCGATGCGCCGGGAATGGCGCTCCTCGCCGAACTCGTAAATCAGGTCCGCCAGCGACCGCTCGTCAACGTCGCGGAGAGCCTCGGCGGCCGTGGGCCCGGCCGTCGTATCCATCCGCATGTCGAGCGGATCGTCCTGGCGAAAACTGAACCCCCGTCCTGGCGCATCCAGCTGCATCGATGACACGCCAAGGTCCACCAGCACGCCGTCCACGTCCTTCACGCGGCGCTCGTCGAGCACCGCGTTGAGCCGCCGATAGTCCGAGTGGACGATCTCGACGCGCTCTCCGAAATCCTTCAGCGCGTCCCGCGCCGCATCGACAGCGGCCGGATCGCGATCAAATCCGATCAGCCGCGACGCGCCAGCTTCGAGCAGCGCGCGTGCATGACCTCCGAGCCCCACCGTGCAGTCGACAAACAGTCCGCCGCGCGGCGGCTCGAGATGCTCGAGCACTTCCGCGACCATGACCGGCTCGTGAGATGGGCTCAAGGCTCATCGCTCCGGGCTCCCGGAGCCTGTAGGCCTGAGCCCCGAGCCGACCGTCATATCCCATGTTCCGCAAGCTTCAGTCCGTCGTCGTCGGTCCACTGATCGCGCGCCAGCTTCTGCGCGAACCGCTCTTCGTTCCAGACTTCGAGGTAATCGATCTTGCCGAACACCCGCACATCGCCGACGATGGAGGCGTTCTCGCGCAGCAGCGGCGGCACGACGATGCGGCCTTGCGGATCGAGTTCGCTCTCCTGTCCGTAGTAGCTGACGCGATCGAGAAACTTGAGGCGCGAGGGGTGGTTCGCCGGCATCTTCGACAGCCGCTGCTCCACCTCGAGCCAGACGCTCATCGGATAGATGCGGACCGATTCGCCCGAGACGCTCGTGACAAACACGTCGGGCCCGTGCTGGTCTTGGATGAGGCCGCGGAACAGCGTCGGGATTTTGAGACGACCTTTGTCGTCGATACGTGTCGGGGCGCTCCCCCGTAGGCCTTTTTGGTCCACTTTGGTCCACAAAAATCCACACGGATAGTAAGACCGGCGGCATCCGAAGTCAACGGCCAAATCCTTCTCACATCTGCACTTGCGTTAAATTTTCGCCTTACCTTCGTTGGTCGCTTCAATTCGAGTCAGAGTCGGGTGATCGCCCGTATCCGAGTCAGAGTACGGTGATGCGGCGTACGCGACTCTGACTTGGGTGATGGGGCGACTCAAGGTGCTGATGTAGGCTGAGGATTCATGCTGCGCGCGGCGCTCGTAGGCCTCCCTTCCAGCGGAAAAACCACTCTCTTTCAGTTGATGACCAGCATTCACGACGCGCCGAAGGGAAAGGGCGACGTGAACATCGGCATATCGAAAGTTCCCGACGAGCGGCTGGACAAGCTGACGGCGATGTACAACCCGAAAAAACGCGTGCCCGCGACGGTGGAGTTCACCGACATCATTGCGGCCGGCCGCGCCGCAGGGGCGCAGGCACTGGTCGATGTCGCCGGCTACAAGAACGCCGACGCGCTGGTGCATATCGTGCGCACGTTCGAGGATCCCTCCATTCCCCATCCATCCGGCTCGATCGATGCCGCGCGCGATGCGCAGACGATGGAAGACGAGCTGATTCTGGCGGACCTCAGCGTCGCAGAGCGCCGTCTCGAACGGATCGAGAAGGACCTCAAACGGGGAAAATCGACGGAACTGCAAAAGGAGCGCGACCTGGTGCAGCGCTGCAAGGAAGCGCTCGAGCACGGCACGCCGCTCCGTGCGCTGCAACTGACCGGCGACGACCTGAAGATGCTGCGCGGCTTTCAGTTCCTTTCCGCGAAGCCCTTGTTGCTGGTGATCAACCTCGACGAAAACGACCTCGCCGACGTCGGCGCCGATGTAGCGCGCGCGGCGGAAAAGACCGGGCTCACCTCATTTCTCGCCCACGCGGCGACGCGTGCTGTCGCGCTCTGCGCAAAAATCGAGCTGGAGATCTCGCAGCTTGGCGCGGACGATGCGAAGACGTTCCTCGCCGATCTCGGACTGACGGAATCAGGCCTGGATCGCGTGATTCGCACGACCTACGACCTGCTCGGCTACATCTCCTTTTTCACGGTCGGCGAGGACGAATGCCGCGCCTGGTCGATCGCGCGCGGCACCAACGCGCAGCTTGCCGCCGGTGAAATCCACAGCGATATCCAGCGCGGCTTCATTCGCGCCGAGGTGGTCCCTTACGACGCGCTCATCGCGCGCGGCTCGATGCACATCTGCCGCGAGCACGGCGAGGTCCGTCTCGAAGGCAAGGACTACATCGTCCAGGACGGCGATATCATCAACTTCCGCCACGCCACCTGAGTGACAGCGCTCCGCATTCTGATCCTCGAGGCGCAGGTGCCGTTCGTGCACGGCGGCGCCGAGATTCTCGTGCGCGAGCTCGCGTCGGCGTTGACCGCACGCGGCCATCACGCGCAGATCGCGGCCGTTCCATTCCTCGACTATCCGAAGGACGAAATCTTCGCCGGCGCCGAAGCGTGGCGGCTGCTGGATGTCACGACAGCGGGCGGCGCCGATGTCGACCTGGTGATCGCCACGAAGTTCCCTACTTACTTCGCGCGGCACCCGCGCAAGGTGTTGTGGCTGGTGCACCAGCATCGCGCCGCGTACGAGCTCGCTGGCACGCGATTCAGCGATTTCCGCCACACCGCGCGCGACGTTGCATTGCGGAAGCGCCTGATCGACGCCGACACGCGGATGCTGCGCGAATGCGTCGGCCACTTCACGATTGCACGCACCGTGTCGGAGCGGATGCTGAAGTACAACGGCATTCCCTCGGAAGCGCTCTACAACCCGCCGAAACTTGCGGCACAGCTGCACGACGGCCCGTACGGCGATTACGTGCTGACCGTTACGCGGCTCGAGCACGTCAAGCGCGTCGATCTCGCGATCGACACGTTCGCGAACGTCACCTCATCGACGCGTCTCTTGATCGCCGGCGACGGATCGATCCGTCATGACCTTGCTGAACGGATTGCGCAGAGAGGTCTCCGTGATCGGGTCGAGCTTCTCGGTCGAGTGGACGATGCGAGGTTGATCGAACTCTATGCGGGTTGTCGGGCGGTGCTGTTCGCGCCGTATCAGGAAGATTATGGATACGTGACGCTCGAGGCGTTCCTGTCGCGCAAGCCCGTGATCACGGCACGCGATTCAGGCGGCACGCTCGAGTTCGTCGAGGACGGCGTGAACGGATATGTCTGTGAACCGACCGCCGATGCACTCGCCGACGCCGTGAATCGGCTCGCGGCGGACGCAGCGCTTGCCGCCTCGCTCGGCGAGCGCGGGCATGGCGTAGCCGCAACGATCACCTGGGACAACGTGGTGGATCGACTGGTGAGCGCGGCATGAGGATCGTCGTCGCGGAGGCGCGCGTGCCATTCGTCCGCGACGGCGCAGAGCTGCACGCGCAGTCGCTCGTCACGCAGCTGCGAGGTCGAGGCCACGACGCGGAAAGCGTCGCGCTGCCGTTCGATGGCCGCAAGGACGAACTGCTCCAGCAGGCGGCGGCGTGGCAGATGCTGAATCTCTCGACCAGCAACGCACGATCGGTTGACGTGCTGATCGCGACCAGATTCCCGACCTGGTTCGCGCGCCATCCGCGCAAAGTCGTCTGGCTGATTCATCAGCACCGCGCGGCCTACGATCTGTTCGGCACGTCCTACAGCGACTTCACGACAAGCGAAGAGGACATGCGGCTTCGCGCTCAGCTGACCGCGCTCGATTCGAAAGCCTTCGCCGAATGCGAGCGCATCGTCACCAACGCGCAGAACACCGCTGACCGCGTCCATCGGTTCAACGGAATTGCGGCCCGGCCGTTGTATCATCCGCCGCCACTTGCCGACCAACTGCACAACGGTCCGTACGGCGACTACATCCTGCTGATCGCGAGGCTCGAGCCTTTGAAGCGCGTCGATCTCGCCATCCACGCCATCGCGCAGGCCGATCGGTCTGTCCGTCTCGTCATTGTTGGCGACGGATCGCAGCGCGCGGCGCTCGAGTGTCTCGCAGCGCAGACCAACGCTGCGGAGCGGATTACATTCCGGGGCGCGCTGTGGGGGAGTGCTGTGACGGAGCTGTATGCAGGCGCACGCGGAGTGCTCTACGCTCCTTACGACGAAGACTACGGATACGTGCCGCTCGAAGCGTTTCTTGCCGCCAAACCGGTGATCACTGCGAAGGACTCAGGTGGTCCCCTTGAGTTCGTTCGCGACGGCGTCAACGGATTCGTCTGCGCGCCGGATTCGGCATCGCTGGCCTCGGCCATCAATCGCATTGCCGCCGGCCCGTCGCTCGCAGAGCATCTTGGACGCGCCGGTCAGTCTGTCGCCCGTGCTATTACGTGGGACGGCGTCATCGAGCAGCTGCTTGGCTGACCCTTCTTCCGTCTCGATCGTGATCCCCGCGATGAACGAAGCGGCCAGCATCGGCGGCGTCGTCTCGCAATTGCGCGCGGCCGCGCCGTGGCGCGAGATCATCGTCGTTGACGACGGCTCCGCCGACGAGACAGCGGCGCGGGCTCGGGATGCAGGGGCGTGCGTGATCCGTCATCCCTACAACAAGGGAAACGGCGCCGCCGTGAAGAGTGGCATCCGACGCGCGGCCGGCGAGTTCGTGCTGATCATCGACGCCGACGGCCAGCACCCTCCCGAGGATGCGCAACGCATCGTCGCGCCGCTGGGCGACTACGACCTGGTGATCGGCGCGCGCACGGCGAGCACCCAGGCGACAATCGCAAGACGCGCGGGGAACGCGCTCCTGAACCAGCTGGCAAGCTATCTCACGAGCCGTCCGATTCCGGATCTCACCTCCGGCTTTCGCGCCGGGCGCACCGCGTGCCTGCGCGAATTCCTTCACCTCCTGCCGAACGGCTTCTCGACGCCGACAACGACGACGCTGGCGTTCATCAAGGCGGGCTACAACGTGACGTTCGAGCCAATTCAGGCGCGGCAGCGCAGCGGCCAGTCGAAGATCCGGTTCGCGCACGATGGCGCGCGGTTCCTCCTGATCCTGCTGAAGATCGTGACGCTGTTCAGCCCGCTGCGCATCTTCCTGCCGCTCAGCGGCATCGCCTTCGCCACGGGAGCCGGCTACGGGCTCTGGAACATGCTTGCGTTCGGCAAGATTCCGAACGGCGCGGTGATCCTCATCCTTTTCGGCGTCATCGTCTTTCTCGTGGGCCTCGTATCCGAACAGGTCGCATCGCTACGCTTCGACGGACCGCGACAATAGACGCATGATGCGCCCGCTGGTGATCGTCCCCACCTACAACGAGCGGGCGAACCTGCGTCCGCTCCTGGCGCAGCTGCTCGCGGTTGACGGCCTGCGCATTCTGATCGTCGACGACGCATCGCCCGACGGAACCGGTGAGGTGGCGGATGAATACGCCGCAGCCAATCGCGCGCGCATACAGGTGCTGCATCGCCAGGGCAAGCGGGGGCTTGGATTGTCGTACATCGACGGCATGTACGTCGCGCTCCGTACCGATGCGACGCACGTCTGTCAAATGGACGCCGACCTCTCGCATAATCCCGCCGACATTCCCCGGCTGCTTGCGGCGACAGACCTCGCCGATTTCGCCATCGGATCGCGATACGTGGAAGGCGGCCGCATCGAGAACTGGCCGCTGCACCGTCGCCTCCTCAGTGCATTTGCCAACCGCTACATCCGAGCGATCACGCGCATGACAATCCGGGACTGCACGAGCGGGTTCCGCTGCTGGCGCCGCGAAGTGCTCGAACGGATGCCGCTGGCATCGATTCGATCGGACGGCTACGCCTTCATCGTGGAGCTCGCATTCGAAGCCGTGCGTGGAGGGTTCACGGGCGCCGAAGTGCCGATCACGTTCGTCGAACGCCGCCAGGGCGCATCGAAGCTGTCAGGAATGGTGATTATCGAGTCCGCCGTCGTGCCATGGCGGCTCGCGGCGCGGCGTAGATAGCTTTAAAATAGGGGCGTTTCATGGCAGACCAGCGCACGACGCGCCCGCCGGGGCTCAGCATGTTCTTCCCCGCCTACAACGACGGCGGAACGATCGCCAGCCTCGTCATCCTCGCCGTGCAGGTCGCGGCGAAGCTGACGGCCGACTTCGAGGTGATTGTCGTCAACGACGGCAGCAGCGATTCCACCAAGGACATCCTCGACGATCTGGTGCGCAGGTACCCGAACGTTCGCGCCGTTCATCACCCGCGCAACCGCGGATATGGCGCCGCCCTGCGCACGGGATTCGCCGCGGCGACGAAAGATCTCATCGCCTACACGGACGGTGACGCGCAGTACGATCCCGCGGAGCTTCCGGTACTGTGGAACAGGCTCACGCCCGACGCGGACATGGTCAATGGCTACAAGATCAGCCGCTCCGATCCGTGGCACCGCATCGTCATCGGACGCATCTACCACCATACGGTGAAGCTGCTCTTTCGTTTGCGCGTCCGCGACGTCGACTGCGACTTCCGCCTGATGCGCCGCGAGATCTTCGATCGCGTGAAGCTCGAGAAGGACACCGGCGTGATCTGCCTCGAGATGATGCGCAAGATCCAGGATGCCGGCTTCCGCGTCGTCGAAGTGCCGGTGCATCACTACCACCGGCTGCATGGCCGCTCTCAGTTCTTCAACTTCAAGCGTGTCTTCTTGACGGGCGTCGACGTATTGAAGCTGTGGATCAAGCTGGTCGTGCTCGGACGCGGCCGCACGAACTCGCCGGTCCTCTTCCGCAATCCCACGATCGGCGGTGTCGTTCCGCCTGAATCCACCAAGTCGTGAATTCGCATCGCGAGTTCTATCGCGATCGCCCCGTTCTCATCACCGGCGGCCTCGGGTTCATCGGCAGCAACCTCGCGCATCAGCTCGTCACGCTCGGCGCGCGCGTGTTGATCGTCGACTCGCTGATTCCGGCCTACGGCGGAAACCTGTTCAACATCCACGGCATCGAGAATCGTGTGCGTGTGAACATCGCCGACATCCGGCAGCAGTCGACCATGAACTATCTGGTGCAGGGGCAGGATGTGATCTTCAACGTGGCGGGACAGGTCAGTCACATCGACAGCATGGAGGACCCCTACACCGATCTGGAGATCAATTGCCGCAGCCAGCTGACGTTGCTGGAGGCATGCCGCCGAAACAATCCGAGGGTTAAGGTGGTGTTCGCCGGCACGCGGCAGATCTATGGCCGTCCCGACAGCCTGCCGGTCACCGAGTCGCACCTCGTACGGCCGACCGACGTCAACGGCATCAACAAGGCCGCCGGCGAGTACTACCATCTCGTCTACAACAACGTCTTTGGTGTTCGTGCGACGTCCCTCCGCCTCACGAACATCTACGGCCCGCGGCAGCTACTGAAACACAGTCGGCAGGGATTCATCGGCTGGTTCATCCGCCTGGTGCTCGAGGATGAGGAAGTCGAGATTTACGGCGACGGTTCACAGCTTCGCGATTTTGTGTACGTTGATGACGCGGTGGAGGCTTTTCTGCGCGCCGGTGCGAGTGACGCATCCAACGGCGAGGCGTTCAACGTCGGCGGTCTCGAGCCGATTCGCCACCGCGAGCTCGTCGAGCTGATGATTCGCACCGCCGGCTCGGGGCGGTTCCGCCTTACCGCCTGGCCGCCCGACAAGAAGGCGATCGACATCGGCGATTTCTACGCCGACTCCTCGAAGATTGGCGCGACGCTCGGATGGAAAGCGACGACGCTGCTTGCGGACGGTCTGAAGCGCACGTTCGATTTCTACCGAGCGCACTTCGATCACTACGTCCCCACGACAGGCGAACAGGTCGCGAGCCTGTGACGCCGGAGCGGATTCCCTTCCTCGATCTGAGGCCCGGCGAAGATGATGCGGCGGTGCGCGGCGCCATCGACCGCGTGGTCAGGCGCGGCTGGTTCGTGCTCGGACCTGAAGTCGAAGAGTTCGAAGCGGAATTCGCCGAGGCGAGCGGCGCGGCGCACGCGGTGGGGGTCGGCAACGGCACCGACGCGATCGCGCTGCTACTGCGCGCGATTGGGGTCAAGCCGGGTGACGAAGTAATCGTGCCGGCGATCACCGCCGCGTACACGGGTCTTGCGGTGCTGATGGCCGGTGCGACGCCCGTGTTCGGTGACGTTGACGAAGAGACCCTGACACTCGCTCCCGCTGCCTGCGAAGCAGCCGTCACCTCGCGTACGTCCGCGATCATTCCCGTGCACTTGTACGGACAGGCAGCGGACATGCATCCGCTGCAGGCGATCGCGCAGCGTCATGCGCTCGCGATCGTTGAAGACTGCTGCCAGGCGCACCTGGGAACGTGCGACGGGCTACCTGTCGGCACCTTCGGGACCGGCGGTGCGTTCAGCTTCTACCCGACGAAGAACCTCGGCGCTCTCGGTGACGGTGGCGCCGTTATTACAAACGACGCATCGACTGCCGATCGGATCCGGCGGCTGCGCAACGGCGGACAGGTCGATCGCTACGTGCACGCCGACCCGGGCATCAACAGCCGCCTCGACGATCTGCAGGCAGCCGTTCTTCGCGCGCGTCTGCCGCTGCTGCTCCGATGGACGACGCGGCGGCGCGAGATTGCTGCGGCGTACCAAGAACGACTTGGCCGCGCCGTTCATCCGCTGCGCCTCCGCGACAACGGTCACGTCTACCATCTCTTCGTCGTGCGTTCGGCCGAACGTGCGGCGCTGCAAACGCATCTGCGCGCCTCGGGCATCGACACGCTGATTCATTACCCGGTGCCACTACCGCAACAGCCGGCGTTCGCATCGTTGACGCAAAAGGACGCTCCCGTTGCGACGCGCGTCGCGCAGGAAATCCTGTCGCTTCCGCTGCATCCGCGCTTGACCGATGCGCAGGTCGAGCGGATATCCTCCGCAGTCGACCAATTTCAGAAGGGACACATCCTGGCGTGAAAGCGCTCATTACCGGCGGCGCAGGATTCATCGGCTCGCATCTGGCGGAACGCTTACTCGATGACGGGCACGAGGTCATCGTGCTCGATAACCTGTCGACCGGCTCGATCGACAACATCGCGCACCTGAAGGGCCGAGCCGGATTTTCGTACACCATCGATTCCGTCACCAGCGAGTCGCTACTGGCCGAACTGATTGACCGCAGCGACGTCGTCTTTCATCTCGCCGCCGCCGTCGGCGTCAAACTGATCGTCGAGCAGCCGGTGCACACGATTGAAACGAACGTGCATGGCACCGAGGTCGTTCTCAAGCACGCGAACAAGAAGAAGAAGCTGGTGTTCATCGCGTCGACATCCGAGGTCTACGGCAAGAGTGTCGACGTGCCGTTTCGCGAAGCCGCCGATCTCGTGCTCGGACCGTCGGTGAAGCACCGGTGGGCCTACGCCTGCAGCAAATTGATCGACGAGTTCCTGGCGCTCGCCTACTGGAAAGAAAAGAAGCTGCCGGTCGTCATCGTCCGCCTGTTCAACACGGTCGGTCCGCGGCAAACCGGTCAGTACGGCATGGTGCTGCCGACATTCGTCCGGCAGGCGCTGGCGGGACAGCCCATCACCGTCTTTGGCGACGGCACACAATCGCGCAGCTTCACCTACGTCGGCGATGTCGTTGACGCGCTGGTCAGGCTGGCGCACGACAAACGTGCGATTGGCGAGGTGTTCAACATCGGCAATATGGGCGAGGTGACCATCGCGGATCTGGCGGCTCGCGTCAAACAGATGACGGGCAGCTGCTCGGAGATTCACTACATTCCGTACGATCAGGCCTACGAGGCGGGGTTCGAGGACATGCCGCGGCGCGTGCCGGACATATCGAAAATCCGGGAATTTGTGGGCTACGAACCGAAGGTGGCGCTCGAGGACATTATCCGCAGCGTCATCGAGCACATGCGCGCCAATTGAAGCGCGTGGCCGTACAATAAAGGTTCCATGCAGTTGAGGGTTTTTGCCGCCACCGTCGCGCTGGTCTGCTGCGCCGCGCTCGCGCACGCGCAATCGCCGCTCGCGCTCCAGATCAGCGGCGGCCGCGTCACGCTTCACGCGCAGAACGTCCCCGTGCGTACTATCCTCGCCGAGTGGGCACGTGTTGGCGGCGCAAAGATCGTGAACGGCGATCGTGTAGCTGGCGCGCCGGTGACCCTCGATCTCGAAGGCGTCCCGGAACGCCAGGCGCTCGACATTGTCCTGCGCGGCGTGAGCGGCTATGTTGTGGCGGCGCGTGACCCCGGTCTGGCCGGTGCGTCGATGTACGACCGCATCATGATTCTTCCGACCAGCGTCGCGCCGCGGAATCCGACGCCGACAGCGACATCCGTATTCCAGGCTCCCGGTGGTATCCGGCCGATCGTGCCGCGGCAAGCAGGCGAGGATCAAAATGCCGGCGACAATAACGCAGACCTCAACGGCAATCTCGTCAACGACGGCGTTCCTCTCGGCCGCCCTGTCACTGTTCCCGCTCAGATTCCTGTTCCGCGCCCGGTCACTGGCGCAGCGCCGTTCAATCCGACGGTGATGCCTCCGATCGTGCTGCCTGATGGCAACCCGCCTCAGACGCAGCAAGCCCCGCCGGTCGTCGGCACGCCCACCAATCCATTCGGCCTGCCGGCAGGCTCGTCGCTTCGACCCGGGGTGATTACGCCGCCGCCACAGCCCGTTCCGCAGGGGGCGGCGCCGCGTCCGCAGGACTAGTCGGCTTGTCAGAAATTGACCGCTTCAAGCCGGACGATCGTCGCGGCGTCGATACTCTTTACCGCCGAACGCATGGCGCAGACGCCGCCAATGCGCTCCGCCTGCGCTGGGACTGGCAGCATCGACGCAATCCGTACAACCAGACCGGACAGCCTGAAATCTGGGTCGCGCGCGAAGGACCGACGATCATCGGTCACTACACGACGCTGCCGGTGCGCGTCTCGATCAAAGGGATCGAGGTGGAAGGCGCGTGGGGAAGCGACGCGATGGTCGTGCCCGAACGGAGGCGCCAGGGCATCGGCGAAGCGCTCGTGCGCACGTGGGACCGAAACAGCGGCGCCGTGCTGTCGCTCGGCGCCACATCGGAAGGACGCAAGCTGCTCGATCGCCTGCGCTGGCCCGACGCCCACATCGTGCCGTGCCTCGTGAAGCCGTTGACGCGACGCGCTGTGCGGATGCCTCAATGGCCGCTGCCGGTCAACCGCGTCATCTCCGCGCTGACCTGGCCGGTTGTGCAGGTGATCTCGCGCTCGCGGCCGCTGCGCGCGGAATGCGAACCAATTCGGCGTTTCGATTCGTCGTTCACGGCGCTGTGGGAACGACTGGCGTCGAAGTTCGACCTCTCGGTACGGCGCGATGCTGCATATCTGAACTGGCGCTACATCGAGCCGCCACACGTCCGCTACTCGGTCGTCGCCTTGAAGCGGATGGGCGAGGTGCATGGCTACGCCGTCTATCGCCACGTGCACGAGCCGCTCGGGCGCGCGACGCTGCTTGTCGACTTTCTTGCGGATCCGGATGATGTGGCCGGCATGAAGACGCTGCTGCGATGGGTGGATCGCGCCGCCCGTGCCGAAGATGCGGACAAGGTGCGCGCCTACGCGATGAATGGTCCGTTCCGGCGCGCGCTGCGGCGCAACGGCTACTTCGCCGTGAAGTCGACGCTCGAAGTGAGCGTCAAGGTCAACGCCGTCCAGGTGCCGAAAGGCTTCTACGACGAAACCGCCAAATGGCACATCACCTACGGCGACTCTGACCAGGATCATTAGCGATTTGTGATTAGCGATTTGGGATTAGTGATTTGGGATTAGTGATTTGTGATGATGCTGCTCCGCGACAAAGTCAACACCGATATCGCCGCTGCCATGAAGGCCAAGGAGCCGATTCGTCTGTCGGCGCTGCGGATGCTGAAGGCCGCGATCATGAACAAGGGAATCGAGAAGTCGCACGACCTCGACGATGCGGAGGTGCTGCAGGTCGTGTCGACGCTGGTCAAGCAGCGGCGCGATTCGATTGAACAGTTCGCGAAGGCAGGCCGCACCGACCTCGTAGACAAGGAAAGCGCGGAAATCAAGATTCTCGAAGAGTATCTGCCGCCCGCTGCCTCCGCTGAAGAGATCGACGCCGCGATCGCCGCGGCGATTTCGGAGACCGGCGCCAGCTCCGTCAAGGACATGGGCAAGGTGATGAAAGCCGTCATGCCGCGCCTGGCCGGCAAAAACGCGGACGGCCGCCTGGTCAACGACGCGGTCCGCCGCAAGCTTGGAGCATAGGGCACCCTCCGAACAAACCCGTCTCGCGCGCTCCGCCGCATCGGCGGGCGCCGCAACGATGACCAGCCGGATCCTGGGTCTGGTGCGGGATCAGGTCCTCGCCTCGATGTTCGGCGCCGGCAACGCGATGGATGCGTTCAACGTCGCATTCCGCATCCCCAACCTGGTGCGCGATCTGTTCGCCGAAGGCGCGATGAGCGCGGCGTTCGTCCCGGTATTCATGCGACAGCTCGCGTCGGGCGACAGGCCATCGGCGTGGCGTCTGGGCAGCAACATCATCAACGCGCTCCTCGTGGTGACCGGAATCCTCGTCGTGCTCGGTATCGTTTTCGCGCGCCCTCTGGTGTACGCGCTTGCCGCTGACTACGCAGCGGTCCCCGGCAAAGTGGAGCTGACGGTCCGGCTCACGCGCATCATGCTTCCATTCCTCACACTCGTCGCGCTTGCGGCGGCGATGATGGGAATGCTCAACTCGCTGCATCGTTTCTTCATCCCCGCGCTCGCGCCCGCGATGTTCAACATCGCGACGATCGTTTGCGCGCTGCTGCTCGTCCCGGTGATGCCGCGATTCGGCATTCCGCCAATCACCGCGATTGCCATCGGCGCTCTCATCGGCGGTGTCGCGCAGGTGCTGCTGCAGGTGCCGCTGCTTCGCCGCGAAGGTTTCACCTATACGCCGGTGCTGAACTGGCAGCAGGAAGGACTGCGGCGCGTGCTGATGCTGATGGGGCCGGGAACGATCGGCCTTGCGGCGACGCAGGTAAATGTATTCATCAACACCGTGCTGGCGACGGGTCAGGGGACCGGAGCCGTCTCATGGCTGAACTACGCGTTCCGCCTGATGTATCTGCCAACCGGGCTCTTCGGTGTCTCGATCGCCACCGCCACCGTGCCCGCGGTGTCGCGTCATGCGGCGCGAGACGATGAAGTTGGAGTGAGAACCACGATGGCCGACGGCCTGTCGCTGATGATGATGATGAATGTGCCGGCCACGGTCGGCCTTATCATCCTGGCGCATCCCATCGTGCGCGTCATCTTCGAGCGGCGGGCATTTTTGCCGGCAGACACGGCCGCGACCGCGGCCGCGCTGCAGTTTTACGCCATCGGGCTGCTTGGCTATTCAGTCGTGCGCATTGCGTCGCCGACGTTTTACGCGCTCGGGGATAGCCGCACACCGGTGTACATCAGCATCGCCTCGGTGGTCGCGGACGCGGTATTGAACGTCATGCTCGTGCACGCGCTCGGCTATCGCGGCCTGGCGCTCGGCACGTCGATCGCGGCGCTCTTCAATGCGACGGCGCTGTTGTGGATGCTGCGCGCGCGGCTCGGGGGACTGGACGACCGGCGTGTGCTCAGCTCGCTGGCGAGGATCGCCGCCGCTTCGCTGCTGATGGGGACGGCGGCGGTTGTGGTTAACAGCGCGTTAGAGGCCTCGATGGGCGGCGACACATTCATTCGCCAAGCGGGACGGCTGCTGTTCACAATAGTGACGGCTCTTTTGGTGCTGGCAGTTGCGGCGCATTTTCTACGCATCCGCGAATTTCGGGAAGCCGCTGCGCTCGCGCTGAAGCGCAGCGGTCCCAGGGCATAGAAGTTGCTCAGCACCGCATAGTTGGAACAGACTGGATCGATGCGATCCCGATATCCATCCTCATCGACGCTCGCATATTCCTTCGGGCCAGGGCCGTGGACCCCCGCCATCAAGGCCATCATCATCGCCAACGTCGCGATGTTCCTGATCACGTACATCGCGCCGGTGGTGCAGGTTCCGCTGTGGCTCAATCCCCAAAGCGTCGTTCACGGACAGATCTGGCGGCTCGTGTCGTACATGTTCCTGCACGACGGCGTCTTTCACGTGCTCTTCAACATGCTCTTCCTGTGGATGTTCGGGGTCGAGCTGGAGCGCATGTGGGGGACACGATATTTCGTGAAGTACTACTTCATTACTGGGATCGCCGCCGCCGTCACGACCATCCTCGTCTCGTTCATCCCCTTCTTCGGGTTGCAGGCGCTGTATTTTTCGCGGACCGTCGGCGCGTCCGGCGCGATTGTGGCAGTGCTGCTCGCTTACGGGCTCTACTTTCCGCACCGAGAAATCTTCGTCTATGGCATCTTCCCGATTAAGGCGAAGTACCTATTGCTGATTCTCGGGGTCATTTCATTGTTCTCCGGCGGCAACGTCGCGCACGCCACACACATCGGCGGCGCAATCGCCGGTTACTTCTACCTGAAGGGTGGCCGCCTCCATCTGCTCTCGGAATTTCAGTACCGCTACCTGAAGTGGCGCATCAACCGTCGCCGTACGCGGTTCGATGTGTACTCAGGTGGTCGCGCGGACGACGTCAATCGACGGGTTCATTGAGGTCGGTAGTACAGGGGCGGGTGTTAACACACCGCCCCCATTACCGCGAGACGCTGAATGGCAGGCGCGCGCCGTTGATGGCCAGCGCCAACAGCCCACCGAGCACCGGCAAACCCGTTCCATCACGCAGAAAATCGATCGACCAGAACGCGCTCGTCGCGAAATGGAAATTCAGCACCATCAGGAACGCGACGGTCGCGGCCATACGCGTCCAGAAGCCGGCGATCAACGCCAGGCCCGTGGCGATCTCGCCAAGCGGGACGAGTCGCGCAAACAGCGGCGTGCCGGGAATGCAGACGGTCTCGAGATACCAGCGCACGATCGGCGGCGCCTTCGGCAGAAAGATCATCTGAAACTTGTTCAGCAGGATGCTGCTATCGAGGAACCAGCCGAACTTCGTCGAGCTCATTCCGAGGAAGAAGATGCCGAGCATGACGGCGAGCAGCCGCAGGCCCAACACGCCGCGCGGCGCCGCGACGGCCCCGCGTGCGCGCGCCTGCGTTGCCATCAGCGTTCGTCCTCGTCTGCTACGACGTCGATCCACTCGGTGCGGAGGGGACTGAAGATGTCGAGCTCGAGCGTGTCCTCCAGCGCTTCGGCCTGATGCGGCACGCGCGACGGGATGTGCAGCACTTCGCCTTCGCGCACGATGATCTCCTCGCCGCCGATATAAAAGCGAAGCGCGCCCTGCAGAATGTAGGTCATCTGCTCGCTGTCGTGCGTGTGGAACGGCACGAGCGCACCGCGCTTCAAATAAATCTGTGCCAGCATCTCGCGCTCACCCGACACAATCTTCCGCGAGATCATCTCGGTGACCTTCTCCAGGGCGATCTCATCCCAGCGATGCAGGGTGACGGTGGCGGCCATACGAGGGCTGCACGAGTGTGACATAATTTTTTTGCCATGAAGGGGTCGACCCTCACCAACGGCGCGGCAACGCGCTCGAAGGGGGCGGCGCAAGATCTATTGTCCGCCTATCGCCTCATGCTCCTGTCGCGAAAGATCGACGACAAGGAGATTCAGCTCAAAAATCAGAGTCAGGCGTTCTTTCAGATCAGCGGTGCGGGCCACGAAGCCGTGCTCGTCGCTGCGGGTCGCAACCTTCGTCCGGGGCACGACTGGTTTCTCACCTACTATCGCGATCGGGCGCTGGCGCTGACGCTCGGCGTCACGCCGCTCGACATGCTGCTCGGCTCGGTCGGCGCGGCCACCGACCCTGCGTCCGGCGGACGGCAGATGCCTTCCCACTGGTCGAATACCCGCCTCAACATTCCGTCGGCGAGCAGTGCGGTTGCGACGCAGTGCCTGCACGGCATCGGAGTCGCGGAAGCCGGGCGGCTGTACGAGCGCCTCGCGGACATCCCCGACCGCGAATCACAGTTCGAACGCGACGAGATCACGCTCATCACCATCGGCGAAGGGTCGACGAGCGAAGGTGAATTCTGGGAATCGCTCAACACCGCATGCACGCGCAATCTGCCGGTGCTCTATCTCGTCGAAGACAACGGCTACGCCATCTCGACGCCTGTTGAAGTGCAGACGCCCGGCGGCGATCTGTCGCGCGTCGTGAGCGGCGTTCCGAACCTGCAGGTCTATCGCTGCGACGGCACCGACTATCTCGCCAGCTTCGACACGATGCGCGAGGCCGTCGCGCACGTACGCTCGCGCAAGGGTCCGGCGCTGGTGCATGCGAAAGTCATTCGTCCGTACTCGCACTCGTTATCGGACGACGAGAAGCTGTACAAGACGAAGGAGGAGCGCGAGGCTGAGGCACGTCGCGATCCGATTGTGAGGCTACGCGACCTGATCCTATCGGAGGAGCTCGCATCCGCCGAGGAGCTTGCGCAGCTCACCGGCGATGTCGAGCGGGAGGTCAACGAGGCCGTCGAGCGTGCGCTAGCCGCTCCCAAGCCCGAACCCGATACCGCAGCCCGCTACGTTTTTTCTCCCGATGTCGATCCGACATCAGCCCAATTCGAAACCGACCCCGCTCTCGACGGCGCACCCGACACGATGGTTGGCGCCATCAACGCCACGCTTCGAGATGAGATGGCGCGGAACCCCCGCATCGTCGTCTTCGGCCAGGACGTGGCGGACGCGAGCCGGGAAGCCGCGCTGGCGAAGGTATCGGGCAAGGGCGGCGTCTTCAAAGTGACGCACGGGCTGCAGAAACTCTATGGCAGCGACCGCGTGTTCAATTCGCCGCTGGCGGAGGCGAACATCATCGGACGCGCCGTCGGCATGGCGCTGCGCGGCATCAAGCCGGTCGTCGAGATCCAGTTCTTCGATTACATCTGGCCGGGCTACATGCAGCTGCGCGACGAGATGGCGATGATGCGCTATCGATCGGACAACCATTGGAGCTGCCCGATGGTGGTGCGCGTGCCGATCGGCGGATACCTGCGTGGCGGCGCGCCGTACCACAGCCAGTCGGGTGTCGCCATCTTCGCGCATTGCCCCGGCATCCGCATCGTGTTTCCGTCGAACGCGCGCGATGCCGCGGGTCTGCTGCGCACGGCAATCCGCTGCGACGACCCCGTGATGTTCCTCGAGCACAAGCATCTCTACCGGCAGACGTACAACAAGGCCGCCTATCCGGGACCGGACTACATGATTCCGTTCGGCAAAGCGTCGGTGGTGCGCGAAGGGACGGATGTGGTCATCTTTACCTGGGGCGCGCTCGTGCAGCGCGCTATCGTCGCCGCGCAGCAGGCCGAGCACGACAACATCAGCGTGGCCATCGTCGATCTACGCACGATCGTGCCGCTCGACTGGGACACGATTGCGGCGTACACCAGGAAGACGAACCGCGTGATCGTTGCGCACGAGGATCAGATGACCGCGGGCTTCGGCGGCCACATCGCGGCGCGCATCGGTCAGGAATTGTTCGACGAGCTCGATGCACCGGTAACGCGCGTCGCCTCGCTCGATTGCCCCGTCGCCTACGCGCCGGTACTGGAGGAAGCGATCCTTCCGGGATCGGCGGATGTGCTGAAAGCGATCCGCTCCGTTGCCGCCTATTAAGTTCGCCA
>Ga0075424_100001890_pt1 | contig 18731 bp, 17 predicted proteins | sample SoiMethybrSBSTD3_FD_75301 | JGI IMG/M metagenome (GOLD analysis project Ga0075424, IMG submission 75301) | Bulk soil microbial communities from a Populus tree surrounding site in Tennessee, USA - Soil MetaG P. TD hybrid SBSTD3 | ecosystem: Environmental > Terrestrial > Soil > Tree plantation... | reverse complement strand
GAGGACGTGCGGGCCGTGATCGAGTTCGCCAACACCCAGCTGCTCGAGATGCGGTACCTGGACGCGCAGCTCGACGAGGCCCTGGAGCAGGCCTACAGTCTGCTCGGCCGCTCGCCTGGCCGGCGCCGGTTCCTGCCCAGTCCCTATCGGCTTCCGCTCCAACGTCTCGGACGGCTGCAGCTCGATGCCGCGGTGTTGTTCGAGCAGGTGACGAACGCCTTGAAGCTGATCGGCGAGCAATTTCTCACGCGCGTGTACGGCCACGTGTCGCGTCGCTTTCACCTCGCCGAGTGGGACGTGAGCATCACCCGCAAACTCCAGACGCTGGACGGCATCTACGGCAAGCTGGCGGACCGGGCGGCGACGCAGCGCATGGAGCTGCTCGAGTGGATCATCATCGCGCTGATCGCCGTGTCGATCGTCCTGCCGTTCTTCTCGGGGCTCGTCGGGAAGTGAGCTAGTAGGGCCGCTCCTGAAGACGCTGGTCGCGCGGCAGAATCATCGCCCGCACCACCGCCGTGGCGTCCACGGCGATGAGCAGCCCCTCCTGCGGCAGCGACTGCACCCCAATCACGATTCCCGCGGGGGGGTTCCGCTGCGGAAAGAAGTCCGGCGCCGCCTCGCGGATGGCGTCCAGGTTTTTGGGGGAATAGTTCACGACGTAGATCGTGAGCCTGGCGACATCGGCCGGCGTCGCCCCCCCGATCCGCAGGACGGTCGCCAGGTTGGCGAACGCCTGGGCCGCCTGGGCGCGCAGGTCGCCGGAACCGACCAGCCGGCCGGTCGAGTCCAGGGCGACCTCACCCGACACGTACAGCGTCGATCCGATGCGGACGGCATGCGTGAAGCCCGGCAGCGCGGCCAGCGTTCCGGGATTGATGTAGCGGGTGGAAACGGGGTCGGGCACTTGGCGGACGTTGCCCGGGGTCGGCGCGACGCAGGCGGCGAGCAGAGGGACGAGGACCATGCCGGGCAAAGCGACGCGCATGCGATACTCCTCAGAAGTCGGGGTGGGGAAGTTACGCCATTCTGTATACGCCGGCGACGGCTCGGAGTTCAGCGCACCGGTGGCGGCGCGTCAGGGCAGGGCGACACGCAGCGACAGCTGCATCGAGAGGTAGTGCCATTGCGCGGTGGTCGCGGCTTCCGTGGCGACGCCTGAATCGTCGCCATCCAGCTCGAGCCGCAGCTCGCGCCCCGGCGCCAGCGGCACCGCGACCAGGGAATAGAGTCGCAATGCGCGACGCCAGGGCCCGACCGCGGCACCCTGTTGGGCCACGCGCTGCACGCCGGCGCCGAGATCGAACGCGAGCACGACAGACCGGGCGGTCTCGAGCTCGATATACGATCCCACCTGCGCTATCTGGATGCGCCGGGGAGCGAAGTATCCCGCGCTCGAGGCCCGCGAGTAGCGGATCTCGTGCAGCTGGCCAGACACCTCGAGACTCGGTGTCACCGCTACCGCTGCCACACCGGCGAAGCTGGTGCGGTGGTTCACATCGAGCGAGCTGCTCAAGGCGGCGGTGCGGCCGATGCCCCGGAGTTTTAGTCGGCGCGCGACGGGCAGCTCGACGATCGCGCCGATCTCCGTGCGCACCACCCGGTTCGTGACGAGCAGGGGGCTCGCGTCGATCACACTCCGGCGCGCGCGCAGGTCGACCGCCGGTCCGCCCAGCGGATCCCGCCAGCGGGCGCGCAGCTGGCCAGTCGGGGTGAGCGTCGCGCTTGCTCCACCCACGGCGTCGATGCGAGTCGCGCCCCCCTCGGCATCGATCTGCACCCGGCCCCCGGGCCGGGACGCGGCACGGAGCGTGAGCTCATCGAGTCCGGTGTCGGTCACCCCGTCGCGAATCCGCTCACGGGTCGCTCGCACGCCGAGTCGCGTCGGCCCGGAGGCCCCGAGTTCGGCGACGCCGCCCAGCCGGAGCGTGGTGTTCCCGTCTGAATCACGGCTGCCGCCTACCTGGGGACTGACGGCGGGGGCGGCGGCCACACGCGCCGCCGCGAGTTCACGGTTCACCTCGGCGTCGCTGGGGTGGGTGGCGAGCCACCGCTCGTAGACCGCGACGGCGGCACCCGCTCGGCGCGCTCGCGCCAAGGTCCGCGCGAGCCCCACCACGGCGTCCCGCTCGTCCGGCGCGAGCCGCAACGCGTCGTCATAATAGCGCAGCGCCTCGGCATAGCGCCGCGCGCGCGCCAGCATGTCCGCCACCGCCATGTAGCCCCACGGGTCCGATGGCTCGAGCTCGACGTAGCGGCGGAACAGCCGGAGCGCCACCGGAGGATCCCCCCGGTGCAGCTGAGCGAGACGATACGTGGCGTGGGAATTCCATGGGTCGGCGGCGAGCACGGCCGCGTACTCCCGTACGGCGGCTCGCGTATCTCCTGCGGTGAATGCCGAATCGGCGCGACCGAGCTGGCCGGTGGCATGGGTTGCGCCCTGGGCGGCCGCCGGGCGGGCGTAGGTTGCGACGATCGCTCCGAGGACCAGGTGCAGAACCCGGCGTCGGCGCTCGCCGGCCGCGACGGCACGCCGGCTTGCGTACTGGTCGATGGACGGGTCGCGATCCGGCCGCCGGCGGACCCACAGGCGCAACACCTCGACGCCGAGGAGCACGCCGGCCAGGGTGCCGGCGCTGATAAGGAGTGCCACCGCGGGCAGCAGGGTGCCCGGATGCGGCGTGATAGCGGCCGGGAGGATGCGACGGGACACGCTGAGCGCCAGGCCCAGGAGCCAGCCGGTCGCCCACAGGCCTGCGAGGATGGCACACGCGATCGCCGTCTGCGCGACCACCAGCCTCCACCCACGGGACCTGCGACCCCGCAGGCGCAAATACGCTTCCCACAGAGGCGTCGCGAGCGCGCTGATCAGGTAGAACATTCCCCCGATCCCGGTCCCCGGCAGCCCGGCCGTCATCGTCAGTGCCCCTTCTCGTAGACGCGCAGCGAGCGGCCGAGCAGCAACTCGGCGCACACGGCACGCAGAAAGAAGACCGCGTTGACGGTTCGTAGCAGGAAGAACGCGGGGATACTCGCGATCGCGCGGCGGATCTCTCGCCGCCGTGCGGCGCCGGCGAGGACTGGAACGAGCACGGCCGGGGCGTCGATCACGTAGCCGATCAGGATCCAAGGCCTCGCGAGCAGGAGTGCGAGGATCGGCAGGAGCACGAGGTAAACGGCGGCGGCGATCGTCGCATCCCAGAACGCCACCGCCACCGCGGAGCGCAGATAGGGCACCCCGAGGAGCCCGCGCCAGTGCAGCTTCACATTCTGAACGAACCCGTGTGACCAGCGCCGCAACTGCTTTCCCATCAGCGTGAGAGTGCGCGGCTCGATCGGGTAGCAAACCGCTTCCGGCACGAAACGCACCTCATGGCCCGCCTGGTACAAGCTCCATGTCAGGTCTACATCCTCGGCGAGGGTTCGATTCGACCAGCCGTTGTGCGCCCCCAGGATCTCCGTCCGATACATCGAGAAGCAGCCCGAAGAGATGAGCGGCTTCCCGTAGTACTCCTGCAGCTGCTTGTAGTAGGTGAAGGCGAACAGATACTCGATGTAGCGTCCCCGCTCCCACACGCTCCGCACGCGCTGCGGGACTACGAAACCGCAGGCCGCCGCGACCCTCGGCTGCTGGAACGCCGGCAGCAGGCGCTCGAGGGCGTCCGGCGCGAGGACCGTATCGGCGTCGACGGCGACGGTGAGCGATGTGCGCACGAAGCGAAGCCCGAAATTTTGTGCCCCTGCCTTGGACCCGGTGTTCGTCGGCGGTCGGACGACCAGGACGCCGAGCCCGCGGGCCACGTCGCCCGTCCCGTCGGTCGAGCAGTCGTCCACGACGATGATCGCCGCGGGCGGCGTGTTCTGGGTCTGGAGGCTCTTGATCGTGTCGGCGACGCTGGCGGCTTCATTGTACGCCGGAATAATCACCGTCACGTCGATGCCGGCGATGGGACGGAGCAGAGGCGCGGTACGGTCGCGGCTCCAGCGGTGCTTCAGGCGCGCTGCCCTAGACAAGGTCGCGACCGCCGTTTGGGGGTGGGCGTTGTGGGGGGGCCAGGGCGTTTCCTTGGTAAAGAGGCCGCACGGCTGGCCCCGGTAACGCAGGGCGAACGGCGCAACCCGCCACCGGACGTTGCCCGCAGGAACGCCCTAGAACCTGAACCCGTTGCGCCGGCGGGAGTTCAAGGGGCGCGATCAGCGGCCGGGGCCGCCGCCACCGAATCACCGTGCTCGATCAGCGCTGCGAAGTCGCGCAGCTCCGGCAATCCGAGATCGGACGCCACCCAGTAGCTGTATGCGGGCGTCGTCCAGTGCAACAAGTGGTAGCCCTGCCGAGTGGTTGCGGGGCGCCCTCCCGTGGGGCCGCCTGGGGTGGGCCATAGGAAGACGTTGATCACGTGCTGGCGACGCCCGTATACCAGCGCCGCGACCGGCCGGCCGCCCGCGTACTCGAGCCGTCCCCCTAGGAGCGGAAAACCGCGACCGGCGAAGTCGTACACCGGCGGTGAGAAATCGAGCTTACCGTTGAACCAGGGCTTCACCGTGTGCTGGTCGGACGATTGCACATCGGTGAGATGGCCGGGCATGAGCGAGCGCACGTGGCTCGCGAGCACTTGATCGGCGAGCGCATCGCCCGAGGCGCGGCGCCATGCCGCCTGCCAGGACCCGACGGCTACCACGGCGAGCGATGCGGCAACGGCCAGCGCGGGCCAGTAGGAGCGGGGTCGCGCGGCCCGGCTCACCTCGGCACGAACCGCGGTGCGCACGCGGGCACGAAGCGTGTCGGGCGCCGCGACGCGAGGTACATGTTCGCGAATTGCGGCGCTCAACGCACGGCGCCGCCGCTCCAAGCGGGAGCAGGCGGGGCATGCGCGCAGGTGGGCCTCGAGCTCCGCGGCGTCGGGCGCGGCGAGCTCGCCGTCCAGGTACGCGTCGAGCTGGGCTTCGAAGGCGGGATGGGTCACGTCAGCAGTCCTCCGGTTGCGCGCACAGCACCTCCTCGAGCCGTCGGCGGGCCCGCGACAACCGCGACATGACCGTGCCCACGGGCACGCCTGCCACCTCCGCGATCTCCTTGTAGGACAACCCCTCCAGCTCTCGCAGCACGATCACCTCGCAGAACTCTGGCGGCAGCTCAGCAATCGCACGGTGCAGCGCGGCGCGCTCGCTGCGCGCCACCAGGGCCGCTTCCGGGTGCTCGTCGGCCGCGGTTTCACTGTGCCGCTCCTCGTCGAACTCGGTGGTGAGCGTGTCGCCATGGTGCCGGCGCTGCCAGGTATACGCCGTGTTGCGAACGATCGCGAGCAGCCACGCCCGCCCCTCGCTGCTGCCGGATCCGCGGAATGTCGCGAAATGCCGGAGCGCGCGCAGGGAGGCGTCCTGCACGACGTCCTGTGCGTCGTGATCGCTCCGTGTGAGATAGCGCGCCAGGGTGTACGCCGCGTCCAGATGCGGCAGCACGACGGCTTCAAATCGCTCGAGCTCGCTCGACTCCAACCGGTCCTCAGGGGTGCGCGGTACGCCATCGAGTGAGGACTCCGCCGCCGGCCGGATTATTCCCGAAGGAATAAGCGCGGTGCGCGTGGGGTCTTGGCTGTGAGAGGGAAACTGTTGTCCCACACTCGCACGAGGAAGATCGCCATGACGCCCGCGCATTCCGTTTCGTCCCGCAACATCGCCGGGGCCTTGTTGGCCGCCATCGCATTCGCAACGGCCGCCACGCACCGCGCCCCCGACGCAGCCACCGAGGTGAGCGCCAAGCTCTCCGAGTGGAAGGTGGAGCTCTCGGAGGCCACGATCGCGGCAGGATCCGTCTCGTTCACCATCACCAACGCGGGGAGCATTCCGCACGCATTCGAAGTCGAAGGAGGAGGCCTCGAGCGGGAGACCGAGCTCATGCAGCCCGGATCGACGGCCACGTTGACCCTCACCCTCAAGCCCGGGACGTACGAGGTGTACTGCCCCGTCGGAGAGGACTCACACAAGAAGCTCGGCATGGAGACGCATCTCAAAGTTGTCGCGTCGGGGTATGGCGCGTCCGAGACGAGTGAGTCGCTCGTGAAGTCGGAACGGGTGCAGGCGATCCAGGTAACCGGCGGCGGGCCGGTCATCCAGATCCTGCCGGGGCCGTTTCCTTTCCCGGACAGCGCCGCCCCGATCCTCCAGGCGTTCGGCGAGGAGCGCGAGGGACTCGAGTCACAGGTGAAGAACGGCCCGTACTCCGACAACGTGACTCCGATCTCCGGCACGTTTACGTTCAGTGCCTGGGATAAGGGTGCTATCCGCGATTCCGTGGACGGCACGGCGGAGTTCGCCACCCAAGACGGCGCCCGCTGGAAACTCGTGATGGACCGCGTGCAGACCAAGGACGTCCCACATCATCCGCGGTTCGGCGGGGTGATCATGGGGCTGTACTACCACGGCGTGACGCAGGTGCATACGCCACTCGTACCCACGATCAATAGTGCCGTGGCGTTGTGGGCGTTCGGGCACCTCTACAAGAACGACGCGCTGGTCACCGACAACGCCATGGTGCACGTGATGCTGCTGTCGCGCACCAGGCGCGACGGTGATTTCGCGCTCACGTGCTGGAACTGCTCTAAGAACAAGATCGAAGAGTTGCAGCTGCAGATCCTGCCGGGACCGGGCGAGCCGAAGCTCGACGCGCCGGGCGGCTTCCTGTTCGTCAACTGGGAGAAGTCCGGGGCGGTCAGAACATGAACCCGGCCCGGACGTAGATCGCCGTGCGCTCGGGGCTTCTCGCCGCCGCGATCGACAATGTGTTGACGCGGCGGTGCTGCCACGCGAGCCAGAGCCCGCCGCCCGCCGCCGCGTGCCAGCGATCCGAAGAGTCCCGCCGGATCCAGACCCGTCCCGCGTCCGCCAGGCCCAAGACGCCCACGTCAGCGAACCGCAGGCGACCGACCAAGAGGCGCAGCTCAGCGTTCCCATATGCGCCGCGCCGTCCGGCGAAGCGCTGCTCGGGATAGCCACGCACGGTGGTCCCGCCGCCCACGAACACGAGGTCCTGGAATGGGACGGTTCCGGTCACCGCGGCGCCGCCCGCGCGGAGGGCGAGGGTCGCGGATGGCGGGTCGCCCGCCGAGAGGTAGGTCGACGCCTCCGCCGAGACGCTGCCGAACTGGTGGACGGCGTCCCAGACGCCGGGATGCCACTCCCCGACGATGCTCACCTGCAGGCCGCGAGCCGGCGCGACCGTGTGGTCACGCGTGTCGAGCTCGAGCCCCGCGCTCACCCCGACCTGACCGAAGTCCCCCGTGCCGTACCGGGGACCTGTCGTCGCGAGCACCGTGCCGGGATCGCTCGGGGTGTGAGCGTACTGGAACGACGATCCTACGGTGAACCGCAATCGCGGCGTGAGTGGTATCGCCACGCGCGTCGCGACGAGCACCTGCTGCTGGTGCACCCGATACACGCTGTCAGCCCGCGAGCCGTCGGTTTCGTTGCCTACTCCGTAGAACCGAATCAGCTCGAGACCAGAGGAGCGCAGTTCGATGTAGAGAATTGCCGGCCGGAGCGGCCGCCGGAACTCACCAGCCGCGGCGATCCGGTAGGTGCTGGCGCTGGTCGCGTAGGCGGCCTCCGCCAGCAGGCGGGTGCTCGGAGGCAGCGCCCGGAATCCGTACCGGGTGTGACTGACGCCCGCACCAAGGAGCAGGCCGATATCCGGGGAGTAACTCGCGCCGAACAGCGGCACCGTCTGTGGGCGCCACGCGTCCGCGCCGCCCTGCGCCGCGACATCGCCCCCGACGAGGGCGATGGCCGCGAACAGGTGTAGGCGCCGGGTCAGACGCACCATGAGCGGGAACATCCCGCCACCGCGTCGCGGGAACAAGGCTTGCCCGCAGTCGCCCGCGTGGCTATTAGCACTGATGCTCGCTCACCGCACCATCCTCGTGGCTGGCGCGCTGCTCCTGATGGCGTCGATGGCGCTGGCTCATGACCTCTTCCTCAAGCTCGACACGTACTTCTTGGAACCGCGCACGCGTGTACAAATCCCGGTTCTGAACGGCACGTTTGCCAAGAGCGAAGGCTTCGTCGCGCCGGACCGAATCGCGGAGATCAGTGTGGTCTCGCCGGGTGGGCGGACGCGGCTCCGAGCGGCGACCGCCTGGAGCCGCGGACCGGACAGCACGAGCCTGCTCAGGGTCGAACTCGGCGCCCCCGGCACCTACGTGGTGGGCGTCTCGACCAAAACGCGCGAGATCGAGCTCGGAGCCGAGGATTTCAATGCCTACCTCGAGGAGGACGGCATCCCCGACGTACTCGACGCGCGGCGGCGTGACAAGGAGCTGGGCAAAGGCGCGCGGGAACGGTATTCCAAGCACGTTAAAGCGGTCTTCCAGGTCGGTCGGGTTCGGAGCGACGGCTTCAACGTGACCCTCGGGTATCCGGCGGAGATCGTGCCGCTCGACAACCCGTACGAGATGGACCGTGGTATGGCGCTCCGCGTCCGCTGTCTGGTGGATGGGCGCCCGGTGGCGAACCAGCTGGTGTTGTGGGATGGGGAGCAGGGCGGGCAGACGCCGGCGCCGCGCAGCACCCGCACGGGCCCTGACGGCGTGGCGGAGGTGACGCTCGATGCCGCGGGAAGGTGGTACGTCAAGTTCGTGCACATGACGCGCGCCACCGAGCGAGGACTCGATTACGAGTCAACGTGGGCCACGCTGACCTTCGAAGTCCGGTAGGTCCGATGGGAACCGCATCGCGTTAGTCGGTATATGCAAGCGCACGCTCACCACGAACATCACGTATACCCTCAGGCACCGGTGACCGGGTCGCCGGGGCGGGATCACTCGGCGCACACCCACATGGTGGACGAGTTCCGCCGCCGCTTCTGGATTTCGCTCGCCCTGACCGTTCCGGTCCTCGCGACGTCGGAGATGCTGACGCACCTGCTCGGGCTGCGTGGGGTTCTCGCGTTCGCCGGCGACCGTTACATCGAGTTCGCCTTCGCGTCTGCCGTGTACCTCTACGGCGGCTGGCCGTTCCTCAGTGGTCTCGTCGACGAGCTCCGGAAGCGGCTGCCGGGGATGATGACCCTCGTCGCCCTCGCGATCACGGTCGCGTACGTCTACAGCGCACTCGTCGTGCTCGGCCTCCCGGGGACCGTGTTCTTTTGGGAGACGGCGACCCTGATCGATATCATGCTGCTCGGCCACTGGATCGAGATGCGCTCAGTGCTTGGCGCGTCCCGTGCTCTCGAGCAGCTCGTCCGGCTCCTCCCAACTGAGGCGCATCGCCTCCGTACCGACGGCTCCATTGAGGAGGTTACCCTCGACGCGCTGCATCCGGGCGATCGGGTGCTCGTCAAGCCGGGAGAGAGGATCTCCGCCGACGGGGTCGTCGTCGCCGGTCGTACGAGCGTCAACCAGGCGATGCTCACGGGCGAGTCCCAACCGGTGGAGAAGGGTGAGGGCGACGAAGCGATCGGGGGCGCGGTGAACGGCGAGGGCGCGATCACCATCGAAGTCCGGCGGACCGGTGCCGACACCTACCTCTCGCGGGTGATCGAGTTGGTGCGCAAAGCTCAGGCGACACGGTCCCGCACCCAGGATCTCGCGAACCGCGCCGCTTCATGGCTCACCGTCATCGCCATCGGTGCCGGGGCGCTCACGTTCCTCGCTTGGCTTGGCGCAGGCCGCGAGTTCAGCTTCGCGCTGGAGCGCATGGTGACCGTAATGGTGATCACCTGTCCCCACGCCCTCGGCCTCGCCGTCCCACTCGTCGTCGCGGTGTCCACGACTCTTTCCGCACGGCAGGGACTGCTGATCCGCGAACGCTCGGCGTTCGAGCGGGCGCGCGAGGTCGATGCAGTCGTGTTCGACAAGACCGGCACCCTCACCGAGGGGCGCTTCGGCGTGACGGACATCGTGCCGCTCGGCGGGCGGACCGAGCACGATGTGCTCCGGCTCGCCGCGGCGCTCGAGAGCCGCTCGGAACACCCGATCGCCGCCGGGATCGCACGCGCTGCCACGGGGCGCGGCGTGCAGTACCCGGCTGCCGACGGGGTCGCCGCCATCCCGGGGAGGGGCGCTCGGGGGAGTGTGGACGGCATGGAGGTCAAAGTCGTCAGCCCGGGCTTCCTCAAAGAGCAAGGCCTGACCGTCGCGGACGCGCGCGTCGCCGGACTGGCTGAACAGGGGAAGACGGTCGTGTACGTGCTCGCTGACGGAAAGGCGATCGGGGCGATCGCGCTCGCGGATGTGATCCGGCCGGATTCCCGCGAGGCGGTCGACCGGCTCAAGCGAATGGGCATTCGGCCACTCATGCTCACTGGCGACTCCGCGGTCGTTGCGCGATGGGTAGCAGGGGAACTCGGGCTGGACGACTACTTCGCGGAGGTGCTTCCGGACCAAAAGGCAGCCAAGATCGAAGAGGTGAAGCGGCGCGGCCTGACAGTCGCGATGGTGGGCGACGGCGTGAACGACGCCCCCGCCCTAGTCGCGGCGGATGTCGGGATCGCGATCGGGGCGGGGACGGACGTGGCGATCGAGGCGGCAGACATCGTCCTCGTGCGCTCCGATCCGCGCGACGTGCCGGCGATCGTCGACCTCGCCCGGGCGACCTACCGCAAGATGGTACAGAACCTGTGGTGGGCGACAGGCTATAATGCGGTCGCTATTCCATTGGCCGCTGGTGTGCTGGCTCCCGTCGGGATCCTGCTCTCGCCGGCGCTCGGGGCCGTACTCATGTCGGTATCGACTGTAGTAGTCGCGCTGAATGCCCAACTTCTCGGACGCGGCCGGCGCACGGTGAGCGGGGTATATTGACGACGTGAAGTCCCGTTATCGTCACTCCCCGATGATGCGAACGCTTGCCGCAGCTGTCGCCCTGGCGGCGGCCGCGCAAGCAACTGGCGTGCCGATGTGTGCCTCACTCCTCGCCGAAGCGACGACGCCGTGCGCGATGCACAGCACCACCGTGCACCAGCCGGATGACACTAGGGTTGCGACCCTCGTCGCCGTGCCGGCGGGGCACGGTGCCTGTCACGTGGATGCCGACGCCCTGGGCTGCGCGGTCGGCGGTGCCTGCCCGACGGGCGGGATCGCCGCGCCGGCGTGGTTCAACATCCCGATCGGACCGCGGGCGGCGTCGCGCACGGTCGCTGCGGGACCGACCTCCGCGCTGATTTCCTACCTCGCTCCACCGCTCGCTCCACCTCCTCAAGCCTAGTCGGGCCTTCCAGGTGTGGTGTGTGCGTGCCGCGTGTGCGGCACGCGCTCGACGTTGGGCTTCCAGGAGATCCGGATATGCGAAGGCTGTTGCTGGCGCTCGTTGCTTGTGGGGCGTGGCCGCTCCGAGCACAGATGCACATGCAGCATGCGACGAAGCCGAATGAGCGTCCCCTCGGCATCCCCGAGTCACGGATGGGGTCGGGCACTTCCTGGCTTCCGGACGCGTCACCGATGCATGCGGCCCACGTCATGCTGGGCGCCTGGACGCTGATGCTGCACGGGCAGGCCTTCGGGCAATTCGACCGGCAGGAAAGCACTCGCGGCGACCATCAAGTCGGCCTCATCAACTGGGCCATGGCGGTGGCCAGCCGGTCGCTTGGTGCCGGCCGGCTCGAGCTCCGCGGCATGCTCAGCGCCGAGCCGTGGACCATCGGCGCTCGCGGCTACCCGCTGCTCCTCCAGTCGGGCGAGTCCTATCGGGGAGCACCGCTGCACGATCGCCAGCACCCGCACGACCTCTTCATGGAGCTCGCGGCGCTGTACGAGCGACCGGTGGGCCGGAATCTCGGGTTGTCCGTCTACCTCGCGCCCGTGGGCGAGCCAGCGCTTGGACCGGTCGCATTCCCACACCGGCCCTCAGCCGCCGTTGATCCGATGGCGCCCATCTCCCATCACTGGCAGGACGGCACGCACATCACGTTCGGAGTCGTGACGGCGGGGGTGTTCACGCGGGGCGTGAAGCTCGAGGGGTCGTGGTTCAACGGGCGGGAGCCCGACGACCAGCGCACGGACTTCGACTACTCCGGCAGAAGGCTCGATTCTTACAGCATCCGGTGGACTGTCAACCCGGGGCGACGCTGGAGTGCATCGGTCTGGTACGCCTACTTGAAGAGCCCTGAAGTCCTACACCCGGACGAGTCGCTCCACCGCTACGGTGCGGGGGCGCTCACCACGCAGCCGTTCGGTCGGCGCGGGCAATGGGCGGGCGCGCTCATCTGGGGGGCGAACGACCCAGTCGGCTCCGGGCCCTCGTCGCACAGCGTCGTGCTCGAGTCCACTCTCGACCTCGACGGGACGAACGCCGTGTTTGGTCGTGCTGAGTATGTACGCAAGAGCGCCCAGGAGCTCGTGATCCCCTCGGCACCCCCGACCGTGGAATACGATGTCGGCGCCCTGGCGCTCGGCTATCGGCGAATGGTCGGGACCGTTGCAGGGCTGGCGCTGAGTTTGGGCGCCCGCGCCTCGGTCAATCTCGTCCCATCGAGCCTCGAACCCACATACGGCAGCCGCGCGGTGGCCGGCTTGGCGGTCTACCTGCAGCTGCGGCCGCCGGGCACCCATTGACACATCAACAAAACTTGATACAATCCTCATCATGCCTACAACGACCGTTCCCGACCTCAGCCGAGCTGCCCGGCAGTTCCACGCGCTCTCGGATGAGACCCGCCTCGAGATCGTGCGATTGCTGTCGCACGGGGAGCGCTGCGTGTGCGAGCTGCAGAGCGTGCTCGATGCGGCGCAGTCACGCCTCTCCTTCCATCTCAAGACGCTGAAGGATGCCGGCCTGGTGAGTGACCGGCGGGAGGGCCGCTGGATCTACTACGCCTTGAACCGCGACGCCCTCGATGAGATCGCCGCGTTCGCATCCGACGTGAAGCCGGGAAAGCACGCCGGGAGCTGCGCGCGGGCCTGCTGCACTTGAGGAGGATGACCCGATGAGCGACGAGATCAAACAGGCGGTGCAGGCGAAGTACGGGCAGGCCGCGCTCCGCGTGGCCGCCGGGGAGCACGGCAGCTGTGGGGGGAGCGACGCGTGCGGCTGCGATCCCATCAGCTCGAGCCTGTATGACGCCGCCGAGACGGCCGCGCTCCCCGAGGGCGCCGTGCGGGCCTCGCTCGGCTGCGGCAATCCCACCGCGCTGGCCGCGCTCCACGAGGGCGAAGTGGTGCTCGATTTGGGGTCCGGGGGCGGGATCGACGTCCTCCTGTCCGCCAGGCGCGTGGGGCCGACGGGCAAGGCGTATGGCCTCGATATGACGGACGAGATGCTCGCCCTCGCGCGCGAGAACCAGCGCACATCCGGTATCGCGAACGTCGAGTTCCTGAAGGGCGAGATCGAGCACATCCCACTTCCGGATGCGTCCGTCGACGTGATCATCTCGAACTGCGTCATCAATCTCTCGGCCGACAAGGGCCGCGTGCTGCGCGAGGCCTTCCGCGTTCTCAGGCCGAACGGTCGGTTTGCCGTGTCGGATGTCGTGGTGCGAGGGGAAGTGCCGGCCGCGGTACGTCGCAGCATGGAGCTGTGGGTGGGGTGCATCGCCGGTGCCTTGGAGGAAGCGGAGTATCGGCGGCTGCTGCAACAGGCCGGGTTCGTCGAGATCGGCGTGGAGCCCACGCGGATCTACCAGGGCGAGGGCGCGGGCCAGATCATGGGAGCGTTCGTGCGGGCACGGAAGCCGCTCGCGTAGCCCATGTTCCGCGTGCTCTTCGTCTGCACCGGCAACTCGGCGCGCAGCCAGATGGCCGAGGCCCTGCTCAACTGGAAGGGTAGGGGACGATTCCACGCCGAGAGCGCCGGCTCACGCCCCGCCGATCGCGTGAACCCGCACGCGATCGAGACGCTGCGTGAATACTCGATCCCGTGGTCCGGCCGCACCCCCCGCGGCATCGACGGATTGGAGCGGGAGCCGTGGGACTTCGTCGTCACGGTGTGTGACCGGGCCAAGGAATCGTGCCCGATTTTCCCCGGTCAGCCGATCCTGGCGCATTGGGGCATGGCAGATCCTGCGGACGTCGAGGGAAGCGACGCGGCCAAGCAGGCCGCCTTCCGCGATGCATTCCTCCTGATCAGCCGGCGCATCGATCTGCTGCTGGCGCTACCGATCGAGAAGCTCGAGCGGCTGGCGCTCCAAGCCCGGGTGCGGGCGATCGGCCATCAGCCCTGATCGACCGGGCGTCGCCACAGCGACGACCCGAAGGCCAGGCTGGCCACGATGATGTTGGCCACGATGATGGGAAGGGAGTGGATCAGCACGCCGTAGGTCGCCCATGCCAGGGCGGCGATCCCCTGGACGCGGCGGAGCGTGGTTGTTCGCTTGCAAAAGTAGGAAACCGCAAAGATGGCCGTCGCGAGCCAACCGACCAGATCAGGCATGCCTGAACCCCCGAATCACGCAACCATCGGCGGCGCTGCGTCCGTCTCCCGGATGGTGAGGAGATCCGTCTGCACCTTGTCCCATTCCTGCAGCACCAGCCCGCGGGACTCGAACAGGGCGTGAATGCCGCTCGCGTCCATGCCCACGATGTCCTCCAGGATGGGGACCAACACACTGACCGCATCGTCGCTCAGAACGCTGCGCTTCGCAATCTGGGCGAGGTACTTGTTCTCGGACACGGCGATCGTCAGTCCGTTCAAGCGGTTGACGTGCAGCATCACGTGAATGTCGGAGCTGCCGTCGCCCACATAGATCACCCGGTCGTGGCCCACCGGAAGTTTCGCGCGGAGCTCCTCCAGCTGGGCCACCTTGCCGTATCCAGCCGTGACCCGCTCGATCGACTGGATCTCGCCCGATGCGGGGTCGTAGCGGAACCGCGTCCCGTAGATATGGTCCGGCGGGACGATCCCGTCCAGCGCCGACTGGATCACCTCCTGCGGAGCGGCGGAAATGACGTAGAACGCGAAGTCGTAGCCGTCCAGCTCCCCCAGCAGGCGCGGGAGCAGGCTCAGGTTCTGCTTCAGACGGACCCGCTTGCCCACCTCGACCAGGTGCTCCTTCCGCACGCGTCGGTACTCCGGGTCGTGGAGCAGCAAATACGCGAGCTCCGCCCCCTGTTGCACCAGGTGAATGCGCGACAGCCCCGCCGTCTTTTCGCGGAAGTCGGAAATGCCCAGCAGCTCGCTCAGGATAATCCCCGAGTCGTTGAAGCTCAGGGTTTGATCGAAGTCGCTCGCCAGCAGATATCGCTTCATCGTCTTTTCTCGTCCTCGTTCTCGCATGGAAAAATCAACGCCCCCCGCCGGGGACAGCACCGGAGGGGGGCGTTGGCACACGATGGTGCCACCCAACGGGCCGGCTCGCTCAGGGACTCGCCCAGCGGCAATTGCAGTTGAACACCGAGTCAGGCATCCTGGGTTCCAGTCTCGCGGGTTCTGGTACGCACTCTAGACACGACCGTCACATGTGTCAAGGCGCGCGCTGCGATGACAGCTGCCGCAGCACGTATTCGAGGATCCCGCCGTGTCGGTAGTAGTGCAGCTCCTGCGGCGTGTCGATTCGTACGGTCGCGGTGAATTGCGCGCGCGAGCCGTCAGGCCGCGTCGCGTTGACCACCAGCTCCTTGCCGCGCGGGAATCCCTCCGCGAGCACGGCGGCGAGTCCCGTGATCTCGAACACTTCTTTTCCGGTCAGCCCCACACTCTCCGGCGTCTCGCTGGGGAGGAATTGCAACGGCAGGATCCCCATCCCCACCAGGTTGGACCGGTGGATCCGCTCGTAGCTCTGTGCGATCACCGCGCGCACGCCGAGCAGCCGAGGGCCCTTCGCCGCCCAGTCGCGCGACGAGCCTGAGCCGTACTCCTTCCCCGCGATGACGAGGAGCGGCACGCCCTCGGCCTGGTATTTCACCGAGGCGTCGTAAATCGTCATTTGCTCCCCGTCGGGGAGGTGCAGCGTGACCGGCCCCTCCGTCCCTGGGGCGAGCAGGTTCTTGAGCCGCACGTTGGCGAACGTGCCGCGCACCATCACTTCGTGGTTGCCCCGGCGCGCCCCGTAGGAGTTGAAGTCTTCGGGCTTCACTCCGTGGCCGATCAGGTACTGACCGGCGGGGCTGGTCTTGCGGATGGAGCCGGCGGGCGAGATGTGATCCGTGGTGATGCTGTCGGCCAACAGACACAGCACCCGCGCTCCACGGATGTCCGTGACCGGCGCCGGCGTCCGCGGCATGCCGTCGAAGTACGGCGCCCGCCGGATGTACGTCGACTCGGGCTCCCAGGCGAAGCGATCGCCCGCGGGGACGGGAAGCCCGCGCCAGCGCTCGTCCCCCGTGAAGACCTCGGCGTACTGCTTGTGGAACATCGCCGACTTGATGGACGAGCGCACGACGTCGTCCACTTCCCGGGCGGACGGCCAAATGTCTCGGAGATACACGGGCTTCCCGTCTTTGCCCGTCCCCAGCGGCTCCGACTGGACGTCGAGATCGATTCGTCCCGCGAGCGCGTACGCGACCACCAACGGCGGGGACGCCAGGTAGTTCGCCCGCACCTCCTGCTGGATCCGTCCCTCGAAGTTGCGGTTCCCCGAGAGCACCGCGCACACCACCAGCTCCCCCTCGCTGACCGCGGCGGACACGGCGTCCGGCAAGGGGCCCGAGTTGCCGATGCAGGTGGTGCAGCCGTAGCCCACGAGGTGGAACCGCAGCTGCTCCAGAAACGGCATGAGGCCGGCCAGCTGGAGATAGTCCGTGACCACCTTCGAGCCGGGCGCGAGGCTGGTCTTCACCCACGGCTGCGATTTGAGGCCCTTCTCCACCGCTTTCTTCGCGACCAGGCCCGCGGCGATCATCACCGACGGATTCGAGGTATTGGTGCAGCTGGTGATCGCGGCGATCACGACGGAGCCGTGGTGCAGCTTGCAGTCCACGCCGTCGAGCCGGAGATCGACATGGGTGCGGCGCCGGGGCGGCGCTTCCACGGCAGTGGCAACGTGGCCGCCCTCGGCCTCCCAGCGGCCCGCGTTGACAGACGGCGCGATGGGCGAGGTGGGCTTCACGAGCGCCGGGAGCGCGAGGTGGAAGTTCCGCGGCAGGTCGCGCAGCGACACCCGGTCCTGCGGCCGCCGCGGCCCGGCCAGGCTCGGCTCGACCGTCGACAGGTCGAGGGACAGGCTGTCCGAATAGACGGGCTCGGGCGCGCCGGCCGAATGGAACAGCCCCTGCTCCTTCATGTACGCCTCGACCAGCTGCACCTGCTCCTTCGGGCGGCCAGTGAACTCCAGGTAGCGGAGCGTCTCCTGATCCACCGGGAAGATTCCCACGGTAGCGCCGTACTCGGGCGCCATGTTGCCGATGGTGGCGCGGTCGGCGAGGGGCAGCGTGGCGATCCCAGGACCGTAGAACTCCACGAACTTTCCCACCACGCCTTTCTTGCGCAGCAGCTCCGTGACGGTGAGCACGAGGTCGGTCGCGGTCGCGCCCTCGCTGAGCTTGCCCGTGAAGCGGAAGCCCACCACCTGGGGAATCAGCATCGAGACCGGCTGTCCCAACATCGCGGCTTCCGCCTCGATCCCCCCCACGCCCCAGCCCAGCACGCCGAGCCCGTTGATCATGGTGGTGTGCGAGTCGGTGCCCACCAGTGTGTCGGGGTAGGCTTGACGCGTCTTCCCTTCGGTCGTGAACACGACGCGCGCGAGGTACTCCAGGTTCACCTGGTGCACGATGCCGGTGTCGGGCGGTACGACGCGGAATCCCTGGAACGTGCGTTGCGCCCAGCGCAGCAGGGCGTACCGTTCGCGGTTGCGCTGGAACTCGAGGTCGGCATTCACCTGGAACGCGGTGGGCGTGCCGAACTCGTCCACGATCACCGAATGGTCGATCACGAGCTCGGCGGGGAGCAGCGGGTTGACCTGCGTCGAGTCCCCGCCCACCTGCTGCATCGCGTCGCGCATGGCGGCGAGGTCCACGACCGCAGGGACGCCGGTGAAGTCCTGCATGAGGACGCGCGCCGGCATGAAGGCGATCTCGTCGTCGGGTGTCTTCTTCGGGTCCCAGCGGGCGAGGCGCTCGATTTCGGCCGGTGCCACCGTGCGCCCGTCTTCGCGGCGCAGCAGGTTTTCGAGCAGGATGCGGAGCGAGTAGGGGAGGCGCGCGACAGGGAGGCCGCGCCGCTCGAGTGAGTCCAGGCGGAAGATTTCGAAGGTGCCGCCCGAGGTTTTGAGTGGCGCGCGGGCCCCAAAGCTGTTCGACGTCGTCATTCCACGGGCTTCACATCCACGACGAAGTACTCGGTCTCGCCGAAGCAGCTCGTCGGGATGCCCTTGTGCTGTTGGTACGTCAGCTTCACGCGCTTGCCCACGGTCTGATTGATGAGCGCGGCCACCGAATCGTGCCGCACGGTGAAGTAGAACTTCTCCGTCATGGTTCCCGGGATGGACACGAGGGCCAGCTCGCCTTCCCAGGTCTTACAGATCCAGCCCTTCTTCGAGAGTTTCTGCACGTAGCCGGCCCGCTCCCCGCTCGAGTAGCTCCACGTCAGCGCCGTCCAGGTGTACAGCATGAAGATGACCACGAGCCCGATCGGCACGGCGGCGATGATCAGCTTGTGCGTCCGCGTGAGCGTAAAGTTCACGTGGGGAAGTTAACCTCGTACGTCTCCGTCTTGTACGGCACGAACCCGCGCTTCTTGTAGTTCGGGAGAGCGGCCGCATGATCGAGCGTGCAGGTATGCAGCCACACGCGTGTGGGCCCCAGGGCCCAGGCGTCCCGCACCGCGCATGAGAGGAGATGCTTGCCGAGGCCTTGTCCGATCGCGTCGGG
>Ga0075424_100001889_pt1 | contig 18734 bp, 18 predicted proteins | sample SoiMethybrSBSTD3_FD_75301 | JGI IMG/M metagenome (GOLD analysis project Ga0075424, IMG submission 75301) | Bulk soil microbial communities from a Populus tree surrounding site in Tennessee, USA - Soil MetaG P. TD hybrid SBSTD3 | ecosystem: Environmental > Terrestrial > Soil > Tree plantation... | reverse complement strand
GACCGCATCGAAGACGTCGTCGCCGGGCGCGACCGCAGGGCTGAACGCCGCCGCACCGCGCAGGAAACCGGGCCGGGTCTCGGCGATGTGGAGCACGCCGAAGCCGCCCATCGACCACCCCCACGCCGCCAGCCGGCCCGCGTCGAAGCCGCGCTCCCCGGCCCAGCGCGGAAGCTCCTCCAGCACCATCCGCTCCGGGTCGTCACCGCCGTCGGGATCGGGCTCCCAGTAGAGCAGCCCGCCGTCGGCGCCCATGAGGACGAAGGGAGGCGCCCCGCGCGTGACCGCGGCCGTCAGGAAGCGCGGCAGCCCGAACGGCTCGAAGTCGAGAGGCCGCGCGGTCGCGCCGTGCAGGATGAGGCACACCGGGAGGCCCGCCCCGGTGCCGTAGCCGTGCGGGACGGCCGTGAAGAGGTCGACATCGCGGCCGCGGGCGGCCGAGTGCACGGTCTCGACGCTCCAGCGCCCCTCGGGGGCGTTGGGGACGAAGGGGTCGGGCCGGCGCTCGATCCAGTCCCTGAAGCGGCGGGCGTCGTCGTGCAGGTTCCCGGCCGCGGCGGCTCCCAGGAGCCCCGCCCCGGCGATGCCGGCGGCGCCGGCCGCGAAGGCCTGCCGCCTGGTGAGGGGGCCCATCAGTCGCGCCGGCCGACGAGCGCCAGGCGGACGCCAAGGCCGATCATCACGAGCCCGCCAAGCCCGCCGAGCGCCTCGAGCCGCTGCGGCGAGCGGCCGAGCCAGCCGCGCGTGTAGCCCGCCGCCAGCCCCCAGATGCTATCGGAGACGAGCGCGATGCCGACGAAGACGAGCCCGAGCAGGAGGAGCTGGATCGGCACGTGACCCCGAGCCGGGTCGGTGAACTGGGGCAGGACGGCTGCCATGAACACGGCCGCCTTGGGGTTCGTGATGCCGACGACGTAACCCTCGCGCAGGATCCGGCGGGTGCCGCGCGGGGCCGTGGCGGCGTCGAGCACGCTTGCGAGCTTGCGCCGGTGCCGGATCGCCTGCACGCCGAGGAAGACGACGTAGGCGGCGCCGACGAGCTTCACGGCGGTGAAGACCTCGGCCGAGCTCTCGATGATTGCGCCCAGGCCCAGCGCGACGACGACCACCTGCGAGTAGGCGCCGGCGGCGTTCCCGATCACCGTGGCGACGGCCGCCCGTCCGCCGAGGGCGACGCCGCGGCTGATGACGAAGAGCACGCTGGGCCCGGGGACGACGATGAGCGCGAACGCCGTCACGGCGAACGCCAGGAGAGACCCGGTCGAGACCACGGCGTGGAGGATACCGGGGTCATGTAGCCTCGCTCCGTGGAACCGGCCCCCTACAGCGTCCTCGAGCTCGACGCGGTCGAGGCGATCCCGGTCGCCGGCGTGCGGTGGAAGCCGGTGCGGCGCACGCTCGGGATCGAGGCGTTCGGCATCAACGCGTACACCGCCGACGCGGGCGCGCAGATCGTCGAGGAGCACGACGAGCGCGGTGGCGGGGCCGGCGGTCATGAGGAGCTTTACGTCGTCGTGTCGGGCCGGGCGAGCTTCACCGTCGCCGGCGACGAGATCGACGCCGGTCCCGGCACGCTCGTCTTCGTCCGCGATCCCGGTGCGCGCCGCGCGGCGGTCGCGACGGCGGACGGCACGACGGTGCTGGCGTTGGGCGGGACGCCGGGAGAGGCGTTCCGGCCGTCGCCGTGGGAGTGGTCGTTCGCCGCAGAGCCGCTGGTGCGAGCGGGCGACCATGAGGGCGGGCTCGCACTCATGCGCGAGGCGCTCGCGCTGCACCCAGACAATGCGTCCACGCTCTACAACCTGGCCTGCTTCGAGGCGCTGGCCGGCCGGGCCGACGAGGCTGTCGAGCACCTGGCGCGGGCCGCCGAGCGCGATCCGGGCGCCGCTGCGTGGGCGGACGGCGACGGCGATCTCGACACGCTCCGCGACCGGCCCGACTTCCCGTTTCGCTAGCCGTCAGGGAGCCCGCGCGAGCCAGCGCCGCTCGGCGTTCCAGCGCCGCATCGTGCGGACGCTGGGCGGGACCGCGGTTCCGTCGGCGTGCAGGCGCCGCAGGGCGGCGATCACTGCGTCGACCGGGCCGCCTGCAGCGAACGCCTGCTCCGCGTCACGCCGGAGCGTCGGCCAGGCGTACGAGCCGGGCCGCGGCCGGGCGTCGACACGTGTGCACGCCGCGAGATGGCGCCTGAGCGCCCGGCTCCGCGCGACCGTCAGACAGTCATGCGCCCGCCATAGCCGCTGCAGCGTCAGCACGAGGTCCCGCCCCCCGCGCTGCGTCATGAACTCCTGCGACGAGTGCCCCGCGCACAGGTGCACCCGCACGCCGTAGCCCAGCTCCACCGCCCGCGTCCTCCCCCGCGTCCGCTCCACGCAGATCGCACACACGACCTGCTTGGTCGGCACCTTGCGAGCCTTGTACAGCGTCGGGAGGTAGGGGAACGACATGGCTTCGAGAGTGTGGCGGGCGAGGTGTTGCGCGGGGGTCACAGGTCGTATCAAGAGTCATGAGAAAGGCAATTGACACTCACCAGGCGGCACAGTGGTTTCTCACCGCTCGATGGCCGCTACGCGAGGACGGACGCGTGCCCGCCCCCACAGCCCCTCGCCCCCACCACCCCTACCCAGCAGCGCTTAGATCGGGTCGATGAGAAACAGCGTGGTCGCGCCGTGCGCCACGTTGTGGCCCTGGTGGGCCGGGCCGCCGCCGACCAGCCACAGCGCATCACCTGCCGCCAAACGCAAGGGCGGCGAGCCGTCCTCGAACCAGTACTCGATCTCGCCTTCCAGGACGAGGCCGTAGTGGCCGTCCAGGCACCAATCGTCGCGCGCCGCCCCTGGGCCGTACTCGACGATCGCGAACCGGCGCCCGTCGACGCCTTCGACGGCCCGCGCCCGGATCCCCGGCGCGTCGTCCTCCCACGCGGCAGCGGAGAGCGGCACGAGGCGGCCGCCGGCACTCATCGGCCGCTCCCCGAAGCAGCCGCCTCGCGCTCTTGCTGGACGAGCACGCGGCGCAGGATCTTCCCGGACGGGCTGCGCGGGATCGCGTCGACGGCTTCGATCCGGCGGATGCGCTTGTGGCGGGCGACCCGGTCGCCGACGTACGCACGCAGGTCGTCGAGCTCGACCTCGTGGCGCAGCACGACGAACGCCTTGGGCACCTCGCCGCCGTGGCGGTCGGGGGACGGCACGACGGCGGCGTCGGCCACGGCCGGATGCGCCTGGAGCACGGCTTCGAGCTCGGCCGGCGCGACCTGGAGGCCGCGCACCTTGATCAGCTCCTTCAGCCTGTCGACGAGGAAGAGCCAGCCGTCGGCGTCGACGTGCCCGATGTCGCCGGTGTGGAACCAGCCGTCGGCGTCGATCGCGGCGGCGGTCGCGGCCGCGTCGCGCAGATAGCCGCGCATCACCTGCGGCCCCCGGATCACGATCTCGCCGTCCGCGCCCGGCCCGAGCGGCTCGCCCGACTCGATGTCGACCGCCCGGCACTCCGTCCCCGGGAGCGGCGGCCCCACCGACCCCGGCTTCGCCTCCACGCCGGGACCTTCCGGCGGGAGATGTGTGACCGGGCTCGTCTCTGTGAGGCCGTAGCCCTGGATGACGCGGCAGCCGAGCCGCTCCGCGACCGCGGCGGCGATGCCCGGGTCGAGCGGCGCGGCGCCTGACACGATCAGATCGAGCGAGGAGAGATCGTGCCGGTCGACCAGCGGGTGCTTGGCGAGCGCGAGCAGGATCGGCGGGACAAGGAACGCCCGCGTCACGCGGTGTGTCTCGATGGCCTCCAGGAACCCCTGCAGGTCGAACCGCCGCATCGTGACGACGGTCGCGCCGCGGGCGAGCGCGAAGTTCATGTTCACCGTCAGCCCGTAGATGTGGAAGTACGGCAGGACGGCAAGCAGGACGTCGTCCTCGTCGCACTTGAAGACGCCCTCCACCTGGACGATGTTCGCCGTCAGGTTGCGATGCGTCAGCATCACGCCCTTCGGGAACCCCGTCGTCCCGCTGGAGTAGGGCAGCGCCGCCAGGTCGGCCGTGGCCGCCGGCTCCGGCTTCACGGCCGGGCCGCGCAGCTCCGGCGTCCCCACGACCATGACCCGCGCGTCGCGGGCCGCCTCGATCACGGCCGGCGCGAGCTCCGCCGACGTGATCACGTAGCGCGCCCGGGCGTCGGCGAGCTGCTTTGCCATCTCGGCCTGCGTGAGGGCGGGATTGACCGGCGTCACCACGCCGCCACGCTCGAGCGTCCCGTGGAACACCACCGCGAACTCGGGCACGTTCGGCAGGACGACCCCCACCACCTCGCCGGGGACATGCCCGGCGCGCGCCAGGCCGCCCGCGGCCGCCGCGATCTCGCCCGGCAGCTCGCCGTAGGCGACCGCGCGGCCCGACCCGGCCTCCACCAGCGCGGGCTTCGGCCCGAGTCGCTGCGCGTGACGCAGGACGAGCGGCGTGAGCGGAGTCTCCGGCAGCTCGATCATCCGGGCCACCGACAGTACACTTCCGCGGCGATGGGAACCAGTCACGTCACACTCGACGAGGCGACGGTCATGACGGTGGGCGAGGTCATGATCTCGAGGCCCAAGACGCTCCCGGCGACCGCGACGGTCGCCGATGCCCGGCGGCTCTTCGAGAACCAGAGCGTGCGCACGGCGCTCGTCGCCGAGGACGGCCGCTACACCGGCGAGCTGACCCGGGCCGACATCGAGGGCGTGGACGACGCCGCACCGATCTCGGCCGTGGCCTCGACGCCCGCCGGGACGGTCGCGAAGGACGCCACCGTCGCCGCGGCGATGGAGCGCATGGACGCCGCCGGCACGGACCGGCTCGCGGTGGTCGACGCCGACGGCACGCTGCACGGGCTCGTGTGCCTCAGCCGCTCCGGCGGCTACCTCTGCACCGACCCGCGATGAGGCTCATAGCGCTCCGCGACGCCGTCAAGTCGTACGGCAGCCGCACCGTGCTCCGCGGGCTCGACCTCGAGGTCGACGAGCGGGCCCGGATCGGCGTGATCGGCCAGAACGGCTCGGGCAAGAGCACCCTGCTTCGCATCCTCGCCGGCCTCGACGAGCCGGACACGGCGCCGGCGGTGCGCCGCCGCGGGCTCGTCGCCTCCTACCTGCCCCAGCTCGTCGGCCCGGACCCGCGCACGCCGATCGAGATCTGCCACGCCGCCCGGCCCGACCTCACGCGGGTCGAGCGCGAGCTCGGAGAGGTCGCCGCCCGCATCGGAAGCCCGGAGGCGATCGCCGACATGGCGGTCATGCAGCGGGCGATAAACCGCCAGGAGCGCCTGCTCCTCGAGCTCGACCAGCTCGGGGGCCACACCTTCGACGGGACGGTTCGCAGCCAGCTGGAGACGCTGGGGCTGACCGACGCCGAGATGGAGCGCCCGCACGCAGAGCTGTCGGGCGGAAAACGCAAGCTGGTGGCCCTGGCCGCCTGCCTGGCGCAGGGGCCGGACCTCCTCCTCCTCGACGAGCCGGAGACCCACCTCGACGCGGTGCGCCGAAGCGGGCTCGAGCAGCTCGTCGGCGAGTTCCCGGGCGCGGTCGTCATGGTGTCGCACGACCGCTACCTGCTCGACGAGACGGTGACCGGCATCGCCGAGCTCGACCGCGGCGTCATCCGCGTGTGGCCCGGGAACTACTCCGCCTACCACGCGGCCCGCGAGCTCGAGCTTCACCAACAGGCCGCCGCGTTCCAAGCCCAGCAGAAGGAGATCGCCCGCCTCGAGGAGGCGATCAGGCGCTACAAGCAATGGGCGAGCATGATCGACGACCGCCGCCACACGATCCGCGCGCGGAACACGCAGCGGCGAATCGACAGGATGGACAAGGTGGAGCGGCCGGTGTTCGAGCGGCGCAAGATCGGCCTCGCGCTCCGCAGCGCCGAGCGGGGTGGAAAGCGGGTGGCGGAGCTGCGCGGTGTGGCCGTCGCGTTCGACGACGTTCCTGTCCTGCTCGACGTCGACCTCACGATCTTCCGCGGCGAGCGGATCGGCGTCATCGGCCGAAACGGCAGCGGCAAGAGCGTCCTCGTGAAGGCGCTCGCCGGCCTTCTGCCCACAGCCGAGGGCGAGGTGTGGCGCGGCCCGTCGATCCGGATCGGGTACCTGGCCCAGGAGCACGCGCCGGCGCCGCCCGGTCGCACGCCCGTCGACATCCTGCGGGCGCAGAAGCCGTGCACGGAGGAGGAGGCCGTGCAGGCGCTCCTGCGGTTCCTGTTCACCTACGAGCAGTGCCGCCAGCCGGTGGCGTCGTTCTCCGGCGGCGAGCGCACCCGGCTCGAGCTCCTGCTCCTGATGCGCGGCGGCGCGAACTTCCTCGTGCTGGACGAGCCGACGAACCACCTCGACATCGACTCCGTCGAGACGCTCGAGGCGGCGATCGAGAGCTACGACGGCACCGTCGTCGCCGTGTCGCACGACCGCTACTTCCTCGACCGGATCGCCGACCGCATCGTCGAGGTGTCAGGCGGCGAGGCGCACGCGTACGAGGGCGGCTACTCGACCTGGTACGCCCGCCACCGAGCGCCGGCGGCGTAGCCGTGAAAAATTGGGGTCTGACCCCGTTTTTCCACGTGGACTTCAGCAGACGCACACCACACGGTCGACGTGGGGCACGCGATCCCGGCTCACGAGCGCGATCACGCAGCCGCCGAAGCCGCCTCCGGTGAGGCGGGCGCCGTGGGCGCCCAGGCCGAGCAGCTTCTCGACGAGCGCATCGACCTCGGGCGTCGAGACGGCGAAGTCGTCGCGCAGGCTGCGGTGGCCCTCCGTGAGGATCGCTCCCGCGCCCTCGAGGTCGCCGGCCCGGAGCGCCCCCACCATCCGCCCCACGCGCTCGTTCTCGGTCACGACATGCCGCGCGACAGGGTCGTCGGCGACCTCTTCGAGCGTCGCGTCGCGCAGCGACGGCACGCCGATCCGCGCCGCCGCGGCGTCGCAGGCAGCGCGCCGCTCGGCATAGCGGCCGTCCGAGAGCGAGCGGCGAACGCCCGAGTCGACGACGACGACGGCCGCATCGGCGGGCAGGGCGACCGGCTCGACCGACCCGCTTCGGCAGTCGATCAGGAGCGGCTCGCGCGGCCCTCCGAGCGCCGCCACCATCTGATCCATGAAGCCGCAGGGCACCCCGGTCGCCCGCTCCTCCGCCCGCCGGCACGCCTCGGCGAGCACCGGCGGCTCGAGCTCGAGCCCCGAGACCCGGCAGAGGGCGAGCCCGAGCGCGATCGAGAGCGCCCCGCTCGACGCCAGCCCGGCGCCCATGGGGACGGTCGAGGCCAGGACGGCGTCGATGCCGGCGGGCTTGCGGCCCTCCTCGGCGAGCGCGGCCAGGAGCGCCTCGGTCCAGGGTGCGATGTCATCGGGCGCATCGAGCGAGACGACGTTCACGACACGGTCGACGCGGGGCCGATACCCGGCGAGGCAGTCGAGGTCGAGCGCCATCGGCAGCACCCAGCCGTCGTTGTAGTCGGTGTGCTCGCCGATCAGGTTGACGCGGCCGGGCGCGCGCACGAACGCCACATCGCCGGCCTCACCGAGGGCGGCGGCGATTGCGTCGGCGCGGCGGTCCACCGCGCGAGCCTAGATCATTGGTTCCGCCGGTCTAACGCTTGGCGAGATGCGCGCCGACCCGCACGCGCAACTCCTGCGGCGAGAACGGCTTCGTCAGGTAATCGTCGGCGCCGAGCGAGAAGCCGGCATCGACGTCGCGATCCTGCGCACGCGCGGTCAGCATGATGACCTTCATGTCGCGGTGCGACTCGTCCTCGCGGAGGGCCTTCAGCACCTCGAAGCCCGACCGCTTCGGCATCATCACGTCCAGGACGCACAGGTCCGGGCGCTCGCTGCGGGCGAGCTCCAGAGCGGCCTCGCCGTCGGTCGCGGTGATGACGTTGTAGCCCTCGCGCTCCAGCCGGAACTTCACGAGGCGGAGCAGGTGCGGCTCGTCGTCGGCGACGAGCACCGTGGCGGTGTCGGTCATGATCCACTCCTCTCGGGGTTGCGCCTCATCGCCGCCTTATCGGCCGGACTCGCCTGCGAATAAAGTCCCGATCGTGTCCCGGCCCGACGGACGACGGAGCAAAGGTGCCTAGCGACCGGAGGAAGTTCCTGCGCGTTTCGGCCCATTTCCCGGTCGAGGTGCAGCCGAAGAGCGGCGGCGCGCCGTTCGAAGCGCGCACCGTGAACGTCTCCGCGGGCGGCGCGAAGCTCGTGTCAGAAGAGCCGGTGGCGCTCCACGAGGAGCTCCGCCTCGAGATCCGCTTCGAGGGGCCGACGTTTTTGGTCTTCGTCGACGCCGTCGTCGTCAGGGTCGAGAAGTCGCACCCCCGCTGGATCTACGCCGTCAACTTCCACGGGCTCGACAGGTACATCGAGCAGCGCATCGTCCGGTGGGTTTTCGCAGAGGACCGGCGAGCCGCCGAGCGGCGGGCGGCGGTGCGCGTGCCGGTGTACGTGCTCGCCTGGTGCCGCGCCGAGGGCGGCGGGCCCCGCTTCCGGGCGGGGACGATCGACATCGCGGGCGACGGCGCACGCATCATCACGCCGACGGCGTGCGAGGTCGGCGACCGGATCGAGATCGAGTTCGACGTCGACCAGCCGGCGTATCACGTCGAGGCCCTGGCCGAGATCATGTGGAAGGAGCAGGCGTCGGACGGGCGCTTCACCTATGGCATGCGGTTCGAGAAGGTCGACCGAGCGACGCAGCGGCAGATCGTCGAGCACGCGCTCCGGGCCACCGGTAGCCGCCCTCCCCCGTCTGGGGGAGCCCGCGATACGCCGAACTGATGATGCCGCCCGTGCGGCTCGGGCGTCGATGAAGCCGGAGCATGGCGGCCCCCCTTCTTGCATCTGCCGCGCTGATTGCGATCGGGATCATGGTTGCGCTGCTCTTGTGCGCGCGCCGCGTGCACGCCCAGAACCGGCTGCGCGAAGAGCTCGCCGCCCGCGGCCGCGTCGAACCCGTCCTGCTCGCGCTCCTCGACGGCGCCGAGGCCGGCCGCCAGGAGAGCACCGACGACGCCGCGCTGGCGGCGATGCTGGCGGAGCTCGCGCCGTCGCTCGCCGGCGAGACGCGCCGGGCAATCGCACGCCACTTCGAGTCCAGCGGGGCGATCGGCCGCGCCGTCCGCGGCCTGAGCCATCCGCTCGCCCACCGGCGCGCCGAGAGCGCCGCCGTGCTCGGTGACATGTGCAGCGACCAGGCCGAGCCCACCCTCCTGATGGCGCTCAACGACCGCGATCCCGACGTGCGGCTGGCCGCAACCCGAAGCCTCGGCCGCCTGCGCGCCCGCGCGGCGGTCATCCCCATCCTGCACTCGCTCGCCTGTCGTAACGTGCCCCGCGCCGTGGCCGCCAACGCGGTCCTCACGATCGGCGTTGCAGCTCTGCCGGGCCTGCGCGCGCTGGTCTCGACCGAGCATCCCGCGACGCGAGCAGCGGCTGTCGAGCTCCTCGGCCGGCTCGGGAACCCGCGCGACGGCGAGACCCTGCGCGACCGGCTCACCGACGAGGCCCCGCTCGTCCGCGAGCGCGCCTGCGAGGCGCTGGCCCACATCGGTGCGGACGACATCGGACAGGCGCTCGAGGACCTCCTGGCCGACGAAGTCCGCAACGTTCGCGCCGCCGCTGCGGCGGCGCTCGCGACCGTCGGCAGCCCGACGAACGCGTCGCGCCTGCTCGAGATCGTGCACGACGACTGCGCCGAGGTCGCCGAGATCGCGGCCGCGACGCTCGCATCGATCGCTCCCGGCCTCGTGGAGCGCATGGGTGCGCACGACAACGCGCATCCGCGCCTCCGGCACGCGGCGAGCATGCTTCGGGCGGGCCTGGCATGAGAACAGCCGTCGAGGTCGTCGGCATCATGTCGGTGGCCTACGCCGCGGCGATCAACGTCTGCTATCTCCTGCTGTGGCCGCTGGCCCGGCGCGGGATGAAGAAGACCATCCGCCGGCGCGGCTGGGCCTGGCACCAGGAGGCGCTGTCGTCGCCGCTCACACCCGGCGTGTCCGTCCTCGTGCCGGCCTTCAACGAGGAGTCGGTGATCCTCGACTCGGTCGCCTCGCTCCTCGGCCAGCGCTACCCGGTGTTCGAGATCGTGATCGTCGACGACGGCTCCACCGACACGACGGCGGCGAGGATGATCGAGGCCCATGGACTGCACCAGGTCGAGCCCGCGCCGCGTCACCTGCTCCAGTACGAGCCGGTGCGCGAGCTGTACCGCGGCGGCTCCCCGATCGACATCACGCTCGTCCGCAAGGACAACGGCGGTCGCGCCGACGCGCTGAACGCCGGACTCGACCTGGCTCGGCATCCGTACGTGTGCGTCACCGACGCCGACTCGATCCTCGATCCGGATGCGCTCACCGTCATGATGCGCCCCGTCCAGGAGGATCCCGAGCGGGTGATCGGCGTCGGCGGGACCGTGCGGGTCGCGAACTCGTCGCGCGTCGAGGCCGGCCGGGTCGTCGAGCCGCGGATGCCGGTGGGCCACCTGGCCCGCTTCCAGGTCGTCGAGTATCTGCGCGCGTTCCTGTACGGCCGCGTCGCCTGGGACGCGCTCGGGGCGCTCTTCATCGTGTCGGGCGCCTTCGGGCTCTTCCGCCGCGATGTCGTCGAGGAGGTCGGCGGCTACTGGGTCGACACCGTGGGTGAGGATCTCGAGCTGACGGTGCGGATGCACCGACACATGCGCGAGCAGGGCCGCCCGTACCGCATCACGTTCGCCGCCGACCCGGTCTGCTGGACCGAGGCACCGGCCGACATGGCCACCCTGGGGAGCCAACGGCGCCGCTGGCACCGCGGCCTCTGGGAGAGCCTGTGGCGGCACCGCTCGATGCTGCTGCGCCGCCGCTACGGCGCGGTCGGGATGCTGGCGCTGCCCTACTGCCTGGTCTTCGAGTTCGCGAGCCCGCTCATGGAGGCCGCCGCGTGGATCGCGTTCCCGATCGGGATCGGACTCGGCGTGATCGACGTCGAGATCGTCTTTGCCTACATCGTGGTGGCGTGGCTCTTCGGGACGGTGATCACGCTGATCGCCTGCGGCCTCGAGGAGCGCGGCTACCGCAACTACCGCCGCAGCCGCGACCTCGGCCGCATGTTCGTGGCCGCCGTCTTCGAGAACATGTGGTTCCGCCAGCTCGTCGACATCTACCGCCTCCAGGGCGTGTGGGACATCGCCCGCCGCCGGGACGGCTGGGGGACGATGAAGCGCCGCGGCATCGAATCGGCGTAGCCACCCGGGTGGCGGCGCCTCGACGCCGGCTAGGGGGCGCCCGCAGCGTCCGTCAGGATCGTCGTCCGGTCAGCCGGAAGCAGGCTCGCCGGATACCGACGGTCCGGCCCTCGCAGCACCGCGGCGATCGCCGCAGCCTTCGACTCACCCGGCGCCAGCACGAGCACCGACGACGCCCGCTCGAACACGGGGAGTGTCAGGGTGATCCGGCGCGGCGGCGGCTTGGATGCGACAACGGCCACGGCGAGCCGGTCGCGCTCGTCGAGCGCCGGGTCGTCGGGGAAGAGCGACGCGGTGTGGCCGTCCGGCCCCAGCCCGAGCAGGGCGAGGTCGAGCGCGAGGCCCGCGATCTCGCGCGAGTAGGCGTCGGCGGCAGCGGCGGGGTCGTCCTCTCCACGGATGCGGTGGACGTTCGCGGCCGGGATGTCGATCCGCGAGATGAGCGTCTCGTGCGCCATGCGGTAGTTCGACTCGGGATCGTCCGGCGGCACGCAGCGCTCGTCGCCGAACCAGATGTGCACCTGCGACCAGTCGATGCCCGGCTCGGCGGCCAGGAGCTCGTAGGAGCGGCGGGGCGTGTTGCTCCCGGCGAGCGAGATCGACCCGCCCGTGCGCGCCGCCGCTGCAAGCGCCGCCGCCGCCCGGACGGAGGCCTCCTCCGGGTCCGAGGCGACGGCGAGCTGGATCGCGTCGGCCATCTAGACGGACCGTGTGCGGCGGCTGCGTGGCCGCGCGCGCAGGCGCGCACGCCGCATGAGGACGGCGTGGCTCCCACGCTTCGCACCGCGCCGCTCGGGCCGAAGGCGCGTCCATGAGCCGTCGGACTCCAGCACCCAGGCCTGCGTGCGGTCGCCGAGCAGCGTCTCGAAGATCGTCGAGATCTCGTGCTGGAGGCGGGCGTCCTCGACGGGCGCCAGCACCTCGATCCGGTGGTCGAGGTTGCGCGGCATGATGTCGGCGCTCCCGAGGAGGTAGATCGAGTCGTCGCCGGCCTCGAAGGCGAAGAGGCGGCTGTGCTCCAGGAAGCGGCCGGCGATCGAGCGCACGTGGATCTGGTCGGACATGCCGGGGACGCCGGGGCGAAGCGCACAGATCGAGCGGGCGATGATGTCGATCCGGGCGCCGGCCTGGGAGGCGCGGTAGAGCTCCTCGATGATCGCGGCGTCGGTGAGCGAGTTCACCTTCATCCTGATCGTGGCCGTCTTGCCGGCGGCCGCGGCGTCGGCGACCGAGCGGATGTGGTCGATGAGCCGTGTCCGGACGTTGAACGGCGCCACCAGCAGCTTGCGGAACTGCTGCGGACGGCCGAACCCGGTCATGTGGTTGAAGAGGTCGGCGACGTCGGCCGTGATCGCCTCGTCGTCGGTGAAGAGGCCCAGGTCCTCATAGAGGCGGGCCGTGACGCCGTTGTAGTTGCCGGTGCCGATGTGGGCGTAGCGGCGCAGCACGCCCCGCTCGCGGCGGATGACGAGCGTCGTCTTGGCGTGGATCTTGAGGTCGCGGAAGCCGTGCACGACGTGGACGCCCGCCTGCTCCATCGCCCGTGACCACTCGATGTTCCTGCGCTCGTCGAACCGCGCCTTGAGCTCGACCATGCACACCGCCTGCTTGGAGCGCTCCACCGCCTCGATCAGGGCGGGTAGAAGGGCCGTGTCGTCGGACGTGCGGTAGACGGTCGTCTTGATGCCGACCACGCCGGGATCCTTGGCGGCGGCGCGAACGAACGCCTCGACCGATGTCACGAACGACTCGTACGGCAGGTGCACGAGCAGGTCGTCGGAGCGGATCCGGTCGAAGAGGTCGGACGAGGCCTCCGGGTCGGCAAGCCGCGCGCGCGTGACCGGGATCCACGGCTCGTGCTTCAGCTCCGGGCGGTCGAGATCGGCGATCTCCCTGACGTCGGCCATGTCCATGAGGCCCGGCGTGTCGTAGACCTGGGCCTCGGTCACGCCAAGGCCGTTGCAGAGCCGCTCGCGCATGCCGGCCGACATGCCGTCGGACACCTCGAGCCGCACAGCGTCGCCGAACCGGCGCCGGCGCAGCTCCGACTCGAGCGCTTCGAGCAGGTCGTCGGCCTCGTCGGAGAGCTCGAAATCCGCGTCGCGGGTGACGCGGAAGAGGCTCTGCTCGACGATATCGATGCCCGGGAAGAGCCGGTCTGAGAAGTGCGCAATGACCTCCTCGAGCGGCACGAGCCGGGTCTCGTTCGCCTCGCCGACCGAGACGAACCGGGCCAGGCCCTCGGGCACCTTCACCCGGGCGAAGCGCTCCTCGCCCGTGACGGGATCATGGGCAAAGAGGCCGAGGCTGAGCGAGAGGCCCGAGATATACGGGAACGGCTGGCCGGGCCCGACGGCGAGCGGCGTCAGCACCGGGTAGACGTTGCGGTCGAACCACTCGCCCACTGCCGCCTTCTCGGCCTCCGAGCAGGACTCGAATGAGCAGATGTCGATCCCCTCGGCCCGTAGCGCCGGCATGAGCACGTCCTGCCACAGCGCGACCTGGCGGGCACGCAGGGCGATGACGCGCTCGCGGATCTCGCCCAGCACCACGGCCGGCGTGCGCCCGTCGACCGAGCGCACCGAGAGGCCCGCGGCGATCTGGCCCTCGAGCCCCGCGACGCGGATCATGAAGAACTCGTCGAGCGTGGCCGCCACGATCGAGCACATGCGCACCCGCTCGAGCAGGGGCCAGGAGTCGTCCTCGGCCAGCTGGAGGCAGCGCAGGTCCCAGTCCAGCCACGACAGCTCGCGATTCAGGTAGCGGTCGCCGGGAGCCTCAGGCGGGCGGATGACGGCGGCCAACTCGTCCATGCGTAAAGTGGTTCTCCCTCGTGCCCCGGGTGCCGCTCTTCAGGCGGACGTTAGTCCCAGGAGAATTCCGTTGCCTGGGTGGTCTCCATCCACCCGCGCGGCTGGCCGTTGGCAGCGTCGACCGCCGGCATGGACTGGGTGTCCTCAGGAAGCTCGGCGACCACCGGGTGCTCGCCGGTCTCCTCCTCCTCACGGCGCGCGTCGGCCTCGGTCTTGAACAACGGATGGTTCTCGAACGGGTCGTCGTCCTGGAACTCCTCCAGCGGAAGGTTGTCGTCAAGATGTCGATTTCGACGCTTCAGCTCGAGGTGGTGCTCAATTGCGGAAGCAAACAAGGAACCGCTCGTAGTCATCCACCGTCCTCCCGATCGATGGTCATCGGCACACGAAAACGCGCGCCAAGTCTACCAAGCGGTTTCGCGGCGCGTCCGCTTCGGGACGTCCGAAGTACTGTTTTCACCACTCCTTTACCAGGCCTCGGCGACGGTGACGTGGTTCTTGCCGTCGCGCTTGGCCTGGTAGAGGGCGGCGTCGGCCGAGGCGATCAGGTCGATCTGCGTCATCGAGTCCTCGGGCCCGGCGGCGACGCCGAAGCTGGCGGTGATGCCCTCGATCTCGTCGGGGCCGAACCGGATCGGCCGGGTGGCGATCTCGCGCCGGAGGCGCTCGGCGAGCTGCGCCGCGCCGTCCTGGGCGGTCTGCGGGAGCAGGATCGCGAACTCCTCGCCGCCGTATCGGGCCGCCATGTCGATCTCGCGGATCAGCTCCGCGAGCGTCGCGGCGACCCCGTGCAGCACCGCATCGCCGGCCAGGTGGCCACGGGTGTCGTTGATGTTCTTGAAGTCGTCGATGTCGAGCAGGATCAGCGAAAGCGGCGTTCCGAACCGCTGGGAGCGCTCGTACTCGCGGCCGAGCACCTCGTAGAACTGGCGCCGGTTCGCGAGCCCGGTGAGCGCGTCGGTGACGGCCTGGCGCTCGACCACCCGATGCAGGCGGGCGTTCTCGATCGCGACGCCGGCCTGGACGGCCAGGGCGGAGAGCGACTCGATGTCCTCGTCGCCGAAGCCGCCGTCCTCCGGGTCGACGGTGGTGACGAGGCCGAGCAGCTGGTGCTCGCGCAGGATGGGGACGGCGAGCATCGCCCGCGGCGCCTGGACGACTCGCGGCTCGTGGGCCGAGAGCGCCTCGCCCTCCAGCCCGATGCCGGCGGCCACGACCATCGGCAGGTCGGTGCGCGACCCCCGGGCTGTGCCGATGCGGGCCTGCTCGATCGCCTCGCCGCGCTCGGGGTCGTACAGGAGCAGGCGGCCGCCGCGGGCCCGCGTGGCCTGGACGGCGGTATCGAGCACGGCGCCCACGAGGGCGTTCAGGTCGTGCGTCGCCGCCAGCGTCTCGCCGTAGCGCTGCAGGGTCTCCTTGAAGCGCCCGCGCTCGGCCTCGAGCTCGCCGACCCGCGACGAGAGCTCGCTCGAGATCTGGTCGATCGCGGCGCCGAGCTGGTCGAGCTCGTCGCCGCGCGACCCGCCGCGCGCGAGCACCATCGCCCGCTCGGCGAGGTCGTTGAGCGCCCGCGACATCCAGTCGGCCGCCGCGAACGCGAGCACGCCGATGATGAGGGCGAGGAGGATCAGCGGCACGAGGATCTTGAGGCGCTGGGAGTCGATCGCGTCGTCGAGCGCCGAGCGCGGGTACATGGCGACGACCGAGCAGCCACCCGGCTCGTTGCAGCGAACCGGGCTGGCGACGACGCGCACCGAGAGGCCGGCGACGGTCGCATTCGTCGGCTCGCCCGGCGGGATGACGCCCGCAGGCCCCGGAGCTGGACCGGTCGACGCGACCAGCCGTCCGTTCGCGATGATCCCGAGATCCTGAACGCTGTGCGGCAGGCTGCTCTTGTTCAGCCGCTGAACAAGCGTGTCATCGAGGGGTACAGCAACGACGACGCGGCAACCTTCGCATCCTGAGACATTGACGCGGCCCCGGAGAGACGGCTCCCGCGGCTCTTCTCCAGACACGACCTTGTTGCCGCGCTCGACTGCAGCGACCATGTTCACGCCGTTGGGCGCGAACTGCTCGACGATTCGGGCCAGGTCGGCGTCCCCGAGATGCTTCGGATTGACCGGTGTGAGGGCCGCCTGGACGTCTTTCTGGGCGGCGACGAGCGCTGCGATCGCGTCTGCCTCATTCGCCTGCGCCGCATACGCTTGGTTCCCCGCCGTGACGGCGGTGACGAGGCCGTTGTCGACGTTCGCGACCTTGTCGTGCTGAAGCAGGCGCAGCACGAGGAATCCGGCGGACACCAGTGGTACCAGCGCCAGCCCGATCAGGACGATGGAAAGCTTATGACGAAACCGCACCTATGGCGCTCCCCGGGAAGGCCCGTCCGTGGGCGTGAAGATTGTATCGGCGGGCCCGTGGACCGCCCTCCCCCGGATGGGGGATGCCAAAGAGGGCGTTCGACTCCCTGAGCCGGATCTCCTGGGGAGCTGCTGGAAACTAATAGGCGGCGAGCTCGCGGGCCGCCCGGAGGATGTCGTCCTCGGTCGGCAGGTACTCGCGCTCGAGCACGGGCGTGAACGGAATCGGCGTGTCGATCGCGGCGACGCGGGTCACGGGCGCGTCGAGATGCTCGAACGCCTCCTGGGCGACGATCGCCGCCACCTCGGCCCCGAATCCGCCGGTCAGGTTGTCCTCGTGCACGATCATCGCCTTGCCGGTCTTCCGCACCGACTCGAGCACCGTCTCGCGGTCGAGGGGGACGAGCGTGCGCAGGTCGACGACCTCGACGGACGTGCCCTCCGCTTCGAGCACGTCTGCGACCGCCATCGAGAGGCGGACGGTGGAGGCGTACGTGATGATCGAGAGGTCGGTCCCCTGCCGGGCCACGCGCGCCTTGCCGATCGGCGTGATCCGGCCGTCGGGGCCCGTCGCGACGTCGGCCTTCTCGCGCCGGTAGAGGAACTTGTGCTCGCAGAAGACGACCGGGTTGGGATCCTGGATCGACGCGCGCAGGAGCCCGTAAGCGTCGTCGGCGGTGGCGGGGCACACGATCTTCAGGCCGGCGTGGTGGTGGAACCAGGCCTCGACGTTCTCGGAGTGGTACGGGCCGCCTCCGACGCCGCCGCCGTTGGGGCAGCGGACGACCATCGGCACGGCCCACCCGATGCGGTAGTGCATCTTGGCCGCGCAGGTGACGATCTGGTCGAACGCGATCGAGACGAAGTCGCCGAACTGCATCTCGGCCACCGGCCGCTGCCCGGCCATGGCGGCCCCGATCGCGACGCCGGCGATGCCGGCCTCGGCGACGGGCGTGTCGATCGAGCGCAGCTCGCCGTACTTCTGCTGAATGCCCTTCGTGGCGCCGAACGCCCCGCCCTGGCGGCCGACGTCCTCGCCCAGGCAGAAGACGCGCGTGTCGGCCTCCATCTCGTCGTGCAGGGCGGCGTTGATCGCCTCGAGGTAGGTGAGCTCGGGCATCGGCTAGGGGGCGGAGTCGGCGAAGACGCCTTCGTGGGCTTCGGACGGGTCGGGATACCCGTCCTCCTCGGACTGCTCGACCGCCGCACGCACCTCGTCGCGGACGCGCTCGCGGATGCTCTCGAGCCGGGCCTCGGTGATCTCCCGCTCCTCGAGCAGGATCGCCTCGGCGCGCTTGATCGGATCCTTGTCCGACCACTCGGCGAGCACCTCCATCGGCATGTAGCTCTCGTACTTGTCGTGCGCGGCGTGACCGCCCATGCGGTAGGTCTTGCACTCCACGAACTGCGGGCCGCCGCCGGCGCGGGCGGCGTCGACGGACGCCTTCATCGCGGCGTAGACCGCGAAGACGTCGTTGCCGTCGACCGAGACGGCCGGGATGCCGTAGGCCGCGGCCTTCTTGTGCAGGTCGGTGACCTTTGTCTGCTTGGAGATGGGCGTCGAGTAGCCCCAGCCGTTGTTCTCGGCGACGAACACGGCCGGCACCTCGAGCACCGCGGCGATGTTGAGCCCCTCGTGGAAGTCGCCGCGCGACGTGGCGGCGTCGCCGAAGCTCGTGAGCGCGACGCGCTCCTCGCCGCGCTGCTTGTAGGCCAAAGCGGCGCCGACGGTGAGCGGGATCATGTCGGCCATGTGCGACACCTGGCACGGGATGTTCCACTCGCGCCCGCCGATGTGCAGGTTGCCGTCCTTGCCGCGCGTCGTCGAGCCGGCCTTGCCCATGAACTGGGCGAAGATGCGCCACACCGGCACGCCGTGCACGAGGTAGGAGCCGAGGTCGCGGATCCAGGGCGAGAGCCAGTCGCCGTCCTCGCCGCGCTCGAGCGGCAGCGCGATGCCGACGGCGATGGCCTCCTGGCCGCGGCCGGTGTAATAGCTCCCGGGAAGCTTCCCCTGCCGGTACAGGTTGAGCGCTCGCTCCTCGACCGCTCGGGTGAGCGTCATCCAGTAGTACAGGTCGAGCGCGAGATCGTCAGAGACCTCGACCGACGGCAGGTCGGGAACGGCGGAGATCTTGCGGGCGGGGGAAGTCACAGGTCGCGTTATCGGCAGATCTGCCGGTGAGACAAGGGGCAGTGTAGTGGCGGGTCCAGTCGGGCCTTCCGGACCCGTCACAAGGGTGCCTACGGCTAAAGCCGCGGACCGGATGGCCGAATACGCAGCCGATGGCGCTTCGCACGTCCTCCCTCCCGTCGTCCACCGCC
>Ga0075424_100001888_pt1 | contig 18739 bp, 15 predicted proteins | sample SoiMethybrSBSTD3_FD_75301 | JGI IMG/M metagenome (GOLD analysis project Ga0075424, IMG submission 75301) | Bulk soil microbial communities from a Populus tree surrounding site in Tennessee, USA - Soil MetaG P. TD hybrid SBSTD3 | ecosystem: Environmental > Terrestrial > Soil > Tree plantation... | reverse complement strand
CGTCAGGAACAGGATGATCTTTCCGAGCAGGCCGAGTCGAACGGTTCGCTTGCTCATGCTTTCACCGCCGCCGCCCAGTCTGTGATGGGGGCCCATCGACCGTTCACCACTCTGGTGAAGTACACGTTGTCGAGTCCCTGATGCCGTTCCGGTCCGAACGTGAGAGGCGCTCCGATACCGAGGTCGAAGTTCTTGAGCGATTCCAGCGCCTGCCGAAAGGCCGTGCGCGTCGGGTTCGGTCCCGTGCGCTTGAGCCCCTCGACGATGACGCGCGCGTTGACGAAGCCCTCGAGGCTTCGGAAGCTCAGCTGCTCGGGCGCCTGCTTGGCGTCGCGCAGCGCGTCCGGCACTTGTGGATTGTGCTTCTCCATCAGCGCGCGGTATTCCACGACACCGGGCAGGCTCACGTCGTCGTAGCTCGGCACCACCTGGGAGTTGACCAGCGCCTGCGTGTAGTCACGCCCGCTCGCCTGCCCGTGGCGCAGGAGAAGGCTCAGCATCGCCTCGGAGCCGACGAACGATACGTTGGAGATGGGTACGGCCCAACCGTGATCGCGCGCGGTCCGGATGAACGCGCCGCAGCCCTGGTAGGCGCCGGTGCACAGGACCGCCTCGACGCCGGCCTGGCGGAGGGCCTGCACGGCCGGGGTCATGTCGTCCTCGAACTTGGCGCCGCGGACGTAGGTCGCCTCGGCGGTGATGCGCGCCCCGCGCTGCGCGAGGCCGCGCGCGACGCCGTCGGTGCCGCTGCGCCCGTAGGCGTCGATCTGATAGTAGACGCCGAACTTGCGGACACCCGTCTGCCAGAGCCGCTCGACCAGCGCCATCATTTCCTGGCGGTAGGAGGCGCGGATGTTGAAGACCTGGTCGAGGTAGGGCTCTTCGCGCTGCGGCTGGGCGCCGGTGAAGTTGCCGACGAGGATCACCTGGCGGTCGGCGTAGCGCTTGATCACCGGGAGCGCGCGCGTGAGGGTCGGCGTGCCGACGTAGTTCGAGAGGAAGAACACCTGCTCGCGCTCGACGAGATCGATCGTGTTCTTGATGCACGGCGTCGGCTCGTAGCCGTCGTCGAGGGCCACGACCGAGATCGAGCGGCCGTGGACGCCGCCGCGCAGGTTGATCTCGGAGTAGTAGGCCAGTGCGCCGCGGTAGAGCTCGATGCCGAGGCCGGCCGAGGAGCCCTTGAACGCGGCGCTCATCCCGATCTTGATGTCCCGGGCACTCACCCCGGGCGTGCCGCGCAGATCGACGACTTTGGAGACGGGCGTCTGGCCCCAGGCTCGCTGGTTCCGGCCGAGAACGCCGCCCGCCACGGCCCCGGAGAGCACCTTGAGTACTGTCCGCCGCTTTATCGTCATGCCGCCCTCCTCGTCATTCATTCCTCCTCCCGCGGCGCTTCTCTCAGCGCGCGCAGAAGCCGACCCGGATCGAGCAGCGGGACGAGCCGCTCGCCATCCGGCAAGAAGCCGAGCGCCCACCGCGCGTGCGGCTGCGGGCTCGACTCGTCGAGGGTCACGATGCCGCCGAAGGCCTCGAGGCTGACGTCGCCGTCGATGACGAGCGCCACCTCGAATCCCTCGGCCTCCACGATCAAGGTCGACACCTTGCGCGCGCCCCGGCGCGCCGCAAGCCCGAGCACGGCCCGCGCGTCCGCGATCGGCACGACGTCGCCGCGTAGATTGGCGACACCCACGAGATGCGGCGGCGCCAGCGGTACCGTGGTCCACTCCTCGAAGATCGCCACCTCCCGCACCTGGGTGACGTCGATCGCGAACGGCTGACCGTCGAGCGCGAACACGCACGCCCGGACGGCCGCAGGGTCGAGCAGGCTCGTCGTCATCGCAGGAACCGCCGGACGAGCGCCAGCAGCTGATCGGGAGTGAAGGGTTTCGCGAGGTACTCGTCCGCGCCTTGTCGCATGCCCCAGACGCGGTCGCTGTCCTGGTTCTTCGAGCTCACCACGATCACGCGCGCCTGCTTGGTGCGCTCGTCGCGGCGTACGCCGCGAAGGGCGTCGAAGCCGTTGCGCTTGGGCATCACGATGTCCAGCAGCACGACGTCGGGCCGTTCCTTGACGATCTTCTCCTCCAGCTGCTCTCCGTCCAGGTAAGTCAGGACGTCATACCCGGCCGACCGGAGAATGGTCTCCATGACCTGAAGCTCGGAATAGGCGTCGTCGACCACCATCACCTTGGGCATCAGGCGCAGGCCTCCCGTGGCGTTCTGCCGGCGTGTCCGCCATATGTGCCTCCGTGCAACCCATCTGCCAGCGCGAGCGTCGGTGGGGCGCGGCTTTACGCTTGAACAAACGCGGAGTAAGGCGACGAGGCACCCCCGCGAACCGCTCTTCGTGACAACTGGTCCGTTTCAATGACAAGTTCTGTCAATGGCGTGCCGTGCCAGGGTGACTCGTCTTCGTCAAGCACGCGTCAGGGCAGGCGGGAAGGCGCGTCAAAGCCACGTGGCGAAGATTTTGAAAGCGTGAGAATGCGTCATGGTCTTCGCGCGGATCTGGCACAGGCTCGGGGGCAGGCGGCGGCGGCCGCCGACGAGCGCCCAGATGTTCCGACAGGCGCAACGCCTCCGGGATGAAGGGCGCTTCGAGGACGCGGCCGAGCTCGTGGCGGACGCGTTGATCCGGGAGCCCGGAAGCGTCGTCGGCCACCTGCTCGCCGGCTCGCTCCATATGACCCTTCGAGAAAGCGGGCAGGCGCGGACATCGTTCGAGCGAGTTCTCGCGCTCGAGGCGACCCAACCCCGAGCCCTGCTGGGGCTCGCGCGCCTCGCGCTCGAAGACGGTGAGGCGAAGACCTGCCGTGACCTGCTTTCGCGAGCGCTGGCGCGCTATCCCGACTTTCCCGAGGCACGCGCCCTGCTGGATGTCGCGCGCGACCTCGCGCCGAGCGCCGACCCCAAGCGCGCGGCGACACCGGTGCTCGTGCCGCCGGCGATACCGGTCGCGACAGCGGCGAGGATGCCGGCGGTGACGACGGCACCGACACCGGCCGCGACGCAGGCGCCGGCGGCAAAGAGTGCGACGCTCGCGGATCGTCTGCGTCTGCCGACCGAAAGCCGTGAAGCGCTGTTCATGCGACCGGACGCGACCCTGGTCTTCGCCGAGCCGCGCGGACCGCGGACCGAAGCGGTCGCCGCCCGCGCGGTGAAGCTCGCGCGCATCGCGACCGCGGTGCTCGCGCGATCCGGATTCGGTCCGCTGCGCCACGCGGTGATCGAGGGTGCGGCGGAGACGACGTACCTCCGCACCGATGACGCGGCGCTGCTCACCTTGGCGTTCGATCGCGACGTGACGGCCGCGACCGCGGTCTCCCACCTGGAGCGGGTGTGGGGCAGCTGCCGCTCGGAGCTCGCGTGAGCACCGCCGTTGCCGCGCGCCCGGCGCTCGGACGCGACCTTCGCGCGCTGCTCGCGGAGCTCATGAAGCTCGAGCACATCACGGGCGGACTCGTCGTCGCGCCCGACGGCCTCGTGATCGCCGCCGATCTTCCGCGCGAAGTCGAGGCGGAGCCGCTGTCCGCGCTCGCCGCGACGCTCGGACGCGAGCTCGAGCTGCGCGGTCCGCAGCTTCGACGCGGCACGTTTCCGATGGCGCAGTTCGCCAGCGTGAGCGGCACCGCGTTTCTCGGAAGCACTCCCGTGGGTTTCATCGTGCTCCTGGGCGAGCCGCAGGCGGACAACGACGCGGTCCGCACCGCGCTCCGCGCGGCGGTCGGCACGGTCTATCGCGCCTGGGCGAGATAGCCCGTCGCAGCTCTCGCGCGAGCCGCGCGCGACAATCCGGCAACCCCTCGTTTTTATTTACAAAAACTGCTAATAGTTCTTGCTGGTTTCTCGACGCCGTGGGAGTAAGCTTTGTGCTCACCTAAGGAGAGTCAGGCCATGCACGACGGTGGGCGCTCGATCCTGATCGTGGTCCCGAGAAGTGGAGAGGATGCGTGTCGGTCGCTGAGCCACACGTTCGCGGATGACTCGACGGTCGAGGTAATCGTCGACCGTCGGATCAAGGACCGGCGAGCGACGGACGGTGCGTACCGTCCCGATCGGCGCCGTGGCGATCGACGAACCCGGCTCGACGGAGACGCGGAGCTGAAGGTCGATCGGTGGATCGCGGTTCCCCGCACCACGGCGAAGGTCGACTTCGACGATCCGGACTCGAAGGCGATCCTGTTCCTGTGCTGCAGCCAGCACATCGTTCCCTGCCAGAGATGCCAGAACACGTACCGGCTCGGCTGGGTCTCGCGCTCGGAGCCCGGCATGTTCCCGTGCCCGCTCTGCGGGAGCGATCTCACTCCGGTGGTCACCGCGCACGCCCAGGTCTGCTCGTACTGGGTCAATCGCGCGGGCATCAAGCGGCCGCTGACACGCGTCGCCAGTGAGCCGTCCGCGCAGGCGGCAACGGGCTAGTCGCGAGCCGGCTGCCTAGCCGGCTCGGAGGCCCTGCAGTAGCGTGTCCGGCTCGTAGACCGCACCGCGCGCGATCACGCGCTCGATGCGTCTGACGTTGCGGATGTCGGCGAGCGGATCCGAGGTCAGCAGCAGGAGATCCGCCGAGCGACCCGCCGCGATCGTCCCGAAGACATCGCGACGGCCCAACCGTTCGGCGGGCCGTCGCGTCGCCGCCACGATCGCCTCCATCGGGGAAAGCCCCGCGCGCACCAGCAGCTCGAGCTCGCGATGCAGCGAGAAGCCCGAGACGATCGCGACGTTCGGGCAATCGGTCCCCGCCATCACGATGCCGCCCGCGCGATGGAAGCCGCCCACCAGCGCGAGGATGTTGTCCCACGCGCGCCGCATCCGATCCTTCGCCGCTTCCGACGCCGTGTGCGCGGCGGTGCGGCGCTCGGCCCATCGGCCGACCAGCTCCTTGCCCACCGCCGCGGGCAGACGCGGCAAGAGCTTCGTGCGCTCCGGGTCGTCCATCGACGTATCGCCGACGTCGTCGCCGAGCGCACCGGGGCGCGCGGCGTAGAGCACCAGAGTCGGGTCGAGCACGGTGCCGGCAGCGATCAATCCGTCGTAGAGGCGGCGCACCGAGTCGGAGCGCGGGTCCAGATCACCGAGCCACCGCCAGAGCCAGCCGCCGTACTCGAACGGACTCAACCTCGCGGGCTCGGCCAGCCAAAATCCCTGCGGCGCGAGCTGGCCGAACACGTTCACGTGCTCCACCGAATCGACGCCGGCCAGCGCGGCCTCGGCGCCCCAGGTCGCGTGCTGGTGCATGAAGACCGGCAGGCCGCGCAGGTGGGCGCGTGTGCATGCACGGCGCGCGGTGTCGGGTCGCACGGTCACGTAGAGCTTGATCGCATCCACCCCCGCGTCGGCCAGCGCGTCGACCTCGGCTTCGGTTCGCGCCGAGTCGAAGCGACGGCAGAACCCGGCGAACCCCGCGTACGGCTCGCCTTCCTCGAGCATCGGTCCGGTGAAGAGGATGCGCGGGCCGGGCCGGACACCCGAGTCGACCGCGGTGCGGTACGCCGCGACGTCGTGGAGCTGGCCGCCGAGATCCAGCACGGTGGTGACGCCTGCGGCCAGGAAGAACTCCGGGTGCCATTTTTCTGGCGTGTAGACGTGCACGTGCATGTCGACGAGCCCGGGGATCACGAACTTGCCGCGGCCGTCGATCACCGTGGCGCCCTCGGGAACGTGTGTCGTTGCGGCGGGACCGAGAGCGAGAATCGTGGTCCCCTCGATGACGATCGTGGCACTCGAGAGCGGGGGCCGCCCGGTTCCGTCGATGACAGTGGTGCCGACAACGGCGAGCCTGTGGATTTCTCTCATCGAACAAACCCTATTGTTGTCAGTAGCTTAGACACCGACACCGGCATTTTACCAACAGGTTTATCCACACCAGTGCATAACTAACATGCACCGCGGCCGACCGCAGGGCGCCGCGATTCAGTGCCTGACCGAAGCGACTTTCCCGATCACGCGCAACACCGACTGCGACTCGGTCTGCTTCGCGGGCGCGATACGCGGCAGCCTCACGACGAACTCGCTTCCGTGGCCAGGCCCCTCGCTGAAGGCCTCGACCTGCCCGCCGTGCAGCTCGACGAGCCGGCGCACCAGGGTGAGCCCGACACCGAGTCCGCCTTGAGCGTGAGCGAGCCGACGCTCGCCCTGCGAGGGCGCGTCGAACATGTGCGGCAGGAGCTTGGGTGGAATGCCGATGCCGGTGTCGGAGACGCCGATGATCGCGAGCGTCCCCTCGCCGATGACGCGAATCCGAATCGTGCCGCCCGGCGAGGTGTACTTGATCGCGTTCAACAGAAGATTCGAGACGATCTGGTTGAGCCGCGTCGGATCCGCGTTCGCCCAGACCGGCTCCGCGCGCACGTCGACCACATGACGCTCCAGCCGCCCCGTCCCCGCCAGATCGCTCACCGACCGCTGAATGCTGGTCGCGAGATTCAGCGGCTCGCGCGCCAGCGCGATCTCCCCGGTGGTGACGTGGACGATATCGAGGAGGTCGTCCACCAGCCGGCCGAGGTGCGTGATCTGGTGACGGATCGCCTCGCGCGCACGGATCGCGATGTCGTCGTGTCCACCGATGCGGTCGAGCACGCTGACCGCGCTGATGATGGCCGCGAGCGGATTGCGGAGCTCGTGCCCCAGCATTGCCAGGAACTCGTCCTTCGCGCGGTTCGCGGCTTCCGCCTCCGCGCGCGCGGCCTGCGCCCTGATCAGCAGCTGCTCGCGCTCCTGCTCGACGCGCCGGCGCTCTTCGACGACGGCACCGGCCGAGATTGCCATCACCGATACTGTGCCCATGAAGACTTGCAGCAGCAAGAGCGAGTCGTTCGTCGGCACGCTGGCCAGCGGCCCGAATCCGTGCAAGGTCTCCCAGATCGCGATGCCGGACAGCACCGCGACGAGCATGGCGGCCTCGCGCTGCCTGAAGCGCACCGCGGCCCACACGAGCGGAGGCGTGCACAGGAACGTGAGCGGAAGCGTCATGAACCCGAGGTGCGCGAGCCCTTCGCCGAAGACGGCCAGCCCGATGAGGGTCGTGGTGAGCCAGAGGGCAGCAGCCTCGAGCAGGCGGCCGCGTGACGGGCTCCACCCCCAGTCGCGGAAGAGGAGCACCAGGAGCGGAGCGAAAACCAGGGCGCCGGTGGCGTCGCCGAGCCACCACGTGAGCCAGATGCCGTCGAAGTCGGACCACTGGGCGAAGCCGGCGAGCGAGAGGCTGACGACGCCGATCGATGCGCTGACCAGGCTGCTCAAGAGACCCGCCAGCGCGGCGAACTTGAAGACGTCCTGCGCGTGGTCGAACGCCCGCACGCCGTTCGCGTAGCGATTGACGAGATACGCGCCGAGCAAACCCTCGAGCGTGTTGCCGAGCGCGATCGCGATCGATGTCGCCGGCGATCCGGCGGTACTCGCGTTCACGACGAACGCGCCGGCGAGAATCGCCGGCCAGACCCGATAACCGAGCGTCAAGAACGCGGCGATCGCGATCCCGGTCGGCGGCCACACCGGCGAAACATTCGCATGGACGGACGCGAGCGAGAGGCCGAGCTTGCCCGCGAGGACGTAGAGGCCGAACAGCCCGGCCAGACTGAGCGGATATTTGCGATCGGCGAGCATATGAGAGTGCGCGCCCTCGTTCTGGCTGGGTCCGTTCGCACAGGCCCGACCCTGTCGTTAGAGGTCGCTACTCTGGCTCCACTCCGCATCGAACGCAACCTCAAAGTGAGGATGCAACCGTCGCGGTCGACGGCAGACTTCGAAGCCTAGGGAGAATCGGCGGGACGACGCTTGCCGGTGACGGGAACCGTGCGTGCCGGCGGCTCTGGGCCGACATTCATCGGAGCGCTGCCGATCACTTCGCTCTTGACGCGATCGATCAGCTCCTTGGTTTTCGACACGACGCGCCGAGTCGTGTCCTCGACGCGCGCCGCGTAGGCTTCGATCGCGCCGTTCGTGCTCGCTGGATGCCCGGTCCGCGTCACCGCGGACTGCGCCGGACCCGGCCGCGTGAGAGCCGCGGACCCCGCGCTCGGGACGTGTGACGCCGGCGGGACGAGCTCGGCCGGACCGAGCCCAGGTGCCGACGCGGAAGACGGCGCATCACGGAGGACGCGAGCAGAAAATTCGCTCGGGGGAGGCGCCAGGATGAGCGCCACCATGACGGCGCCGGCGGCACCGACGACCCGACCCGACCGTGACTCGTGCCGGCGCTTGAAGCTCAGGATGTTCTCGAAACGCGCGCGCTCTTCGGCGCCCGGCTCCTCCCGCGGGCGAGACGTCATCGGCACGGCCGGCACGATCGCGAAGCCCTTGGTCCTCACTGCGAGATCGACGTCCGGATTGTGGCGGCGCTCGACGGACACCGGCTCGGGTGCTGCAGATTTCGTGTCGAACACGTCCCGCGCACGCCGACGATCCATGACGATCTCGACTTCGTCATCAGGATCCAGCGAAGCCTGCAGGCTCAGGACCAGCTCGCTGCACTGCAACGGATCGCGCGACACGATGCAGAGGCTTCTGCGTGAGGTATTCATGGGGTCAGGGCCCGAGCGGAATCTCGACTCGTTTGTCGCCCGTGATCACGCGCACCCGGATATCGACGGGTGACGAGGCCGTCGGCAGCGAGCCGCGATAGGTTCCGTGATCCGGATAGAAGTCCATGCGGACGTTCTCGACCGTACCGTCCGGCATGCGAGCGAGGAGCAAGACTTCGGCGTCGGACAGCGGCTTGCCCGCCGGGTCCACGATGCGCGCCGAGTACGTGCCGCCTGACGAGCCCGCCTCGCGGCTGAGCTCGACGCGAGGCAGCCCCGCGAACCGCGGCGAGACCGATCTGGACACCGGCTCTGACGGCGGCGGCGGCGCGACGGCGGTCTGCCTCGGCGCCGGCGTGCTCGTGCTCGGCCGAGGTGCTTCCATGCTCGGCCGAGCTGGTTCCGTTGCGCGCGATCGCCGTGCGGCGCCTGGTGCGGTCGACGATCCTGGTGAACCATTGCTCTCGAATGTCGGGGCCCCCGCGTCGCGCGACGGGTCGACCCTCGCGGCCTCTCGCGGCGGCGCGGGCTCGGGGGGCGACGCCGGTCCGCGAAGCGGTCGGTCGACCTGGGGTATTTCACTCGCCGGCGCGCGCGCCGGAGCGTCGGCAGCCGGTGGCTTGTCGGCGACGACCGGCGGCCGCGCCTGAGGCGCCGGCACCGGAGCCGGGCTAGACGGCGGTGCCGTCGCCGGGGAGTTCGCGGAGCCCGTTGAGCTCGAGGAGCTCGTCGTATCGGTCGACATGCGCTGTGCGACGGTCTGCTTGAGCGCGTGACCTGTCGGAGACAAGATGAACGCCGCCGCGGCAACGGCGGCGAGCACCGCGATGAGCCACGGGACCAGATTGCTCGAGCGCTCGCGCTTGAAGCTGCGAATCGCCTCGAGCCTCTCCTCGTCGTCGTCGCCATCGTCAAACCCGCCGTCAAACCCGCCGTCCGAGCTCGGCGCCGAGGGAACCAGCAGAGACGTCGGCGTACGTCGACCACCCGGGCTTGGCGCCGGCACGACCGCGAAGCCGTTGGCCTTCAGCGCGAGATCGACCTGAGGCCGGCGGCGCCGGTCCTGCGCGGGATCCCAGTCATCCGAGGGCTTGCCGCTCCGCCGGTCGACGATGATCTCGAGCTGCTCATCCGGGCGCATCGATGCGCCCAGCGCCGCGATGAAATCGTTACCGCGGAGCCGATCGCGAGACACGATGCAGAGGCACGAGGAGTGATCAGCCACGAGGATATCCTTCCGTAGCAACGCCGATGCCGACCGCGGATCCGGGGCGGGAACGTGCCCGGGGCACCCACGGCGAGCGGAAGCTCGCGTCAGGTCAAACGCGGATCCCACAGATCGGCAAAAATGCCTATTCGGGCCTGAGCCAAGAGCGGGTAGAAGTTACGCGATACCGGGTAACTTCTACACTTACGCCGGCCGCCCGCGACACGGCCGAGCCGGTATCGGGTACACTCCCGACACCTCGGCCGACGAACGGAGGACGCGACATGAGGCACAGCCGTGATCAAATCCTGACGAGCCACGCCGGAAGCCTGCCGCGCCCCGAGGCGCTGATCGACGCGAATCGTGCGCGCGAATCGGGCATGGCGATGGACGAGCGCCGCTTCCAGGATCAGCTGCGCACGAGCGTCGCCGAGGTGGTGCGCCTCCAGAAGCAGGCCGGCATCGCGGTTCCGGGCGACGGCGAGTTCGGCAAGTCGATGGGGCACAAGGTCAACTACCGAGCGTGGTGGAGCTATTCGTTCCAGCGTCTCGGCGGGCTCGAGCTCGGCACGGCGGGCCTGTACGACATGCCGGCGCATCGATCTCGCCCCGGCGAGGTCGTCCTCACGAGCTTTGCGGATCGTCGCGACCGGCTGAAATTCGCCGCCGCCTACGCCGATCCGGACTCCGGCATCACGACCGGGCCGCGCGCCGCGCTCTGGCCGGTGTGCGTCGGCAAGCTGACGTACACGGGCCACGCCGCGATCCAGTCGGACATCGCCAACTTCAAGGCCGCGCTGCAGGCGGCGAGTATCGAAGAGGGCTTCATGACCTCCATCGCGCCGGGGAGCGCCGCACGCATCGCGAATCGGCACTACAAGACCGACGAGGAATTTCTGTACGCGTGCGCCGACGCGATGCGAGAGGAATACAAGGCCATCGTCGACGCCGGGCTCGTCCTGCAGCTCGACGATCCGGCGATCGCCGAGAACTGGGACATGGTCAACCCGGAGCCGGCGGTGGCCGACTACAAGAAGTTCTCGATGGTCCGCGTCGAGGCGCTCAACCACGCCATTCGCGGGCTACCCGAGGATCGAATTCGATTTCATCTCTGCTGGGGCAGCTGGCATGGCCCACACACGACGGACATTCCCATGCGCGACATCGTCGAGGTCATGCTGGCCGTCAAGTGCCGCGCGTACTCGTTCGAGGCCGCCAACGTGCGCCACGAGCACGAGTGGAAGGTGTGGCAGGACGTGAAGCTGCCGGACGGCAAGCTGATCCTTCCGGGCATCGTGAGTCACGCCACGAACGTGGTCGAGCATCCCGAGCTCGTCGCCGAGCGCATCGCCCGTTTCGCGAACGCGGTCGGCAAGGAGCGCGTGATCGCCTCGACCGACTGCGGCCTCGGCGGACGCGTTCATGCGCAGATCGCCTGGGCGAAGCTCGAAGCGCTCGCGCAGGGGGCCGCGCTGGCGACGCGGCAGCTCGGGCGCTAGCCCGCGTCCTCAGCGCCCGGGCTGCTGCTCCTTCCCGCCTCCACGCTGCTGCTGCTGGGGTTGCGGCTGTCCCTGATGGGATCCCGCGCGCTCGGGCGATATACGGTTGGCCGGCTCGCCGGGAAGCCGCTGCTGATGCGCCTGCGGTTGCGGTTGCGGCTGGGGTGCGCGTGCAGACGGCTGCGCCGGTGGCGTCGTCGGTCGCTCGTTGCCGCGCCCGACGTCACGCGGCGCTGACGGCGCGGGACCCGGACGCGGCGCGTTGGCGTCCGGCCGCGGCGCGTTGCCACCGGGGCGCGGCGCGCCGGCGTCAGGGCGCGGTGCATTCACCTCAGGGCGCGGCGCGCTGACTTCCGGGCGCGGCGCGTTCGCTTCAGAACGCGGCGCGTTCGCGCTGGGACGTTGAGCGTCGCCGCCAGGGCGCTGAGCGTTGCCATCGGGCCGCTGAGCGCCGTCGGGTCTCGGCGCGTTCCCGTCTGGGCGCGGCGCATTGCCGCGAGAGGGAGCCGGCGTCGCCGCCGGCGGCTCGGGCGCGCCGAATTGCCGCGGCTGCGGACGCGCCCGCTCCACCTCACTGTTGCCGAACGTCGGCCGCGTGGGCGCCGACCCCGTCGAGGCCGGCCGGGGCGCGGGCACGATCCGCGGTGGCGGTGCGCCGACTGCGTTGCGCGAGCCCTCGCCGCGCGGCGCCGCGCCGCGTCCGCCGTCGGCTCGAGGCGCTTCAGCAGGACGCGGACCCTCGTGACGCGGCGCCCGCGTGGCGACGACGGCGCGTGAGATCGTGTTCTCGGGCGGACGAGGCGCGCGCCCACTGCCGGCGACGTAGCTCGATGCGTCCGGCGTGACGCGAATCGGTGCCCGTGCCGGCTCGAGACGACGCGCATCGACATGCGCGATGCGCGCCTGCTGGACGTTGCCGCCGCGGCCGAAGCGGTCTTCGCGCACCGCCACCACCGCGTGCTCGACGGTGGTGTTCTTGTAGACGTTGATGTTGGTGACGTTCACCACCGTCGTGCGGTTGATGACGACGTTGTTCACGACGCGTGGCCCGCCCCAGCCGTGCCACGTCGGCCGGCCGATGAACTGTGGTCTGCCCCACCACGGCACGAGCGGCTCCCCCCAGCTCAACGCGACCCAGCTGATTCCCGGAACACCGATGGCGACCTTGACACTCGCGCCGCCGAAGAACGCGACCAGCGCCGGGGCGTACGCGGGCCGAACGATCACAGGTCCCGGCGCCCACGCCCAGTAGCCGCTGACGGAAACCCAGCGCCCGTAGTGATACGGAGCCCAACCCCACGGCGCGGTATCGACCCAGGTCCAGCCGTAGTACGGGTCGAGCACCCATCGACCGGTGCTGTAGGGTGCCCAATCAGCAGGGACAGACTGAGGCACCCACACGGAGCCATACGTGGGAACGACTCGCCAATCGCCGTAGTGGTCGAGGTCGTCGACGCCGTATACCCCGGACGAGACGTAGCGCGAGCTGACCGCGTCGATCAAATCGTCGGTCCGCGCGTAGTTCCACTTGTCCCACACGTCGAGCTCGGGCGCCACGTAGCTGCGCACGGTCGGTGTCGGCGGGCCTTCGAGAACCACCTCTTCGCTCGCCGCGACGGCGACGGCCTGACCGCCGGCCGGTGTCATCGTCGCCTGCCCGGAACGCCGCGTGACGAAGGAGGTTCGCGTCTCCGTCACGTCGACGCGGTAGTAGCCCTGACGGTCGATCGTGAAGGCGGCGTGAGGCGTGTCGAGCTCGACGGTGCGCCCCGACTCGATCGTGCGGAGGTCGAGCGACACGTGACCGGAGGTGACCTTGATCTGGATGAAGTCGGGCTCCTGATTCACGAGGCCGAGCTGGGAGTCGCCCCAGGCCCGGACGAACGCGCGAGCGCCCATCTGGAGCTCGAGATTGCCGCGGTTACCCGTGTAGAGCTCGTCCCCGGGCGCCAGAGCCGTGTTGACCTCGGCGGGGGCCCAGTCCTGCGCTCCGGGCCGAAAATAAGAGACCTCACCGTCGGCATAGCTCAATCGCGGTGGGGTACGGCCGATCGAGCCGTCATCGCCCTCGGCTGCACGCGCGGCCCCGACACCGAAAACCATCTGGGAGATGAGGGTCAACGTCAGAACAGCCGAGATTGTCAGCCTTCCGGTCCGGCAGCGCATGAGCGGCCCCCTTTCTTTCCTCTGCTTCAGGTGCTTGGACGGCCCAGCACGGCCCCCCAATTCATTCTGGACCATAGGGCGGCTTGACCTGCCGGGTACACGCGAGCACACTCTGTCCGTCTATATAAGCGGGAGGAGCGAAGTGAAGAAGGGGCCGATCGTCGCCGGAGCCGTCCTGGCCCTCGCCACGAGTCTAGTGATCGTGCCGAACGCTGCGTTCGCCCAACGGTCCAGAGGCGTCGCGGCGAGCGGCGGCGGCCGCGTGTTCGTCGGCGGTGGTGGACGTGCGTTCGTCGGCGGCGGGGGACGCGTGGTGGTCGGCGGCGGACGCGCCGTCGTGGCGCCGGGCTTCGTCAATCGTCCAGGATTCGTCAATCGTCCGGGATTCGCTCACCATCCAGGATTCGGGCATCGTCCGTTCGGGCGCCCGTTCTTCCCGTTCGGGGTTGGAATCGTGGCTGCGGCTCCCATCGTGTACGGGGCGCCGTACTACTACCCGCCCCCGCAATACTACCCGCCCGCGTACTACGACCCGCCGGCGTACTACGATCCACCGGTGAGCTACAACGCGCCGGCGAGATACAGCGCCCCCCCGAGTGGGACCGTGGCGGTCGCGCCGGCCCCGCCGCAGGCGCCACCGACGTCGAACGTCGTGGAGTTCCCGACCGGCCGCTACGAGCTTCGTGGCGACGGCGTGTCGACGCCGTACACGTGGGTGTGGATCCCGAATCCGCCGACATCGCCGCCGCCCGCCGCTCCGACCGCGCCTCCCGTGGGTCCGAGCTCGGGAAGCGGCACGGTACCGCCACGTGCGGGCCAGCTCTATCGCTGGACCGATGCGCAGGGCGTCGTGTACTGGACCGATCGGCTGGACGCCGTCCCGGAGCAATACCGCTCGAAGATGAAGTCGACGTCCTCCTGAGCGCGCGAGCTTCGTAGGACCGGCGCTGCGCCCGACCTTGATCGGGCGCACGCCCGCGCGCCGTTACTGAGCGAGAAAATCCCGAAGAACGCCAACCACGGGCGTGGTCTGCTCGAGATGCGGCGCGTGACCGGCGCCGTCGATCATCTGGACGCGAGCCCCCGGAATACGGCGCGTGAACTCGTCGGCGTAGACCGCCGGGACCAGGCGATCCTCGCGACCCCAGACCAGTAAGGTCGGCGCCTTCACGCGGTGAATCCGCTTCTTCAGGCCCTTGTCGGGAATGGGCCAGATGAATTTCCCGGTCGTGCCCATCGCCCACATGAGCCGCACGCGCGCCGCGGTTGCCGCCGCGTCTTGCGCGTCCGACCGTGGAAACATGCGCCGCGCGGCATCGCCGTCGGGATCTCGGAAGATGTGAGCGCGGAGCGCGCCGGGCTCGAGCATCATCCAGTTCACGATGCGGTCGGGATCACGCCAGAAGCCGAGCGGCGCGATCATCGCCAGGCGCCGAACGCGATCGGGATACGACGCCGCCACTTCACACGCGACCATCCCACCGAAGGAGTGGCCCACGAACGCGGCGTTGCGGATGCCCAACGTCTCCAGGAGCTCGTCGTAGCAGAGCACGAGGTCCCAGAGCCCGTCGAGGTGGTAGACGTCGTCGTGCGCCTCGGGCGTCGTCCCGGGATGGTCGGGCGCGTAGACCGTGAAGCTCTCGGCCAGCTGGTCGAGAAACGGATCCCACGTGAGCCCCCACGGACCGTGGAAGAAGACCAGCGCGGGCCCGCGCCCCTTGGAGACGACGCGCATGCGGACCCGCCCCTGCCAGACGGTGATGATGCGCTCTTCCGTCCCGGCCGCGGCGGGCGCTTCGACGCGGACGCTCATGTGCCGCCCGCCGCGACACCAGCCGGCATCGGCACCGCGCGCTGCCGGAGCCGCTCGGGCCACCAGTGATTCACCCATCCCTCGTCGTCCCAGATACCGCGAAGGCCCGGCAGCACCTCGCGGCCGAACAGCTCGATGTTCTCGAGGGCCAGCTCGTGCGGCATCGAGCCGATCTGGAGGAGCACCATCAAGTTCCCGACGCGCAGGCTCTTGATGACTTCCTCTTTCAGGCGATCGCGCACGGTGGCGGGGCTGCCGGCGATGACGAAGCCCTTCTCGACGAAGTCACGATAGCGAAGGTTCTTTGGATTCTCGGCCCGCCGCACCGGATTGCTCATCGTCGCGACGAGGCTCCGGTAGTCCTGGTTGCCCGGAGGCGAGAACCACATCGCGGGCACATGCAGGCACTTGTGATAGAAGTACTCGACGTGCCGCGCGTACTTCTCCTCGGCGCGCGCGTCGTTCTCGGCCACGACGACCAGCTGCAAGAAGCCCGCGCGGTACGGATTGGCGTCGCGCCCCTTCTCGGCCACCACGCGCCAGTAACCGTCCATCATGGTCTTCGCCGACCGGGCGCCCGAGTAGCTCAGGAAGCAGTAGCAGACGTCGTGCTCGACGGCGAAGTCGAAGGTGCTGATGCTGCCCGAGCCCGGGATCCACACGGGCGGATGCGGCTGCTGGATCGGGCGCGGCCACAGATTCACGGTCGCCAGCTGGAAGTAGCGCCCGTTCCACGAGAAGATCTCGCGGGCCTGCCAGGCCTTGAGGGTCAGCGCGACGGCTTCGCGATAGCGCTCGCGGTGCTCCATCGGCGTGATGCCGTAGCAGAGGTTGACGTCCATCGGGCTGCCGAGCGGGAGCCCGGCGACCAGCCGTCCACCGCTGATGCAGTCGAGCATCGCGTACTCTTCGGCGACGCGCAGCGGCGGATTGGACGTCGGCAGGGTCGCGCCCATCTGCACGATGGCGACATCCATGCCGTTCGTCGCTCGCGCGAGAACGCTGCCCATCAGATTCGGGCTCGGCATGAACCCGTACGCGTTCTGGTGGTGCTCGTTCGTGCACACGCCGTCGAATCCGCACTTCGCCGCGTACGTGAGCTCGTCGAGCGTCCAGTTGTAGTACTGGCCGACCCGGCGCGCGTCGGCGAGCTCCCACCAGGGCGGCGTCACCCAGACGGACTCGTAGCGCTGTTCGAAGTCGGCCGGGAGCTCCCGGTACGGCATCAAGTGGAATGCGCTGATCTTCATAGGCCCTCAGTCTCCCTGGTACCGCGGCGGGCGGACGAAGCCGCCCAGCTCGCGCCCGACCAGCGACGCGAACCGGATCGGCGTGCGGTCCTCGAGGTACGGTCCGATGGCCTGCAGCCCGATCGGCAGGCCGCCGCGGCTGCGGCCCGCAGGAAACGCCGTCGACGGTTGCCCGGCCACGGTCGCGACCGACGCGCAGAACAGGCCGATCTCCTCGAGCACGGGCTTGCCGTTCACGTCGAGCGTCTTCTTGATCGATTCCGGCGTCCCCGGAAACGGCTTGTCCCAGTGCGGGTACGCGGGCGTGATGAACGCGGGCATCAGGAGTACGTCCCACTCCCGGAAGAACGCGCGCCACGCCGCGCGATACTGCTCGCGCTGACCGAACCAGGCGACGTAGTCCGGCGCGCCGCTCTCGACGCCGCGCTGGGAGGCGCGGCTCCACTCGTCGTCGCGCGTCCGCATGACGTCGAGCCGCGCGCGGCGGTCGGCGGCGGGCACACGAGCGGAGGTCACGGCCGCGAGCAGCGACAGATAGAGGGCGTAGTGCTGCCGGTGATCGCCGAGCGCGTCCGGCTGAACGACCTTCACCTGGCAGCCGAGCCGGCCGAGACTCGAGGCGACGCCGTCGAGCGCGGCGAGCACCTCGGCGTCGACGGGCACCCAGTCGAGCGCCGGGAGCACCGCGACGCGAAAGCCCGCCAGCCGATCGCGGCGGGCCGGCGGAAGCGTGATCTTCCACGCCACGTCCTCGCCGACTTCGGGCCCCACCGCGACGTCGAGCGCCAGCTCGAGATCGTCGCCCGAGCGCGCCATCGGCCCCTGCACCGCCATCACGACCGCGGCGTTCGGCATCGGCGGCATCGGGAACTGTCCGCTCCGCGGCATCGCCGTCTCGCTCGGGCGATGACCGTAGACACCACAGAAGGCGGCGGGCACACGGATCGAGCCGCCGATGTCGCTGCCGAACTCGAGAGGCGTGAGCCCGGCCGCGAGCGCGGCGGCCCCGCCGCCGGTCGAGCCGCCCGGCGTTCGCCCGAGGTCCCACGGGTTGTTGGTCCGCCCGTAGACCGGGTTGACCGACTGCCAGTCGGAGAGCATCTGCGGCACGTTCGTCTTGGCCATGACCACTGCGCCCGCGCCTTTCACCCTTGTCGTGACCGGCGCGTCGTGCTCCGAGCGAAAGTCTTTCCACTGCGTCATGCCGGCGGTGGTGCGCAGGCCGCGAACGTTGATCGATTCCTTCAGGGTCATCGGCAGCCCGAGCAGCGGCGCATCCTCGCCGCGGGCCCGCCGCGCATCCGCGGCCTCGGCGTCACGCCGCGCTCGCTCGAAGTCGGGCTCGACGATCGCGTTCAGCTCCGGATTGTGGCGCTCGATCCGACGCCGGAGCAGCTCGAGCAGCTCGACGGCGGACACGCGGCGCGCCCGCAGCGCCGCGAGCATGTCGGTGGCGGTCGCGAAAGCATCGATGCGGTCACTCATCAGTCATCCCCTTTTCCCTGAACGCCAGCGACATTACCGCCGCCACCGAACCGGGTCAAGGATTCGCCCCGCCGCGCACCCGCTTCGCGGCGCTCTCGAGCGCGGTCATGAAGGCCAGCAAAGCTGGACGCGGCAAGCGCTCGCGACGCCGGACGATCCCGATCCTCCGGTGGAGCGCCGGACGCAGCGGGATCAGGTTCAGCGCGCCCGCCCTCGCGTCGGCCTTGACCGCGATTTCCGAGACGACCGAGAGGCCGAGTCCGGCGCCGACCAGCTTCTTGGTCGCCTCGGCGTTCCCGAGCTCCATCGCGACCCTCGGCGTGGCCCGGCCGCGCCGGAACCAGTCGTCCACCACGCGCCGGATGGTCCCGCCGCGCTCGTAGAGAATCACCGGCTCGCGGGCCAGCTCGGCGGCCGTCATCGGCGCTCGGCGTCGCCAGCGCCGGTCGGGCGGCGCGATCGCCACGAGCCGATCGACGTAGAACGGCGAGACCAGCAAGCCTCGGCCGACCGCAATGGGCAATGTCACGACACCGACGTCGAGCTCACCGCGCGACACGGCCGACGCGATCTCGCCGGCATTGCCCGTCACCACGACCAGCTCCAGATCCGGATGTCGCGCACGGAGTCGCCGGAGCAGCGCCGGCAACAGATAGATGCTGGCGGTGGCGCCCGTGCCGACGGTCACGCGCCCGGCGACGCGACCCCGCAACCGCTGGATCGCCTCGCGCGCTTCATCCAGCACCTGGAAGGCGCGCCCGGCGTGCTCGAGGAGCACCGTGCCGGCCTCGGTGGGC
>Ga0075424_100001887_pt1 | contig 18739 bp, 14 predicted proteins | sample SoiMethybrSBSTD3_FD_75301 | JGI IMG/M metagenome (GOLD analysis project Ga0075424, IMG submission 75301) | Bulk soil microbial communities from a Populus tree surrounding site in Tennessee, USA - Soil MetaG P. TD hybrid SBSTD3 | ecosystem: Environmental > Terrestrial > Soil > Tree plantation... | reverse complement strand
TCTCGTAGCGTCTGCCTTCAGGCGGACCAGTCTCGTAGCGTCTGCCTTCAGGCGGACCAGTCTCGTAGCGTCCGCCTTCAGGCGGACCAGTCTCGTAGCGTCTGCCTTCAGGCGGACCAGTCTCGTAGCGTCCGCCTTTAGGCGGACCAGGGGACAGACGCATCGAATGTAGGAGATCGACGCCGGGCAGCACGAACAGCAGGACGTTCTGCCATCGCATCAGCGCCATCACGCCTCCGGCGAGACCGAGCGCGAACCATCCGGCCGTCGTTCGGCGGTCGCGGTTGGCGGCCCAGCACCAGAGGAAACCCGCGACCGCCGCCATCGACAGCGCATGCGACATCGTCGGTTCCCGCACGAGGTACCACAGGACGAAGGAACCGAGGGCAGTCAGGAAGACGGAGGCGATCGCCTCGGGCGCCGGGCGGAAGAGACGCACGAATCGGTAGGTAAACCACAGCCCGAGGAGGCCGTAGAAGAGCCCGGCAACCACGATCGCCTGACGATAGGGATAGGCAGTGCCGTTCCTGTTGATTACTTCACCGTGCCGTCCCAGGTAGCCTGCAACCGCATGCCCCGCGGCGAAAAATGGCGACCAGGCGATGGCGGGGCCAATCGACCACGCGCTCTGCGCGTATCCAGTTATCGTCGGCTGGAACAGGGGCCGATGCTGTGCGTCATCGAGTCCGAGCAGCCGGTAGTCATTCGCAAGATTGACATCGCGATCGAAGGCGAGCGAGCGCACGTACGCGTAATAGTAAAATCCGTCGCTCTGGAGCCGCGCCCCAAGCGCCGCCTGGACGACGAGGCCGCCGCCCATCGCCGCGGCGAGCACGAAAATCGCCGGCGAGCGGCGCGCGCGCCAAGCCGCCGCGGTCCCGGCTGCAGCCAGAACGATCAGGGCTGCCAGCACCACGCCGGATCCGGGATCGCTATCGAAGAATGTGAGTTGCAGGAGGCCCCGGCGCGCCACGAGACGCAGCGCGAGATCGAGCACGCAGATGCCCGACGCGACGAGCGCTACCGCTCTGACGCGATCAGCGGCTGCCACCCACTACCTCGACGCGTACGTAATCGATCGCGCCAGCGAGCAGGCGCGTGTCAGCCCCCGCACCGACATCAACCGGACGCGCCGCCCATGCGAAGTCGAGCTCCAGTCGATTGATGCCTGCGTGCCACACGCGCGCGTCGGTGACGGATTCGATCACTTGCCAGGCAGGCCCAAGGGTCACGAGGGGACCGCGTCGGCCGTTGATCGAAATCGATGTCTGTTGCGGCGGCGCGCCTCTGTAAGTGAACGCGCGCATTCGGGCCTGCACCTTCAGGCTCGCGGCGTGGTCGAGCGGGACACGCAGAATCGCCATCCCCGACGTCCAGCGGAATGTGTCGGTGCCTTCGCGCTCGGCGACGTACCAGCCCTGCTCGATGAACGGATCGTCCACCGTCCCTATGTCGATCTGGCCGTACGGTCGACGCGGATCGCCGAGCATCCGGTTCGGCCAAACCAAATCGTAATCGGCCGGCGAGACGTCACCCTCCCAGGCGAACAGCAAGCTCGCTGGATATGTAGAGGGCATGCCGATCCACCGGTGTACCGCGCGTGCCTGCGCCGCCCCGACCTCGCCGAACGAAGCGGCCTCCCCAAGTCGAATCCGGCCTTCTTGCGCGACACTCATCAACGTGAGGTTCCACACGGCAAGCGTCCCGAATGCGCCGATGGCACAGGGCGTTGGAAAACGTCGAACGAACGAGACGAGCGTGGCCGACAGCGCCGCGACACCGATCGTCATCATCGGGATCAGGCCATCAAACCGAGGCATGCCGAACCCGTCGCCACCCCACCAGTCCTCGAAGGACGCATTCACGTACGTCATCGCGGCCGCTGCCAACAGAACGGGTATTCCGATCGAAGGCTGCGCGAACGCGAAGACCACGAATCCGATCGCGCCCACATAGAGGATTGGGGATGTGCTCAGCAATCCGTTCCGCGACGACCACAGGATGTCGCTGATGTGGGGATCGGCCCACTGGAGCTCCGGGCGGATCGCTAACGTCCCGAAATAGCTGCCGTAGATCGCCTTCCACATCAGCTGAGGAGCGAATGCGATCGCCGCGCACGCAATGCAGAGCAGGCAGCCGAGGACCGTGCGTGTGAGAGCGACCCGATCGCCGGCGCGTGCACTGACCCAGAGGATGGCAAGGACGTCGCACGCAGGCAGGATCGCGAAGAGCGCATTCTCAAAGCGAATGAGCGTCATCACGCCAGCCAGCGCGCCGAGCAGCGCCCACTCATGCATGGCACGCGGCTGGCCTGACCGTGTCGAGGGGCTCGTCGCGATCCAGGCCCACGTGAAACCGGCGACTGCGGCCATCGATGGCGCGTGGTTCATGCCCGGTTCCTTCACCATGTACCAGAGCATGAACGAGCCCATGAACACGCAGATCGTCGCCATCGCGGCGAGTCCCGCGCCGTAGAACCTGCGCGCGAGCCGGTAGCAGAACCACGCGCCGAGGAGGCCGGAGAGCAGCGCGAATCGTGCGCCGAAGATCAGGGTCGGAGTACTGATTCGACTACTCCCGGCGCAACGCGACCATCGGATCCACGGATGCGGCGCGCAGAGCTGGCACGAGACAGGCGATCAGCGCGGCCAACAGCAGCGTTGCCGCGAGCAGAAAGAAGGCTGTCGGATCGAGATCGATTGGTCCGGAAATGATCCCGCGCAGCAGTCGGGTCGCATAGAAGGCGCCCAAAGAACCGATAACCGCGCCGGCGCCGGCCGTAAGCATTCCCTCGCCGACGACCCGCCCGACGATACGCGACCGTTCGGCACCCAGCGCCATCCGCAGGCCGATTTCGTGCGTGCGCTGCGCGACCGCGAACGACATCACGCCGTAGATGCCGAAGGCGGCGAGCAGGAGCGCGATAGCCGCGAAACTGCCAAACAGAGCTGAATTGAACCGATCGCTGACCAGCGATTCCGAGAACATCTGTTCCATCGTTCTGACATTGCCCATCGGGAGGTCAGTGTCGATCGCGCGAATCGCAGCGGCAATGTCTGGCTTCACGCTCGTCGGCTCGCCGGCGGTGCGCACCGCGACGCGCACGACCGGCCACACGCTCTGCCAGAATGGGACGTCGATCGCGGGGGATCCGTCGTTGGCGGGATCGGTGTTCCGGATGTCAGCGCGGACACCAACGATTTGCCAGTCGACTGGCGGCCCCGGCGACCATTGCCCAGGAATGATCTGCGGCATCACGATTCGCTGCGATAGAGGATCGGCATTCGGAAAGTATTGCTTCGCCAGCGTCTCGTTGACGATCGCGACGCGAACGGCTCCGTCCCGATCGCGATCTGTGAACGAACGCCCGCGGGTGATGCGGATGCCGAACGCGTCGAAGTATGACGGCGTCACCATGTTGAAGCCGGCGAAGACCTGTTTCGACGGGTCGATTTCAGGTCTCCCCGCGATCGTAAACGGGATGTTCCCGCCGCCGGAGAGGGGCGTCGAACTGGAAACGGAGACGGCGACGACGCCTGGCACGGTCTGCAGCCGTTCCAGAAGGTTTCGATAAAACCCAGTAATCTCGCCGGACGTGGTGAACCGCTTGTCCTCGACGGGCAGCGAGAACGTGAGCACGTGATCTTTCCGGAACCCGAGGTCGCGGTTCGCGAGTGCAAGCAGATTGTGAATCGCCAGCCCGCCGCCGGCGAGCAGCGTGAGCGCCAATGCGAACTCCGCGACCACCAACGCGCGCCGCAGGCGACTACCGGCTCCAGTGACGGACTTCGCCGCATCCTTCAGGATCCCGTTCACGTCGGTCCTCGCGCCCTGCCACGCGGGCGCGAGTCCGGACAGAACGCCGGCAACGCCGCAAGCCGCCAACGTGAATAGGAGGACTGGGACGTTGAGGCGCACGTGAGCCTCCGTCGGCAGCATGTACGGAGGCATGAGCGCGATGACGACTCTCAGCAGGCCGGCCGCGAGTACGATGCCCACGGCGCCGCCGATAATTGCGAGCAGCGTGCTCTCGACGAGCAGCTGGTTCACAATTTGTCCAGGTGAGGCGCCGAGCGACGCGCGGATCGCCAGCTCACGCTGCCGCGCCGTCCCTCGCGCGAGCATCAGGTTGGCGACGTTCGCGCAGGCGATGAGCAGCACGAATCCCACCGCGGCGAGCAGCAGCCAGATGCCGCGGAGCGTGTCCGCGCTGAGGAAGTTGTTCCTGAACGTCTGCACAGTGGCTCCCCATTGGTCCGGGGAAATTCGATGCAGCGTCTTCGCGGTGCTGCGTGCAATCATGCCCAGGCTCGCATTGGCCTGTTGGAGTGTCACACCCGGTTTCAGCGTTCCCATGACGAGCAGCCGGTGCGATTCCTCGTTGAGTTCGCTCGCGGTGAACGCGAGCGGCACCCACAGCTGGCTCTGATTCTCGTCCGGCGGTCCCGCGGCGAGCACGCCGATGATCGTGTAGGGCTTGCGGTCGATGCGGAGCTGCTGGCCGATGACGGTCGGATCGGACGCGAAACGTTCCCGCCACATCCGATGCGTGATGATCGCGACCTGGCCGTTTCCGGGTGTGGCCTCGGCATCGACGAAATCACGGCCGAGCACGAGCGGGTGGCCGTAGCCGAACATCGGCAGGAATCCCGGGGTCGCGGGTGCAACCTGCATCTGGTCGGCCGAGCCGCGTATCGACACGCCCGTTGTCCACCACGACCAGGCATTCAGGTCCTCGAACGCCGTCGCTTGCCTCTTCCACTCCATGAATTCGCGGGCCGAAGCCGGGACTCGCTCGCCGCGCACCTGCGACCAGACCATCACAAGACGGTCGGCGTTGCGATACGGGATCGGCTCGAAGAAGGTGGCGTAGACCACGCTGAAGATGGCGGTGGTGGCGGCAATGCCGATCGCGACCGTCAATATTGCGACTGCCGCGAAGGCGGGGCTCTTCAGCAGCAGGCGAAGGCCCAGCCTTGCGTCGCGCACGAGGTGGCTCATGTTGTGACCTCGCTAACAGTGTGCCCCCGATCGCGTCCTCCGCAACAGGAGGCCAGAATGAATCGTTCTTTCCGCACTACACTGATGACCGCGGTCGCGGCGGTCGCGATTGCCGCACCCGCGCTTGCCGGCCCGCCGCTGCTTTGTCACCCGTACCAAATCGGCGCCGCGAAATCGCTGCCGTGGGTCGGCGAGAAGAGCTGGTTCGAAGGCAGTCCAGACTACAAGCTCCAGAACCTCGTCGCGGATACCGAGGCGCTGCTCACGCCATCCACCCCCGTGATCGTCAGGATGGAGACGCTGCGTCGAGCGGCTATCTATGCGAGCACGGACCCGGTCGTCGCGAATGCGCTGCTGAAGCGGTTCGTCAACCGCGCCGAAGCATCCGAAAAGTCTGGCAGGCCTGATGCGCTTGCGTATCTCGACATCGCCTACCTCGCCGGCGCGTTCAACGAGTTCACGATGCTCGCCGGCGAAAGGGAATGGGCATCCAGGGGCGGCGTTGCGCGACAGGCGAAGGGCAGCCTCGACTCATACGCGCTGATTTCGAAGAGTGTGTCGCTGCGTCCGAGCGATCCTGCGATCCAGTTCGCCGCCGCGCTGATCGCCTCCGACGAGAACCGCGGCCAGTACGAGGGGCATGCCGCCAAGGCACGGGCCGGCGCCGATGCCGACACGCTGCTCGCGCGGAACATCGTCCACGTGCAGTAGGGCTATTCCGGCAGCAGACCGAGCGGGAACTGATCCAGGTCCAGCACCGAACCGGTGATCAACGCGCTGTCATCGGACGCGAAGTAGGCCGCGGCAAGCGCGATGTCGTGCGGTGAAAGCAGGCGTCCGAAGGGCCGAGTGGCGATCGCGTTGGCGAGCCATTCCGGCCCTTTTCCATCGAGGCGCTGCACGCGCTCCTCGCCTTCGGTCAACGTCCAACCCACGTTCAGCTGATTCACGCGGATGCGGTATTTCCGGAGCGCCCCTGCCGCGTTCCGTGTCATCGTCATCAGGCCGCCCTTCGAGACGGAGTACGGGCCGAGATTCGAGAGGCCGACATATGCGTTGATCGATCCGATGTTCACGATTGATCCGCCGCCGCGCGCCTTCATCGACTTCACGGCCTCCTGCAGGCAGATGAACGGCGCGCGGAGGTTGACCGCCATCATGGTGTCCCAGAACTCGACCGTCGAATCCTCCAGCGATCCGCGCTGCGTGCTCGCGGCGTTGTTCACGAGGATGTCGATGCCGTCATGCCGCTCGATGACGGTGCGCACAACGCGGCGGCACGTCTCAGGATCTGTGAGGTCGCCGGCGACGGCGTCCGCGTCGTAGCCCGCGTCGCGCAGTTCGGCCGCAATGCGCTGCGCGTCTGGCTCGTCCGGCCCGTGAATCATGACGCTCGCGCCAATCGAGGCGAAGTGGTTGGCAATCCCCCGTCCAATGCCGGACGTGGAGCCCGTGACGAGCGCGATTCGGTCGCTGAGCGTTGCCATAAATCGACGGAGCGATATTAGACCGAACCCATGCGTCTGGGCCTCGGGATCTTATCGATCGGCCTGGCGGCCGGAGCAGCAGTTCATCCGTCCACCGGGCCCGCCAGCGAAATCATCAAGGAGCCGTCGCGGGCTACACTATCCGGATGCCGTCCCTGATCGAAGCGATCGACATCAAGCGCAAGATGTTCTTCGAATACGAGAACGCGCCATATCACGTCCTCGACGTCGACGTCTCCAAGCCCACCGCGCGAGGCGGTCAGACGCTCGTCCGCGTCAAGATGCGCAACCTGCTGACCCGCGCCGTGTTCGACAAGACCTTCAAGGCCGGCGAGAAGTTCAGCGAGCCCGATCTGTCCAACGTTGCAGCCACCTTTCTCTATGCCGACGCCAGCGGCTATCACTTCATGGACCAGGAGACATACGAGACGCTCACGCTCGGCGCCGATACCATCGGCGACGATCGCCTGCTGCTGGTCGACAACGTGCTCGTGCAGGTGCAGAAGTACAACGGCAGCCCGATTGCCGTGCAGTTTCCCGCTCACGTCGAGTTGACCGTCACGTCGACCGAACCGGGCGTGCGGGGCGATACCGCCAGCGGCGGCGTCACCAAGCTGGCGACGCTCGAAACGGGGCTCGAGGTGCGCGTTCCGCTCTTCATCAAAGAGGGGGAGAAGGTGAAGGTCCACACCGAGACGCGCGAATTCGCCGGCCGCGCCTAGCGCGTGCTGGCCGGCGATTTGGCCGCGTCGAACACCGTCTCTCCGGCGACGATCGTCTTCACGATCTTCGCCGTCCTGATGTCGGTCGCCGGGATGCTCCGGAGATCGCGATCGATGACCGTGATGTCCGCGAGCATGCCGGGCGCGATCATTCCTTTCTGCCGTTCTTCGAAGGACGCGTACGCGCCGCCGGTCGTGTACGCGCGCAGCGCGTCTTCCACCGCGATCTTCTGCTCCGGAATCCACCCGTCGGGATGCTTGTCATCGAGCGTGCGGCGCGTGACCGCCGCATAGATCCCTTCGATCGGCGTCGGCGGCGCAACGTACCAGTCGCTGCCGAACGCCAGCCGCGCGCCCGCGTCGAGCAGCGATCGGAACGCGTACGTCGTGCGGCTCCGTTCCGGTCCAATCACCTTGTCCGCCCATCGCCCGTCGTCTATTGCGTGATACGGCTGCATGCTCGGGATGACGTCGAGCGCACGGAAGCGGGGGATGTCCGCGGGCGCGAGGTGCTGCGCGTGCTCGATGCGGAATCGGCGGTCGCGCGGGCCGTTCTCTCGCTCGACGCGCTCGAAGATGCCGAGCACGGTCGAGATCGCGCGGTCGCCAATCGCGTGGATCAGCACGTGAAGGCGCGCCTTGTCCGCGCCGCTCGTCCACGCATACATGTCTTCCGGTTTGTTGACGAAGAGGCCACGATCGCCCGGCGCATCGGTGAAGGGCTGTTCGAAGGCCGCCGTGTGCGATCCGAGCGATCCGTCCATGAAGCCCTTCAACGCGCCGACGCGAAGCCAGTCGTCGCCATGGCCGTCGCCGCCGAACCGCCGGGATTCCACGGCGTCGCGGAGCCGGGCCCACGTGCTCAGCGGGACCGCGGCGTAGATGCGCGTCTTCAGCGCATGCCGCGACACCGCGCGCGCGAAGACGTCGAGGTCGGCCCACGCGCCCATGTTGTGGACGGACGTGACGCCCTGTGCCGCCACGTAGCGCATCGCGGCCTCGAGCGCCCTGTCCTCCATTTGCGTCGACGGCGCCGGCACCTTCGGCTCGACCAGCGACATCGCGTTGTCTTTCAACAGTCCTGTTGGCCGGCCGCTCGCGTCGCGGACGATTTCCCCGCCGCTGACGTCCTTCACGTCGTCAGGCACGCCCACGGCTTTCAACGCGGCGGTGTTGGCGAGCGCCATATGACCGTCGAGACGGTTCACCCATACGGGATGGTTTGGCGTCACGGCGTCGATCCAGTCGCGCCGGGGCAGCTCGCCGCCCCAGAGGGTGTGGTCCCAGTCGCCGCCCGTAATCCATGTGCCGGCCGGCGCGGTCGCTGCAAACGCCTTGATGCGCGATACGAACTCGTCGCGTGTTCCAGCGGTGCGCAGCTGCACCGATGCGAGCCGGAATCCGCCATCGAGGAAGTGCACGTGTGAGTCGATGAAGCCGGGGACGACGAAGGCGCCGCCGAGGTCGATTGCCTGCGCCTTGCCATCGAGGTTCCGGATTTCAGCCGTAGTGCCCACGGCTGCAACCCGCGAACCCTCGATGGCGATCGCCTCCGCCGCGGGATGCGCGGGATCGCCCGTCCATACGCGGCCGTTCAGAAGAATCAGCGTAGGCGCGGGTTGCTCCATGTCTGCTACCGTCGGAAACAGGAACAGGGCGGCCAGAGAAACGGCAAAAAGCGTCCGGCGCATCCGACTATATTAAAGGTCCGCCTGAAGGCGGACACTACGGTTCAGGAGAGCCTCATGAAGAAACGGTCTGCCGCGCTTGCCGTGATGATGTTTGCAGCCGGATGGATGGTGTCGGCTGCTCAGAAGCCCGCGCCGGGCGGATACGTGCTCGAACGCGACTCCGAAGTCGCCGCCACGGAGCCCGGCACGCACAACGGCGGGGGCCAGACGATCGGCTACTCGTTCTTCAAGAAGGTGCCGAAGCTGGCGCTGGTGTTCCGCAAGCGCGCCTTGAAGCCGGGATCTGGAATCGGCTACCACGAGCAGAAAGAGGACGAGATCTACTACGTGCTGAGCGGCCGCGGGACGATGACGATCGATGGTAAGGCGTTCGATGTCGGACCAGGGGACGCGGTCCTGACGCGGCCCGGCAGCTCGCATGGCCTGAAGCAGACCGGCGCGGAAGATCTCGTCATCATGATCAATTACGAGCAGCCCGTGAAGTAGGGCGGGGTCTTTAGACCCCGCCATTCAACCAGGCGCTGCCGCTCATTCGTACCTGAGGGCGACCAACGGATCGACACGGCTCGCGCGCCGCGACGGAACGTAGCTGGCCACCGCCGCGACCGCGGCGAGAAACGAGGGCACGCCCAGAAACGTGATCGGATCGAAGGCGCCGATCCCGAACAGCAGATCCGGGGTCGAGGGCGACACGAGCGTCGCACGAAGAACGGAGGCGACGCCCATTGAGGCAAGCAGCCCGAGCGTGCTGCCGACCAGAGTCGGGACAATCGTCTGACGCATGACAAGGCGTCGCACGTCGCCAGCGTCTGCGCCGAGCGCCATCCGAATCCCGATTTCGCGGGTGCGCTGGCTGGCGTAGTAGGCCGTCACGCCGTAGAGACCGGCCGCCGCCAGCAGCACCGCGAGACACGCCAGCATCCCCGCCACAAGCGCTAGCAGCTGCGATGTCGTGAGTTGCGTTCGCAGAAACGATCCATCTTCGATGCTCGTGACGGAGACGCTTCGCGCGAACGTGCCGTCAACGGTCCGTACGACGTCGCGCACCGCAGTCCTCGTTGCCGCGGCATCGCGCCCGCTGCGCACCACGATGTTGTAAACCGCCGTTGTACGGGTGGGCAGATAGACGTACGCCGGGTCGACCCTCGAGAGATTGGCGCTCCTGACATCGGCGACGACGCCGACAACCTCGAACTCGGCAAACTGACGATTGAAGCGCAGATCGATCTTGACGCGCCTGCCGATCGGATCGTCGTCCGGCCAGAAGCGACGCGCAGCGGACGCGCTGACAATCGCGATCGGCGCGCCGGCCTGCGCCTCGGGAACTGTGAACGTGCGGCCGCGGAGCAGCGGAATGCCGAGCGTATCGAAATAGCGGCCGGATACGTAGTTCGCCAGCGTTCGGGTCGAAATCTGCTTCGTCAGGCCATCGACGACGACCGGTGGCGACCACGTGCCGGTGAACGGAAAACGATCGACGAGCGCGGCGCCTTCGACGCCGCTTCCGGCATTCAGGCGATCGAGTACGCGCTGCTGTAATTGCGCGGCGCGGGCCGGGTCCTTTCCGAAGCTCATATCCAGCATGAACACATGGCGCGTGTCGAAGCCGGGGTCAGCGGTGCCCGCCTGCATCACGCCGCGTACCAGCAGTCCGGCGCACACGAGGAAGAGCATCGAGACAAACACCTGAACTCCCAGAAGCCAGCTGCGCAAGCGCGACCGTCCCAGCCGGTGACCAAAGGCGCCGGTTTCGTTCTTGAGGGCAGCGCCAGGATCGTCGGTCGCCAGCTGAAGAGCCGGTGAGATGCCAAAGAGGCCGCCCGCTACAATCGAAACCAGCGCGGTGAACGCGAGGACCCGGAAATCAGGCGTCAACGGGGCGACGAATGGCTCGTTGAAAATCACACGCGCCATTCGATCCACTTCGGGAGCAAGGGCGCGCGCCGTCCACGCCGTCAGCAGCAGCCCGGCCAGACCGCCAATCGCGCCAAGGCAGCCGCTCTCGACGAGCAGTTGACGGAAGACACGCCGGCGGCTCGCGCCGAGCGCCAGCCGGATCGCGATCTCCTTCTGCCGCGTCATGCCGCGCGCCAGCAACATGTTCGCGAGATTCGCGCAGGCGACGAGGAGCACCACCGCGACGAGCGCAAAGAGCACCGCAATCGCGGCTTGAAAGCGCCAGTCGTCGGTGCCTCCAAAGTACGTCGCCGGTTGAAGGGTGATCGATCTCGTCTTGTCGCTCGCGTCCGTCTCGGCGTGCTCATCGATCTGCGACGCGAGCACGTTGAGCTCGGTCTTTGCCTCGGCGACCGAGGCGTGCTGTGTCGGCCGTGCAAGCAGCTGGAGGCGGTGGATGTCGCGCCGATCCAGCCAGGGAGGATCTGGACTGATCTGCGCCTGCATTGCGATCGGCGTCCACACGTCGGGCAAGTCGTGCGTGTTTCCGGTGCCGCGAAATTCAGGAGCAGCGACGCCAATGATCGTGAACGAGGTGTCGTTCATCGTCAGCGTCCGGCCAACGGTCAGCGGGTCCGCCGCGAATCGCCGACGCCACAGCCTGTCACTGATCACCGCAACCGGATGAGTGCCCGGCTCGAGACCTTCTTCCGGCAGAAAACCGCGGCCGAGAACAGGGGGGATCCCCAGCGCGAGGAAGTAATCGTCCGAAACGGGCTGTGCATGCAGCACGTCACCGCCGGAGACCGCCCGGCTTGGCCAGCCGACGGCCACGATGCTGAGAAGCCTGGCGTGGGCCTTGAAATAGCGGTACTCCTCGTACGAGAAACCGTACTGAACGTCGCCGCGGGCGCCGCTGTTGAACCAGCGCTCGATCCGCACGACGTTCCCTGGATCCGATACCGGAAGCGGTTTGAGCAATACCGCGTTAACCAGCGTGAAGGCGATCGTATTCACGCCGATGCCAAGCATCAGGATGAAGACCGCCGTCGCGGTGAACTTCGGGTTGCGGGCAAAAGTCCGGAACGCGTATCGAACGTCCTGCCCGAGCGAGTCGAGCGGCGGTGTGAGCATCGTGAGTGCTCCTCTAGAATTGCAACGTCCGCAGATACGCCGCGCTTTTCTCGATGCTCGCGATCGGATCCGGCGGCGCGTCGTGCTCGACGAAGTAGTGCTGGATGCCCGCCTCTTTCGACTTCGCGAATATCCGCTTCCAGTTGATGATGTCGCTGTTGCCGACGTCGGTGATCTGCGGGATCGCCTTGTCGAACGGCACCGGCGGGTCTCCGTCCGGTACTCTCTTCAGCCCCTTGACGTGCACGAGCGGGAAGCGCCCGGGGTACCGGCCGAAGTAGGTGACCGGATCCGCCCCGGCGACCGTCGTCCAGCAGAGATCCATCTCAATCTTTACGAGCTTCGGATCGCACTCTCTGAGGATCGTCTCGATCGGCCGCGTGCCGTTCTCCGGAACGAACTCGAAGTGGTGATTGTGATACGCGAACTGAATGCCCGCCTTCTTCGTCTGCTCGCCGGCGCGATTGAACGTCGCGGCAATCCGCTTCCAGATGTCCGGCTCCTTGCGCATCTGTTCGTCGATCCACGGGTTGACGATGAATTGATGCCCGATGGTGTGGCTGGCCTCGATGACCTTCGAGAGCTTGTCGGCGTCGAGGCTCGGGTAGTCGACATGCGCCGAGGGCGCGGAGAGGCCGTGACGATCCAGGATCGTCTTGACGTCCTGCGGTGCATGGTCGAAATAGCCCGCGAACTCCACCTCTTTGTAGCCCGCGCCGGCGACCTTCGCGAGCGTGCCTTCGAAGTCCTTCGCCAGCAGATCGCGGACGGTATAGAGCTGGACGCCAAGCCGATGGATCGATTTCGCGAATGCCATGTTTGTCAGCATGCCGGCCGCGGCGGCCTGCGCGCCGAGGTGGCCGAGAAACGTGCGTCGAGTAATCATCATCCGTCCTTTGCCGGGGCTGAAGCCCCGGCCTACGCCGAGGTCTGAAGACTTTGCCGGGGCTGAAGCCCCGGCCCACATGTCGCCTACCGCGTCAGCGTTGCTCCGGTCAGGGTCGCGACGGCGGCGAGCGTGGTCTGCGCCGCGTTGAGTCCCAGCCGGTAATCTTTGTCGGAATACGTCGCCAACACGTCCGTGGGCTGGTGCCAGTTCGGGTCCCATCCGCCGCCAATCTGCGATCCCCGTTCATTCTCGCGCAGGCTGATCGAGGCTATGAGATCCACGAACGGCTCGGAGTCGGTATTCGTCATGTGCGGGCCGACTGCGGCCGGGTAGTCGGTCGCGTAGCGTTCGTTCGCCTGCTTGAACGCCCACGCGAGCTTCTGCGACGCCTCCGTCATCTTCGAGCTCATTTGAAACTCGATGTTCACGTCCGCTTCCGGGCGCTGCTCGCGGCTGACCTTTCCGTCAGCGCCGGGCATTCCGTGGTCCCACAGCATCATGTCGTGCTGGATCATCCCCAGCCATTTCGGCTCAGGGTATTTTCCGGATCCTGCCGGACTCTCCTTGCCTTGCAGATCCTTCCGTTGGTTGACGTACGCAATCGCGCCGTTCAGGCCGGTTTCTTCGTTGTTCCACAGCACGAAGCGGATCGATCGTTCGGTCGTCACATCGGCGCCGTTGAACACTCTCGCGAGCTCCATCACGAGCGCCGTCCCGGAGCCGTCGTCGTTCGCCGCCTGGTTGTAGCCATGGCCGTCCATGTGCGCGCCGACGATGTACATCTCTTCGGGATGAGTCGAACCGACTTTGGTGCAGAAGACTTCTTCGCGCGGTCCCGGTTCGTCCGGCTCCATGTCGGTCTGACGGATGGCTTCATCCGGCTGCGCGTTCGGATCCATGTTGACGCCGGTGCGCCCGCGAGGGCCGAAAATCACGCTTCCGCCCGGGCCGTTGCGCGGATTGCCGCGGCCGGCGCCGCGGCCGCGTCCCTGCGCCGGCGGCGCGTTGACCTGCCGCCGCGTGTATTCGTACTTGATGCGCTCCGTATTCGTGCAGCCGTAGCTCTTGAGCTGCGCGTCGATCCAATCGATCGCCGCGCGATTCCGTGAGGTGCCCTGACGGCGGTCGCCGAACTGCGTGAGGCCGGTGATTGTCGCCTTGTATCTCTCGAGATCGAGCCGATCGACGAGCGCTTTGACGCCCGGATCCGGCGGCGGAGACGGGGGAACCGTCGCGCGCGTGGCCGCCTCCTGGCCGTGCAGCGCCGCCGCGATCGCGCACGCGAAGCCGGCGGCGATGACAAGGGTAGTCCGACGCATTCTGCGATCCTCCTACTGGCCAGCGGCGGCCCGCAGCCGGGCAATCATCTCGCCGGGCACGTCGACGGCGCGGAGCCTGCCGCTTTCCTTCGTGGCACACACCGCGGTAATCGATCCGCTGCCGATCAGCACATCGCCGCGTGCGAACGTGAAATCGTACCTGAAAGACCGGCGGGTCACGGGGCCGATGCGCACGGCGATCTCGAACTCGTCGTCGAACCGCAGCGGGCTCTTGTAATCGAACGTCGCCGAGACCCGCGGCCACCCGCCTGTTTTCTCGATGTTCTCGACTCTCAACCCGGCCGCGCGCCACAACGCGTGCTCCGCTTCCTCCATGTACCGGAAGTAGGTGCTGAAATGTACGATCCCGGCCATGTCCGTTTCTGAAAAATGAACGCGGCGGTTGTACGTGAAACCAGGCTCGCGTCGTGCGCCCGGTGAAGAGGCCTGCGCCATGCCCGTACTATACTTGGGTCGCGGTTTGAACCGCGATTGACGGATCCACCGATTCGACGATTCACGATTGGGGACTTCCGACATTCATGATCCTCCTCCGCCCGTTGCCACGCCGCATCACCCGCCCCGCCTCCTTTCTCGTCGTCGTCGCGTGGCTGGCGACGATGGGGGTGCTCGTGCATCGATCGGTCGTCGACGCGTCGTCTGCGAACCTGGCGACCGATCTCGCGCGCTACGGGACGGCCGCCGAATGGCGGGGCGTCTACTATCGCAACGAGAAGATCGGTTTTACGGTGAGCCAGACGGTGCCGCGCGGGGATGGGTACGAAATCCAGGAAGACGGCCGCCTGCAGATGTCGCTCCTCGGCGCGCAGTCCGTCGCGGCGTTGCGCACGACCGCGAGGGTCGATCGCGATTTCACTCTCGAGTCGTTCGACTTCTCTCTGGACCCGGGCACCGGCGGCACGAAGGTGCGCGGCGAGGTCGACGGTCGCCGCGTCCGCGTCACCATCTCGAATGCATCAGGCACGCGGAGTCAGGACCTGGAGCTGAAGGCCCCTCCCGTGCTTGCGCTGAACCTGCCGCGGCGGCTGGCAGATGCGGGCCTCAAGGAGGGCGCGCACTACGACTGGACGATCTTCGATCCGGCGACCCTGAGCAATGCGTCGATTTCGCTCGACGTCGGCGCGCGCGAGCTGGTGAACGCGGGGGGCCAGCGTCTTCCGGCATTCCGCGTGCGCGCGCAGTATTCGGGACTGCAGACCACGTCGTGGGTGACGGACACCGGCGAAGTCGTCCGCGAGCAGAGCCCGACGGGTCTCGAGACGATTCGGCAAAAGCCGGCCGAGGCGCAGTCGATGGCCGTCTCATACGCGGTGCGTCAGGATCTGTTGAGCGCGTCCGCCGTGGTGCCGACGGGGCAGCAGCAAATCGTGGAGCCGAGGGACGTCCGCCGATTACGGCTGCGCATCAGCGGCGCGGACCTGACGAATCCCGACCTTCGTGGCGTTGGCCAGACGCTCGACGGCGATGTGCTCGAGCTGCGCGATCCGCAGCAGTTCAAGCCGGGGGCGGCCGACACGGCCGCTGACGACTATCTGGCGCCCGAACCGCTGATCGAAAGCGACGCGCCCGAGATCCGAGCCGAGGCGGAAACGGCGGTGAGAAACGTTCCGGGCACGCGCGCCCGGGCGGAGCGTCTGACCCGTCACGTCAACGCGATTCTCGACAAGAAGCCGACCGTGAGCCTGCCCTCGGCACGCGAGGTGCTGCGCACGCGCGTCGGCGACTGCAACGAACACACCGCGTTGTATGTCGCGATGGCGCGCGCCCTGGGCATCCCGGCCCGCATCTCCGTGGGTCTCGTGGCGGTGGGCGGGGCGTTTTACTACCACGCGTGGCCCGAGGTGTATATCGCGGACAGCGGCGCCACCGGTTTGTGGCTGCCGGTCGATCCGACGCTCAACGAGTTTCCCGCGGATGCGACGCACATTCGACTCGCGCGCGGCGGGCTCGACAAGCAGGCCGCCATCCTTCCGCTCATCGGTCAGTTGAAGATTGAGATTCTCGACATGGAGACCGCCCCGAACACGACACCGGTCGTGGTTGGACGTCAGGCTGAGAGCGCGCCGATGAGCATCATCGCGCCGGCCCGTACTGTCGCCGGATGCTGGTCGCCGGTGTCCGAGAGGCGCCGACGCCGGTGATCGCGACCCAGGATCTCGTCAAGCGGTACGGCGGTTTTACCGCCGTGGACGGCGTCACGCTCGACGTGGCCGCCGGCGAGATTCATGGCTTTCTCGGCCCGAACGGCGCTGGAAAGACGACGACGATCCGCATGATTGCCGGGCTCTTGAAGCCGACGTCGGGACGCGTGCTCGTCAACGGGCACGATCTCGCGCGGGAGCCGGAACGCGCGAAGGCGTCGCTCGGCTTCATCCCCGATCGGCCCTTCATCTACGAAAAGCTCACCGCGGGAGAGTTCCTGCGGTTTCACGCTGGGCTGTACGGCGTCGACGGCACCGGCGTCGGCGATCGCGTGCGCGAGATGCTCGAGCTGTTCGAGCTGACGAAGTGGGAGCACGAGCTGGTCGAGAGCTTTTCCCACGGCATGAAGCAGCGGCTGGTCATGTGCGCCGCATTCCTCCATCGTCCGCCAGCGGTGCTCGTCGACGAGCCGATGGTGGGCCTCGATCCGCGCGGCGCGCGCCTGATCAAGGAGGTGTTCCGCCGCATGGCCTCCCGCGGCGTCGCAATCCTGATGAGCACCCACACGCTCGAGGTCGCGCAGGAGATGTGCGATCGCATCAGCATCATCCTGAAGGGCAGGATCATCGCGCGCGGGACCGTCGCGGAGCTGCGGGCAATGGCCGGCCATCCCGAGGACCAGCTGACGACGGTGTTTCTGAAGCTGACCGGCGGCAGCGGCCTCCAGGAGATCGACGAGATCGTCTGACATGGCGCAGCCGTTTCCCTATCTGCTGCTCCCGTCGATCTGGGCGTCGCGCAACCGCGCGCAGCGCCGGGAGCGTGGAGATCTCCTGCGCGCCGTCATGTTCGGCGGCATCGCGATCGCCGTCGCGTGTGCCATTTTTGCGGCAGCCTTCTGGATCGCATGGCAGCTTGCAGATTACGCGGAGCTGGGAGACTACCTCCTTCGCGCCGGGCTGTCGTGGCTGTTTCTCACGTTCCTGTCGTTCCTCGCCTTCAGCGGCGTTGTCACGGCGCTGTCGACCTTCTTTCTCTCGGACGACCTGCGCCTCCTTCTGGCGGCGCCAGTCCCGTCGTACCGGCTGTTTCACGCGCGATTCGCGCGCACCCTGGTGCACGCGTCGTGGATGGTCGTCGTCTTTCTGACGCCGCTGCTCCTCGGGATCGGACTCGCCCGCTGTGCGCCGCTGTCGTTCTACGCGCTCGCCGTCTTGACGATCGTCCCGTTCTCGGTGATCCCGGTTGCGCTCGGAACGGCGGCGACGCTCGTGCTCGTCAACGTGTTTCCGGCGCGGCGCGCGCGCGACATCCTGATGCTGATGGGTCTGTTCTTCGCCGCCAGCATCGTGATTCTGCTCCGCTACATCAGGCCCGAGCGGCTGATGCACGTCGAATCGCTGCCCGACATCACCGCGTTCTTCTCGACCTTGCAGTCGCCGATCACGCCGCTGCTTCCGTCGTTCTGGGCCGGCGAGACGCTGTTTGCGAGCCTGCAGGGCGGCCGTGACTTTCTCCACCTCGCCGCGTTGTGGACGACGGCGTTGATGCTGATGGTCGGAGTGGGAGCCGCGTACGAACGCTGGCATTTCGCGGGGTTCAGCAACGCGCAGGAAGCGCGAAAGGCACGGTTCACGCGATTGCACGTGCTCGACCGCGTCGCGCACCGGATTCCGCTGTCAATCGCGCGCAGGCATCTGCTGATCAAAGACGTGAAGGTATTTCTGCGCGACGTCAGTCAGTGGTCGCAGCTTCTGCTGCTGCTCGCGCTCGTGCTCGTGTATCTCTACAACTTCCGCGTGCTCGATCTGGACCGCATCCCGTACATGGGTGGCGTCGTGAAGAACGTCTACGCGTTCGTGAACCTTGCCATGGCGGGACTGGTGATGGCGACGGTCGCCGTGCGCTTCGTGTTTCCCGCGGTGTCGGCCGAGGGGCAGGCGTTCTGGATCATCCGTACGGCGCCGGTTTCGATTCGGGAGTTTCTGTGGTCGAAGTTCTGGATCGGCCTCGTACCCATCCTCGCGTTGAGCGAGGTGTTGACGGTCGCCGCCAACGAGCTGCTCGGCGTCGATCCGTTTCTCGAGATCGTCGCCGCGGTCGCGATCGTCTTCATGAGCTTCGCGCTCGTCGGCCTCGCAACCGGCCTCGGCGCCCGGTATCCGCGGTTCACCGCCGACAATGCCAGCCAGGTTGCCGGCTCGTTCGGGGGCATCGCCTTCATGGTGATGGCCGTGCTCTTCGTCCTGGTCGTCATCGCGCTCGTCGGCTGGCCGTCGTCCGTGTATCTGTTCTACCGGGTTCGTCACATCCCACTCGACGCATCTCGGCAGGCACAGATAACCGCGTCGTTCGCCGCTGCCGCGCTCGTCAGCGTCGCGATCTGGTGGCTCGGCATGCGCACGGGCATCCGCGCGCTTCAGGAACCCTGAAACCT
>Ga0075424_100001885_pt1 | contig 18743 bp, 16 predicted proteins | sample SoiMethybrSBSTD3_FD_75301 | JGI IMG/M metagenome (GOLD analysis project Ga0075424, IMG submission 75301) | Bulk soil microbial communities from a Populus tree surrounding site in Tennessee, USA - Soil MetaG P. TD hybrid SBSTD3 | ecosystem: Environmental > Terrestrial > Soil > Tree plantation... | reverse complement strand
CGCGGCGTGCTGCTCGGCCAGAATCGACGTCGGCGCGAGAAACGCCGCCTGCGCGCCCGCCCCGGCCGCGCGGACCGCCGCGGCCATCGCGACGACGGTCTTCCCCGAGCCCACGTCGCCCAGGAGAAGCCGGCGCATCGGCTGCTCTGCGTCCAAGTCGACGGCGATCGCGTCGAGAGCGCGGACTTGCGCTCCCGTGAGCGTAAAGGGAAGGGACGAGACGAAGCGCCGCATCGCGTCGCTTCCGCCCCCGAGAGAGCGCGCGCGGAGCCGGCCGCGGTGGCGGCGGCGCGCGAATTGGAGCGCCATTTGAAGGGACAAGAGCTCCTCGATCGCGAGCCTTCGGCGGGCGCGCTCGGCCGCGATCTCCGTCGGCGGAAAGTGCGCCTCCTCGAGGGCGGTGCCGAGATCGGGGAGGTCGAGGCGCTCGCGCCAGGAGTCGGCGATGAGATCGGGAACCGAGGGCAGCCCGTCGAGGGCGTCCCGCACGCGGGCGCGAAGCCACCGCTCGGTCACGCCCTCCGTGAGGGCGTACCGCGGCGCGAGCCGCAGGGTGTGGAGGTGTGCGCCGTCGCCTTCCGCGGGCTCGAACTCCGCGTTGTGGAGCTCCACGCCGCGGTAGGCTTGGACCGCGCCGGAAAAGAGGTACCTCGCTCCTTCCGTCAGGAGCGGCGCGCGAAACGGCTGATTGAACCAGACGGCCCGCACGATCCCACTGTCGTCGCGGAGCGTCGCCGACAGGTCGCGGCGTCCCCGCGCGCGCCGCATCAGCCTCGCCTCGACGACCGTGGCGAGCACGGAGGCCTCCGCTCCCGGCGTCAGCCGCGCGATCGGGGTGAGCGAACGGCGGTCGCGGTACCCGACCGGGGCGTGGTACAGGAGATCGCGGATCGTCAGGATCCCGATTCGGTTCAGCCGGCGAGCCATTTCGGGACCGACGCCCTTGAGAAATCGAATCGGATCGGAGAGCACGGGCATCGTGCGAATGCTAGGCTCCACCGTGGGTTAAGTCAAACGCCCCGGTTCTCCCTTGCCGGGCGTCGCGGCTTCGGGTAATCTTTCCGGCTCACTCGCTTTTCGGAGGAATGATGGCCAGGACGTGCGACATCTGCGGCAAGGGCCTGCAACACGGGCAGAACGTGAGCCACGCGAACAACATCACGAAGCGCCGCTGGGAAGTGAATCTCCAGTCGGTGCGCGCGATCGTGGAAGGACGCCCGAAGCGGCTTCGCGTCTGCACGCGCTGCATTCGGACCGGCTCCGTGACGAAGGGGATGCGGGCGGCCGAGGCGCATCGCGCCAAAGCGGTCTGATCCCGGGACCGGCTCGCCGCCTGCGAGCCGGCGGCCCCGAACGAAGCCTCAACTGAAAACGCCCGCCTCGTCCTGAGGCGGGCGCTTCCGTTTCCGGGCCCAACGGTCCCGTCCTTGGGCGGGCCCGGTCTGCCGACGCGACGAGCGACTCGCCGCTAGTCCATCTGCTTTCTCATGAACGCGGGGACGTCCATGTTGTCCCGGGTGATGACCCGCCCGCCGAAGGGACGGCGCGCGGTCCCGGACTGCATGCGGAAGGAGGGCCGGCCCCCGGCGGTCGCCGGAGCAGGCTCGCCGGATTCCACCGTCTCCTCGATCTCCTCTTCCTCCTCGAGCGCCGGACGGGCGACGGCCGGTGACCGCGCGACCTGCGGCCTTGCCTCGATCTCGTAGATCCGTGGCATCGAAGGGCCCGTCGCTGCCGGCGCGCGGTAGGCAGACGGGCGCGTCGCCTCCACGGTCTGGCGCGCCTTGGCGTCCGACTTCCCGAAACCGGTCGCGATCACCGTGATCGAGAGCGCGTCTCCCATGGTGTCGTCGATGACCGCGCCGAAGATCACGTTGGCGTCGTGCCCGGCGGCGTCCACCACCACCGAGACCGCCTCGTTGATCTCGTGGAGCGTCATCGATTCCCCGCCCGTGACGTTGACCAGGAGCGCTTCCGCGCCGGAGATCGAGACGTCGTCCAAGAGCGGGCTGGACACGGCCGACTGCGCCGCCTCGTACGCCCGGTTCGGCCCCGTCGAGTAGCCGGCGCCCATGAGCGCGTTCCCGCGCTCGGCCATCACCGTCTTCACGTCGGCGAAGTCGAGATTCACCAGGCCCGGCACCGTGATCAGGTCGGAAATTCCCTTGGTCGCGTGGTGCAGCACCTGGTCCGCCGTGTGGAACGCCTGCCGGAGCGGCGTGTTCTTGTCCACGATCGCGAGCAGCCGTTGGTTCGGAATCACGATCAGCGTGTCCACCGTCTCACGCAGCGCCTTCAGGCCGTCCTCCGCCAGCTGCATGCGGCGGCGTCCCTCGAACTCGAACGGCTTCGTGACGACGGCGACCGTGAGCGCTCCCATCGAGCGCGCGAGCTTGGCCACGACCGGCGCCGCGCCGGTGCCGGTGCCGCCGCCCATGCCGGCGGTGACGAAGACCATGTCGGCGCCCTGCAGGGACTCCGAGATCATCGCCTCGTCCGCCTCGGCGGATTCGCGGCCCACGCTCGGGTTCGCGCCCGAGCCGAGCCCCTTCGTGATGGCCATTCCCAGCTGCAGCTTGCGGGGGCAGCGCGACTGATTCAGGACCTGCGCGTCGGTGTTCGCGGCGATGAACTCCACGCCCGAGAGCCCCGACTCGATCATCCGGTTCACCGCGTTTCCGCCCGCTCCTCCGATGCCGATCACCTTGATCGAGGCTCCGGTCTCCACCGTCCCGTCATCTACCAACTCGAACATCGCACACCCTCCCTGGTTCGCTGGTCTAGACCAGCTCCTCGATCCAACGACGAATCCCACCTGAAATGCGGCCCATGAATCCCCCATCCTGTGCATGCGGCTTGGAATCACCCCAGTACGCGTGGAGCGCGAGCCCCACGCCCGTCGCGTACCGCGGGTCCGAAATCTCCTCCACCATTCCCGTGACGCCGGTCGGGGTTCCCTTCCGGACCGGCACGTCGAACACCTGTTCCGCGAGCTCCGCCATCCCGGGGAGCGACGAGGCGCCCCCCGTCAGCACGATCCCGGCCGCCAGCAGTTCGGCGACGTGACTCTTCCTTATCTCGCGGTGCGCCATCGCGAAGATCTCCTCCACCCTCGGCTCGATCATCGTCGCGAGCATGTGGCGCGAGATGTCGCGATCGGGGCGCCCGCCGACGCTCGGCACGCGCACCGATTCGTCAGGACGAACCATCGACGTGAGCGCGCACCCGCTCGTCAGCTTGAGGAGCTCGGCGCGTTCGACAGGCGTCCTGAGGCCGATCGCGAGATCGTTGGTCACGTTGGCGCCGCCCAGACCGATGACCGCGGTGTGGCGGATCGCCCCCTCGAAGAAGACGGCCACGTCCGTCGTCCCGCCGCCGATGTCGAGGAGCGCCACGCCCATGTCCCGTTCTTCGGGCAAGAGCACCGCGTTCGCCGACGCCAACGGTTCGAGCACGAGTTCCTCCACGTGCACGCCGGCCCGCTCGGCCGCGCGAATGATGTTCCGGCACGCGGAGGCGGCGCCCGTGATGATGTGCACCTCCGCCTCGAGGCGGACGCCCGACATCCCGACCGGATCGCGGATGCCGTCCTGATCGTCGACGATGAACTCTTGGGGAAGGACGTGCAGGATCTCGCGATCCGCGGGAATCGCGACGGCCTTCGCCGCCTCGATCACGCGCTCCACGTCGTTCCGGCGAATCTCCGAGTCCTTTCGGCTCACCGCGATGACGCCGCGGCTCGTGAGCCCGCGAATGTGGTCGCCGGCGATGCCCGCCCACACGCCCTTCACGATCCGCCCGGACGTGCGCTCGGCCTCTTCCACCGCGTGCTGGATGGAGCGGACCGTCTTCTCCAGATTGACGACGACGCCCCGCTTCAGGCCGTCCGAAGGCGCCGTCCCCAATCCCACGATCTCGAGCGCGTCCTTCTGAACGTCGAATTCCGCGATGATCACGGTGATCTTCGTCGTTCCGATGTCGAGCCCGGCGTACATCCGCGTCTCCATGCCCTCCCCCTCCTACGCCTTGGCGCGCGCGACCGCCGCGCCCGAATCGTCTTGCGCCCCCTCGGGGGCGCACTTCACCACGACCTGGCCCCGATACCGGGCGTCCACGGCCATGACGCGCCGGTCGTGCTCGCGCACGTCCCGAAGGGTCGCCGCCACCGCCCGCATCGCGGACAACGTCACTCGCTCCGGATCGACGAAGATCGGAATCTGATCGCGGGACGTCCGAAGCACCGCGCGATTCGGGCCCTCCGCGACGATCTCCGAGACCTCCGATACGAGACCGACCTCGGGCGCCTCGAGCAGCGCCACGAGGTGAAGCAGGTCGCTCAGACGGGACGTCGTCACCCGCGCGCCCGGCTTCACCGTCGGCAGGCGGAGCCCGGAGATGACCGGGCGGTCGGGAATCAATCCGCGCTGAAGCGGCGTCAGGATCGTCCCCCCCTCGTCCACCTCGAGCAGGGAGCCCGCGTTCACCAGCGCGAACGTTCTCCGCTCGCGCACGCGGACCGCGAGTTTCCCCGGGTAGCGATCGACGCGAACGGCCTCGACGCGCGTGTTCTTGAGAAGCGCCGCCTCGATGTCAGGCGACGAGATCAGGAGCAGGTTGTCTCCCTCGTGCACGGGGATCCCGGCGCGGATCTCCTCCGGCGACAGATAGAGGAGGCCCGTGATCTCGATGCCCCCCACGCGAAACGGGGGCAGGGACCCGAGGGCCCGCGCCGTCGGGCGCGCGAGGAGGGGCGCCGCCGCCGTCAGCGATCCGAGGACCAGGATCGCGAGCGCGATCCTCCGGCGCCGCCGCTTGACGCGCGGCTTCTTCCAGGACGGAAGGCTCCGGAAGCCGGCTCTCATCGTTTCCCTCCCCGCGCCAGCTCGCCCACCTTGTAGACGTCCCCCGCGCCCACCGTGAGAAGAAGATCGCCGGGCCGAAGCGCCTCGCGCGCGGCCGCGGCGGCCTCCGCGAATCCGGGGAGACAGCGGGGCGTCACGCCTCCCGCCGCGGCGATCCGCTCGGCGAGCGACTCGGACGTGACGCCGGCGATCGGCCGTTCGCCCGCCGGGTAGATCGGGAGCAGGATCAGCTCCGAGACGCCGCGAAAGCAGACCGAGAAGCGGTCCGCCAGGGCCTGCGTCCGCGTGTACCGGTGCGGTTGGAACACCGCGACGATCCGCCGGCCGTACGTCGCCGCCAGCGCGGCCACGGCGGCCTCGATCTCCGTCGGGTGATGGGCGTAGTCGTCGATCCAGAGCGCGCCGTTCACCTCGCCACGGCGCTCCAGACGACGTCCGACGCCGGCGAAGTCCCGGAGCGCCTCCCGGATGGCCGCGACGGGAATGCCGAGCTCCCAGCCGGCGGCCACGGCGGCCAGCGCGTTTCGCGCGTTGTGGGCGCCGGACACGCGGAGGGTCACCAGGCCTTCGTCCCGGCCCCGAACCCAGACGCGGAACCGGACGCCGTCCGGACCGACCGAGAGATCGCGTCCCTCGAAATCCATGCCCGGGCTGAATCCGTACGTGAGCGTTCGGCGCTTGGCGCCGGCCCGGATGGGCGCGGCGTTCGGATCGTCGCCAGGCAGCACGATCGTCCCGTAGAACGGGACGCGATTCACGAACGTCAGAAACGCCTCCTGGATCCGGTCGAGCGACTGGTAGTAGTCGAGGTGCTCGACGTCGATGTTCGTGATCACGGCGATCGTCGGCGAGAGGAAGAGGAAGGATCCGTCGCTCTCGTCGGCCTCGGCCACCAGGAACGGCCCCTGGCCCAGCCGCGCGTGCGCTCCCACCGCCATGAGGCGACCGCCCACGATCACGGTGGGGTCGAGCCCGCCGTGGGCGAGGATCTCCCCCACCATGGACGTCGTGGTCGTCTTCCCGTGCGCCCCGGCGACCGCCACCGAGTACTTGATGCGCATGAGCTCGGCGAGCATCTCCGCGCGCGGAATGACGGGGATGCCGAGCGCCTTGGCGCGGACTAGCTCGGGATTGCCGTCGGCGATCGCGGTCGACGCGACGACCACGTCCGCCCGTTCCACGTTGGCCGCGTCGTGCGTCGCGGAGACGGCGGCGCCGAGCGCGCGAAGCCGCGCGACGACGTCGCTCGACTTCACGTCGGATCCGGATACCGAGTAGCCCAGGTTCAACAGCACCTCCGCGATTCCGCTCATTCCGCTTCCGCCGATCCCGACCAGGTGAATCTTCCGAATCCGCCCGTACATCCCGTCTAGCGCGCCGGCTCGGCGGCTTCCACGTGCGCCAGCGACTCGATCGAGGCGACCAGGCGCTCCGCCGCGTTCGTGCGGGCGAAGGCACGCGCGTTCCGCCCCATCCGCCGAAGCCGCGACTCGTCGGTCAGGAGCCCGAGCACGCGCTTCGCAAGCTCGGCGCCGTTCAGTTCCGCGTCCGCGATCATCTCGGCGGCGCCCCGCTCCGTGAGCCCGCGCGCGTTTTGCGTCTGGTGGTCGTGCGTGGCGTGCGGGTACGGAACCAGGATCGAGGGCACGCCGCACGCCGTCAGCTCGGCGATCGTCATGGCACCGGCCCGGCACACCGCCAGGTCCGCCACGGCGTACGCCTTCTCCATGGCGTCCAGGTAGGCGAGGACCCGGACGGGGAAGGGCAACCCCGTCGCCTTCGCGCGCATGGCATCCTCTTCCTCCTGGCCCGTCTGCCAGACGACCTGAATGTTCGACACGCGGTGGAGCCGCGGCAGCGCCTCGGCGAACGCGCGGTTGATGCTGGCGGCGCCGCGGCTCCCGCCGAAGACCAGGAGCGTCTTCCGCGTGGGGTCGAGGCGAAGCGACTCGTAGGCGCTGGTCCGGTCCTGCCGGAGCAGCGAGCGCCGGATCGGGTTGCCGGTCACCTTGAGGTTGTTGCGTCGCCGGAAGTAGGAGCGCGATTCGACGAACGAGATGTGAACCTCGTCCGCGATCAGGTTCAGCCATCGGTTCGTCGCGCCCGGAACCGAATTCTGCTCCTGGACCAGGACCGGGATCCGCGCCAGCTTCGCCATCAGCCCGATCGGTCCGCTCACGTATCCTCCGGTCACCACGACGACGTTCGGCTTCAGCTCCTTGAGGAGCGACGCCGCCTGCACGAGGCTTGCCGCCGCCGCGCCCAGGGCGCGGAGGAGGCCCAGCCCCGGCCGGCGCGGAAATCCGCGCGCGGCGATCGTGCGGAGCGCGAATCCCGCCCGCGGCACGACCGTCGCTTCCAGCCCGCGCACCGTTCCCACGAAAACCACGTCCGACTCCGGATGGGACCGCCGCCACTCCTCCGCGAGCGCGATCCCCGGGTAGACGTGGCCGCCGGTGCCGCCGGCCGCGATCAGGAGACGGAGCGGCGCGCCGCTATCGGACACGCGCGCGGCGGCCTCCGACCGGCGGGAGGACCGCCCCCGGCCGTGCTCCGGTCTCCACCTGGCTTGCGATATTGAGGAGAACACCGACCACCCCCATGTTGACGACGAGCGCGGAGCCGCCGTAGCTCACGAACGGCAGCGGCAACCCCGTGGTGGGAATGACCCCCGTGACGACCGCGATGTTCATGGCAACGTAGACCGAGAGATTCACCGTGAGCCCCGCGGCCAGGAGCATTCCGAAACGATCCGGCGCCGTCCCCGCGATCTTGAGTCCGCGGAGGAACACGACGCCGAAGAACACGATCACGAGTGCGGTGCCGATCAACCCCAATTCCTCGCCGATCACCGCGAAGATGAAGTCGGTGTGCGGGTCGGGCAGGAAGAACACCTTCTGAAGCCCATGGCCCGGGCCCGCTCCGAAGACCCCGCCGGAGCCGAGCGCGAGAATGGATTGGGAGACCTGCCAGTTCTTGCCGAGCGCGTCGCTCGCGCCGTGTCCCCACCGGGCGAGCCATCCCTGAACGCGATCCATCATGTAGCTGTTGCGGAGCACCACCAGGAACGCGACGAGGGCGCCCGAGCCCGAGAGGAGCGCCAAGTGCCGCAGGCGGGCGCCCGAGAGGTGCAGCATGACGAAGCCCGTGGTCAGGAGCGCGATCGTGCTCCCGAGGTTCGGCTGGAGAAGGATCAGGAAGGAAAGCGTGCCGAGCACGAGGCAAGCCGGGAGGATCCCCTCCCGGAACGAGGCCATCCGCTCCCCCTTTCGGTCGAGGAGCATGGCCAGGTAGACGACGCACGCGACGCGCGCGATCTCGGTCGGCTGGATCGTGATGGTGGCGAGCGAGAGCCAGCGGTTCGCGCCGCGCACCGCCCCGCCTACGGCCAGGAGCACGCCGAGAAGGAGCACCGTTCCGCCGACCGCCCACGGCGCGACCCGTTGGAGAACGCGATAGTCGAGGCGCGACAGCCAGAGCAGCGCCACCAGGCCCAAGAGGACGCGCACGGCGTGGCGCTTCAGGAAGTAGTACTCTGAGTTGTACCGGTCGGCCGCCAACGTCGCGCTGGAGGAGAAGACCATCACGACGCCGAGGGCGACGAGGCAGATGACCGGCAGGAGGAGCGTCAGGTCGAGACGCCGGTCGCGCGCCAGGGCGTGGCTCATCGCCGGACCTTCTCCATCGACCGCTTGAGTTCCTGCACCGCGGCCTCGAATCGCGCGCCCCGCTCCTCGAAGTTCCGGAACATGTCGTACGAGGCGCAGCCGGGCGAGAGGAGCACGACCCCGCCGGGCTTCGTCTGTGCTCTCGCCAGCGAAACGGCCTCCTCGAGCGTTCCGGCGCGCGTGCCGGGGAGACCCTCCCAGGCCCGCTCCAACTTCGCGGTCGCCTCGCCGACGTAGATCGCGCGGCGCGCCCGCTCCAGAACGAGGGGGCGGATCGCCGCGAAGTCGCCGTCTTTGTCGCGGCCGCCCGCGATGAGCGTGATCGGCTCGTCGTACGACTCGAGCGCCCGCTTCAAAGAGTCCACGTTCGTGGACTTGGAGTCGTTCACGTACTTCACGCCGTCGATCTCGGCCACGAGGGTCAGCCGGTGCGGGAGTCCGCGGAATTCCCGAAGCGCGGTCGCGATCGCGCGCTCCGGCACGCCCACGGCGAACGCGGCGGCCGCGGCGGCGGCCATGTTCTCCGTGTTGTGCGGCCCCGGGAGGGTCGCCTCGTCCCGGCGGATCAGCACGCCGTCCTTGCCTCCGAAGCGCCAGCGAAGCCCCCCGCCCGCCTCCCACACGCCGTCGCTCGTCGGATCCGCGAAGCCGAACCAGAGCGGCTTCGACCGCATGGGACGAAGGAGGGCATCGATGCGCGGATCGGCCAGCGGCTGCACGCGAAAATCCTCCTCGGTCTGATGGGCGAAGAGCCGCCCCTTGAGCGCGGCGTAGTGCTCCATGCTGCCGTGACGATCCAGATGATCGGGCGTGATGTTCAGGAGCACGCCCGCCTTCGGGCGAAAGCGCGAGCAGGCCTCCAGCTGAAAGGACGAGATCTCGACGACGAGGAGCCCGTCGGCCGGCACGTCCTCCGCCTTCTCGGAGAGCGCGACGCCGATGTTGCCGAGCACCTCGGTGGTCCGCCCGGCCGCGCGCCCCATCGCTCCGAGGAGTTCCACGGTGGTGCTCTTCCCGTTCGTCCCGGTCACGGCCACGATCGGCGCCTTCGCGACCGCGAAGCCCAGCTCGACCTCGGCTGCGACGGGGATACCCCGGCGTTCCGCTTCCCGAAAGACCGGAAGGTCGAGCGGCACGCCGGGGCTCGTGACCACGAGGTCCCGCCCGTCGAGCGCTTCCGGATCGGTCGAGCCGAGAAGGACCTCCACCCCGAGCGCCTCCAAGTCCCGCACGAATCCGCCGAGTTCCTCGGGTTTCCGCCGGTCGACCGCCCGAACGTCCGCGCCGTGGCGACGGAGAAGCCGCGCGGCGGCCATGCCGCTCCGCGCGATTCCCACGACGAGCGCTTTCTTCCCCGCGAACCAGGGTGTGGCGTGGTCGCTCATTGCAGCTTCAGCGTGCTCAATCCGACCAGGGCGCAGAGCGCCGCCGCGATCCAGAAACGGACCACGACGCGCGGCTCCTTCCAGCCGGAGAGCTCGAAGTGATGATGCAAGGGCGCCATTTTCAAGACGCGGGTGCCCCAGAGCTTGAACGAGAGGACCTGCGCCATCACGGAGAGCGCCTCCGCGACGAAGACTGCGCCCACGATCGCGAGGAGGAACTCGCGCTTGATCAGGACCGCCACGGTGCCCAGCGCGGCCCCCAGGGAAAGCGAGCCCGTGTCCCCCATGAAGACGTCGGCGGGATGGCAATTCCACCAAAGAAAGCCGAGCGTGGCCCCGATCACGGCGGCGCAGAAGACGGTCAGCTCGCCGGTCCCCGCGATGTGCGTGATCTGGAGATACTGGGAGAATTTCACGTGGCCCGTGATGTAGCACATGCCGCCCAACGCGACCGCCGCCACCGCCGTCATGCCCGCGGCCAGCCCGTCGAGGCCGTCCGCGAGGTTCACCGCGTTGGACGTGCCGGTCACGACGAGGATCACGAAGGGGAGGTAGAGCCACCCGAAGTTGACGACCGTGTTCTTCAAGAATGGGACGTTCGTTTCGGCCGGGTCGAGCACGGTGTGCGCGGGGTAGAAATAGACGGCCGCGAAGACGAAGACGCCGAGCAGCACCTGGCCCGCCAGCTTGTAGCGGCCGAGGAGGCCCTTCCGGTAGTGCTTCACGACGCGCAGATAGTCGTCGAGGAACCCGACGCCGCCCATCCAGAGCGTCGCGATCAGGGCGATCCAGACGAAGCGATTGGTGAGATTGCCCCAGAGGAGGGTCGTGATCGCGATCGAGATCACGATCAGGACGCCGCCCATCGTGGGCGTTCCCGCCTTCGGGAGGTGGCTTTGCGGCCCGTCGTCGCGCACCTTCTGGCCGATCTTCAACTCGCGAAGCCTTCGGATCACGGGGGGACCGAGGATGAAGGCCAGGATCAGCGCGGTCGCGAGCGCGTACGCTGAGCGAAACGTGATGTAGCGAAAAACGTTGAGCGCCGGAAAGTGATCGTGGAGGGGATAGAGGAGATGATAGAGCACGCTAGTTCCTCCCCGCGCGGGCGAGCCCGCTGGTCCGACCGGCGCCGCCGCCGGTCAACACCTCGACGACGCGCTCGAGGCGCATGCCGCGGGACGCCTTGACGAGAACGAGGTCACCTGGCTTCGCGTCGGCCTTGACGGCGGCCGCCATCTCGGACACGTCGGCGAATCGCCGGACCCGCGCCGCCGGCACGCCGGCCGCGAGAGCCCCGCGCCCGAGCGCCGCCGCGAACGACCCGGCAGCGTACAGCCACGCGTCGGCAGGCACGCGGCGCCCCGTCTCCTCGTGGAGCGCTTCGGCCGTCTCGCCGAGTTCCAGCATGTCCCCGAGCACGGCGCGTCGCACGCCCTTCGTCTCGATCGAGCCGAGCAGGGCGAGCGCCTCCGCCATGGAGGAGGGGTTGGCGTTGTAGGCGTCGTCGAGCACCGCGATTCCCGCGGCCTGGCGAAGCTCGAGGCGATGCTTCGGCGCCTCCATGGCGGCGAGCGCGCCGGCCGCCGCCGCCCGGGGAACGCCGAACTCGTCCCCCACCAGGAGCGCCGCGAGCGCGTTCCGCACGTTGTGGCGTCCGAGCAGCTCCAGGGTCACGTCCGGACCGCCGGGCAAGGAGAACCGGGTGCCGCCCGTCGCGATCTGGTCGAGACGGGTCGGGCGAAGGTCCGCTTCCGGGTTGTCGAGGCCGTAGGAGCGCTTCCGCACCGGACGATTCCGGTTCATCGGCCAGAGGAGCGGGTCGTCCGCGTTCAGGACCAGCAGCCCGCTCGGAGGGAGCGCTTCCGCCAGCTCGCTCTTCGCCAGCGCGACCGCCTCGAGCGAGCCGAGCTGCTCTAGGTGCGCGGGCCCCGCGTTCGTCAAGACGCCCACGCTCGGCCGCGCGAGCGCGGCGAGCGCGGCGATCTCGCCCCGCGCGCTCATCCCCATCTCGACGACGAGCACCTCGTGTTCCGGCCGCAACCAGGTCAGCGTGAGCGGAACGCCGATGTGGTTGTTCAGATTGCCGACGTTCCGATGCACGCGGCGTCCCGTCCCGAGGATCGCCGCGATCATCTCCTTCGTGGTCGTCTTCCCGTTCGAGCCCGTCACCGCGACGACGGGGAGATCGGCGCGTTCCCGGCAGTGCGCCCCGAGGGTCTGGAGCGCGATCAGCGGATCGTCCACCTCGACGATCGGCTTTCCAGTCGCGGCCAATGCCGGGGGCGCGTCCCATCCGCGCCGTGCCAGGCTTCCGGCCGCGCCCGCCTCGAACGCCGCGGGGATGAACGCGTGACCGTCGGCGCGCGTCCCCGGAAGCGGCACGAACAACTCGCCGCCCGTGAGCGAGCGGCTGTCGATCGCGCACGCGGTGAAGCCGACGGCCTCTCCGGAGGAGACGCGGGGGCGCGCGCCCGGCGAGCCTCCCGCGGGCTTCCACAACCGGCCGCCCGAGACGCGGAGCACGGCGTCCAGGGAGAGCCAGGGGCTCGTGGCGGCGTTCATCGAATTCCCTCTCGGGAGCGGAGCGCCCGGCGCGCCGCCTCGCGGTCGTCGAACGGAATCGTCCGTTCGCCCAGGATCTGATACATCTCGTGGCCCTTACCCGCGATCAGGAGCGCGTCCCCCGCTTCGCACGCCGCGATCGCCGACGCGATCGCCTCGGCGCGCTCCACGATCGCTTGGACGTTCGGCGCGGCGCCGACGCCGGCCTGAATCTCCCGGATGATCGCGGAGGGGTCCTCGCTTCGGGGATTGTCGGAGGTGATCGTGACGCGATCGGCGAGCCGCGCGGCCGTGGCGCCCATCAAGGGGCGCTTGCCTCGATCCCGATCGCCGCCGCAGCCGAAGACCAGGTGCAGCCGCTTCGGCCCGAACGCGCGGACGGCTTCCAGGGCGCGCGCGAGCGCGTCGGGCGTGTGCGCGTAGTCGACCAGCACCTGGAAGGGCTGGCCCTCGTCCACGGGCTCGAGGCGCCCGGGCACGGCCTTCACCGCCGCGAGGCCCTTCGCGATGGTCTCGGGGGGCGTCCCCGCCGCGTAGGCGGCGGCGAATGCCGCGAGGGCGTTCGATACGTTGAACGCGCCGCGGAGGCGGAGGGCGACCGGTACCGATCCGTTGGGGTATCGAATCCGGAGTCTCGTGCCTGCCGGATCGAGCCCGACGTCCGTGGCCGACACCTCCGCCGCCGCGCCGATGCCATATCCGAGCGTGGGGCCGTCGGCGTGCGCGCGGATCCACCGGCCTTCCGGATCGTCCGCGTTCGTCACGCCCGTCATCTTCTTCGTGTCGTCACCGCGCGCTTCGGCGCGGAAGAGCTTGGCCTTGGCGGCCCGGTACGATTCCATGTCGCCGTGAAAGTCCAGGTGGTCCTGCGTCAAGTTGGTGAAGACTCCGACGTCGAACGCGACGCGATACGTCCGGTCCTGTGCCAGGGCGTGCGACGAGACTTCCATCACGACGGCCGTGGCGCCCCGATTCCTCCAACTCCGGAAGAGCCGCTCGAGATCCGGCGCTTCCGGCGTCGTGTGCGGCGCCGCCATCTCTTCGCCTTCGAATTCGTACCCGACGGTCCCGACCAGGCCGGTCCGGTCCCCGCGCGCCGCGAGGGCCGCGCGGATCAGGTGCGTGGTCGTGGTCTTCCCGTTGGTCCCCGTCACGCCGACCAGCGTCATCTCTCGGGACGGGTGGTCGGTCTCCTCGGCGGCCAGGGTCGCGAGCGCGCGGCGCGCATGGTCCACGCGAACCTGCGCGACCGGCGCCTCGGGCACGTACCGTTCGACGATCGCCGCGACCGCGCCCTTCGCCGCCGCGGCCGCCACGTAGGAGTGCCCGTCCGCCTTCTGCCCGGGCGCGGCGACGAAGACGTCGCCTTGCTTCACCGCGCGCGAGTCGTACTCGACCCGGCCCCACTCCCCCTCGAGGCTCCCGCGCGTGTCGAGGGCGCCGAGGATTCGCGGCAGCGCCGCGACGTCGCGAACCCTCGTCGCGATCACGCCCCCCGCGGGGCGAGCGTGAGGGAGCACGGCGTGTCCCGGCGGACGAACCGTCCGGGCGGAATCGACTGGTTCACGACCACGCCCGTTCCGGTGATCCGTCCCACCGGGATGGCGAGCGCGCTCAATCGCGAGACGGCATCCCGGATCGGGAGCCCACGGAGGTCCGGCACGACGACTTCCGCACCGCCCCCCTCCGGAACCAACGTGAGCTCCACGACCGATCCGGGACGGACCGTCTCGCCCGATGCGGGGAATTGCGCCGCGACGCGCTCGCCCGTGCCCGTGACGCGAACGTCGAACCCTTCGCGGCCGAGCGCCAAGCGCGCGTGCGCGAGGGCAAGGAGTCGAACGTCGGGCACGATCGTGGGGGCGCCCGGCGTGCCCGGCGCCGGCGCGAGCGCGTTCGACGGCACAACCGTCGTCGGCATGGGGATGGAGCAGCGCCCCTGCGCCGCCCACGTGGAGACGATCTCGCGCCAAACGGGGGCCGCGACCGAGCCGCCGTAGTAGGCGCCGCGCGGTTCATCCAGGATCACGAGACCGACCACGCGAGGATCGGAATAGGGCGCCATTCCCACGAACGAGGAGACGTAGCGCCCGATGCCGTAGCCACGGCCGTTCTCGTCCGACTTCTGCGCCGTGCCGGTCTTGCCCGCCACCTCGCACCAGGGCATGGCCGCTTCGGCCGCGGTGCCGTCCAGGACCGCGTCGCGCAGGAAGGAGCGGAAGGTCCGCGCGGTCTCCTCCGACACCACCCGCCGCACCGATTCCACCGGAAACTCGCGGATCGGCTCCCCGGCCTCGTCCACCAGCGCACTCGCCATCCGCGGCCGGAGCAGCATTCCGCCGTTCGCGACCGCGCAGTAGGCCATGAGGATCTGGATCGGCGTGACCAGGATCTCCTGGCCGATCGAGATCGTGGCGAGCGAGCGGGCCGACCACTGGGAGGGGTGGCGGATCTGTCCCGCCGCCTCGCCCGGAAGCGCGACGCGCGTCGGCTGCCCGAATCCGAAGAGTCGCGCGTAGCGGTACATCCGATCGGCGCCGACGGCGGTTCCGATCCGCGCGTAGCAGACGTTGCTGGACTGCGCGGTCGCGCGGCGCACCGAGTACCAGCCCGTCTCCGGATGGCTGTCGTGGATCGTGAAGCCGCCCAGGTCCGCCTCGCCCTTGTAGACCCAGAACGAGTCGCGGGGCGTGAACACGCGCTCCTCGAGCGCCGCGCAACCGGCCAGGATCTTGAACGTGGAGCCCGGCTCGTACTGGTCGGCGATGAGGCGGTTTCGGTGTTCGTCCGTCCGGTCGCGTCCGGCGCCGTCCACGATGGCCATCGCGAGGATGTCGCCCGTCTTGGGATCGGCGAAGATGGCCATCCCGCTCTTGGCGCCGCTCTTCGCCACCGCCTCCCGCAGTTTCATGACCGCGACCGACTGCGCGTCCAGGTCGATCGTGCTCACGAGGCTCGCCCCGGCCTCGGGCAGCTTCACCATGCTGCCGGGCAGCTCGTACGCGAAGCCGCGGCCGTTCTGGAACAGCGTCGCCCACCCGCTCCGTCCCTTCAGCTCCCGGTCGAACGCGAACTCGAGGCCCTCGAGGCCGGCCCCCTCATTTCCGACGACGCCGACGACGGGGCGCGCGAGCGCGTCCAGGGGATAGACGCGCCCGGGAACGGGATCGACGTGCACGCCGCGGGGGAGCGCGTTCGTGGCGAGCTTGATCTCCTGCTCGGGCCGAAGCTGCTGCGTGATGCGGACGTAGGCGCGGTGCTGCGCGCGCCCCTGCTTGAAGCGGCTCACGCCCCGCGACCCCGCGGTCTGCTGGATGAAGCGTGCGGCCTCGGAGGCGTCCTCCACCTCGCGGGGGCGCACCGAGATCTGGCTCAACGCCACGTTCTCGGCCAGCGGGCGGAGGTGCCGGTCGTAGATCCGGCCCCGCTCGGGCTCGAGGATCACGCGCCGCGTCTGCTGCGACGTCGCCTCGCGCGCCAGGCGCCCGTGATCCAAGAGCTGGATCTGCACCAAGCGAAGGAGGAGGACGGCGAACGCGCCGAGCCCCAGGAGCGCGACGGCGCGAAGGCGCCCCTGATCGCGCGCGCTCATCGGCCCTCCTCGGACGGCGGGTTGGCGTCGGCGGAACCCGGGAGGACGGCGTTCACCGTCGCCACGTTCACGCGGGCCTCGCGGTCGCGCGGCGCGCCGGGCAAGAATCCCCGGAGGATCCGCCCGACGCTGGCCGTGAGGCGCGCCGCGCCCCCGCGAGCCCGCACGCTCGGGACGGGGTTCGCGAGGTCGATGTCGACGATGGCGGAGGGATCGGGGCTCAGGAATCCCTGTCCCGCGAGCGCCTGATAGTCGAGCCCCTCTTTGAGCGCCGCGCGCACGGCGAGTTCGGACGACAGGTGGATCCGGTTCTCCAGGGCGCGCACTTCGTGCCGCAGCTGATCCCGCTCCGCGGAGAGGCCGTGGGACGCGGTCACCTGCCACACCTTCGTGAAGAGAAGGCTCATCACCACCGCGAGGCCGAGGAGCAGAAGCCGATGACGCTTCCCGCGCGGGCGGGCGAGACGAGGGCGGCGAAGGTACGGTCCCGCGGGCGAGGCGGACGTCTCCAACGCCGCGGGACGGAGAGCCTGGCGGGCGGCGCTCAGCATGCGAAGCCCTCCTTCCGTCGCGCCGCGCGGAGGACCGCGCTTCGCGCCCGCGGGTTTTGCGCAATCTCCGCCACGGAGGGGCGGATCGGCTTCTTGGTGACCGGTATCCAGGGCGTCTCCGCCTTCTCCGTCCACACGTCGTACGAGGGTGGAGGAGCGAACGCGCGCTTCACCATGCGGTCCTCCAGGGAATGGTAGGCGATGACCACGAGCGTCCCGCCCGGCCGAACGATCCGCGCGGCCGCGGCCAGGAGCGCTTCGAGCTCGTCGAGTTCACGGTTCACCGCGATCCGAAGCGCCTGGAACGCCTGGGCCAGCCGACGGGACCGCGTGGGGCCGGGGTAGAGCGACGCGAGCGCGTCGCGGAGCAGTGCCGTGGTGAGCGGCCGATGCGCGGCGGCGGCACGACGAACCGCGCGGGCGGCGGCGCGCGACTTGGGAAGCTCTCCGAGCTCGGAGAAGAGGCGCGCCAGCTCCCCTTCGTCCGCGCGGCGGATCAGCGCCTCGGCCGTCTCGGTCCGCGTCGGATCGAGGCGCATGTCGAGCGGCCCGTCCGCGGCGAACGCGAGACCGCGCGCGGGATCGTCGAGCTGCGCCGAAGAGATGCCGAGGTCGGCCAGGATCCCGTCCACGCGGGAGACGCCGAGCGCCTCGAGGGCCGCCTCCATTTCCGAGAAGCGGGCGCGCGCGGCGAGGAATCGGGGCGGCGCGGCCGGGGGTGCCGCGTTCGCGTGCTCCACCGCCCGAGGATCGCAATCGAGCCCGATCGTCCGCGCGCTCTCCCCTTCGAGCGCCCCGGCGATCGCCGTTGCGTGACCCCCCAGCCCGAGCGTCGCGTCGACGTAGATTCCCTTCGGATCGGTCACCAGCAACCGAACGGCCTCCTCCATGAGAACCGGGACGTGACCCGGCATCGGCGATCGACCGGCGCCGGCTAGTGCCAGGCGCCGCCGCGCGCCGGCCGGCTGCCGATCGCGTCGCGACCGGCGAGAGGTCGGACGCGCTCGACAGCGAGCGCCTCCGCCTCGGCATTCCACGCAAATTGACCGACGACCGCCCCCTGGCCCGCGACGTCGAACAGGCTCCGCACGTAGGGAGTCAACCCCGTCAGCCAGATCGACGAGCCGCGGTCGCGTTGCCGCACCAAACGGTGCGCGAACTCGGGCGCGGCGCGAAAATCGAGATGCTCGACGTGCTCGAAATCGATGCAGATCACGTCGCGCGGAGAGCGGGCCCGCTCCACGATCGCTTCCAGGACCAGCGTCAGCTCCCGCCTTCCGAGCGTTCCGAAGAGGCGGAGCGTCGCCGCGACACCGCCGGCGCCGGTCTCCCACTGGTAGATGGGGCGCTCCTGGGAGGCGGGACGCCGGGCGAGCGTGAGGGTCATAGCAAGAGTTCTCCCGCGATGTCCTCGTACGTGCGGTCGCTGCTCTTCACGTACGCCTCGAAGATTTCGGGGTTCCAGATCTCGATGTGGTCGAGGAGCCCGTTCACGAGCACGTCCTTCGAGAGCGTGGCGTGCGCGATGAGGCGCGGCGGGAGCGCGATCCGTCCCTGGGCGTCGAGCGGCTCGTCGCGGGAGTCGAGCAGGAGCAGCCGCTGGAAGCGGCGCGCCGTTTCGTCGGTGAAGGAGCGCGACCGAAGGCGTTCTTCGAGACGGCGGAATTCGTCGGAGGGATAGAGCGCGACGCAGGCGTCGAGGCCGCGCAGGATGACGAAGGTGTCGTTCGCGTCGCCCGAAAGCTGGCGTCGAAAACGCGCAGGGATACTTACTCGACCCTTGTGGTCGATCGAATGCTCGTAGCTCCCACGGAACGTTGCCATCCCGACTGTTCCGATCCTCCACCCGCTCCCACGCACCAGGGAGCCCAAACTATTTCCCACTTCCACCCACTAACCACCACTTGGCGCATCCTAGGAGGGTGAAATGGGGGTGTCAAGCCGGATTTCAAAAATATTTCACAATTTTATTCGATTGGGAGAGTTCGGCTTAGGGACGGGTGGGGGATTCTGGTGTCGCGGTGGGGCGAGTATGGGCCCCGAGGGGACCCCGGAGCGGTCATTTCGGGGCCCGAAGCGCCGGAAAATCGGCAATTGGGGGTCCGAAACGGGCTCCTGGTGGG